>Ga0070741_10000751_pt1 | contig 109484 bp, 87 predicted proteins | sample Coa_R1_4_FD_66440 | JGI IMG/M metagenome (GOLD analysis project Ga0070741, IMG submission 66440) | Surface soil microbial communities from Centralia Pennsylvania, which are recovering from an underground coalmine fire - Coalmine... | ecosystem: Environmental > Terrestrial > Soil > Unclassified...
TATGACGTCCATGTTCTGTATGAAAAGAAAATTGACGTGGCTGCGGAGTGCGACCGTCTGAAAAAGGAGTTGGAACGAATTGAGAGAGGAATCGCCGGCGGGCAGCGCCAACTTGGAAACGAGCAATTCCTCGCAAAAGCTCCGGCGAATGTGGTCGAGAATCTGCGGAAACAACAGAGTGAACTGGCCATCTTGCAGGATAAGACGCAAAGTAAACTAAAAGAGTTGGGGTGCGGGTGAAGTTGCCAACAACCAAGGGGCAATAGGCGGCGACGAATCATGGACTGGAATAGCCGACGGATTACCAGCATTATCGAGAATGCGCTCCAGGAGGATCGTGCGACGCGCGACGCGACCAGCTATGCCTGCATTGACCCAAGTCAGCGCGCTTCGGCGACGATTATTTCCAAACAAGATTGCATCCTCTGCGGTATTGGCGCGATTGCCCGCATCCTGGACGTGTACGCGGACCTTGACGGCGCAGTCACGTCGCATTACGAAGTCACAACTCATCCGGAAATTTTCGACGGCATCCGCTTACATAAAGGGCAGTCGGTGGCTGTCATTCGCCACAACGCGCGGGTGCTGCTTTCATGTGAACGCGTGATTCTCAACTTCATCCAGCGGTTGAGCGGGATTGCCACCGTGACAAGAAGTTTTGTGGACACGATCACCGGCACAAAGACGAGAATCTTGGACACGCGTAAAACCGTGCCGGGTATGCGCATGCTCGATAAATATGCGGTGCGCTGTGGCGGCGGACAGAACCACCGGCTCGATCTCTCAGACGGCGTTTTGATTAAAGGCAACCACATCGCTTTGGCGGGAGGGATCGCTCCGGCATTGGAGCGCGCGCATCGCAACCGGCGCGGAGAGCAAATCATTGTTATCGAAGTTCGAAACCTGGACGAACTGGAGCAGGCTCTGCAGCACGGCGCCGAAGCCGTGCTGCTCGATAACATGCCGGTAGATGACGTGAAGCGCTCGATTGAGCGCTGCTCGCGGGCCGAGCGCCGAATCCCGATCGAAGTTTCCGGCGGGATCACTTTAGAGAACGTTCGCGCCTACGCGGAAACTGGGGTCAACTTCATTTCCGTCGGCGCATTAACCCATTCCGCAGTCGCGGTGGATATGAGCATGCGCGTAGTTCCTGCCTGATACTCCAGATCTCCTCCACTTGCAACTCGAAACCGGAACCTCGAAACTGTTTTCGTGAACCTTGACGACACCATTGTGGCGATTGCGACACCGCCCGGCCGCGGAGGCATCGGTGTCGTTCGCCTGGCTGGCCCCGATGCAAAGACCATCGCCCTGCCATTGTTGCGCTTAAGACACGGACTGGAGTCCGGCCGAGCTATATTCGGCGAGTTGCTTGAACCTGGGAACGAAAGCCAACAGGACCGGATCGATGAAGTCGTGGTGACATATTTTGCGAAACCGCACTCCTACACGACCGATGACATCGTAGAAATCTCGGCGCACGGCTCGCCGGTGGTCTTGCGGCACGTCATAGAGATGGCGATTTCTGCTGGTGCGCGTCTGGCGGAACCAGGCGAGTTCACAATGCGCGCGTTTCTGAATGGCCGAATTGATCTCACCCAGGCAGAAGCAGTTCGCGATCTGATCGAGTCACAGACTCTATTTCAGGCCAAAGTCGCCGCCCAGCAGTTGGAGGGATCACTCTCACGGAAACTTCAACCGATCAAGCACAAGCTGGTCGAACTCATCGCCACTCTCGAGGCTGGTATCGATTTTGCCGAAGACGATGTGTCGGTAGCTCCCGACGAGCAAATCCTAAATCGAGTTGCAGAAATCCGCATGCCCCTCAATGAACTATCGCGATCGTTCGCGTACGGAAAAGTAGTGCACGAAGGATTGACGCTGGCGATCGTTGGCCGTCCCAATGTGGGCAAGTCGAGCTTGTTTAATCGATTGGTCGAGCGGGAGCGGGCAATCGTAACTGCGAGTCCCGGCACGACACGCGATCTCATCACCGAAACCGTAGCGATCGGCGGGATTCCGGTCCATCTGGTCGACACCGCGGGCATCCGCCGCGCCTTGGACGAAGCCGAAAGCATTGGTATTCGCAAATCTATGGAAGCTCTGGCGGACGCCGACCTGGTGCTGGTTGTGCTGGATTCATCTCAACCAGCGAGCCCGGAAGATCAGGAGTTGTTGCAGCAGGTAAACGGGCGTCCGGCTATTCTTGTCCAGAACAAGTCGGATATTAGCAGTTCTCACTTCTCAATTCCCGGTTCTCGGTTCGGCTCGGTACGAACATCGGCAATTACCGGCCAGGGAATCGCCGAGCTGAGGAAAGAAATTCTCGATCAAGTCGGTGGTCTAGAAATCGAAACCGGATTTGTTACCAATGTTCGCCACAGAAATCTGATCGAAGATTCTTTGAAGGCACTGGAAGCAGCAAGCAATGCCGTTGCCACTCGGATTCCGCATGAAATGCTGCTACTCGACCTCTATAACGTGCTTCGCCCGCTGGATGAAATTACTGGCGCCACTACGACCGACGACATTTTGAACCTGATCTTCAGCACGTTTTGCATTGGCAAGTGAACATTTACAATAAAGTTATTCTTGGGATGGCGCAATTCACTGAAAATTTCGAGATTGTTGTGGTGGGAGCTGGTCACGCCGGGTGTGAAGCCGCCATGGCGGCCGCCCGCATGGGGCTTAAGACTGCGCTATACACGCTGAATGTCGATCTGATTGCGCAGATGTCTTGCAATCCTGCCGTAGGCGGAATCGCCAAAGGGCATCTGGTTCGTGAGGTGGATGCCCTGGGCGGCATCATGGGCGAAATCACCGACGCTGTAGGCATCCAATTTCGGCTTCTCAATACTTCCCGCGGCCCCGCTGTATGGTCGCCTCGAGCGCAGTGCGATAAGCAAGCCTACCGCCTGAAAATGCGCGAGGTTCTGGAATCACAGCAGAACCTGAAAATCAAGCAGGCTGAAGTCGCGGATCTCATTATTGAGAATAACGTGTGTCGGGGTGTTCGACTTCGCGATGGACGTACCGTAGGAGCTTCGGCTGTCATCATCACGACCGGAACGTTCTTGAATGGGCTGATCCACTGTGGTGAGCAACAGTATCCTGCAGGACGCTCCGGGGAACCGCCCGCCGTGCTCTTGGGGGAGGCTCTCAAGCAACTTGGGCTACGCGGTTGCCGGCTCAAGACTGGAACTCCGCCCCGTCTGGATGGACGTACGATCGACTGGTCGCGATTCCAGCTTCAGCCCGGAGATCCGGATCCGACGCCGTTTAGCTTTCGCACCAAGCGGGTAGGACATCACGATTCTCAAGTGCCCTGCTACATTGTTTGGACCACGCCAGAGACTCATCAGATCATCCGCGACAACGTGCACCGTTCGCCGATGTACAGCGGACAAATTCAATCGATTGGCCCGAGATATTGCCCTTCAATTGAAGACAAGATTGTTAAGTTTCCGGACAAGATGACGCATCAGTTATTTCTCGAGCCGGAAGGCCTGAACACGCACGAAATTTACGTGAACGGCATGAGTACATCTCTTCCGGTCGAGGTTCAGCTCGCGATTCTGAAATCAATCCCTGGCTTGGAAACAGCCGAGATGCTGCGGCCTGGCTATGCGATCGAATACGATTCCATTGATCCGACCGAACTCGAGCGCACACTTGAGACGAAGAAAATTGCTGGCTTGTTTTTGGCTGGTCAGATCAACGGCACCAGTGGATACGAAGAAGCTGCCTGTCAGGGGCTGATCGCCGGAATTAATGCCGCTCTGAAAGCGAAACAGCAAGCGCCTCTGATCCTGGATCGCACGGAAGCGTATACGGCGATTTTGATCGACGATTTAATTTCCAAGGGCACGAACGAGCCATACCGCATGTTTACGTCTCGAGCGGAATTTCGGCTGCACTTGCGAATTGATAATGCGGATCGCCGGCTAACACCGCATGGCCGCCGCGTGGGACTCATTACTGATATTGCGTGGGCAGATTTTCAAGCAAAACAGCAGCGCCTCGAGTTCATGAAACAGGTGTTGCGCGAATCGAAATTGAGCGGCGAAACCATCGCGCGACTCGCGACCATGTCCGATGCGCAAGGCACTGAACACTCACCAACCGTGAACACCCAGTATGTGGCCGATCTGCAAGGATCCGTGGGGCAGAGCTTGGCCCAAGTTCTTAAACGGCCAGAGGTGCGAATTGAACACCTCTCGCCCGTTCTCAAGGAACTCGCTCCTGACTTCTTCCGGCGTGAGAGTGCATCGGAAATCCGAAACGAATTAGTCTCTGCAGAGACGGAAATCAAATACGAGGGCTACCTGGCCCAGCAACAGCGAGCGATCGAACGATTGAAGAAAGCCGAACAGCGAAGCATCCCCGATTGGTTTGACTACGCATCTGTCAGCGGGCTTTCGCGGGAAATGCAGGAAAAGTTAGTGAAGATTCGTCCCCGCACCTTGGCCCATGCCGCGCGCATTCCAGGAGTCACCCCGGCCGCCGTATCCCTAGTGAACGTCTACATCGAAATTCAAGGAAAACGTCGGGAACAGGCCACTGCACTATAGCGGGCCAGCATCGATGTGGGATGTTGGCCCGCCGTGGTCGCGGGAAGAGACCAGGACCTTTCCTGATCCAGCGTCGGCACGAAAATTGCGCTGGCCAAGATTTGGCCCTCACATCAACCACATCAATTGCTTGATTGAGACCCCGGGGTCTCGTCGCCGGGAACGGGCCAGCAGCGGAATACCCGCTCTCGTTGAAAGTGATCCTAGGCGGGTGCTGCTCCGCGGTTGTCACGTGGAATTCACGTAATTGTAATTTTTTTGTTTAAAGCGCCTGCTCAGGGATGCTCGTAGGCGGGGCTGCTTGGCGATGGCGGTGTGTAGTCCCGGCCATAGAGGTTCTTATGTTCCTGTGGCAGTCCGGACGCGGGCACTCGCAGGAAGCCCAGCGTGGAAGTTCCCTCACTCACGTTGATCTCCCGCGTTAACGCATTCAAAGCGTCCGTTAACGCGCCTTCATACCAAACGTGCACGGTGTAGTGACCTGGCGCCACCTTTGGGATCACAACCTGCCCGCGGCGATCCGAAAGCCCGTAGTACGGCGTGTTCAACGCGACCACCACCGCACTCATCTCTGCATGAATGTTGCAAAAAATGTAAGAGATTCCCGGCCTGTCGAAAAGCACATCGCGGGTACTGCCTGCTTCATAAAGCCCGAGATCAAAACGCTTTCCTTCGAACAAAGAGAAAACATTGTGAAAAAAAGGATCATGATTAGGGAACTGGACAAGCGATCCAACAGGCACCACGAGCACATGCGGATGAAAGCTCTTGTCCTTCTGAACTAATCGCGGGCGTTCGGACGGTTGCGCAACCGGATTCGGCGGAATCGCGGTACCGCCCGTCGGAGTCAGCCACACAACTACGTTGCTCGCATCGTGAAACTTAATTTTATTGGGTTTGACAATCGCCACGGTTGCAGTCACGGTTGCGTCTTGCGCATGAAGAGCCGGACACAACATTAGCGCCACACACATTGCGACGCGGTATGCGTAGGAATTGCTCATCAGAACAACACCCCCATCATCAGATTCACTTGCTGAGCAGAGTTGTTGATGTTGTAAAGCTGCGACGATTCAAGGTGGCGGAACTCCGTAGAAAATAGAAGATTCGAACGTGGACGGTAAACGAAGTTCACCAGGCCTTCAACATTCCTGACAAACAACTCCCCTAAATAAGGTTCATTACCGGCAGCCAAGCGCACTTCAGATGAATTAGGGCTGTCAATGCCGAATCCGGCATTAAACTCCAGTTTTCCGGTGGCGCGTAGCTTCAATTGGGTCCAGCCTCCGCGGGAGTCGAGTGAGCGCACCGCTGTCGAAGGGAGAGCAGGATTTCCGAGGAAGATCACGCTTCGGCTAACGCCACCCCCAATGCCGCCTACCGCACGGCCCCGATAGAATTCCCCAGAAAGGCTCACGCGGTTGGCAAGCGGAATCTCCCAATCGGCGAGGCCTGCCCAGCCGTCACTGTAATGGCTAAACTCCCAGTCTTGACGGCTGTAGTATCCAGCCGCGCCCAGGACGAGGGGCCTGCCGAAGAGGCTGCTGTTCCATGAAGTACGTACCGCGTACGCGGGTTGGGCTGATGCTTCTCCAGGGCCCGGGGAACGGAAGTAGGAACTGGCCGGAAATTCGCCTGTCAGGTTGTCCAGAATTCCAGCCTGGACGGCAATGTTTTGCGAGCCCGAGAGCGCAAAGCGGTGCTCCACACGAACTTGCGGGGTCCATGCCCACAGGTTTCCAGCATAGTTAAACGCCGGAACTGCCAATGACGCGAACGATGTTGGGGAATTTGGGGAAATAAACAGGTCGTCCTGGCCCACTACTAGCGACGTGTGGTCCCAATCCATGCGTGCGCTTGCGATGCGAAGTCGGAAAATGCCCGAGTTGACCCCGTTCCACGTGTCCGCAAATCCACCGGCAAAGTCAGCTTCCAGGTTGGCCGAGGTTCTGGCGCCGGCAATCTTCGGCCCAAAGGCCTCAAGACCGATTTCAGACTGACGTAGCGTTGCGCCGAAGTTGCCGCTTCCCTGGTTCGGCCCGATCACCAGGCTGGGAATGTCCATGTTGTCGGTTGTGCCGCGATTGCTGAACAAATTCATCAGCACGATGCCGGAAAGCCTGACGCGATACTTGGACGCGCTCTCAACCTTCGTCTGATATTGGTCTTCGAGTTTGCCGGTCAATAGCTGAGCGCTCTCCTCAAGACTTGCAACGCGCTTTTCCAGTGGCTGACTCTGGCGCCCTGATTCCGTAGCAGATGACGGAGAAGTTGTCTCCAAATTGGAAGCTGCATTGGCGAGTTCAACCTGGTTCGCCGGTTCGGGCTGAGGACTGTGCATCGCCGCCAATTCACTTCGCAGTTGGGCTGTTTCTGCGCGGTACTGTGCCGCTTCCGAACGCATTTCCGCTACCGCAGCCTTGAGCTCACCAACCTGCTGTTGGAGTTCTTGCACGGTGGCGGCGAGGCCCTGGTCCGAGGACGATGCACCGTGGGAAGCAGGCACTTGAGCAAACATTCTCACGCTAAGAGCGGTAACCAGCAGTAGAAGCTTTCCTTGCGAACTTCTATTGCGTAGCACGGCAGCAATCGATTGCTTCACGAGTGCCTCCTTTGGAGACAATGGAGTTGGAAGCGACTTAACCTGAGACGGCTTGGTTACGAAATGATTTACTAGCCAAACTCACTTGACAGCGACGTGATACCGACCAAAAATCCACTATTGAACGGGTGCAATCTTGGTCGGAGCTGATGCAGCCAGGAGTTTAGCCTCTTGCCCCAGTCTTACGGACGAGGATGCCAGTGGAAGAGTTAGCCGGAAAGTTGTTCCCGCTTGAGACGTGTTCTCCACCACAATGTGGCCTCCGTGATCCTCAACGATCTTCTGGACTACAGTAAGCCCTAGGCCCGTTCCGTTCTCCTTGCCGACACTGACGAAAGGTTCAAAAAGACTTCCTCGAATCGATTCTGGGATACCGCGCCCGTTGTCGGTAACCCTGATCTGCACACCGTTTGCCACCTGACGGAGTTCGATGGCAATGCGCCCGCCCTCCGCCGGAATGGCCTCGCACGCGTTCAGAAGCAGGTTATAAAGAGCGCGCTCAAACTTCTTGGAATCGAACCAACCGGTGCAATCACCTTCCTGCCGGATGCTGATCCCGGTGGGATGATAGCGAGGATGAGTGCGAATAGCTTGCACCACGCGGTCAATCGAGACCTTCACATTGCCCTGCGTGAGCCGCAAGGATTCTCGTGTCCGTGAGAACTCCAGCAAAGAATCAATAAGATCAGTCATCTGGTTTACGGCAATACGAACTTCCTGATAAAGCTCTTCGCGTTGTTCCGTGGAAAGGCGACTTTCCAGGAGAAACTCCGCATTGGCGACCACAGCGGCAAGCGAATGACGCAGATCGTGCGAGATGGAACTGGCCATCCGACCGATTGTGGCTAACCTTTCAGCCTCGAGAAGTTCCTGTTGCGTTCGGAGCAAGCTGGCGCGCATTCGGTTAAATGCTCCAGTTACCTCCGCGACTTCATCACCACCGCGAACATCGAGCACATAATAGTAATCTCCATTCTCTAACGCGCGAACACCGGCTACGAGAGTCCCGAGTGGCCGAGTAAACGTGTGAGAAATGAAGAAGACAAGCGCGCTGCCGCCGGCAACGGCGGCCAAACCCAACGCCAGCAGTAGACGATTTAGATTATCCAGAAAAGCGGTTGCCTCATCGTAGGATTTCAACACACTCAGGCGAACCGAAGGACTTTTGCCGGGAGCGAGTTCGACGGATGTGCCCAGAAAATGCTCTTCGCCCAGTTGTACCTGCTCGGGGTTGCCGATTATGGAATTGGAACGCACAAAAGCATGTCGCGCCAGTTCTGCTTCATGCGCAGGGTTCAGGGTACTGCGGACGATGCTATCGCCGTAGTAGAAGGCAACTTGGCTGGCGGCCACTCGGCTGACTTGAGAGGCAATTCGGTCATCAATTTCATAACCAAGGACCAGCAGCCCAAGAAGACGGTCTTCGGAGGCGGTCCCAAAATAAATGGGCTTGATGAAGACCTGGTACAAGTGCTGAGAACCGAACCACCACTGGCTGGTGCCTTCCTGATCGAATTGTGCCCCAAGAGATTGCTGGGCCATCTCGCGGGTAAATCCAGGGCTAGTAGCGTGCAGAGCAACGACTCGTTCCGCTCGATCGACCAAAACGAATAAATCACTTCCTGCCAGGCGCCAGAGAGGGGTTGATCCATCCTGAATCGTCGCCTCATCAGGAGCAGTCATGAGCGAACGCAGAATGGGCTGATAGGCCAACTGCTCGGCTGAGCGGGTCAGAGTCAGTTCGCGTAACTGCTGGAAAGTTTGAAATGTGCTGACAGAGTTCTGCAGATCAGAGAAGATCTGCTTTCTGACGTGGGATTGAATGCTGTGACGCACCAGCAAAAGGCTGGTCGCGGTCAGACCCGCGGAAATCAGCAGCATCGAGAGCAGGAACTTGGTGCGCAGACGAAGTTTCATTGTTCTCCGCTCACCCGCAGGCCCCCGCATGTGCGGCAGTTTACCGCCTGAAAGGCGGGATCAACGTACAAACTTGTAACCCATGCCGTGAACCGTACGGAAGTGCGTGGGATTGGCGGGATCACGCTCCAGTTTCTGCCGCAACTTCAGGATGTGGTTGTCGACGGTTCGCGTCGTCGGATAGTTTTGATAACCCCAGACCTCATTAAGCAATTCGTCACGTGAGATGACCCGTTCCGGGTTCTGCACCAGGAACTTCAGGGTCTTAAATTCCTGGGCGGTCAGAACGATCGCTTCGCCGCTGCGAGTGACTTCCATTTTCACGAAGTCGATAGCGATCCCGTCGAACGCGACTATGTCTCCGGTCTCCTTCCGAACATTGCGTCGTAAGGCGGCGCGAACGCGCGCCAGCAATTCACGCGGACTAAAAGGTTTTGTGACATAGTCGTCGGCGCCGAGTTCGAGCAGAAGTACTTTGTCCGAGACGTCGCTGGCGGCGCTCAAAACGATGATGGGAATCGATGGGGCGTGTTGCTTGATCTCACGGCACACGTCGCGCCCGGACATCATGGGCAACCGCAGGTCAAGCACGATAACTGACGGCATGGCCCGCCGGAAAGCTTCTAGGCCGGATTTGCCGTCTCCGGCAATTTCAATTTCGAAACCTTCCCCTTCAAACAAGCGCTTCAGCGCTTTCTGCACCGCATGATCATCCTCGACCACGAGAATGCGTTCGATGCTGGTTGACTCTTTAGGGGTGGGTGAAAATTCCTTGGATAGACTGCCAGGTAGCCGCTGAAGTCCTGACTCCCGATTAGTTTCGACGCGTAGCATAATTGTTCTCTCTTAGTTCTCCACGAGCGTAAGCTTACTACCGTCAGATTGATTTTCTGGAGCTTAGTTTCAAGTGTTGACAATGTTTTTACAATCTCAAGACAGCGTCTTGACGAAGGGAAGCGCGGACCCGCGACTTCGAGGTCAGCATTCGCCCGATTTGTGCAATTCTTGGACTATCCGAGTGTGGGCTGACGGCGGCCTAAGTACTAGCAGCGCAATGCACTTCCCTGTGGAATTCACAGCGTCCTCCTATAGAATGTGCCGACGAGCCCACTCATGAATACTGCCGTAGCGGTGGAAAGCTGGAAAGGCCAAATAGTTGATGGAAAATTCCCCTTGCTCGAATGGCTTGGGGGTTCCCAGGGCACAAATGTTTTCCTCACCGAGTCGCCGGGCGCCCCGGGCCAAAAAGCTGCCATCAAGATCATCAGGTCCTCAATCGAGACAGAAGGGGCTGTTCTCGCCCGGTGGCAAGCGATCGCGGAGCTCTCTCATCCACATCTGATGGGCTTGCTTCATTTCGGACGTTGGCAGAACGACGGGGTGCTGCTGCTGTATTCGGTCGCGGATTACGCCGACGAGGCCCTTTCTCAAATTATTCCTAGCCGGGTTTTAACAACAGCCGAGACTGGAGAAATGGTTCGAGGTGTCACCGATGTCCTGATGTTCCTGCGCGACAAAGGTTTCGTGCACGGCCATATCAAGCCCTCCAACATCATGGCCGTCGGTGACCAGCTGAAAATTTCGAGCGACTGTATCCAAGCAGTGGGTGGAGCTCGGGGGCAAACAGGTGAGCTCAGTGCATTCGATGCTCCCGAGGCGCTGACTTCGCCAGTTTCGACCGCCGGGGATGTGTGGTCGCTGGGGATGACCGTCGTCGCCGCTCTGACACAGAACACGCCGGATTGGGACCGGCGCAACGCAAGAGATCCATCAATTCTGAAGTCGATCGCGGGCCCTTTTCGGCAGATTGCGCGGGAATGCCTGCGGGTTGATCCGGCCCGCCGTTGCAGCTTGGAGCAAGTCAACGGCTGGTTGGAAGGTAAGGACGTACCAGCACCCCCGGTCGAACGCCCAGCAGTACCCGCCAGTGAACCAAAGTCCTCGAAGACTCCCGTCGCTGCGATAGCAGTATTCGTGATTGTAGTCGCCGCGATTGTGGCTGTGCTGAACGTCACCCAACACAAAGCACCGCCTAGAGTCGCCGGCGTGAATAGCGAAATGGGCGCACCCACGCCGACAGCGGCCGTTCCGACCGCCAGGGACAACGTTCAGAAACCTAATGCGCCTGGCGCGGTTTTGGATCGGGGAATGCCCAACGTCTCGCGGGGAGCGCTCAACACTGTCCACGGCAAAATCAAAGTCAAGGTTACGGTAGAGGTCGATTCAACGGGCAAGGTGGAAAACGCGCGGCTGGACCGCTCAGGCCCGAGTAAGTATTTCGCAAATGCGGCGCTGACTGCGTCCCGGCAATGGAAATTCAAGCCCGCGCAAAACAATGGTCAGCCGGTTTCAAGCAAATGGAGTTTGCGTTACAGCTTCAGCCGTGGCGGCACGGATGTGAACCCCGAACAGATCTCGCCGTAAGCTGGTCAGATTTCGAAGTGCATTCCGTCCCGCGCGATCTGCCACCCTGCTTTCCGCGCCGCTTCAGCTTCTGCCCCTGATTCGTCCAGCATGGGATTTGTGTTGTTGATGTGAAGGAACACCTTTCGCGGGCGCCGTAGAGCGGAAAGCTTCTGCAAACTTCCGTCGGAACCGCAGACTGGAATATGTCCCATTTCGCGAGCTGTTGCTCCGCCTCCTTGAACGCGGATCAGTTCATCATCAGTCCAAAAAGTGCCGTCGAAGAGCAACAAATCCACCGACTCCAAACGCTCTAGCAGGGCTTGATTGACGTCAGGGACAGCAGGCAAATAAGCGACCGTGCCCCTAGAGGTTTCCAAGAACAGGCCAATGGATGCTTCAGCAGGAACTAGGGTATCCGCTTGGCCGGCAACGTATGCCGGATATCGATTGCCCAGAGAAAAAGTGGAAGCGCATATTCCCGCATCCTGCCCGGTAATATTGCGCAACGGTAAGCTCTCGCCCAGTCGAATGTCGATCCATGACGCCTGATCAGGCGCACGGTTCAGCATACGAAAGATGGAATTCTGTTCCTGCAAAATGCGTCGAATGGACGCGGTGGAATAAATCGTGAACGGCTGCAACTCGCGCAACGATAGAAGGCCAGCAACCTGATCAACGTCGGCGCCAGTTAGAACAACCCCCGCAACAGGCGAGTGGCGCCCGTGCTTGCGAGGATGGAGAAATGACGCTGCTTCGATCTGCAAACGCAGATCAGGCGAAGCGTTGAGCAAAAGCCAGGAATCCGGATTGTTGGAAATTGCGACTTGGCTCTGCGTGCGCAGTTTTCCTGAAAACGTACCGGCCCGAACCGCCTGGCAATTCCGGCAGTTGCAATTCCACTGTGGAAATCCGCCTCCGGCGGCCGAGCCCAGGATTTCTATGCGCACGAGTTACATAGCAGCGCTAGCGTATGAGTTGATCTCGCAATTAAGCGCGACTTCCTCGAACTTCGGCGTAGTCCATTGCATAAAACTCACCCCTTGGAAAATAACTGCTCTGCTTAGATTAGCACACGCCTCCCGCGGGTTTGCTGAGGAAGAATTGGGCTGGCGAACGGGCCTGTTGGAGAAAGAAATTCTCCCCGAAAGGGCATGGCCCGTTGAGCCTGAAGAGTGTCTTGTTCTCAGGCTCAGCTTAGCTAAACTAAATAACACGTAGGGTTTCCGAATACCGCAGGGGTGCGCTTGGTCGAGGATCCGAAGTGGGAGTTGGCGATACTGGCGACCGTGCAGGGCTTCTACGAGAAGCTTTTGCAGGAGCCGATTGGCGGAGAAGTTCCGGTCCCGGCGGGACTGGAAGCCGTTTCCCTTCAGAGCGATGCTGACGTCAACGGAACTCTTTCCAGCATGCATCGATGGCTTCGTTTGCTGGATATGGCGATCACGCCAGCCATGCTGCGGCGAGCTTACACGGCCGACACAGACCCGGAAATAGCCGAAGCCATGTTGCGGTACTTCACTCGGAAAAAAGACACTTCCGATCTGAACCGCGACAAGACCGACCTCATCGTTACGTTCCTGTATCGGCATCCTCGGGTCCCCGGTCAATGGGAACAACGGGGATATGGTCTTGATGGCTCCTTGCCGTTGTCTCCATTCGAAATCGCGCTAATCGAAATCCTGGCCGATGCAGAAGTTCCTTCACTCTCAGAAGAGCATTCGCAGTTGCTACGAGAATTCGATCGACTCCACGATGAAGCGCAGGCCGCTCGCGATCTCAATGCAATCTTGGATTCTGGCGTCATCCCGCGGGTAAGAGAACTTAAGCGTTCTTTTGAATCCTCGTTCTATCACCCGGGGGTACTCGCCACTGTCGCTGCCTACAACACAGCCTTTGGCAAGCGTTTTGACGAGTTGTTCCTGGAAGCGACCTCTCAAATCAAGCGCTTCGCCCAGGAACTAGAAGAGCAAGGCGGAAGCATTCTTGGCACCGTGGATGGTGTTGATGTCACGGTGGAGCACGTGGCAGCGCTCAAAGAAGGCGAATTGCTGCGCATCGACTACAGTAACGCCCTCGAGAAATTCCGCCGGGTATCGAAACTGAAAAGAAGTTTGGAGCAGCGGCCTCCCTTGCGACGGATTCCACGTCCGGCGACTCCAAATCCGGGAGCGAAAGTGGCCAGCGCTAAACCGGTGCCGGCCCGGCCCACTATTGATCTTGTGGCCATGCGATCGTCCGTCAGTCATCAGCAGATATTGGAAGAAGAGGGCAAACTGGCGCGGGTGGAAGAATCGATACGCGCTTTCGTGCGGGTTGCCGACCCGAAATTCCGGCAGGTTGTGCCCATGCGATTTTTTAACCTGATTCTCAGCCCGGCCGAAGCGGATGCCTATCGCGCGGTGGGCATCCAGGCGAATACTTTGCAGGCTGAAGTCACAAATGCGGTGCTCCGGTTGGTCGCCGTTGTCGCGCGAATGACCACGGAACTGGAAGAGCTTAGGCGTGCTGAGCGCTCTCCATCGCTTTGGAAGCTGCATGCAGAATCACTGGCTGTGTTGCTGGAAATCGAACGTACAGTTCACGAGAAGACCGGTCGAGTAATCACGCATGCCAAACAACAGGGCGCAACCAAGGATGTTGAAACTCTTCAAGCCTCCCAGAAGAAACTGAATGATTGCTCCGCGTCAGTGCTGAATACACTCACCGCCAAACCTGCCGAGAAGGTAGTAAGCGCCGGTACGGGTAAGTAAGAACGGGCGCTTCGCCCGTCCTCCATCGCAAACTGCGGGAACTAGTTGATGTCGAACTGCTCCTGGTGGAGAGCGGGATCGCTCTTCACGATCACTGTTTTTTTCGTCAATTCTTCCATCTCAGTCAGCAGGCGGCCATTGTTGGCCTTTAAGACCTTTGCCACCTCAGGATTCACGCGCAGCATGACATCAGAGTGCTCGAGATGGCTCACCATCTTGCGCATTTCCAAATAAACCTCGTTGCACACCGTCGTTACTGACTTAACGAAGCCGGTCGCCTGGCAATATGGACAGGGCGAGCCGATCGTCCGCTCCAGCGACTGTTTCACGCGCTTGCGGGTAATAGCGACTAGTCCAAAATCGTTGAACTGCAGAACCTTGGAAGGTGAGCGATCGCTGCGCAAAGCTTCCTCAAGCGCCTGCATGACTTTTTGCCGATTGCGGCGTTCGTCCATGTCGATGAAATCGATGATGATGATCCCGCCCAAGTCGCGAAGCCGGATCTGGCGAACAATTTCCTTGATGGCGTCAACGTTCGTCTTCACGATCGTGTCTTCGAGGCGGGCGGTTTTACCAACATACTTGCCGGTGTTCACGTCTATGGCGACCAGCGCTTCGGTCTGATTGATGACGATGTATCCGCCGCTCTTAAGCCAGACTTTCGACTTCAGCGCCTTGTTGATCTCATCGTTGAGTCCGAACTGCTCGAACAACGGTGTCTCTTTGGTGTAGAGCTTCACCCGTTTTACTAAGGCCGGTTGAAAGCGATTGGCGAAGCGCAGGATGCGCTCGTACTCCTGTTCGGTATCAACCCAGATCTGCGAAAAGTCAGAGGTGACCTGGTCGCGAAGCACGCGTTCCACAACGTTCAGGTCGTGGTAAATCAAAGCCGGGGCCTTGCTCATCTCGGCCCGCGTTTTGATCTCGGACCAGAGGCCCTTCAGGAAGCGGATGTCAGCCCGAAGCTCGTCTTCGGAAGCCCCTTGTGCTGCAGTGCGAACGATGAATCCGCCGTGTCCGTTTTCACGCTCGCTGAGAATGATGCGCTTCAGGCGTTGGCGTTCTTCCTCGGAGGAAATCTTGCGCGATACACCGGTGTGGTGAACCGTTGGCATGTACACCAAAAAGCGTCCCGGCAACGCGATGTGACTGGTGATGCGGGCGCCCTTTTTTGCGATGGGTTCCTTGGCAATCTGGACCAAAATCTCCTGCCCTTCCTTGAGCAGGTCAGTAATCTGCGGCAGTTGCTGTGGCTCATGACGGCGGAAGCGACGGCCTCCGCGTCGGCCTCGAGGTCCACGCTGACGGTCGAACGACGGGCGTTGAGTGCGTTGCGTGTAGGCTGCGGTGCTGGACGGGCCGCGTACTTCAGCGCGAGCATCAACCGTGCCATTTCCCCGTGCCTCTGCATCGAGCAGCGCTTCGGCTTCGGCCTGCGCCTGTTCAAGTTCCGCTTCGTCGTCTTCCTCGGAATCCGCTCCTTCTTCGGTCTCAGAAACCTCGGCTATAGTCGGAGCAACCTGCTCTGCCGAGAATGGGGCTGGGGCCTCTTCGTGAGGCTCCGCGGATGCGGCTATCTCCTGCTTCTGAAAGTCCGCAGCGTGCTGCGTTTCCTCTTCCATTTCGTCGAAGGCCGCGTCTTCTTCAAGGTCTTCGACGTAGGAAGCAATATCCGCCTCTTCTTCCTCAATCTCTTCTTCTTCGAGCGTGCCTGGAGACGGAGCCGAGGCAGTTGTATGCTCCTCGTGCGCAACGGCCGAGGACGCTTCTTCAAGCGCGTCCCCCCCGAAGACGGTGGCGACATTCATTTGCTCAAGGCGATGCTCACGGTTCGAGTGATCATCCGTGTCTTCTTCGTGAACTGTGTGTTGGTCTTCGAATGAGCCAGCTCGACCCTGGACCTCGCTTGTGGTTTGAAGCCTTGTTCGTTCGGAAGCGCCGTCCGACGGTCGCGTGAAGAGTGGTTCGTCTTCGGGAAAAGCCTCGAAAACCGGTGTGGCTGATTCTGTCACCGACTGTGCAGCGTTGTGCGGAGGCTGCGTTTGCGCGATCCGCTGATATTTTGAAATCGACTCTCCCGGAAGCACGATGGGCGTATATCCCGGCGGCGGACCGTAGGACTCATGCTCAGAACGGGGAGCTTCGGGTCGCGTGTGCCGGCTTTCAGACGAACGCTCAGCGCGGCGTCCGCGACCTCTACGGCGGCGGTTGTTCCGCCAATCGTTGCGACCCTCGCGCTGTTCTCCACCGTTATTACTTCTCTCACGGTTATTCGGCCGATCCTCCGAGGGAGGGATTGAGACTGCAGAGCTTTCTTCCGTAACCGGCTGCGGCACTTCAGCGGTCGGCTGGGCTTCGGCTTGCGGCTCGTACGTTTGAGCTTGGGAATTTGTCGCCGGAACTTCTTCGACGTCATCCTCGTCGTGCAGTTCCATGAAATCGGAGACGTAGAGGAAAGCATCGCGTTCCAGGCCAATATCAACGAATGCGGACTGCATTCCGGGAAGAACGCGAGTAACGCGTCCCTTATAGATGGAACCAGCTAATGTGTATTCGTTTTCACGCTCCAGATACACTTCTGCAAGCTGGTCGTCTTCCACCATCCCGACCTTGGTTTCATGCGGGGTAGAAGACACAAACAATTCTTTTGTCATAGCAACTCCGGTCCTGCGCCATTAGGGGCGGCAGGATTTCACCGGGAGCTGATCAGAAGCGACGCGGGAGGATGAAGCGATGTGAACGACGGCTTGGGTAAAGCAAGGCCTGAACCACGAATTTGGTTTCGCGGCGCAATCGATTCCACAAGCTGAAGAATTCTTTTCACTGATCGCATGCGACTTGTCGGGTTTGTGACCGCGCTCTCAGTTCGTCTTTCTGCATGTCGCCACGCTGGCGAGGGTTGTAGGACGAACCAGGGGCCGTTATGCTGCCCGGCTAAGTCTTGAGCTTCAATCCTGCCCGGCCTCGCACTGTCGCAGGCCGGTGAGTGCCCTCTTCACGCGAGGGCGATCGTAATCTTGTATTTAGCCGCTTTGGCAAGCGCGGCAATGCTTCCTTGCCTTCTTCCCGCTGCTTTAGTTCACGTAACGGCGCATACGAACATTCATCACGATACCGAGTGCCAGAAACATGAACAAAACGGAAGACCCGCCATAACTCATTAATGGCAAAGGAATTCCCGTGACCGGCATAAAGCCAACCACCATGCCGACGTTAACCAGGATGTGAAAACTGAGCACAGCTACCACACCCATGACCAGAAATGTGCCGGCACGATCGGGTGCCGTCTGTGCATTCTGGGTTAACCGCATCAGCACTATAAAGTATAACAGCATTACGCTCAAGGCACCTACAAATCCATGTTCCTCGGCAAATGCCGCAAAAATAAAGTCGGTCTGGGGTACGGGAAGGAATGACAAGTGGGTCTGGGAGCCCGCACTGCTGCCCCAAATCCCTCCGGATCCCACCGCGATGAGGGATTGAATGACCTGGTACCCCGAGCCCTGCCGGTCTGCTTCCGGTTCCATGAAGCTGGTCAGTCGCTCGCGTTGATATGGTTTCAAGACATGCCACGCCAGGGGCATCATCAACCCGGCGAGAAGAACCACGGCTAACGCTTGTTTGGACCGCAGGCCGCCCAAGAACAGCCCCATGACAGCGATAGGGATGTACGTCAGGGCGGTGCCCAGGTCAGGTTGTGCAAGCACCATAAGCATCGGCACGCCGACCATCGCACCCGCCTTGATGAAGTCAGACCAGGAGAGTTCCCGCTGATGCAAATCGGCGAAGTACTTCGCGACGGCGAGGATCAGGATCAGCTTGACCCACTCGGAAGGCTGGAAGTGTCCTCCGCCCGGCATTTTAATCCAGCGGCGGGCACCCAGGTATTTCTGTCCGAAGACCAGCACCGAGACAAGTGAGGCGATCGCAACGATGTACATCCAGTGCACTTTTTCAAGGAGGGCCTGGTAGTTGATGATGCTCATTAAGAACATTCCACCAATGCCGCCAATCACCCAATAAATCTGTTTGATATGGGCGCCGGCAAACTTCGTATGCGCGGTTGCGCTGCGAATTTCCAGCACCCCCAGGGCGCAGAGCATCAGGACGAAGATGAACAGCACCCAGTCAAAATCGCGATATGAGACGTAACGGGCCATAGTAGCGAGTAGCTAGTAGCTGGTCGTTAGGATCCCAGCTACTAGCCTCTAGCTGCTAGCTACTGCACTCCGGGCGCGGCTGTGGCCAGGGGCAAGCGCTTTCTTGCAACATCGATCACGAAATGTCCACCATGGAGCGCGTCTTCTGATCCGTCCGGTTCAGTTTCGTTCCACACGCCCCCAATCTCGACCTTGGTTTTTCCTTCGGCTACCTTGGTAGGCTGCCGCCGCTGTTTCTCGACATAGGCCTTGATGACCTGTGCTGCGATACGCGCGGCAAACTGGCCATGTTCTCCGCCTTCGAACAGCACGGCCACCACGATCTCGGGATTGCGTCGCGGAGTTACCCCGACGAACCACGCATTGTCTTTGAATTTGGATTTGCCGTTTGCGATTTTGGCTTTTAGTGCGTTGCTAATGGTCTGGGCGCTGCCGGTTTTGCCAGCGAAGTCGATTCCTTGCAGATGCGCGCTGGGCGCAGTTCCCAACGGCGTCGGAACATTCGCCATTGCATCGGTAATGATTTCCCAATTCTGAGGATTGATCGGAACCTTTTGCTGTTCAGGCTCTGAGGATGCCGGAACGACATTCGCCGGCAAGTCCGCGGGATTGGTGACATGCGGACGGACCAGCACTCCGCCACTGGCTATTCCGCCGATGGCGCGTGCTAGCTGAATTGGAGTTACAGCAACTGCTCCTTGTCCAATACCAACCGAAATAGTTTCGCCCGCGTACCATTTCTGCTTGAAGTTGCGGACTTTCCATTCTTCCGATGGCATCACGCCGGTGACTTCCTGCGGCAAATCAATCCCGGTCCTTTGCCCCAGGCCGAACATGGTTGCGTATTTCGCAATGCGATCGATGCCGAGCTTTTCGGCTAGGGTGTAGAAGAAAACGTCGCAGGACTGATAGATACCTTTGCTGATGTCGACTTCGCCATGGACCCGATGCTCGGCCGTCACCCAGCATTTGAAATAGCGTCCATAAAACACTGCGCCGCCATTGCAGATGACATGCAAATCCTGGGCAACGCCTTCCTGCAATCCCGCCGTTGCCATAATGATTTTGAAAGTGGATCCGGGTGCAAGCTGAGCCTGGATGGCCTTGTTCAGCAGAGGATGTTCTTCATCATTCACCAGCTTCGACCATTGATCCCGGGAAACCCGCACGGCGAAGTCGTTAGGATCGAAGGTGGGCCGGCTGACCATGGCCAGAATCTCGCCGTTGCGTGGATTCATAGCAACGACTGCGCCGTTGCGGCCTTCCAGAGCCTCTTCCGCGGCGATTTGCAGATCAAGATCGACAGTGAGTTTCAGTTGCCGTCCGGGAACCGCCGGCGTCTCGTCGAGCCTGCCCACTTCTTTGCCATGGCTATTAACTACGGCACGGCGCGAGCCGTTCTTGCCCATCAAAATGTCGTTGTATTGCAGTTCGATACCGGATTTGCCGACCACGTCACCGGGGTTGTAAAGCTCGAATTGAGGCTGGTTCAGCATCTCTTCGCTGACCTCACCCACGTATCCGATCAGATGAGCCATAAAGCCCTTTCGCGGATACAGGCGGCGGTGGGCCATGATGGTATCGAGTTCCGGCAGTTCATTGCGGTGGGAGTCGACGAATGCCAGTTCATCCGGCGTGATGTCGTCTTTCAAATAAATCGGCTGATATTGCGGAGAGCCGGCGAAATGCCGAATGCGCTCCTTCACTTCGTTGGGGTCGAGATGAAGTCCTTGGGCGATCAGATCGGCGTCGGCGCTGAGATCGCGCGTCGAGTCGCGCAGCAACAGGGCCGTGAACGACGGGTAGTTATCCACAATAATGCGGCCTTCGCGATCGAAAATCTTGCCGCGTGGCGCCAGAATCGGCACGTTGCGAATGCGATTCTTTTCGGCAAGCGACGCATAGAACTCACTCTGCACCACCTGCAGACGCCATAGACCGTAAGCCAGAATCAGGAAAATGCTCAGGATGATGTACTGCACCGCAGTCAGACGGATGGACGAAACTTTTTCATCGCGGCCAAACATCAGGCAGGTTGGTTGTCGGACCTGAACTCAGGCGGAACTACACAGCTCCGCTGCGCTAGATCCTTCATCATCCTTTCGGGAAGTTAACTGTATTGTAACCTGCTGAGTAGACGAAGAGAATGCAGAGTTGGTGACGTAAGTCACATACTGGCGGTGGAATTCATCAGTTTGCCGAGCGAAAGAAAAACGGCCCCATCACGAGGCCGTTTCGGGTTTTCGCCTACCCTCAAATCTCGAACTAAGCGCGGGCCGCGACCGCTTCTACCTGCGAGGTTGAGGGCTTGGCTTCCTCGCCGTTCGGCTTCTGGCCAGCCTTGCGGATGTCGATCCCGCCCTTGAAGAATGCGCCATCTTCGATGGAGATGCGCGCTGCGACTACGTCGCCGGTGAGCGAGCCGTCACTGCGGATGTCGACACGATCGCTCGCGGTCAAGTTGCCGCGCACTTTGCCTAGCACAACGATTTCCCGCGCATTAATGTTCGCGGAAACCACGCCGTTTCGGCCCACGGTCACTCGGTTGCCGGCTAAGTTGATCGAGCCCTCGACGCGGCCATCAATGTAAAGCGACTCCGAACCGGTCACTTCGCCCTTGATCACGAGCGATTTCCCGATGGTTGCCTGGTCCGCGGTGCTGGCCGAAACCGGCCGTGGTGCCGCTGCGGGAGTTTCGCTTGGACTTGAAGTCACCGGCGTCGGCATCGAAGGACGGTCCGGTTCACCGGGCCTGCCGGGAGTAGATGGAGTCTGGGTCGTGGGTTTCCACATGGCGCAAAAATTCCTTTCCTGAAGGGATGGTTTGAGAGGTCAAAACCGCATTTCGGTGACCAAACGGATTCTACTCCCGCGTCGCATGCGCGTCATGTGGAAATTCTGTGGTTTCCGCAACTTTCGTCACTATGAGTGGTCGCGCAGTCAGATTTTACGCGGCTACTCACAATGTAATTCCTGCCGAAGCCCGGCAGTTCTTATACTCGCACCAATTTCGTGGCGTATTCTAAACATCTAGGGTGTTTGCCTGAACGATGCTTTCCGATTCGACCATCCTGCAAAAAATCGAGCGTCAACCCAAGCGCAACGCCGGGTACAAACAGCTCGTGCGAGAGCTCGGCCTGCATGGTGACGCAAGGCGCGAGTTGTCCGAAAGACTGCAGAGGCTGGTCAAGAACGGCCAACTGAAGCTGATCGAGTCCGACCGTTACGCCCTGCCGCAGGCACCATCGAACAAAAACGTGTTGGTCGGAAGGTTGACCATGCATCGAGATGGTTTCGGTTTCGTCATACCAGACGCCAGCTCAATGGATGAGCGGCTGAAGGCGCGAATTACCGGCGACGTTTTTATTCCGCCGCCGTTCGTCGGGTCGGCCATGCACGGCGATCGCGTGCTGGCGGAAGTTACCAGTTTTCGCGCTGACGGACGGGCGGAAGGACGAATTCTGCGTCCCGTCAACCGCGCGCATACAACCATTGTCGGAGTTTTTCATCACGGGCATCGTCACAATTACGTCACGCCCATCGATCAGAAAATTACGAACGAAGTCGTCATCCCGCCGGGAATGGAGTATCCGGCCGCCTCCGTGTCTTCTGCAGATGATCTGAAGAATGAACCACCGAGGACACAGAGAGCGCGGAGTGGAAACAAAGGCAGCCCTCACCGCGTGGTTGGAGAAGAAGCTGCGCGGCGAAGTGATTGGGATGATCTGGAAAACGTAGTTGTGGACGTCGAGATTACGGATTGGCCGACGGCGACGCAGAATCCGCGCGGACGAGTGGTGGAGATTCTCGGCTACGAAGACGATTTCGGCGTCGATGTCGAAATCATGATTCGCAAGTTTCATCTGCCCCACCGCTTTCCGGCCGAGGTGTTAGAGCAAGCCGAAGCTGTAGAGCCGATTATTCCGGCGCGGGAAGTGCATAAGCGCCGGGACTTTCGAAATATTCCAATTGTGACGATCGACGGGGAAACGGCCCGTGATTTCGATGATGCGGTGAGCGTGAGGCGTCTCGAAAACGGCAATTTTGAATTGCAGGTGCACATCGCCGACGTAGCGCATTACGTGATGTCGGGTTCTGCGATCGACCAGGAGGCGCGCTTGCGGGGCACGAGCGTTTATTTCCCGGACCGAGCAGTGCCGATGTTGCCGCTGGAACTTTCGACCGATATCTGCAGCTTACGTCCAAAGCTCGATCGCCTGGTTCTTTCCTGTGTCATGGAAATTGACCACCAGGGAGAGATTGTCAGATACGACTTGAGCGAAGGGGTGATTCGCTCTGCCGAGCGGATGACTTACACAGACGTCAACGCAATTCTCGAAGGTGATGCCGGCGCCCGCAAGCGATACGTAGATTTGGTCGACAATTTTGAGCGAATGCGAGAGTTGGCGCTGATTCTGAATCGCAAACGCGAACGACGTGGTTCCATCGATTTCGACTTACCCGAACCACTAATTGAATTCGACGAGTTTGGATTGATGCGCAGCATTACGCGGTCCGAGCGGAATATCGCGCACCGCTTGATTGAAGAATTCATGCTGGCGGCGAACGAAACCGTAGCTGGATTCTTGGAGAACCAGCGCGTCGCGTCGCTCTACCGCATTCATGAGAAGCCCGACGCCAAGCGGGTTTACGACTTCGAAATCATAGCCGCGACATTCGGCTACTCCTTGGGAGTTGGCGCGCTGCCGATTCAGCGCATGCAAACGAAAACCGATCGGCGGTCCAGCTACGGCACAGGAAAACGCGCGCCAGACATCGAAATTCCAAAGGAAGTTCACATCACGCCCCGCATGTATCAGAAATTGACCGAGAAGATCGCCGGAAAACCCGAGGAGCGAATTCTTTCCTACCTAATGTTGCGTTCGTTGAAGCAGGCGCGGTATTCGGAGGAGAACGTTGGGCATTTTGCGTTGGCTGCGCCCACATACACGCATTTTACGTCGCCCATCCGCAGATACCCGGACTTGATTGTGCATCGGATTTTGAAGGACGTCTTGCATGACCGTGGTGTGACTCGGTTCTCTTCCATGAAAGCCGGTGCCCCGCCTTCTCCCTGGTCCAAGCGCCGCGATCATGCGGAGTCCCGGCAATCAACCCAACCTCTCGGTGGTCCGATTTCTTTGGAAGAACTTCACGAGATTGCGGAAGAGTCCAGCCAATCCGAGCGGCGCGCGGACGAGGCCGAACGTGAACTGATGGAATGGAAGAAAGTGAAGTTCATGCAAGATCGAATCGGCGAAGATTTCGACGGGCTCATTATCAGCGTCACGAAATTTGGTTTTTTTGTCGAGTTGAGCGATTTATTTGTGGAAGGACTTGTTCCGCTCTCGTCATTAAGCGACGATCGCTATACGTATCACGAGAACACTCGCGAAATTATCGGCCAGCGAACGCACAGAACTTACCGATTAGGGCAGAAGATTCGAGTAGTGGTGGATCGAATTGACCCTGTCGAGAAGAAAATCCAGTTCGCGCTGATTGAAGAAAAACCTCCAGCGCGCAGGACCCGAAAAGCAAAACGTCGTTAGTGTTCGACGGGCGTTTGCAAAAGAGCAAACGTCTGCGGCACGCCGGAGCGTTTGCGCAATTCGGTCAAGAGCGCGTTAGCCGCATTCTCATACGTTTTGTTCGAATCCGACGGGTCCGCCCATACTGCGTCATAAACAATCTGGGCAGCTTCTTTGAGGTCGATGTGCAGCGCGGCCTCGAGAACGTCTACACGTTCTTGCAGGTGCTCGTAGCATTCCTGGCAGATCGTCGCCGAGGCGAATCCATTCTGATGATTCTCCTCTTTTTTACACCGAACCAACGAGGTGGCATTCCCGGGTATCTGTAACGTGGCCATGTGCGCATTGAACTCGCGCAGAAAGCGTTCGCGCTCCTGCTCGAGCAGTGCCGGATCCGGCAAATTTTCCGCAGGTGCTGACGGAATGGGTGTCCGCGTCGGTGCCACCGAAACGCGCTCCGAAGTTTTGCACACAGGGCAAGCAGTCAGGTCTGCTCGGTAGTAGGTTCGACACTTCGCGCAGGGCAGTCCATACCCGATTTGCTTGGCTACGCCGTTGGTCGATGAAGTCGGACGGGCATGAGTATTTGCAGGTGCCACAGTCGGCGGAACTTTGGCAGTGGCGGTAGCCGCAGATGCTGAATTCATAGGAGGGCCCTCGGGCGTTAAGGTACTGAGAACATTGTAAGAACCCGTCTCTCGCCTGCCGAGAGCACGAGAGTTCATCGCCCGGTTGACATCAGGAAGTGGCTGGCTATTGGCGCTGGGCAGTGTTGGACTGCGATTTTCGAGGTCCGCGAAGTGCAGCGGTGGGTTGTTGAATTTCACGCCGAACCAGTCTGAGGCCGGCTTGCGCCTCGATCAAGCCAGGATTCAGCTGCAGTGCTCGTTGATAAGATTCCGCAGACCCTGCAAGATTCTGCTGCGCAACCTGTATCAGGCCTTTGTCATAGAAAGTTTCAGCGCAGTTCGGATCACGCGTGAGCGATTCCTGCACTGCGTGCAATGCAGCCGGATAGTTCTCGTTCAAATAGTGCCCCAACGCGAGATATCGATAGGCTTCTGCGTTCTTTGGATCGATGCTCAGGGCTGTGCGAGCTTCTGCAATCGCATTTTCCGCATCATTCGAGCGGTAAAAGATATAGGACAATCCGTTGTGAATCTCCGGGAATGTGGCGTCCAGATCCTTGGCGTCGGAGTAGCCGTCGAAGGCTTCGTCCAGATCTCCTTGCTCCAGACGGATATACGCAAGAGCCATATGCAGATCAGCATTGTCCGGTTCTGCGGCGAGCCGCTTCTCCACAATTGTTTGTGCCTCATCAAAGTTCTTCTGGTGGACCAAATGGGCAGCCTGCAACAAGTCTGCCGGGCAACTGGCTTTTCGTCCGACGACGTTGGCTCTCGCCCACTGGTTAGGCACGTCTCCCCCAGTTCCTGCCGACGACAGCAGTTGCGTGATGTCGGAATTGATGTGAAAGTTAGTTCCGCGCTCGCGCACAAGTCGAGAAATCCTTTGGTTCGGAACACCGGCCGTCATCCATGACAGTAACTGTTCACAATCGACAATTTTTTGAGTGTGGTCCTGAGCGCTAAGGTTAGCGGTAAGCAGAAACAGGACGGCGACGATTTTCACCCTCACGCGAACTCTCCCGACTGCGGAACTCTGGTTCTTTTCTGGACAATAAACGGCGGCGTCACTCCATGATAGTTACGCAGGTAACTCCCCGGTCTAAGGTTTATGGCTTAGGGGGCGTGGTTGACGCAGCTTGCACAGTCCAGTAAGGTTAAGGGAAACAGTAGCGTACGGGTCGTTGGAGGTTCTATGTTCGAAGGTCTGTTTCAACCGATGCACCTCTTGGTCATCTTCTTCATCGCTCTTCTTGTCTTTGGTCCAAAGAAGTTGCCGGAACTCGGTAAAGGTATTGGCGAAGGCATTCGAGCGCTCAAAGAGGGAATGAAAGACCATCCCGACCAGTCCAAGACCGCCACTTCGGACGTGAAGAGTTCCGAAGTAAAGAGCTAACCCAGGGCAACATTTCGGACTAACAACATTTCGGACTAACAGCATTTCGGAATCGGAAGAGCAGTCCACCTTCCGACTGCTGCGCATTAAGTACAGGATTCCCCTCCTACCGACACCGACCTTCCTCAGGTAAGTTGATGCTAGTGTAAGCTGCTGGACTTCCGACATTCTGGTACCGAAATTCGCATACAGGAGGGCATGCCATGCGCAAGCTCTTGGTGTTGGCCGTAGTTCTTCTCCTCGCTTCCACCTTCGCTTTTGCTGATCAGGTAGTGCTTAGTAATGGCGACCGGCTGACCGGAACCATTACGCAATCCGACGGTGACCACCTGACATTGAAAACGGATTACGCCGACCAGATAACTATCAACTGGAGTGCAATCCAGGAAATCAATTCTTCGCAGCCGCTGCACGTGACAAACAAAGACGGGAAAACCGTGGCGGGCCCGGTGACGACCTCGAATGGCAACTTTGTGGTTCAAACCAGCGGCGGCAACGTCGATGTTCCCAAAGACCAGGTCACAACATTACGAAGTGATGAAGAGCAGAAGACGTATGAGGGAACATTGCGTCCGCCGCTGAGCCGGGGCTGGAGTGTCGGAGCGACTGCCGGGTTTGCGTTGACACGCGGTAACAGTGAGACCAAGAACCTGAACCTTGCATTCACTGGTGACCGCAAAACCCTCCATGACGAGACTACGCTTTATCTGAACAGCGTTTACGCCACCAACGATGCGCCGCTGGCGTTTCCAACTACCACCGCGAACACAATTCAGGCTGGTGCTCGTTACAGCCACGACATCGCCAAGCGCATATTTGCCTTCGGCAGTGCGGATTTCCAGACCGATCAGTTGCAAACCTTGGATCTGCGATCGATCTTCACCGGTGGCTTCGGTGTGCACATTATCAAAACGACAAAGACAACTCTCGATCTCGACGCCGGTGTTAACTACACGCGTGAGCATTACAGTACCGGCGGCCCAGGAAATGGACCACTCATCCGGAACTTTCCGGGACTGACGCTCGGCGAAGAGTTCACGCAAAAATTGGGACTTTCCACCTTGCTAACGGAAAAGGCGTATGTTTATCCGGATATTGATCCCACGGGAGACTACCGCCTCACGTTTAACGTCGGGAGCAGCACGAAGCTTAGCAAGTGGCTATCTTGGCAAAATGCGTTCGGCGACATCTATGTTAACGACCCGCCGGATGGCAAAAAGAGGACGGACTTGCTACTAACGACTGGGTTGAACGTAACCATTACCCACTAATCGCCGACAACCTACTCCAGAGTTACAGATTTGACCAGATTTCTCGGGCGGTCGACATCGAGTCCTTTCTCGACCGCCATGTAGTACGCGAACAACTGCAACGGCACAATCTCGAGAATGGGAGACAGCAGTTCGGACGCCTGCGGGACAAAGACCGTATAGTCCGCGATCCGGTCGATTTGCGAGTCCCCTTCGGTCGCTATCGCAATAACCTGGCCCCCCTGCTCCTTGAAGCTCCGAATGTTGGCCACATTCTTTTCGTAACGCAACACTGCTGCTTCATCTGCGCGATCGCAGGTTGCGATGATCACCACAGGCAGGCTCTCATCGATCAGCGCGTTTGGACCGTGCTTGGTTTCTCCCGTGGGATACCCCTCCGCGTGAATGTAGGAGACTTCTTTTAACTTCAAAGCCCCGTCCATCGCAATCGGATAATGAATGGCACGCCCAAGAAAAAGGAAATCCTCCACCGTGTGATATTTTTCCGCGAGTCGTGCGCAAAGTTGCGCCGATTGCAGGACCGTTTCAACCTTCGGCGGCATTTCCTCGAGTTGCCTAATGTGCTCCTTGACATTCTCTCTGGAAAGCGCGCCGCGAACTTGTCCGAGGTAGACGGCGAAGATGTAGAGCACAGCCAATTGAGCGGTGAAGGCTTTGGTCGAAGCGATGCTGATTTCCTGGCCGGCATAGGTATAAAGCACGCCGTCGGCTTCTCGCGCGATGGTGGAATCGATCACATTCGAAATAGCGATAGTGCGAGAGCCCTTGGATTTCGCCTCACGCTGTGCGGCTGTAGTGTCTGCGGTTTCGCCGGACTGAGTGATGACAATCGTGAGCTCGCCTTTGCCGATCAGAGGATTGCGGTATTCGAACTCGCTGGCGTAATCGACATCTACCGGCACGTTTACCAGTTGCTGAATCATGTATTGTCCGGCCATCCCTGCATGGCGACTCGTGCCGGAGGCAACGATATTGATCCGCCGCAGCGCTCTCAAATCATCTTCATGGATGCGAACGTCATCAAGCCGGACCAACCCCTCGGTCTTAGAAACGCGCGGCGCAATCGTATCGCGCAGACCCTTTGGTTGGTCGAAGATTTCTTTCAGCATGAAGTGCGGAAATGCACCCTTATCGGCCATCTCTCTCCTTAGATTCTGGCCACGGCCTGCATCGTAGCGCCGTGAACGATCGTATTGATTACCTCGCCGCGCGAACTGAGTACGGCAATATCGGCGAAGCAACCGGCTTCGAGCTTGCCTCGGTCGGTCAGGCGCGCTACACGCGCCGCGTTCAACGAAGCCGGACGCAACGCGTGCTGAAGGTCCCATCCAGCGAACTGCATCACATTGCGGACGGCGTGGTCCAGCGTCAATACGCTGCCAGCCAACTTGCCCTCGGCGGTACACTTTCCATCCTTGACTTCTACATCGAGGGTGCCAAGTCGATATCGACCATCCGGCATACCCGCCGCGGCAGTCGCATCCGTAATCAGGACCGACAGTTCGGATCCTTTCGTCTTCAGAAACAATTCCACTATGGTGGGATGAAGATGAACACCGTCGGCAATAATGTCAGCGGAAACGCGGGAGTCGGCGAGCATCTGGCCGATGACGCCGGGTTCGCGATGGTCAAGCGGCCGCATAGCATTAAACGTATGAGTCGCGTGGCGTGCCCCGGCTGCAATCGCCGCACGTGTAGTCTCTAGATCGGCGTTCGTATGACCGAGACTGACACAAACGCCGCGTCCGGTTGCCTCGGCAATCACTTCCTTCGCGTCTTCGAGCTCCGGGGCAATGGTCATGAATCGTATGTGTCCGCGAGCCGCTTGCCAGAAGCGCTCAAACAGCTCTAGACTCGGGCGCAAAAGTTGCGCGGGCGGATGCACTCCTCGACGAACGTGGCTCAGAAACGGCCCTTCCAGGTGTATCCCTAAGGGCTGGGCCTGGCCCACGCGCAACTCGCGATCTATCTTTGATTTCTCGACTGCACACCCGAGGCGATCCAACGCCGATAAGATCTCATCAATCGATGCAGTAACAGTCGTCGGGAAATACGTCGTGACGCCGTGCCCGGCTAGAAACCGCTCGATGGCCGTGATGTCTGCTGCATCCGCGCTCATCACGTCATAGCCCGCGCTACCGTGGATATGGATATCCACCAACCCCGGGGCCAAGACGGCATTGCCAAAATCAACCAGTTCGGCCCCGACCGGAACTGTGGCTGAATCCTGAGTCGCGATATGAGTGATGTTTTGACCCTCGATGAGCACCAACGGGCGCTCAAGGCATTCCAATGGGGTATAGAGACGAGCTGCGGTCAGCGCAATCATCGAGGAACGATAAGTTTATCGGATTTTGGCCAGTTGGCGGGGGGATGTTCCCATCTTGGGAAAAACTAGTTCAGAAGTGCGTCACCTCACATACTGAGCTGTTGACTTGCGATATATCGGAACCATGTCTCCCGTCGAGGCTGGGCTCGCCGTTTCGAAAACTCCTTCGCGGATGGAATCCTTATGGCGTGCCATGCTCATCGCTGTGCTCTTTCAATCTTTGAAAACCTATTGTGTTGTGCTGCACCTCTGCGCCCAGTTCCGGGGCGCGAAAGATCCTTAACGCAGCCTCCGGCCTTCAGAAACACTCTGCAGATTTGCGCATTGAGCGCGGTAGTTTTTCTGGCTTGCTGTCTGGCGGTGGCGCAGGACGCCTCAACCGGCGCGCTTCGAGGGGTGGTCCTTGATGGCATGGGTAACGCCATCGTTGACGCTCCCGTCGTGCTGATCAATTCAGCTACCGGGTACCGGTATGCGGCAACGAGCGATCTGCAAGGGAGCTTCGTATTCGACCTGTTGCCGCCGGGAGGCTACTCTGCTCGAGCTACTGCAATAGGCATGTCCTCCCAGACTACCTCTGCATTAGAAGTGGCTGTCGGCGGAGTCACCGAGGTGCAGTTCAGGCTGGCCGTTGCCGCTACAAGTGAAAACGTGACGGTGTCCGGCGCACCACCACTAGTGGACACCCAACCGAATGCGGTCTCGGCGTGGATCGAGTCTCGCGCGATTGACGAACTCCCGCTCGACGGTCGCCGCTTCACCGATCTCGCCTTGATGACGCCGGGAGTCACGCAAGATCCCCGCGGAATGACTTCTTCCTCAAACGGCGATTTGGCTTTTGGCGGCATACGAGGTTTCCAATCTAGCTATTTGGTTGATGGGGCGGACAACAACAACGCCTTCTTTTCTCAGGCGCGAGGGCGGTATCGCGCTCCCTACCAATTCTCGAACGAAGTCGTGCAAGAGTTCCGAGTGTCGTCAAACACCTACGGCGCGGAACTCGGACGATCTGGAGGAGCTGTCGTCAACGTAGTGACGAAATCGGGATCCAACCAGCTTCACGGCAGCGATTTCTATTTTCTGCGAGACAGCAGCTTCGGTGCGACGCATCCCTACTTAACTTTCAAACCTCAAGACCAGCAGCAACAGTTCGGTTTCACATTAGGCGGGCCGATCCAGCGCAATCGAACGTTTTTCTTTGGCGGATTCGACCAGCACATCTTTCGGTCCCCCATGGTGGTGCGGTTCTTGGATGGGAGCTCGTACCTGGTGCCGCAAATGGGTGAGGAACCGTTGCATGATGGCGATTACGAGCTCAGTGATATGAACCTGGTCTTTGCCACGGCTGACAAGCTGTCGAAAATGGCGGGCTCTTTCCCGGCGCAGATGCTCGGCAATGCCGGTTTCTTCAAGCTCGATACGGCAATTTCGTCACATGAAGCACTGGCTTTCAGGGTGAACACATCTCGATATTGGGGACAGAACAACGTTTTTCTTGACCCAGCCAGTCCGCTCACAACCTTCGGGACCTCTGACAATGGCGAGGAACAGGTTTCAACGGAAACAGCGTCACTGTCTTTGACAAGCTCGCTCTCCTGGCGATTCATCAGCCATCTGCGGGCCCAGTTTTCGCGCGATCTGCAACACTCGTCGAGTAACAGTGACGCACCGCTTACCCGAATCAGAAGCGTGATTGACGGCTTCGGGCGTTCCTCAATTCTGCCGCGACAAACTCGCGAGCATCGCTTTCATTTGATCGAAACCTTGAGTCTGGAAGGCCATCGCCACTCGTGGAAATTCGGCGCAGATGCTTTACTGACGTGGATTTACAACTTCTTCCCATCAGAATTCGGCGGCGAGTACATCTTCGATGCGATCAAAGTAAACCCTTTCACTTTTGAGCCGATGGAAGCCGGCCTGCAGCTTACTCCGATGCGGGCGTATGCCCACGAAGTTCCGAAATACTACATTCAGAATTTCGGCAATGCTGTTTCTCATCCCGATACGAATGAATACGCAGGCTTCCTGCAGGATTCGATTCGGGTTACCAATCATTTCGCGCTGACGCTCGGCGGCCGATATGACTTGCAGACATTTACGCGCAAGGGACTGGTGAGTAATCCGCTGTGGCCCGATTCAGGGAAAATTCCTTTCAATCCCTACGATTTCGCTCCGCGTGTGGGATTGGCGTACTCCGTCGGAAATGCGAAGCCGTTGGTGTTGCGAGCCGGATATGGGTGGTTCTTTACGCGAATCCCGCAGGTTTACACGTCAACGATCGCAACGGATAACGGAATTTCGTCGCTGAATTTATTTCTCGAGAACTCAAACTACTACGATCACCAGGTATTCCCAACCTATCCGAACGCGGTCGTGAGCTGCCCAATTACCGCCAGTTCATGCGCTCTACCCGCAAACCTGGCACAGTTTGCCGAGGCGGATATTTCTGCATTTTCTCCTAACTTCAGAACTCCCAAAGTGGAGCAAGCGAGTCTCAGTGTAGAGCGCGAAGTAATACACCGGTTGGCAATCGGAGCCTCTTACATGTATGTGCACGGGGAGGGCCTGATCCGTGCGCGTGACGTTAACTTGCCAATGCCCACCGATGTTCAATACCCGGTGTATGACAGTACAGGAACGAATTTCTCGAACAGCTACTACGATGTGCAATCGTTCTCGACGTGGCAAATGACACCGTCGATGACCTGCCCATGGCCGCCATGTATCAATCCCCTGGCGCGGCCGATTTCCCAACTGGGCGCAATTGATGTTTTCGAAAGCGCGGCTTCGAGCGTGTATCACGGTGGAACATTATCGATTCGGCGACAGATGACCAGTGGCGTTTATTTCCGGCTCGCCTACACCTATGCCCATGCGATCGACGACGGGCAGGATGCCTTGGTCGCTGACCGTCCGACGCTTGTGCAGAACTCGTATGCTCCCAACGCGGAACGTGGAAACAGCGTCACGGATCAACGTCATCGCCTTGTCGTTTCCTGGATTGCCGAACCGCGTCCCTTTCATCGCGGCCAGGTGTGGTTAGGGAGGATGTTCAACGATTGGAAAGTAGCGGGGGTTTATACATTTGGCAGCGGACGCCCGGTAAACCTTACGGTGGGAGGCGATCCCAATCAGGACGACAACGACATGAATGACCGCCTGCCGGGAGCCTCTCGAAATTCGTTTCTGGGCCCCGACTACGCCAGCTTCGACCTCAGACTGACCCGTAGGCTGTATGTGGGGAATCGTTTCAAGGTGGATTTGATCGGGGAGTCGTTCAACATGCTGAATCGTAACAACGGGCTCTTCCAGATCACTGAAGACGGACTGCAGACCGATACGGCGTATTTTGTCAAAATCAGTAACCAACTTGGAATCAATTACTTCCCTGGACATTACCAAGTGCCGTCGAGTCCCTATCGCATCTCCAATTCCTACCCGCCGCGGCAGGTTCAACTGGCCCTGAAAACAAGCTTCTAGTTTCCGGTGCTCTTTATAGGACACCGGCCGAGGGTTGATTCAGCTTTGAACGCCGTGAAACATTGTCATGGAAGCTCTTGACTTGTTTGCGGAAGCTTGCAATAACTATGCAGTCCAAATCGGACCAGTTTGGGGGTGTAGTTTTGTGGCGGAGGTCAGGTTGCAAGAGGGTGAGTCTCTGGAAAATGCGCTACGCCGATTCAAGCGGAAGGTGCAACAGGAAGACATCATCAAGGAAGTTAAACGCCACTCTTTTTATTTGAAGCCCGGCGAAAAGAAGCGCGTCAAGGAGGCATTGGCGCGCAAGCGTAGCCGGAAGAAAGCACGCAAGGAACAAGAGTAGTCGGGAAGGCCGCATTTAGAACGTGCGGCCTCTTCTTTGCCTAGTCTGCATACGTGGGGAATTCGCTGATCACAGGCGGCGAATCAGCAGCAGTGGAGTAATCCATGCCGTTCCGGCATGGCGGGCCGAGTCCAGGGGTTTTTCCGAAGTAAAGCGTGAGGGGATGCAGCTAGAGGTCTGCGCATTCGTGCGCCAGACAGACGCGGAACTGTCTGTTGCATGAGCGCGGGCATGGGGCGAAGGAGAACATCCTCAATGGAATTCCGGGACAAGACGCTGAAGTGTATCGACTGCGGTAGCGATTTCGTTTTCACGGCCGGGGAACAGCTGTTCTTCCACGATAAGCAGTTCAAGAACGAACCCAAACGCTGCAAAACTTGCAAAGCCAAGAGGCTCGCGGTACTTGGAGCAGCGCCGGCTGCGCCGCGCTCCCCACGAGTGGAAACTCGAACCACGTGTTCACAATGCGGCAAGGACACTACCGTGCCCTTCAAGCCCACGCAAGGACGCCCGGTATTATGCCGGGAGTGCTTTCAGGAAAGACGGGCCGCAGCCACAGCGTAAGGTGACTTGACATTCCGACCCCGGAATGTCAAATCACTTTTCTTCTGCGCTCGCCATTCATTCCGACGTGTCGTATCTTCGACGCCGGCGCATTGGCGAGGAGCTGCTTTTCGTCTTCATGACGAATTAGCAGGGCTTCGATCTGTCGCAGCAGGTCCTGCATGCCAATGGGTTTTACCAACAGAGTCTGGGCTTCGTGCCAGTCGCCGTTGCTTGGGGGATAGGCGGTCAGCAGCGCCGTGGCCGGATTATAGGGCTGTTGTCTCGCCGCCCGAATTACGTCCACCCCGGCGGTCTCGCTCTCCATACGAGCGTCCGTGATTACCATGTGGTAAAAGCCGGTGGTCAGCTTCTTTTCCGCTTCTGCGAACGATGCGGCGGTATCGACCTCAAACAGGTTGAGTTCGAGGACTGCTTTCAAAGTGAGCAAGACCGCGGCGTCATCATCGACCAGAAGAATGCGGCGCTTGATCGGTGTGACTTCCGACAGGGAACGATTCGTCTCGGATTTTGTGCTATGCAATGCCATATTCGAGACAAGTATAGACCGAGTTTGTGCGGCAATATGAACCCCCGGTAAATTTCGTCGAAGCACAATGTGATTGATGGCTCGAATACAGTCTCCACTGTATTGATCATCCACAAACCTGCACGTTAGGGCCCGCACTACGAAAGCCGGGTTAGTATAGAGACGTGGGAACGTTTTACGTCGAAAACTTTGGCTGTCGCGCGACCCAAGCCGATGGAGCCGCGATCGAGCGCCAATTCCGCGAAAGCGGGCTCGAGCGAGCGGATCAATCAGCGGATGCCGACATCGTCGTGCTAAATACATGCACCGTCACTGCGGCAGCAGATCAGGATGCCCGCGCTGCTATCCGCCGCATCCACCGGAAAAATCCCGCTTGCCGGATCGTTGTAACCGGTTGTTACGCACAACGTGCGCCGGAGGAAATCGCCAGTCTACCGGGAGTTGCACAAGTGATTGGCAATTCCCATAAACATGAACTTGTTAACATCGCCGGCCAAAATTTCGTGCCTCTTGCTACGTTGCGAGCAGAAAAGCTCGGAGCCGAGAGCAACATTTTCGTTTCCGACATTTTTGCCCATACCGAACTTCTGGCCGCCCCGGTCTTCGATGCTCCCAATGAGCGTGTGCGGCCGAACCTGAAGGTGCAGGATGGATGCGACAATCGATGCTCTTTCTGCGTGATCCCTTATGTTCGCGGCAGTAGTCGGTCATTGCCGCTGGGACGCATTCTCGCTGAGGCGAACGCCCTGGTCGCCGCCGGGTACCGCGAAATCGTCATCTCAGGAATTAATCTTGGCAGGTGGGGCAGAGACTTTAAGAGGAGTGGCCAAGAGCCGCGGTTTGAAACTCTTGTACGTTCCATCCTCGCGCACACTTCTATCGAGAAACTCCGGATCAGTTCGGTTGAGCCGATGGATTGGAGCGATGAACTCATCCAGTTAGTGGCGGAGTCCCCTCGCATCGCCAGGCATGCGCATGTGCCAATGCAGTCCGGCAGTGATCGAGTTTTGCGCAAGATGCATCGCAAATATCGGCCGTGGCACTACCGCGAGAAAATCGAAAAAATTCGCAGAGCGCTGCCCACTGCGGCAATTGGCGCCGACGTGATGGTTGGATTTCCGGGAGAGAGCGGTGAAGACTTCGAGGAAACCCGCCACATGATTGAAGACTTGCCGTTCACGTACCTGCACGTGTTCACCTACTCAGCCCGCCCGGGCACTCCCGCGGTAAGCATGCGGGATCAGGTTCCGGTTGAAGTTGCACGAGAGCGCAATCGCATCTTGCGCGAGTTGGCAGCAGAGAAGAAGTTGAAGTTCATGCGATCGTTCGTCGGGAAATCGATCGAGGCGATCACGCTGAAGCTTTCTGATTCTGCAAAAGCCGGCGATCCCACGACCAGCTTCACTGCTGCGCTGACAGACAATTATTTGAAGCTGCGTTTGGCGGGAAAACACGAACCAAATCGCTGGATGCATGCACTCGTCGAAGATGTTCGTGATGGCTCTTTGATCGGATCGGTTGAGACTGCGACTTATGCGCCGACGATCCTTCGCAATTCCGAAAGCAGTCGATCCACTTCTTCCGTGGTGTTGTAGTGCGCTAGGCCGATCCTCAGGAATCCGCCGTCTTTCTCGACATCCAAACGTTCGGTTAGGTTCAGCGCGTAGTAATTGCCGTCCCAGGTGAAAATTCCGCGTTCACCTAAGCGCGTCGCCAACTGCAATGGCGAGTGCCCTTTGATTCGCACCGCAACAGTCGGGCAGCGCTGATGAAATCGCTTCGGGTCCTGAATTCCGTAAAGCTGCAAGCCGGGAATTCGAATCAGGCCGGATATTAGTTCAGTCAGCAGTTCGTGCTCATGACTCTGAATGGCCTCGTAAGCTGCGAGAATTGCTTCCCGGCGCGACGATACTGTGGGGCGAACTTGTCTTCCTAAGTCAGCGAGATAGTCGACACAGGCAGCGACTCCCGCAACGCACTCGTGATTCAGAGTTCCCCATTCCCAACGGTTCGGAATAGCATTGGTGTTCGCGCGGACTTTATAGGGTTGCAGTCGTTGCAGGTGTTCACGCTTCCCGTAAAGCACACCCATGTGGGGACCGAAAAATTTGTATGTCGAGCAGACCAGGAAATCACAGTCGAGTTCGTGCACATCGATGGCACCATGGGGCGCGTAATGAACGGCATCGACGTAGGCCAGGGTGCCGCGTTCATGAGCGAGTCGCACGATGTTGTGGACATCGTTGATCGTTCCCACGGCGTTTGAGGCGTATCCCACGGCAATCAACTTGGTTTTGGCAGAAATGCGGCAGGCAAGATCGTCCATGTCCAGCGTGCAGTCTTCCTCCCGCACTTCCGCCATCTGAATGACGACTCCGCGCTCTTCCAGCGCTCGCCATGGAGAGATATTGGCATCGTGATCCAAATGCGTGAGGACGATCTCATCGCCGGCTTTGAGTTCCCTCCCAATCGCGCGGCTCATCGCGTAAGTCAGGGTCGTCATGTTAGGACCGAAGACGATTTCATCGGCGGCACACCCAAGAAAATCCGCCATGGCGGCACGCGCGCTGGCGATCACTGCATCCGTGTTCCGGCTGGTCGCATAAGCTCCGCAAGTGTTCGCATTGTTCTGGCGTAAGTAGTTGGAGATAGCCTCAATCACCCGTTGCGGGACCTGGGTACCACCGGGACCATCAAAAAATAGCGCTGGTTGGCCGTTTACTATCTGCGAAAGGGAAGGAAACTGGGCGCGAACCCAAGAAAGATCAATAGCGGATGCGATTTGGTTCTGAGGGGTTACCATATATATGTTCTATTCGGTCGTCTCGGCGGCCCGCACGAAGTCAGCTAACATTCCGTAGGCCGTGGCTTCCAGCCTGGGATTGTTTTCCATTATCGCGAGACCCGGGAAGATGTCTGATTCAAGATAGAGGATTGAAGACGTTCCCTCAACCCATGCAAGTGGATCGCTAAGTGGCACCTGCTGCGGAGAGACACTGGCGTGCACGCGCTCACCATCTTTCCATGCCCGGCAGACCAGTTTATAGGGCTTGCCCGCTGATTTGGCTGCTCGCACAGCACCAGCGGACAAGTTAGCAATCCCTTCGCGCTTGATGTCGCTCAATTTGACAGGCATCCGCATCAGCACGATGATCAGTGCCGCCGTTTTGAAGGCCGCGTCCCACCCCTCGATGTCATTCGTCGGATCGGTTTCCGCAATACCGAAGGCTTGCGCCTGCTTCAGCGAGTCTTCGAAACTGAGGCCCGATTCCATGCCACTTAAAATCACATTGGTGGTGGAATTGAGAATTCCACGAAAGCCGTTTACATGTACCAAGGGCAAGCCTTCGCGAAACATGGAAAAAATTGGCGCGCCATCCATCACCGTGGACTCAAACAAGAATCGCTTGCGTTTTTCTGTTGCGAGAGCAGCTAACGCTTCGTATCCGTGGACGATCGGACCCTTATTCGCAGTGATGGCGTGAGCGCCCGATTCGAGCGCAGTTCGGATGTGATCGATAGCAGGTTGGCCATCGCTTACGTTCAACGACGTAGCTTCGAATAGCACGTCAGCCCGCGCAGCCCGCAACCATTGGCGGACATCGTGTGGCGCGGGCTTTCTCTGTCGCGGAGGACCGCCATCCAGGAAGTGCTGGACATCGAGGCCATTTTCATCCGCAACCCACCCCAGCGACCGCGTAGCGACACCCGTAATGCGCCAGGCTATGCCCCGCTTTAGCAACTCTTCATTTTTTGATCGCAGCAACCCGGCAAGCGTACGGTTGACGTTGCCGAAACCAAGCAGGCAAAGATTGTAGGTGCGAATGAGTTTGTCTCCGGAAGTGCCGATGTGCCGCTGATTCAGCCCATCATGGTCGTGTGCTCAGGTACGATCTTGTAAATGACGCGGACCTCGCCGGGCTGCCGGTAGGGATATTTGTCGACGCCAAGGTACTTCTTCGCCATCTTGTCGATGTGTGCGTCAGCACCTTCTTCCGTAATCTCACTGACCCTGCCACGGATCTCGAGATACCGGTAAGGATTCTCAGGGTCAACAATCGCCATTGCGACTCGGGGGTCGCGCCGGACGTTGCGGTCCTTCTGTCGGCCCTTGGCCGAATTGAAGATGACGTGCTCACCATCGTAGTCGACCCAGACAGGCGTCACCTGTGGACGGCCGTCGGGCATCAGCGTCCCGAGATTCGCAAATGCACGTTTATTGAACAGATCACGGTATTTTTCCGGGATAGCTGCAGCCATGCCAACCTCCTTGCGGTTGTCCTATGAAATGGTCGCACTCCGGCGATCCTGGACAGAATTATAACTTTGTCGTGCTGAGATGCGGGAATTCGCACCTGCGTCTGACGTGCGGGGAAGCACATTTCTGATTGTTTTGGGGGCCAGCATTTACAATTTGCGGCTAACCGGAGAACTCTGAGAGAAATTCGATCCGGGGGGAGGCGAAAACGAACATGGGTGAGCGCCTGCGAGCCGCTGGATTCCGATGTGTGGTCATTATGTTGCTCGCGACCTTCATCGCTTCGGTTGCAGCCTTGGCTGAAACAACGAGCCAGCAGCCTCCCACGATTGTATTTATGAGTGATTTTGGCGTGGTGGACGACTCTGTCGCAATTTGCAAAGGCGTGATGTATTCGATCGTGCCGGAACTTCGCATCGTTGACCTGACGCATGAGGTTAACGCGTTTTCGATTGCAGATGGCGCACGCTTTTTGTTTGGAGCGACGCCCTATTATCCGGCTGGAACAGTGTTTGTGGTCGTAATCGACCCGGGCGTTGGCAGCACGCGCAAGGCGATCGTGGTCAAGTCGAAGCGCAATCAGTTTTTTGTTTTGCCCGATAACGGGCTCATGACCATGGTGCAGGATCGCGATGGTCTCGAAGCGGCCCGCGAAATCACAAATCCGGCGTGGATGATCGGTGAGGCATTGTCGTCGACTTTTCATGGACGCGATATTTTTTCTCCAGCAGGAGCACATCTTGCGCATGGCGAAGATTGGACTCAGGTTGGACCCGAACTGGACATCAGCAAACTCGTTCGTCTGCAACTCTCCCCCGCGACAATGGATGCGAAGGGGCTACGCGGCGAGGTCATCGCAACCGACGGTCCGTACGGCAATCTGGTCACGAACATCAGCAGCGATGAATTTTCTAAATTAGGGTACGCCCGCGGTCAGACACTGCCGGTAACGGTCGGTGACAAGAAGATGAACCTGCCATTCGTCAGGACATTCAGCGACGTGCCGCTGAACAGCCCATTGCTGTATATCGATTCACGTGGGCGCATGGCACTTGCCATAAACCAGGGCAACTTCGCGACGACTTACAAGATCAACCCGCCACAAGCAATCTCAATTCCGAGAAGAGGACAGCACTAGAATACGATGGATAGCGCTACAGGAGGCCCGCTTCTAGCTACGCGGCCTGAACGTCTTTCTGAAGTTGAGGCAACACGGCTCTAAGCAGCGCCACGAAATCCCCTTGCACCCGAGCCCCGGTTTCAAGCACCTCCTGATGATCAAGAGGCTTGTCAAGGATTCCGGCGGCCATGTTGGTGACGCAGGAAATTGCCAAAACTTTGATTCCCATGTGTCGAGCTGCAATGACTTCCGGGACAGTGGACATTCCCACGAGATCGGCGCCGATCGCGCGCAGATAGCGAATCTCTGCCGGTGTCTCATAGCTCGGTCCGGCCAATGCGGCGTAGACGCCTTCGTAGACGGTTTTTCCTAGCTGACGCGCGGCTTCGCAGGCCATCGCGCGATAGGGCTTGTAATAGGCTTGCGTCATATCCGGGAAGCGTGGCCCAAAGCGCTCGTCATTTTCCCCGAGCAGCGGGTTTTGGCCTTGCAAGTTAATGTGATCGGAAATGACGACAAGTGCGCCTTGTCTGAACTCGAGATTAATACCGCCAGCCGCATTCGTCAGGATTAGAGACTGAACACCCATACGCCCCAGTACACGGGTGGGGAAGGCCACCTGCGCCGCCGAATAACCTTCGTACAAATGCACGCGTCCTTGCATGGCAACCACAGGAATCTCCGCACACTGCCCAATGACCATCTGCCCCGGATGACCGATCGCGGTGGCTCGTGGGAAGGAAGGGATATGGGAATAGTGGATGCGGATGGCATCGCCGAGTTCGTCCGCGAATGCACCCAGGCCGGAGCCGAGGACGATTCCGATTTTCGGCCGGAGTGGAGTTTGCGACAGCACAATCGTTGCCGCGGAATCGGCGAGGGTGAACGTGTCAGTCATCGAGAAGAACTTCGAATTGTACCGTGCTGGCAAGAACTACGACATGGAGCGCCCGGTGTTGGCTGTCGAATCGGGGCCAAACGCCAAATCCAGAGCGGCATTCAAGAGATTTGCACAGGCAAACGGTCTTTAGGTTCGACCACATTTCCCACCGAGACGGCCCCATTTCTGGTGCAATCCAGCAGGAAACGACCTTCATCAGCATTCGCTCATTACGCATTGCACATCTCCTGTTGCATACGCCTGTGAACCTGCTGCACACGCTTGAATTGTAAGCAGATCGAAGCGCGGCATTTTTGTTGACGCCACAAATAGAAGGAGTAAAAAGATAATCGTTCTTCGGCAACTTCTGAAGTTTACCCGGTTGGTGCGGCGTCCGGGGCTCGAGCAAGGTCACCTTTCGCATCGCAAGATGCTGAAAGGAAGGCTAGCAAGGGTCTATAGCAAAGCGCTGGTCGAGGCGAACAAGAAGATCCGTCGAAGGCAGGATAGAATCCCGAGGCGTTGGGTTGGTTTATCCGGTTGGCGGTAAGCCCGGAGCCCGAGCACAGATCGCGCGTCGCTTCTCACAAGGACAGTGACGAGAGCAGGTCAGCAAGGGTCTAAAGCGAGCTACTGGCCGAGACGAATGATCCCAACATCACCTCGGGATTCTTATTTGATAGCTGGTGGCTGGTAGCTAGTCGGTGGGGCTAGTGCTCGGTGGCCAGTTTTTGGATCTTGCTCTCCCCCAAGTCCAGCGCCGCGATGCGCTCAACTCTTCTAGCTACTAACCATCCGCTATGGCCCTTGTTGAATCTGAAATCTCTCTTTCGGCACTAATCGCACCCGGTGAATTGAGTGTGCAGCCGGATACTCACTTACGACATCCACATTGAGCTGGTAAGCACCAGCTGCCAGGTTCTCTCCAAACGGGATTTCCATGTCCTCTGTGTTCTTCTGCAGTGGAAAATGCTGATATCCAATCGCAGTGGCTCGCCCGGTCTCATTTACGGCTAACGCGATCATTGTGAGATCGAAATCATGGTCCGTCTCGTTTGATACCAAGATGGAACCTTCCAAACGCTGCCCATTCACCTTGGGATACTTACCCCATCTCGCCATCAGTGGCGACACTACTGAAACGGAAAATTGCTGTGCCTTCTGGTAGGGTGGTTGGCCGCTGTCCGTCACTGTTGCGGTAAAGTGAAACTCGCCCGCCTGGGTCGGAGTTCCCTCCAACTCCCCGTCGCGCTGCAACGCGATGCCTTCAGGCAGTGAACCGTCTGTGACCTCCCATTTATATGGCGGTGTGCCCCCACGGGCGTCAAGCCGGGCCTGAAATGGCTGCTGCACGTAAGCTTTGGGAAGACCCGTAGTTTGAATCGAGAGCGGCTGAGTTGTTTGGGCGCAAGCCAGTCCCCAGAAGAAAAACACGAGGTACGCAAGTCGTCTCCACCCAGCCAGGCTCATTGCATGAGATTGCCCAACAATACGATGTCAGCCTCGTCTTTGCCGATGGCGGCGTAGATGAATTTCGCGTCAGGCGACCACGAGACCCGCCGCGCAATCAACGTTGCCTGGTGACCGAAATCGGTAATCTGCATCAGTTCGCCCGTATGCGTAACGACCTTCCACATATTTGTCGTAGGTCCGTCCATCAGTAGCACGGCCAGAAACCTGCCATCAGGCGAAAGGACGGGCTGCATGAGCAAAGAAGGCGACATCCTCGAACCGGGAAGCCGGATTAAGACTCGGCCGGGACTCGTCTCGGGCTTCGCCGCATGTATTTCCATATCCGAGATCCCATTAAAGCCGGCCAAATTCACCGCATAGAAAAGCGTGCCATCTGGCCCCACGGCGGGTTTCTGACCAACATCCAAAAGCGGTGTGCGGCCAGAGCCGTCCGCATGAAGCTTCTCAATGCGAAAACCATTCGGGCTCGGTGGCGAGACATAAAGCCATGCTCCATCATTCGACCAGCAGGCCCATCCTCCGCCATCAGAAACTTTATGCGCGTTCGTGCCGTCGGCATTGACCACCCACTGGTCCACGTTCCATCCGGATCTGCCGCGGCTTACGTAAGCAATGTGCTGTCCATCGGGCGACCACACCGGAACACCAATAGTTACTCGCGGGTCCTGCTCAAAAGTCAGTTGCCGGCTTTCTCCGGTTTCGATGTTCGAAATCCATAAATTGCCATGTCCGCCGCTGTCGCTGAGGTAAACGATGCGCTGCCCATCCGGCGCGGCCGACGGCGTCTGGACTGCGCCGGTTTGATGCGTCACCTGAACTCCGCGCCGCACATTCTCCTCGGGGGTTCCGTCCACCGGAAACTTCCAGATATCAAACTGCACGCGATCACGGCTCGCCACGATATTTCCCTGCCGGTCCACATCGGGCGAGACATAGGAGGTTTCTCCAAACGTGAGTTGCTGCGGCTTTTTCCCCCTGTGCCACAACCACAGATTCATGGTGCGCATGTAAAGCACCGTATCGCCGCTCGAAGAGCTGAGGATCACGCCTGAACTGTCCGGCAACCAGGCAAAACCGCCTTCCGGATTTCCGTCCTCGGTCACACGTTTCGGCTCACCACCTTTTGCAGGAATCGAGAACACATCGTAGTCGAACGTTCTGCCGCGCTGATAAGCCAACATGCTGTCATCGGGCGACCAGCGCAGATTGGAATACGTAAACTCTCCGGAAAGCCGGGCGCTCACCTGCGCGTTAGCACCATCTGCATCCGCGACAATTAGTTCAATCTGGCCCTGATTCGTCTGGAGATAAGCGATGCGCCTGCCATCGTGACTCAGATCTGCGGGGATGAGACTGCTGACAATCGGCCGTGCCGTGCCGCCGAGCGCAGGAATCTGCCAAACCTGCCCCTGCCCGTTCGCTTCTCGCGAAGGCGAAAAATAGATCAGCGAACTGGAATCGGCAGACCAGCGAGGAGATTGGTGATCGCTATCATCGTGCGTTACCTGCAAGGGGACGCCCGCGGAGAGCAAGCGCACCCACACTTGCCGGCGGCCACCAATATCCGCAGTGAACGCAACCGATTTTCCGTCGGGAGACAATGCGGGAAATTCTTCCATCCCAACAAAGTCGGTGAGACGCCTCAGCGCGACAGGTTTGCGGTCCTCGCCGCGAATTGCGCTTCGAGCGGCAAAGAATCCTGCCAACGCAGCGACAACGATTGCGGCTAAAACCAGGACTGGAAGTATCTTTCGGCTGTGCTTGGTGTTCGCGATGGCGGGAGTGGGGCCGCTTTCGTCGCGTGACAACATGTCCAGGTTGAATGCCAAGTCGCGCGCCGACTGAAATCTCTCCGCCGGATCTTTTTCAAGGCAACGGTGGACAATTCGCCCTAACGGCGGCGGCAGGTTGCGGCCACTAGAAAGTTCCTCGGGTTCCTCCTTCAGGATCGCGCTCATCGTATCGGCGGAAGTGGTTCGCTGAAACGCACGCTTCCCGGAAATCATTTCATAGCAGATCGCCCCCAAACTGAAGATGTCGGAACGCGCATCCGCAGCGAAGCCGCGCAGCTGCTCCGGGGACATATATCCCACGGTTCCGAGCACCAGGCCGGCTTCCGTTGAAGTAAGCGCAACGGTGCTGTCGCTTCCCTGGGGATCGGGGCGGCTCAGCTTGGCCAGCCCGAAATCAAGAATTTTAACCAGACCCTCCCGCGTGAGGAACAGATTTTCCGGCTTCAGGTCGCGATGAATAATCCCGCGGTCATGAGCAGCCGCCAGGCCGCGCGAGATCTGCGCTCCGTAATCCACGGTTTTCCGCACCGGAATTGCGCCTTGCTGTAACCGTTCACGGAGGGTTTGCCCCTGCAGGAGCTCAGTAATCAGATAAGGTGTGCCCGTTTCCGTGGTTCCGAAGCGGTACACAACCAAAATATTAGGGTGATTGAGCGCGGCCGCCGCACGCGCCTCTTGCTCAAACCGGCGCAGCCTTTCCGGATCCGAGGCCAATTCTTCCGGCAAGACTTTGACCGCGACTTCACGACCGAGGCTTTGATCGCGGGCCCGATACACCTCGCCCATACCCCCGGCCCCGAGGGGACCGAGAATTTCGCAATCTCCAAAACGGGTACCGGCCGCTATGGACATGACTCCCAGCGATTATAAAGCCGGGATATTCACTTTGATCCGCTCAGAAATCCATCCACCGTTTTGATAAACATGCCAGTCTGGTCCACGAAGGTCATGTGTCCGGAGTTCGGCAGAATCACCAGCTTCGATCCGGCAATCTTTTGATGCATAGTCTGCGAAAGCGATGGATCACACTCATCGTGATCGCCAACAATAATCAATGTAGGAACTCTGATCGTGGCAAGCCGATTCGTGTACTCGACTGATTTCAAGTTGCCATCAATCACGAATTCGCCGTGCTCTCCCCACATCTCGCGGTAAAGATCCCAACTCGTGTTGCCTTGCTGAACGGGATCGTAATTAGGGTCTGGATGGTTGTGATAGATGTATGGGAAATATCCCTCGCCCCAAGCCGCTATCATGTAATCGCTGGGATAGCGATTCCTCTCGTAATCTTTGCCATGGCCAAAAAGTCCATCCGCTTCGAGCTTGTCGATGCGTTCACGAAGCTCGGGCGTCATGTTCTGCTTCATCCGCACAAATACCTGGTTCATTGCCGCAGTGCTCGACCAGGTGCTCGCAAGAATCAAGTGCGACAAGTTGCGCTGATATTTCAGAGCGTAGGCTTGCGCCAGAGCCCCACCGTAGGAGTGGCCCAGAAGATTAATCTTGCCCAAATCGAGCGCCTGGCGCACGGCCTCGACATCTTCGACCATGTTCTCGACTGTGTAGCCGGACGGGTTTTCGAGCTTCTGTGAGCGACCGGAGCCGCGCTCGTCGATAAAGATCACGCGGTAATGGCGCATCAGGGGAAGCAGATAAGGCAGAAAGTAATCGTGGGAGGCGCCCGGTCCGCCATGCGCGATTACCAGCGGCTGTCCGTGCCCCGTTGACATGTAATAAAGCATGACGCCGTTTGCATCGATAAAGCCGTCGCGGATGGGATATACGGCGTCGGCTGTGGTGGTCCGATGCCCTTTGCTGGTTTGCGCCAAAGTTACGGGAAAAAGTGCAGCTAGAAAGACAAGAATAGACAGAAGATTTTTCATAGCCGCCATCGTAATGCTGGCTAAGTTCTTCGGCAACTCACTGTTGGCAATCTCCTAATCCTTGCAGTGACAGCGATCACATCCGCCTGTGCTCGGTTTGCTCGAAGATTGTCAGGCAAACTCGTAAGCTGGAGCGTTTTGCGGAAGGAGCACGCGCAGATGCGTGATGCGGTCGCCAAACTGTGGCCTGAGATCGAGTGGATCGAGAACCAAAGGCTACGTGAGCAAGTCATGCAGACATGGGTCAAGGCTCTGGAACGCAGTCCCCTGAAACCAGAGGACTTGAACCAAATTCCTTTTACATTACTGGTCCCGAACTGCCCTGTAACCTTCCTGGAGCACAAGCGCTGTGTTGTGCACATAGCGCGGCGCAGTGCGGAGGCCATGCAGGAGTTCATGGGTATTGCGCTGCCAATCGACAAAGACACCGTCATTGCCGGAGCCATCCTCGCAGATGTTGGCAAGCTTCTGGAATATGAAATTGGGCCCGACGGCAAAGCTCGCCAGAGCGAGCGTGGCGAGGCGCTGCGGCACCCGTTCACTGGCGTGGCTTTGGCAATGGAGTGCGGCGTGCCAGACGAGGTCTGCCACATCATCGCTGCCCATGCGGCTGAAGGCGATCTCGTGAAACGCACGACCGAAGCGTTCATCGTGCACCATGCGGATTTCATGGCGTTCTTGCCTTTCAAGAACCCAAAGAATGTGAAAGGGAAGTGAAGTTTTTTTGTTGTCAATCCGAGCCGTTCGCACCCGCATAACACGCGGCGAGAACAGGCGAGCGATCCGCAGTTGAGAGATAAGGAACTACAGATTCCTCCTCGGTGCGCTCCTCGGAATGACAAAGATTAAGGAGATTCGTTTGGCCGCTAAAGAAGCTGTCGCACTGAAAGAAACCATCACCGCGAAGATGTCCCGTTGGGCGGCATCGCTCGAATACGATCAACTTTCGGAGAACGCCGTTTATCAGGCCAAGCGCTTCCTGCTCGATTCCATCGGGTGCGCCCTGGGTGGTTACAAGCAGCACGACGTGAAGATCGCTCTCGGCGTGCTGGACGAAATCGGCGGACGCGGTCTTTCTACCGTTATCGGCACTGGCCAACGTATTGATCCGGTCTCCGCCGCCCTTGCCAATGCGCTGATGATCCGCTGCATGGATTACAACGACATTTATTGGAAGCAGGATCCATCGCATCCCTCGGATATCTTTCCCGCGGCGCTGGCCTGCTGCGAGCGCGCAAACAACGAGGGTAAGGAACTGATTGTCGGAATCGTGCTCGGGCATGAATTCGAAATGCGCTTTTGCGAAGCGGCATTTCCTGGCATTCGCGAGCGTGGTTGGCATCATGCAACTCTAACTGCCTTTGTTTCCCCGATTGTCGCGGGACGTGCCCTGCACCTGGGATGGGAGCAGATTCAGCACGCGATTGGGATTTCCGGCAGCCGTCAGGCCACTCTGGGAGCTGTGACCGCAGGCAAGCTCACAATGATGAAGAATACCGTCGATCCACTCGCAACCCAGAGCGGAGTGCTGGCGGCGCTCATGGCGCAAAAGGGCTACACCGGGCCCGAGCACGTCATCGATGGCAAAGAGGGTTTGACACAGTGCTTCGGGCCGGAATGGAAGCTAAACGTCTTAACCGAAGGACTCGGCGACTCCTGGCGCATTACCCAATGCGGCATGAAGGCTTTTCCCACCGAAGCCTTGACGCACACTCCAATTTCCGCCGTTTTGGATCTGGTGAAATCGAACGATTTGAAACCGGAGCAGGTGACGAAAATTCAAATACGGTCTTTGGCGCGCGCCGCCGATATTCTTTCCGACCCGAGCAAATACGATCCGCGCACCAAGGAAACGGCGGACCACTCTTTGCCTTATGTAATCGCGGCCGCTCTAGCTGAACGGCAGGTCACGCCCGTTCAGTTCACCATGGACAAAATCATGGACCCGACCATCCGCGCACAACTCAAGAAGGTCGAAGTCGTCGCTGACCCGGAGATCGAAAAGGTCTTTCCTGCTCTGCAACGCGTGATTGTGAACCTTATGACAATTGATGGCAGCAACTACAGCAAGCAACTGGACTATCCCAAAGGTGATCCGCGCAATCCACTAACGGACGCGGAAATTGAAGAGAAATTCGCGGCGCTCGCCGAAGGCGTGTTGTCCTCGAAAGCGCAGACCAAGGTCAGAGATGCTGTCTGGAATCTGGAAAAGATTGGCTCTATTTCCAAATTGATGGCTCTGATGAAGGCGGATGCGGGAACGACGTCGCCGGGACGTTTCGTTCGGACTGGCGAGCGTAGTGCGCCAGGAAAAGACAAGAAGAAGTCCGCGTAGCTGCCCGCCCTGTGTGGGCGAGCGAAGAAAGCGTGAGCCGTTATGCCGCAAACGATCGTTGAAAAGATCGCACAAGCCCATCTGGCAGAAGGTCCCAAGCGTCCCCTGCGTGCCGGCGATTTCGTCTCTATTCGCCCGCATCGCGTCATGACGCACGACAATACGTCGGCTGTAATCAGCAAGTTCAAAGGGATCGGAGCGACAAGACTTAATGATCCGAAGCAACTCGTGTTTGCTCTAGACCATGACATCCAGAACCACGACGAAGCCAATTTGAAGAAATATCGTTCGATTGAAGCATTCGCGAAAGAACACGGAGTCGACTTCTACCCCGCAGGCACCGGTATCGGGCACCAGATCATGATGGAACGCGGATATGTTGTCCCCGGATCGTTCGTGGTTGCCTCCGATTCACATTCGAACATGTATGGCGCGCTGGGCGCGGTCGGCACTCCGATCGTTCGAACCGATGCTGCGGCAGTGTGGGCGACCGGCGAATTCTGGTGGCAGATCCCCCGGTCTATCCAGGTTGTTCTTGAAGGCAAGCTGCCCCCGGGCGTTAGCGGCAAAGACCTCATCATTACGCTCTGCGGTCTTTACAACCATGACGAAGTTCTGAATGCGGCAATCGAATTCGTCGGTCCGGGCGTGGCTAGTCTCTCCATGGATGCGCGTTTTTCTATCTCGAACATGAGTACCGAGTGGGGCGCGCTGGTCGGTTGGTTCCCGGTCGATGATGCAGCCGTTCGTTACTTGCAGTCCGTGCGCCAGCGTCTGAAGGCAATTGGGGTTGAACGCTTCTCGGAAAAGAACCTGGAATCGTGGGCAAGCAATCCTCCTCAACCCGATCACGGTGCTTTCTATGCCGCGCGTATCGTCCTTGATCTCAATCAAGTGACTCCTCATGTCTCTGGCCCAGACAGCGTGCAGGTAATGGCCTCCGTCGCGGAGATGCAGAAACACCGAATCCAAGTTCAGAAGGCATATCTGATCTCTTGCGTGAACTCGCGTGTTGAAGACCTGGACGCTGCCGCAGAAATCTTGAAGGGAAAGCACATCGCCTCCACTGTGAAGCTCTATTTGGGCGCGGCCAGTAAGTGGGTGCAGGAGGAGGCGGAACGCCGTGGAACATGGAAGACGCTGCTCAATGCTGGAGCAACTCCTCTGCCGCCCGGATGCGGGCCTTGCATCGGCCTTGGAACGGGTTTGTTGGAAGCGGGTGAAGTTGGCATTTCCGCTACCAATCGCAACTTCAAAGGCCGCATGGGATCGCGTGACGCTCAATGTTATCTTGCCAGTCCCGCAGTCGTGGCGGCTTCTTCCGTGGCCGGATATATTCGGGGCCCAAACAATACGAACGACCGCGCTGGCACTCGCAATTTCAAAGAATTCGTGCTTCCCACTGCGGCCGAAAAGACGGACATCCTGCCCGGCTTTCCTGAGCGGGTACGCGGCCGACTTGTGTTTATGACACAGGACAACGTGAATACCGACGCGATCTATGGCAAGGATTACACCTACCGGGATGACATGACCCCGGAGATGATGGCCAAAGTTGTCATGGGAAATTACGATCCGCACTTCGCCTCCCGCACGCAACCGGGCGACGTGATCGTCGGTGGTTTCAACTTCGGCACCGGATCGAGCCGGGAGCAGGCGGTCACCTGCCTTAAGGCCAAAGGCATTCCATTGGTGATCGCGGCGAGTTTCTCACAGACTTACCTGCGCAACGCCTACAACAACGGATTTCTCTGTATCGAGGTTCCCGAGTTGGTGAAGAAACTGCGTGAGCACTATACGACCGAGATCGCAGCAAAACAGACAACCATCATCCCCGGAGAGGAAATCGAGATTAATTTTGCTTCCGGGGCGATTACGTGGCGCGGAGACACGTTCTCCTTCTCGACGCTTGGCAGCGTCCCGCAGTCGCTAGTAATCGCGGGAGGAATCGAGAACTTGGTCGCAAAAAGATTGGGACTGGTCCGAACCATGTAGAAGAAGTTCGGCCCGGCGGAGCAACGCTACGATGATTGGGAGATAGCTTATGACGAAGCACACGATCGTTACGATGCCCGGCGATGGCATCGGGAATCAAGTCCTGCCCGAAGCGCTGCGGGTCTTGAAAGCGGTTGGTTTCGAAGCCGAGTACATCCATGCCGACATAGGTTGGGAATGCTGGCGCAACGAAGGCAATGCGTTGCCGCAGCGCACTATCGATCTGCTGGCGAAGCATAAGCTCGGCCTGTTCGGCGCCATCACCTCGAAGCCCAACAAAGCGGCGCAGGAAGAACTTCAGCCCAAACTGCGGGGCAAAGGCTACGTTTACTACAGCCCTATCGTAACCATGCGGCAGAAATTCAATCTGGATATCTGCATGCGTCCATGCGTCGGCTTCGCAGGAAATCCGTTGAACTACATTCGCAAGAAGACGGGCGGAGGATTCGACGAGCCGCAAATTGACACAACGGTCTTCCGGCAGAACACGGAAGGCATGTACGCCGGCATTGAGTGGACCAATCCTCCGGAAAATATCCGGACGGCGCTGGCCACGCACGCCAAATTCAAAATCTTCGCCAACGTGCACGGGCCGGACTTAGCGGTCAGCGTCCGAGTTATCACGCGTCCGGCGGCACGCCGCATCGTAACGGCTGCTTTCGAATATGCGAAGAAACGCGGCTTCAAAGGCGTGACCATCTGCGAAAAGCCGAACGTCGTCCGCGAAACTTCCGGCATGATGGAAGAAACCGCGAAAGAAGTCGCGAAGAATTATCCGGGCATCGCGCTCTGGTCCACCAATATCGATGCACAATTGATGTGGCTGAACAAAAACCCCGAAGACTACAACGTGATCGTCGCCTCCAATTTATTTGGCGACATTCTTTCGGATGCATTCGCGGGACTGGTCGGCGGTCTGGGCTTTGCTGCGTCCGGCAACATCGGAAATGATGTCGCCGTCTTCGAGCCAACCCATGGATCCGCGCCGAAATATGCCGAACTCAATCCGGCGATCGTCAATCCCATCGCAATGATTCTTTCCGCCGCAATGCTGCTAGACCACGTTGGAGAGACCGAGAAAGCTGATCGAATCCGAAGGGCGATTGCTGCCGTGGTGCAAGAAGGGAAGGTTCGCACCTACGACATGATGCGGCTGCCGGGCGGACCCAGAGTGATCAGCCAAGGCGCAGCACCAACTTCACAGATGGCCGACACAATTATTAAAAAAGTTGAGGCACTGGCGGCAGCAGAAGAACATTTGCAGGCCGTTTGCAGGTGATGAAGGTGGCAACCGCGACATCCATCTCGACTAAGCCTGCCGATGCAGGGCACTGGGGCAAAGACATTCGGTCCGATTTGCACGTCGCCATCGAACCGCGCGACAGCGGCGGCATCGAGATTGCACTCGAGTCGCGGGTGGCCTTCTGCTACGGCGACTCCATTCTGGAGCAAACCCGCGGAGTCCTCGAAGCTCTTGAAGTGAAAGATGCAAAAGTCGCGATTCACGATGAAGGCGCGCTGCCGTTTGTAATCTCGGCCCGAATCGAGACCGCTGTTAAGCGGGCTGGATTGGGAATCGGCAAGAGGACCCTGCCGCCCGCGGTTCCGCCGCCGGAGCCCTCGCTTCGCGACCACCTGCGCCGCTCTCGCCTCTATCTTCCGGGGGCTGAGCCGAAATATTTCATCAACGCTGCGCTGCACTCGCCTGACGCCATCATCCTTGATCTCGAAGATTCCGTTCATCACGCAGAGAAAGATGCTGCGCGCATTTTGGTTCGCAATACTCTGCGAGCGGTCGAGTTCGGCTCCTGCGAGCGCATGGTGCGCATCAATCAATTGCCCCTCGGGCTTGAGGACTTGGCCGAAGTGATCCCCGAGAGTCCTGATCTCATTCTCCTGCCGAAGACGGAAACAGCGAAGCAGGTCATCGATGTGGAGGCAATGATCCAACGCATCAAGAGCCAACAGAACATTCAACGACCAATCTGGCTCATGCCGATCCTGGAATCGGCACTCGGAATAGAGAATGCTTTCACTATTGCAACCGCCAGCGCGAACATCGTCGCGCTGACCATTGGGCTTGAGGATTACACCGCTGATTTGGGAGTAATTAAAACAGCGGATGGCCGCGAAAGCTTATATGCGCGCATGCGCTTAGTGAACGCTGCCAAGGCGGCCGGCATTCAGGCGATTGATTCTGTCTTCGGCGATGTTTCGGACCTCGAAGCGCTTCGCCGTTGGGGAGAAAACTCGCAGGCGCTCGGATTCGAGGGCATGGGCTGTATTCATCCCAGCCAAATCGCAGTCATTCACGAAGCATTTTCTCCATCTCAGGCGGAAATCGACAAAGCGCTGAAAATTGTTGCTGCGTTCGAAGAAGCGCAGCAACGCGGCTTGGGCGTGGTCAGCTTGGGATCGAAGATGATCGATCCACCCGTCGTCGGGCGTGCGAGGAAGTTGGTCGACCGTGCGCGGCGGGTGAGAACTGATGATGTCCTTGGTGTCCATTAGTGTCCTTGGCGGTGTAACTACGTGAGGTCACGGGGTCACACGAAGGGTTAACCAAATTGAATGTATAGCCACGCGACATTAGCGAGAGTCGAACTCGTTCAGAACGCGGTTGGCCGAATGGTTCCAACCGCGGTTAACGGCAAATCTCAAACACCGTACCTTGGCGTTGGCCAGTATCGGCCTGCCGGAAACAAAGCTGCGCCGCCCATTCGATCGAGTAACCAGTATCCCGAAAACGGGGATAAGCGCCAGCCCGATCTCGAGACTACCCTGCGCAACTGCGGCATTCGCGATGGCATGGTGATTTCGAGCCACCACCATCTGCGTGACGGCGATGGCGTGGCACTGATGGCTTTGCAAGCCGCTGCTCGCCTCGGTGTCAAAGATCTCACCTGGTTTCCCAGCGCCTCGTTTCCTTCTCAAAAGGGCGCAATCGAACTGATGGAAAGTGGCGTCATTCACCACATCGAAGGCAGCATGAATGGCCCGCTCGGGGATTACTGCACGCAGGGCAAGATGCGCGGTATGGGCGTGCTGCGTTCACACGGGGGACGCTGGCAGGCGATTCAGGATGGTGAGGTGCATATCGACATAGCGGTCATCGCCGCTCCGACTGCCGATCCCTTCGGCAATGCCGATGGCTCGCACGGAAAATCAGCTTGCGGCTCGCTCGGGTTCGCGCTCGCTGACTCGATGTACGCCGACCATGTCATTGTAGTCACCGACAATCTGGTCCCGTTCCCGTGCATTCCATGGCAGATTCAGGGCAATAACGTCGATTACGTAGTAGAGGTCCCGTCAATTGGTGATCCGGCAAAGATTGTTTCAGGTACAACGCAGATAACCCGCTCCCCGGATCGTCTGCGCATTGCGGAATTCGTTGCCCGTTTTCTGCGCGAGACCGGAATCATGCGAAACGGATTTTCGTTTCAGGCGGGTGCGGGCGGAGTTGCGCTGGCGTTCGTGGATTACCTGCGGGCTATGATGAAAGAAGCTGGAGTGAAGGCCCGATTCGTTCGCGGCGGTTCGACAAAGTATCTGGTGCAGCTCTTACGAGAAGGGCTGACCGACTACATCCTTGACGGCCAGACGTTCGATCTGGATGCCGTAACTTCAATTGCCGCCGATCCTCGCCATGTCGCTACCTCGCCGTTTACGTCTTACAACTACCACGGCAAGGGCAACTTCGCATCCATGGTCGATGCGGTAGTTCTTGGCGCGACCGAAGTCGACGTCAATTTCAATGCAAACGTCGTCACGCACTCCGACGGTCGCCTGTTGCACGGCATTGGTGGTTGGCAAAATTGCCTAGCGGCCGGTTGCACTATTTTGGCTCTGCCATCTTTTCGTGATCGCATCCCAGTCATCGTCGACGAGGTTACAACTCTCACCGGACCCGGCGAACTGATTGATGTTGTGGCGACCGAACGAGGCATCGCTATCAATCCGCGTCGGCAAGACCTGCTTGACGCCGCCAAGGTCTCAAATCTTCCGATCCGCCCCATCCAGGACATCAAGGCCGAAGTCGAGCGCATCTGCGGCGGGAAACCGGAGCGCCCAAAGCGCCGCGATCAACCTGTGGCCGTTGTAAAATGGGTGGACGGAACGGTCCTGGATACTATTTGGCAGGTCTAAGTCCGCTTACCTACTGCAGCGGCGCCGAAATGTGCTCATGCACAATCAGCCACTTCCCGCCCTCCTTCTGCCAAATCACGGTCCAGCGAAATGTACCCAGATCGTGCTTCCCGGATTTCTCGGTCATGTCAGATTTCAGGGTTGATGTCGCCCAAACGATCTGACCCGCCGGATGAACTTGGGCATCATCGTTGACCGTGAACGTGGCCGATTGGTACGGTGCTAAGACGTTCTTGACACCTTTCTCATACTCGTCCCAACTGTCGTATTTCAGCGGTGCAATATCAAAAAACACATGCGGGCCCTTGGCATAGAACTGCGCGGTATTCGCAGGGTCGAGAGTGCCCCAGCCGTCCCAAATTTTCTGCATGAGAGCTTTGTCTGGCATCCCAGACGTGGACATCTTTTTAGAAGACTGCTGCGCGAGCAAGGTCGTGCTGAGGAACAAAATGCAGACTGCTATAACGAATCTGTTCATTGATTCCTCCCAAGATTCAATTGTCACTTCTTTGCTAGCAACTGCTTTGCATGACTAAGTTCCGGCCGATCTGAGCTGGAACCGTTACATACTTGCAGCAACTGTGAGTAATAAGTATTCGCTTTATCGTTGTTGCCCGCGATTTCTGCGGCATGCGCGGCGCCATAGAGCCCGTCAAAGCGATTCGGATTGAACTTCAAGTCTGTTTCGTACTCCGCCAGGGCTTCCTGCGGATGGTTCATATCCAGCAGCATATCGGCGAGCATTTCGCGGGCCGGCATGGCCAAGGGTTCGTCTCCTTCAGCTTCCTCTTTTTCCGCAATCTTGCGCAATGCTGTTGTGGCTTGATCTTTGTTTCCCTCCGCGTAGGCAAGCCACGCCGAGGCCTCCTGCTGGTCCTGGGCTACTGCTTCAGCGAGATACTTCTTCTTCTCGCGTACAAGGGTTGCGTGAGCCGACTCAAGCTCGGAAATGTCTTTGCGAACTTGTTCCACGTTGCCGGTTCTAGCGGCACCAATGGATTGGGCCCAGTAGGTTATCGCACTGTCGCCGATATCGGAATCCGGCACAGGCTGAAGTTGTGCGGCATCGCTCCAGTGGTGAAGTTCCAAGGCAGACCGGGCAGGAAATTCGGCCAATGCCGGGATCCGGGGATCGAATCCCATGCCATACATGTCCTTCTGCGGCGGCATGGCCTTGATCTCGTCAATCAAGTGCTGCGCATCCGTTTCGCGGCCGCTTTGCAGGTAGGCATAATCCAGAAAGTCCATGGCGTGAAATTGATGACTGCCATCATCCATGTGCATGGCAGTGCTTTTCCGAGACGCGGCAATCGACGCCAGGTTGGAATCGATGTCGTCCTGCCATAATCCAAGCCGCGCGAAAATATGCGATGGCATGTGCAGAGCGTGAGGTGAGGCCGGCGCAATTTGCGCATAGCGTCGCGCTGCCGGCAATCCGAGCTGAGCCATCTGGGGGCTGTCGTAACTGTGAATCAGATAATGAGCTACTCCGGGATGATCGGGTTCCAGCTCAAGTAATTTTTCAAGGACCGCCGCGGCTTTCTTCTGATTGGTAAATGTGGTGTCATGATCAGGCGCAGAAGCTAAAAGGGACAACGCATAGAAAGCGGCAGCTTCCGAGTCTTCCGGATGATGCTCGTATGCCGATTGCATCGCCTTCGAATAGGCATCAGCCCGCGCCTGGTAATCGCGATTTTTCGGACCGCCGTAAAATGCGCTCACGGCGGCGATGTAGCCCCACTCCCGATCATCGCGGGAATGCAATTTTTTCGCTTTCTCGACCTCAGCTTTACCCTTCTTAATGATTTTGGCATCGGGATGGTTCCAAAGCTCGTGCCACAGGCTCATAGACACACCCCAGTGCGCCATCGCGCAATGTGGGTCCTCCTGCACGACTGCCTCGAATTGCTTCTGCGCTTCCTCATACCAGAAGGAATGGAGCAGGGCGACACCGCGCTGGAAACCCCTCTGGACCGATTCCGTGCAAGAGGTCGGAAAATGTACGGTCCCCAGCTGTTCCGGAGTGAGATCTTCGTGATGATGAGATTCATCGTCGGCCGCGGAATTAACAGCGACCAACAATGCCATCACCAGCATCAAACATAGTTTTTTCATGAGAAAACCCGCTGAGCTGCGAGTCTAGTCGGGACGGGTTCAGCCGGTCAACTGGCCGCTATTGCAGCCGAAAACGCTCATTCATTAAGCGTTGCAGGCGCGGCTTATAGAGGATGTCGTAGGCAAATTCCTTGTCAGGGAACATGGCCAGTGCAGCCCGCTTTGCTCCCGCCGCCAGTTCAGATGCTTCTTCGATAGTGAGATCCGGGTCTTGGCTGATGACCGACATCACCATGCTGATCATGACCTGTAATCGGCGTATTTGACGGGCCTCGTGCTCCTTCTCAGTTAAATTGCCGGAAGGTGATTGCGATCTCTCCATGTGGGTCCCCATTTCGTGCAACCGCACGAAGTCACTGATGCTTAGATGAGGGGCTGTATGCTGGCGTTGCGCCCGTCAATGCACCGTATTGTGCTGTCAAATCAGCGGGAAGGCAATGGCTCAAGGGTGTAAGGCTTTTGGTCACCTGCTTACTTTCAACAACAAACGGAGGCCGGATTTCTGTCGAGCGTCGAGGCGAGTTAGAATCAAACGAGTCAACCCACGGAGGAACTATGGCAGCCGCCAGCCCGGCAAATCGCGACAACCGTCCCAACCCCAATGAGAAGCTCGTTCGCGTGTTCGATACGGAGCAGGAATCGGAAGCAATGGTGGTTCGTGGCCTGCTCGAATCGGCAGGTATCGATTGCGATGTTACGGCGCTGGATGCGCCGCAAGATATCCTGCCCGGAGTCGGCGGAACGGTGATTCTCGTCAGGGAGGAAGATGCCGAGGAAGCCCGGCGCGTCATAGAGGCATACAGGAAGTCTCCTGATGAGCTTGAAACCGCTGAGTTCAACGTGATTCAAGATCCGCCAGAGAAGGAGTGACGGTTTGTCCGTCGAGATAGAACGTCACCGCACCATTCAGGTCGGTGCGATACGTTCGCACGTGCGATTGAGTCAGTCGATCCAGTACTTCCCAGCGTGGATGCCCGTACACGTTCCTCGCTCCCACCGAAATAACTGCGTATCGTGGCTTAACCGCTGATAACAACTCCGGAATCGTGGACGTCGCACTGCCATGGTGCGCGACCTTGAGCAAATCCGCGGTAGGATTTTCCTCGATCATGCGCCGCTCGACTTCTTTTTCTGCATCCCCTTCCAGCAGGGCTGAAGTACGCCCGTATCGCACGGTCATAACTAACGAATCGTCATTGGTTCTGACGACGGCCGCGTCGTCTCTTGGTGCGAGAACTCGAAACCCCAAACCGTTAGTGTCGAAGTGATCGCCGGCTCTGTGGCGCACAACTTTCACTCCAAATTTCTGCGCCTGCTGCAGCAAGGAGTCCAGCTCGGTATTTTGCGGGCCATCCCCGATCCACAATTCTTTGGGATGGAAGTTTGCCACCACGGCTTTCATTCCGCCAATGTGGTCGGCGTGTGGATGAGTTACTGCAATCGCATCGAGTTTATGCATGCCGCGCGACCACAGGTACGGTGAAACCACGTCTTCACCGATATCCAATTCTGAATGCATCCAGTGCGGAATGCCGCCGCCATCGACCAACAGGCTTTTGCCATCTGGCGAGATGACGAGGATGGAATCACCCTGACCGACATCGATGGCGGTGATTTCGAGAACTCCCGGGTGGACGTTTGCACGCGGCGGCACAAAACATACCCAGAGAGCAGATGCAGTCAGCGTTGTGATACCGAATGCCGACGACACAAAGCGACGGCGCACTAATACCATCGCGAGAATTAGCGCGATCGCGGTCAGCACGATAAGTGTCATCCCCGGCGTCGGGATGCGAGCGTCTGCGATTTTTAACGCGCCTAGCCATCGCACCGATCCCGCCATTGCTTGCACTGCGGAACCCGCTATGCGAGCGGGAATCCACGCGATTTCGAGCGACAAAGTGCTAAGAACCAACGCCGATATTGAGGTGATTAGTGCGATCTCCGTAAGCGGAACGGCAAGGATGTTTGCCGGCAGCGAGACCATCGTCGCGCGATGGAAGTAATACGCCATCGGCATCGTGAACCCAATTTGCAGGATGCTGGAGATCATAATGAACTCGCTACCGAGAAGTACCGATCGCCACGTATTGCGCAGCACAAAGAATGCCACGCGGTGGCCCATGAATCGCTGTAGTCGGCCTGCAATCATCCGTTGATCGAGCCGAAACTGCACAAGCTTAGGCGGCAATGCGAGGTCGTACGCGATTGACTCTAGATTCTTTATCGCCGACGAAAGCGGTTGGATTGTTCTCTCCAGCACTGGCGCACCGATGCCGGTGATGATCAGCACACAAAGAAAACTCAATTGGAAGCTGGCCCCAAAAAGCGCTGCCGGATCTACCAGCAACAATGCCAATGCGGCAGCGGCGATCGCATTTAAAACTGACCTCTTGCGGTAGAGAGCTCGGGTGCAGAGATAGAAAATCAGCATCAACGTAGCCCGCCAGACCGGCGCTCCAACGTTGGTCAGTAGCGCGTAGGAAACTGTCAAACACACGGTAACCGCCGCGGCAGGAATTTCTTGTACCCGTAAGCGTCGCAGGAACCAAAAACTGAGGAGAGCCAATATCCCGACTTTCAGGCCCGAAATTACCAGGACGTGGTATGTCCCGGTGCTCTGGAAACCGGTAAGCAGATTACGGCCTACGAAATCGTTGTCCCCAATCAGCATGGCTTCCATCAGTGCCGCCTGCTCTCCCGCCCAAATACGGCGAATCTGGCGCGAAACGTAACCATAAGCTCGGGTACGCCACATTTCGGCACGAAAGCCGGCGAAGCCCGGAAGCACTTGGATCTCGTCGGCTTTAGCAGAAGCGAGTGCGAGGATGCCCTGGTCCGCGAGATAACCGCGATAATCAAAGCTGCCAGGATTACGGAAATTGCGCGGCCTGGAAAGTTTGGTCGAAAACCGCAATCGTGCGCCGTAGAGAAACGGCGTTGTTGTGGATTCCTGCGATCCTCGTTTGCCATAGATCGTGAGGCGGATTCCAATGCGGGCGTTCAGCACTGCGTCAGGCCCGGCGATCCCCTCGGTGTCGACATCTACTCTTTGTTGTACTTCGGGCGCGCCTCGCGCTCGAACATCTCCGCCCCGAGTGATGTGCCCCGTTACCACAACCTCTTCGTTTTCCGGGAAAGCAACACCTGAAGGGCTAACCAAGCGCCTCAGTTGAATCGATATATTTCCGAGAACAAACAAGCCAATGAGCGCAACCGCGAACGCTGCGCGGATACGGCGTCTGCGGAGGTAACTCGCCGATATGGCGAACACGAATAACGCGACCAGCCACCACGTAAATGGGCGCCAGGCGTAGTTACCGGTGAGGACGCCTGCGGCATAGGCGCACACCCCCCAGAGCAGAGGTTGGCGCGCCGCGTGCTTACGAGGGGTTGGTGGTTTCGCAGATGGCTGCGGATTCAAGGTGGCACCGCAGAGGAACCGTTTACTTCGTCAAGTGGAACACGCTCTCCAGATGGAAGGTTTGGGGAAAGAGGTCCACCATTTCGGCTCGCCGGAGATGATAACCGGCATTTAGCAGCCCTTTGAGGTCCCGAGCCAGCGTCGCCGGGTCACAGGAAACGTAAGTAATTTGATGCGCTCCTAATGAGACCAAGCTGCGGACCACCACTTCCCCCAAACCACTTCGGGGCGGATCCACCAGCACCAGATCGGGACGCAGTTTGCGCCCCATGTTCTTTAAGAACTGATCGGTGGTCGCGTGGACCGCCCTTGTGTTCGGTCCTGAATTGTAGAGAAGATCTTGATAGGAGATCGGTGACGCCTCAACTGCCATGACCTGTGCAAAACTCTGGCCTAGAGCGCTCGCAAACAGCCCCACCCCTGCGTAGAGATCCAGGGCTAAGTCACCGGATAAGCCCCCTGTCGCAAGCTCGATTAACTGATCGACAAGAAATCGATTGATCTGGAAGAACGCTCCTGCACTCACGCGAAACGTATGCTGGCTCGTGTGATAGTCGATTTCGTCGCCGCCGAGGTTGGCGATCTTGGATTCTAAACCGCCTTTTCGCGCATCACGACTGAACACTGCTATACCCACGGCTTGTGGAACAGCCGGCGGAATCGACGCGGCGATCTTCTGGCCAGCCTCCGGAGTTATTCCCGGTACGCAATAGATTTCGACGAGCAACTGATCGTCTTCAGCATTCGCGAACAGTTCGATTTCTTCAATTTCTGCGGGCAGAGAACCATCCCGGCCAGCCCGCCATAGCTCCGCAATCGCGATATTGATCAGCGGCGAACTGATCGGGCACTTTTCGACAGCAAGCAGTTCATGCGAGTTTAAGCGGTAATACCCGATGGCGAACTGCGGTTGGGTTTGGACTTTCAGCCGAGTACGGTTGCGGTAATTCCACTCCGGGGAAGCATGTACGGCTACATCGGATAGTTCGATTTTGCCGATCCGGCGCAGCGTTTCCTTCAGAATGGCAGACTTGATCTCGATCTGATGTTGGTAGCTGGCGTGCTGGTAATGGCAGCCTCCACAACGCGCAAAATAAGGGCAAGGTGGCTCCACACGGTTTGAGGAAGCCTCCAGAATCTGGTTCGCGCGGGCACGTACAAACCCCGGCTTTTCTTCCAGCAGGTCGGCTTCAATTAATTCGCCATCCAGAACGAAGGGCACAAACGCTGCTTTGCCAGGGCCGTGCTCATCGGCAGGGAGGCGCGCCAACCCGTCGCCACCATACGCAAGTTTCTCGATTCGCAGTTGCAATCCGTGATTTTACGAGATGCGGGCACTTACATGTAGAACAAGCTCAAACGCGGCAGATTGTATTTTTCCAGCAGGCGTTTCCGCAGATATTGCTTCTGCAACTGCTCGGCATGAGCAGTGGGCATCTTGCTGCGATAAGGGGCCAGTTCGCGGTCGGCTTCGGCGCGCAACCCAACCACCTCGTCATCGGAAGTCACAGCCAGCAGCACCGCAAAAAGTCTGTCCTCCGCCACGGTAAGCCTGCGTTCGAGGTCCTCCAGCTTCGGCAAATTGTTCGATGTCTCTACTGTCGCGGCCAAGGTGCACAGAACCTCAGCCGTCTCCATTGCCAACTGAGATGGAGAGAATCCGGCCTTCTCCGGCAACTTTGCCACCTGGAGTTGCTCCGCACTCCGGCGTAGAAAAGCGACAATTTCTCTTGGCGAGAAGCCGGAATCTCTCCCTTTCTCTTCGGTCTCGGCGCCGACCGCCGCCTCTTTCATGTCCTCCGCCGCGGCCAGTACTTCCTGCGAACAATAAGCGAGGCTGTTCACTTTGCGCGATTTAGACGGACGCTGATCGTAGCGGTCGAACGCCGCATCGATTCCACGCTCCACTGCCGCGAGAGGAATGCCGGCATCTTTCCATATCTCGATCAACGCCCAGTCTAAAGTGGAGAGAAGAAGAACACCGCCTCGCCGGCGCTGAAAGCGCTCCTCAATCTCGGTGAAGTAGTTGAAGTAGTTTTCCACGATTACGAACGCGTTTTTCGTCCGGCTGGCGCCTTCGACGAACTAGTGGTTGGGTCGTTCCCTGCGCTAGCGAGAGCTTCGCGAGCCGACCTGGCATCATTGCGTTCCCAGATGAGGCGCAATCCTTCGAGCGTAAGGAATTCGTCAATATGTTTGATGTACTTCGATCCACCGCCGATCAGGGATGCCAAGCCTCCGGTTGCGACAACCTTCGTCTCTCTGCCGATTTCCGCCAGCAGCAGTTCGATGATTCCGTCGACTAATCCCAGGTAGCCGTAATAAAGGCCCGACTGCAGGCTAGCCACGGTATTCGTGCCAATGATTTTTGCGGGCTTTCGAATATCTACCCGCGGCAGGCGCGCCGTGCGTCCAAACAGCGCATCGGCAGAGATTCCAATTCCCGGGCAAATGACGCCGCCCTCGTACTCCCCCTTGGCAGTGACGCAGTCAAACGTCGTAGCCGTACCGAAATCCACCGAGATCACAGGGCCGCCATATTTCTCAAAGGCGGCTACAGAATTCACGATGCGATCGGCCCCAACTTCTGCCGGATTTTCATAAAGAACCGGCATTCCAGTCTTGATTCCCGGTCCAATGAAGAGCGGCTTGGTGTTGAAGTAGCGCTCACAGACCTTGCGAAGTGTGGTATCGAGCGGGGGTACAACCGAGGAGATCACGATGCCATGGATTCCCTTTACTTCAATGCTGTCCATCGCAAAAAGATTGCGAAACAACACCCCGTACTCATCAACGGTTTGAGTGGCGATGGTTGCCACACGCCAGTTGGCCACCAGCAACTCGTACTTGCCCGCAGAATCTCGATCACCGGCCTTACCCGGATTCACCTTCTCCACCCTGGCAAACACGCCGAGCACGGTGTTTGTGTTGCCGACATCAATGACCAACAGCATTCGAGAATCGTCTCCGCGGTGCGGACTATTTTAACGTGACCATCCCACTCAAAACCGTCCGGACTTCGTTGCCGGCACGAACTCGCAGAAAACCCCGGTCGTCCAGCCCGTCAGTAACGCCTTCGAAAGGCAGCTTATCTTCAACCCTCACCCGGGCACCGGTGGCGGACGAAGATCGTTCCGCAAATCTTTGCAGAATCGAATCGTGGGCGACCGCGCCTCCGTCCAGCAGTTGCTTGTATTCACCGTCGAGCGCGCGCAAGAATGCCGCGCAGACCTGCAGTCGCGAGTATTCCGTGCCGCTGACAATGCTTAGTGAGGTCGCAATCTCGCGCAGGTCTGCTGGGAATTCTGTCTGATTCACATTGATGCCAATTCCCAAGACGATGTGGCGCACTTGCGTCAGTTCGGAATTCATTTCCGTGAGAATGCCGCAGACCTTCTTCCAACCGATAAGCGCGTCGTTCGGCCACTTCAAATCGATCGCGAGTCCGGGATCAATTTCCTGAATGGCTGACTGGAAGGCCAAACCTGCGGCAAGTGTCAGGACGAGGACGTCGGACGGCGGAAGCTTTGGGCGAAGTACAACCGAGCAATAGATGCCGACTGAACGAGCGGAATACCACTGATTGTCGCCGCGCCCACGTCCCGCCGTTTGCTGTTCAGCAACAAAAACGCTGCCTTCAGGCGCGCCCGAAGTCGCAGCCTCAGCCGCCGCTGTGTTTGTGGATCCAATTTTGTAGAAATGATGAATGTTCCGACTGAAGAGGGTTCCTTGCAGAAGAGGAGCGAAAAGATCGGGCAGCAACAGATCCGGCATCGACTTCAAACTGTAACCGGTCGCCGGATGGCCCCCAATATCGACGCCGAGCGCTCGCAATTGTTGAATCAGCCGCCACACCTCAGATCGACTGATGCCGATCTCCGAGGCAACCTTGGTCCCGCTCACCACTACGGTAGCGTGATCAATTAAGAGGCGAACGATGTGGCCGAGGCGAGCATCGGTTTGTCCCGTACCCGCCGCTTGCTCGGCAACTTTGGTCCGCGGGACTTTCTGTGGTTTAGTTCTGATGAGGGAATTATGCGTGACGGAAGCAAAAACGACAAACCCGTCAGAATGGACACGACGCGTTACTCGACCGTATGCTTCGCGGTGTAGCCTTCGCGCGCTATGATCTGGTACTTAACATCCTTGCCCTTCTGATCGCGCACTTTCAGTGGGCCGCCATCTGGCGCGGTCACTTCTACTTTCAGCTTGCGGTACGTACCATCGAGTTTCGGATTTGTTGGGTGATAGGCAATTTGATACTGGTTGCGTATGTCGCCGCCGATGTCGTGAAAAATCTCCGGATACTCCGCCTGAAAACGCGGCTGATAAAAGCGCCCACCCGTCATCTTGGCATAAGTTTGCATTTCGTTATCAGCCTGCAGGTAATCCATTCGCGTAACCGGGATGCCCATGCCGCGAGTTGCTCCCGTGCAGTGTTGCATTTCGCAGTAATTTCTCAGTGCCCAGCCCACACTAATCGGAAAGATCGTGATGTCCTTTGTATCCTTAACCTTTTTCAAGATCTGGTCGTAAGTGATTCTGCTGAAGCTATCGAAACCTGTGCTGACCAGAATGATGTACTTATGTCCCTCCACCCGATCCAACCGGTCCAGGGTGTCATAAAGCGCGTCAAACAAATTCGTTTCTGAGAAGCCCGGAATGCGCAATTGGTTCAGGGCTCCGAGGATTGCGCCCTTGTCCTGTGTGAAGTCGACGAGAATCTGTGGCCGCATGTCGTAGTATTCGACCGCAACCCAATCATCTTTCTTGAGCGTCTGCGCGAATGTATACGATGCCCGCAGGGCTTCAATCATGAAGGAATAGTTCGTGTCCGCATACTCCACCAGCAATACCGCGGTGATCGGTGCGTCGGAAATATTGAAATTGCTGATGGTCTGCTGCACGCCGTCTTCGAAAATCTTGAAATTTTCCTTGTGTAGTTGCGAAATGAACTGGCCGTCTTTGGTCGTGACCATCACCGGAACCTGTACCAGCGGCACGGTCACCTGGATGGAATAGTCCGGCATGCCTTCGATTTTTTTCGGCTTGGTGGGCGGGGGTGGCGGAGGTTCTTCTTTCTTCTTAGGGATGGCGTAGGGGCCAACGTCGCTGCCCGGGCCGCCGGCTTCCGGTGGCGGCGCCTGCCGGTTCGGATTCTGGTTATTGGTTTGATCTTGCGCAACGAGCGGCACCAGTATCGCTATGCATACAATTGCAGCTAGGATTGCCGCGAAACCGGCTCGCAGAGCCTTTTTTCCGGGGTTAGCCGGTAGAGAAAAGTTTGAAGGCATTTAGAAAACCCTATGCTAGTATAGACGCACAGCTTCGCGATGGGGATGTTTTGCCGGGGTATCGCAAGCCCTCCTTCCCGACAAACAAAGCATAAAGCGAAGTGACTTGGCGTTGTTGAGGATTGATTTCCATCCTCCCGGGGAATTTTAATGGGACGAGGTCTTCTCGCCGCGGTTGTACTCTGTTTTGCGCTCTCCCTTTCAAGCGTCTCTCAGGCTGCCAAACCGGTTGACACCATTCCGGTAAACCAAATCCATGCCGGAATGCACGGTGTCGCTTACACGGTTTTTGAAGGCACTAAGCCGGAGTCCATGGACGTAGAAGTTCTCGGCGTCCTCAAGAATGCAAACGGCCCGAAGGGCGACATCATTCTGGTTCGCCTAGGTGGAGCGAAGGCGGAATACACCGGCGTGGTCGCGGGCATGAGCGGCAGTCCGGTTTATCTCGATGGCAAACTTGCCGGCGCGGTGGCGTTCCGCATTGGCGAATTTTCGAAGGAGCCGATTGCCGGAGTTACGCCGATCGACGAAATGCTGGAAATCAGTGCGCTGGATCGCACACCGGCCTCGGGTTCAATCGAAGCGACCGGCATCGCCAGCACTCCTAACAAGACCTCAGGGCCGGGAATGCCAGCAAAACCGCTTCCGGACGTAGCCAATTACCTGAAGCCCATTGATACCCCGCTGGTTTTCAGCGGATTTTCCGAAGATACAGTTCAACGCTTCTCCTCGAAGTTTGCCTCTGCCGGAATCGTACCGGTGATGGGCGCGGGTTCGGTTTCCGACGCAAAGCAGCCGGAACCCATTGAGCCGGGCTCGGCGGTTAGTGCGATTCTCGTGCGCGGCGACATGGACATTGCCGCCACCTGTACCGTGACGTATATGGATGCCGAGCATCTACTCGCCTGCGGCCATCCCCTCATGCAATTCGGCATGGTGGACATGCCGATGACGAAAGCCCAGGTGCTGGCAACTTTGCCTTCGCCACTCAACGCTTTCAAAATTGTGAATGCCACGGAACCGATCGGTGCGTTCGTCCAGGATCGGCACAACGGAATTCTCGGCGAGTTCGGCAAGAAGCCGGAAATGATTCCCGTTACTTTGAACATCCGCGGCGAGTCCAGCGACAAGCAGATTCATTACGAAGTCCTGAACAACGCCCGGATGAGTCCGGTTGCGATGATGGCCACCGTGTTCAATGCTCTGCATGGCTTGAACGAATACGGCGAAGAAACGACATACGCCATGCGCGGACGGATTCGGGTGGATGGCTATCCCGACGTTTCGATGCAGGATATGTTCGCGGCCGTGGACGGCACGCAACCTGGCGCGATGCTGGCGGCCCTTTCGTTAGGCGAGCGCTTCAGCCGGATTTACGACAATCCCTACAGCATGCCGGAGATTCGCGGCGTGCAACTCGACTTCGACATCATGCGCGAGCGCCGGTTCGCACGTATAGAGAGTGCACGCACCGACATTACCGAAGCGCGTCCGGGTGATGAGATCGTCATTGAGGCCTTGCTGCAGCCGTATCGCGGGGAAGCGATTTTGCAGCATATTCCGGTGCGGATCCCCACTTCCGCTTCGAAGGGCTCGCTGCGCATTCTGGTCAGCGATGGCGAGACGCTCGACCACCTTCGCCATGGATCTTCTGCGATGGCACATAAACTCGATCTCGCCTCCACAATCGCGTTTCTGAACAAGGAACACGTCAACAATCGTGTTTACGTTTCGCTGATGGAAGCCAACCCAGAAGCCATGGTCGCGGACAAGATCATGCCCTCGCTGCCACCATCGATCATGAACGTGATGGACGGAATGCGGGGTACGCAGGACATGGTGGTCTCCAACGAATCGTCAGTCAACGAGACGGCCACTACGCCGCTGGATTACGTCGTGTCCGGCGCCCAAGTGCTAACGATTAACATCAAGTAGCTAGGGCCTGGCAGTTAGGAATTAAGAATCCCAGGTTTTCCTAGCTCCTGGCTTCCAGCTACGTCCCCTGTGCTAATCTAGCCTTTCCTTCCCTAATGTGTTCATGAGGTCCCAAATTGCAAATCCATCTGCGTAGATTGATGCCCTGGTTGTACCTTTTGGTGCCCGCGCTGATTTTTGCCGACGGCACCCGAACCTGGGAGCAATCCAAATTCGACGAACTAATCAAAGGTACTCCCGATGCCATTGCCATCTGCAGCACCGGCGGACTGGAACTGGCACCGTCGTTTAAGTTGCTTTCAACCACACCTTCGGCATACTTGTGGTCGATCGCAGCGGATCAGGAAGGCACGTTGTATGCCGCCGCCGGATCGCCCGCCCGCGTTTACCGCATCACGCCGGATGGCAAGTCCACCGTCATTTTTCAGCCGCAGGAACTCCAGGTCCAGGCGCTGGTGGTGGACAAGAATGGCGCGCTTTTCGCCGCCACCAATCCCGACGGAAAAATCTATAAGCTGGAGCCGCGCGTCGGCGCTGCAGACAAAACCAACGCAGAGAAAGCTTCTACGGATGCAAGCTGGAGTTCGTCGGTGTTCTACGACCCCGACAGCAAGTACATCTGGGACCTCGCCCTCGACTCCAAAGGAGATTTGTACGCCGCTACCGGCGACCCCGGGCAGATTTTGCGTATAACTCCAAACCGGGATCATTCGGTTTTCTTTAAAAGCGACGAAGCGAATATTCGAGTGATCGCATTTGACGCCATCGGCAACCTGATCGCAGGCTCTGACGGCAGCGGTCTCGTCTATCGCGTTGCCCCAAATGGGGCCGCGTTTGTGCTTTACAGCGCACCTAAGAAGGAAATCACCGCTCTCGCAATCGACAAGAGCGGAAACATCTACGCCGCAGGAGCCGGCGAGAAGCATGGCGGCGCGGCAAGTTCCAGTTCGCTTTCCGTCGGCTTGTCCACTCCTGCTTCCACATCGGGTAGTTCATCGCAAAGCTCTTCAAGCACAAGTTCCACGGCCTCGCTTGCCACTTCAGGCAATGCCCTTTCTGGCGGATCGGAGATCTATCGCATCAGCCCGGATGGCACTCCGGAACGCATCTGGACATCACATGAGGATCTCGTCTATGCGCTCACGTTCGACCAGCACGGTCGCTTGCTCGCGGGCACCGGAAATCGGGGACACGTGTTCGCCATCAGCAACCCGGATCAGTACACCGACCTATTGAAAGCGACCGCGAGCCAGATCACAGCATTCGCGCATGCTCCCGGCGGCGGCATTTACGTCTCCACGAGCAATCTTGGCAAGGTCTTTTTGCTGGGTGCGCAAACTTCCCGCGAAGGAACCTATCAAAGTGACGTATTCGACGCGCACATCTTTTCCCGCTGGGGACGGGCTGAATATCGCGGTTCCGGCAATGTGGAACTATTCGCGCGCAGCGGCAACGTCGACAATCCCGATCGCAACTGGAGCCCGTGGAATAAAATTGATCTACAGAAGGACGCCTCCATCACCGTGCCATCCGCTCGCTTCATTCAATGGAAAGCGGTTCTGCGCTCCGGCGACCAGCCCCCGCACGTGGAAAGCGTGAAGCTGAACTATTTGCCTGCCAATGTGCCCCCGGAGTTCGACGAGGTCACGGTGAAAGTCGGGGTGCGATATCCGCCTTCGCCGAAAGCCACCAGCAGTGACGCCGACCAGACGCATTTCGATGTCGCACCGGCAGTCGTCCACGATCGCGATTCCATCGGCGTGAAGTGGATTGCGCACGACGACAACGACGATCAATTGGTTTACTCGGTCTATTACCGCGGTGACGGACAAACACGCTGGCTGCTGCTCAAAGACAATGTCACCGACAAATTTTATTCCTTTGACGCATCGTTACTCCCCGATGGCGGGTACACCGTGAAGGTGGTGGCATCGGATGCCCCATCGCATACACCGGGGCAAGCGCTCACCGCAGAACGTGAGAGCGCGCGTTTCGAGGTGGATACAACTCCGCCGCAGATTGAAGGCTTAAGCGCGTCGGAGAAAGACGGCCACATCCATGTGAATTTTCGGGCAATCGACTCGTTTTCGCCTGTGAAGCGCGCTGAGTATTCGGTTGATGCTGGAGATTGGCATTACGTCGAGCCGGTGGGGGAGATTTCGGATTCGAGAACCGAGAGTTACGACTTTTCGGCCGAGGTCCCGGCCGACCCCGTTCCGCCCGCAAAGCTACAAGGCAACTCAGCGAATCAGATCGAACACGTGGTGGTGGTCCGGGTCTACGACCGCTATGACAACATGAACGCTGCGAAGACGGTGATTCGCGGCAAGTAGAATTGCGTAGGCGAGACCTGCCCTATGCGGTCTGTACCGGACTTGCTCGCCTGAGTTCCGGAAAGGCCCACGCCCAGATCGCTATCACGACCAACGTTCCCACTCCTCCGAGGATTACTGCCGGCACAGTGCCGAACCAATGCGCCGTGACGCCGGATTCGAACTCTCCGAGCTGATTCGATGCTCCGATAAAGAGCATGTCGACGGCATTCACTCTGCCTCGCATCTCATCCGGCGTTCCCAACTGAATCAGGATCGCGCGGATGATCACACTGACCATGTCAGTCGCTCCGCATAAAACCAGCGAGATCAGCGACAGCCAAAGGTTATGCGAAATCCCAAAGATGATGGTTGCAACTCCGAAACCGGCGACACACCACAGCATGGTTGGACCGGAATTTCCTTTGAGCGGGCGATGGGCGATGAACATCGCCATCAATCCCGCACCAATTCCGGGCGCGCTGCGCAACAGTCCCAAACCCCAAGGGCCTGTGTGCAAGATCTCGCGGGCATACACCGGCAACAGGGCGACTGCTCCTCCCAACAAAACCGCGAATAAATCCAACGATATCGATCCCAGGATCAGCTTGTGTTCCCAGATATAACGAAATCCTGCGAGAACCGTTTTTACGGAGACAGGCTCTCTGGGCAGCGCTCTTGCCCTCGCCTTAATGCGCTGCGTGGAAACTGCCGCGCCCAAACCCACGACCATGGAGATGGCATAAACTCCACCCGGGCCCTGGAATAACGCATACAGAAGGCCCCCGCAGGCGGGTCCCAGGATGGTTCCGGCTTGGAAGATGCTGGAGTGCCAAGCCACAGCGTTCGGAAAGTGCTCCTGCGCAACTAACTGCGGTAGCAACGCCCGGCTTGCCGGAAAGCTGAAGGCTCGAATCGACCCTAGAAGAACCACAACCACGTAGATTGGATAAACCGAATGGGTTCGATAAAGAGCGATTACGCAGAGCAATCCGGAACAAGCCGCCGAGGCAGCATAAGCGCCGATCAGCACTCGCCGCCGATCAAGCCGGTCGACGGCATGTCCCGCGGGCAGAAATAGGGCAACGCCAGGAAGAAACTGCGCCAGACCGATGAGCCCGAGATCCAGTGGCCGCCGCGTGATCTCATAGACCTGCCACGCCACCGCCACTGATTGCATTTCCAGCGCGATGACCATGAAAAATCGCGCCGCCAAATAGGCTTTGAAATCGCCATATGTCAGCGCAATTCGCCCCGCAGCCTTGTCATTCGCGACCGTTGCCATCGTCTGGTTACTTTACAATGAGCGAGTCCCTCAATGACTTGGTGGCTCGATTTTCTGGCGTGGATCGCCTGCGTTGTCTACTCCACCATTCCTTCGTTTTGGTTCCTGATCCATCCCCGGCCCGAGTACTGGCGATCACGGCGACGGTCGCCATATCTTCTGCTGTTACCCGCCTGGTGGCTGATGTGGGTGGTGATCGGGATCGTGACGGTTGGTTGGCGGCATGTCAGGCTTTATTCGACGACTTGGACGTGGATCCCTGCAGGCCTGCTATTCGCCTCTGGATTCTGGCTGTATTTGCGTTCCAGCAAGACTTTCAGCGCGCAGCAGCTTGGAGGCTTGCCTGAGGTCCTGGGTGGTGAAAAGCGGCAAGCGCTGGTCACGAGTGGTATACGCGCCCACGTGCGTCATCCTGTCTATTTGGCGCACTTCTGCGAAATGCTGGCTTGGAGCATTGGAACCGGGCTGATCGTTTCTTATGCCTTGACAGCTTTCGCTCTGGTCACAGGTGCGGTCATGATTGGCATGGAAGAACGCGAACTCGAGAAACGATTCGGGACTGCTTACACCGAATACCGCGCACGGGTTCCGGCGATTATCCCGAAAATCCGCGCCAAAGGCTAAGCTGCCTCTGCGATCTTTGCGCTATTGCTTGGCGGCCTTTGCGGTCAGTTTCTCTTAAGGACTTAGCGCGCAGCTTGTGCCTGAACTGCCTTAAGCCCCGGCCGCAACCACCAAATCAGGCCCCCAGCGAGAACGAGAAGAATCGAAATCAGTTGCGTCCCGGTCATCACGCCACCGAACACCGATCCGCGGCCGGGATCGTCGCGGATGAATTCGAGAAAATAGCGTGCGACGCCATACAGAAACAGATACGCGCCGAACACTTCTCCATCGAATCTCTTTCGCCTAAGCAGCCACATCAAGATGAAGAAATTCGCCAATTCGACGGCGGATTCGAAAAGCTGCGTTGGTTCAAGAGGAACGCCGAGCGGAGTACCGACCCAGGTCTGCGCCAGAGGGTTCTTAAAAGTGACTCCCCAGAAATGGGACGTCGGCTTGCCGTAGCAGCACCCTGCAGCAAAACATCCCACCCGGCCGATGGCGTGTCCCAGAGCCAAACCCGGTGCGAACGAATCGCAGGTTCGCAACGCCGGCATTCGGTTCTTGTGGATGTACCACGCCGCCGCCGCGAAAGCACCAATTAAACCGCCAGAAAACACGCCGCCGGCCTGCAATGTGCCAAAGCTGAAGATTTCGCCGGGATGAGCGGTGTAATAAGCCCAATCGTTAATGATATAGAGAACCTTGGCGCCGATAATTCCGCAGAGGACTACCAAAATCCCGAAATTCCACGCGTGTTCGGGATTGATACCCTGCTTTTCGGAATTGCGCACACTAATCCACAACCCGATCAGGACTCCAAGTGAAACCAGGAGGCCGTAAGTCGGCAGACTGAAATTGCCAATATGGAAAAGTCGTGGGAACACTGGTTAATTAGATGCTAAATGTGTGCAGATTGCTATGGCAAGTTCAGGAACGTCGTTGGTCGTACGCCGTTGCTCGTTAGCAGAATCTTGGAGCTTTGACTTAAGCGGAGGGCGGACGCCGCAGGACAAAAAGAACAAGCCGACCCACTGAGCCGTGTGGCGGGCCGAGAATGAACCGTCGTAAGACGTGTGGGAACCCTCCGCGACCCTTTAGGCGTCTCCGCGTGACGGAGCATGGCACACCGGATCTTAGAAACGAGTCGGGCCCCCGTTCATTCAGGTGTTGGTTCAAAAATCGGTTACCACCATCACCAACGAAGCAGGTCGGCTTTCAATTGTGGATGCTAGGCAAAATCGCTGAGATTCGCAAGAGGGCGGCGCCAAATAGTTGGTACTCGGTTTGCCAGAGACTTTGGTTACCCGGCGCGGCGTTCGTCGTCCAACACTTCGTCCAAAGCATTCGACAGATTATTGGCCCGCTTCAAATATTCCACAGCCCCGTCGTCCTGATTGCGTTTCAGGAGGTGGTACTCATCGGCGATATTCAGGGCCGCAAGCACGGCCACGCGCACGGTATCGACCGTATGGGTTTGCTCGGCCACCGCACGCATTTTCGTGTCAACGTACTCTGCCAGTTTCATAATGTACTGCGGATCTGGGCCCGTCAGGTTATAGCCCTGATCAAAGATCTCCACACGTACGCTGTTGTTTTTCGGATCTTGCGGCTGCGGTTGCTTGGTCGCGACTGCCATTTCCTACTGCTCCTTTGGACTCACTTCGGCCTTATCCAGGCGAAAAACGCTTCCCGAACACCATCGCTTCGGGCAGGCGCTCGTCAGGAAGCGGCCTGTTCCTCGTTCAAGGTTTCAATCTGCTGCAACATTTTTTCCACGCGGGAACGAACCTCCTCGCGCTCACGACGCAGTTGGACAGTCTCTCGTCGGAGCGTTTCCAGTTCTTCCTCGCGCTCTTCCAGTTGTTCTCGAACCCGCTTGACGTCGCGTTCGGCTATCGAACGCGCCTCTTGCGCTGCTTTGTACAGTTCGATTGTGCGGTAAATTTTTTGTTCCAGAGCTTGAAAATCGTCGGCCGGAACCTGACTGGATACATCTTCCGCCATTTTGACTACCATGAGACTGCAACCCCGGGGATTTTAGTTTTGCGCAGTATAACGCAGATCGCGGTGGAGATCAGGATACAAATCTTTATCTATAACTGTGCATCTCGACCTAACCACCTGAATCCAATACCATATTACTGGATTACCTGTCATGCTGGATCAGCCGGATCCCGCATCGTCGCCTTTCAGTCAGCCGTAAGTTGCAGTTCCGCTGAAAATTTGTGCGGGAAGTTCGACCGGCTTTGTAGTAAGCCCCTGAGGCAGTTATGTGGATTGTTCGACTCGCGTTAAGACGCCCGTACACGTTCGTCGTTTTGGCTCTCCTGTTGCTGATTCTGGGGCCGATCGTCATTTTGCGAACACCCACGGACATTTTTCCCAACATCAACATTCCGGTCGTCAGCATTTTGTGGAGCTATTCCGGCTTTGATGCGCAGCAAATGTCAGACCGCATCGTTAGCCTTACTGAACGCGCCTTAACCACCACCGTCGAAAACATTCAGCATATTGAGTCGCAGTCGCTGCCGGAGAAGGCCGTAGTCAAAATCTTCTTCCAGCCCGGCGCGGACATACCGAGAGCAATCGCGGAAGTCACTGCGATCTCTCAAACGCAACTGCGGCAGTTGCCACCGGGCACCACACCGCCGTTAGTCATTACCTACAACGCATCCAGCGTTCCCATCCTTCAGCTTGCACTGTCGGGAAAAACGCTCTCTGAACAACAGCTTTTCGACTATGGCGTTAATTTCATTCGCACCCGATTGATTACTGTCCCGGGTACCGGAATTCCGTATCCCTATGGAGGCAAGATTCGCCAGGTCCAAGTCGACCTCAACACCGCGGCCTTACAATCCAAAAGGCTTTCGCCGCTGGATGTCGTAAACGCGATCAGTGCGCAAAACATCATTTCGCCGTCCGGCACCTCGAAGATCGGCCAATTCGAATATAACGTCGACATCAATAGCGCACCACAAACCATAGCCGAACTGAACCAGATTCCGATCAAGACCATTGGCAACACGACCATCTACATTCATGACGTCGCCTGGGTGCGTGATGGTTTTCCGCCTCAAACCAATATCGCCCGAGTCAACGGGCAACGTGCTTCTCTGCTGACGGTTTTAAAGATTGGTAATGCGTCCACGCTGGACATTGTTTCCGGTATCAAGTCACTCCTGCCGACGATTCAAGCCAGTTTGCCGAAAGAACTAAAAGTTCAACCTTTGGGCGACCAGTCGCTGTTTGTGCGAGCTTCCATCGACGGGGTATTGCGAGAAGCTACCATTGCCGCATGCCTAACCGGCTTGATGATCCTGATTTTCCTTGGCAATTGGCGCAGCACGGTAATCATTGCGGTCTCGATTCCTCTGTCGATCCTGACCTCGGTTATCGTTCTGAGCGCGCTCGGCGAGACCATCAACATCATGACGCTTGGGGGACTCGCGTTAGCCGTCGGGATTTTGGTCGATGACGCGACCGTGGAAATTGAGAATATTAACCGCAACTTGTCTCAGGGCAAGGAAGTTGAGCACGCGATTCTGGATGGCGCGCAGCAGATTGCGGTCCCCGCGTTTGTTTCGACACTTTCGATTTGCATCGTGTTTGTGCCGATGTTCTTTCTTGCCGGCGTGGCGCGATACCTCTTTGTCCCGTTAGCAGAGGCTGTCGTTTTCGCTATGCTGGCGTCCTACCTGCTCTCACGAACCTTGATCCCAACCATGGCGAAGTATCTGCTGCGGGGAGAAGACGTCGATCCACACCGCGGCGCACAGAGCCGAAATCCCTTGGTCCGGTGGCAGGTTCGGTTCGAAGAGGACTTTGAGCGTTTGCGGGAGCGCTATCACCTTCTGCTCGAATCATGCCTGCACCACCGTCGTCTCTTCCTGCTGGTTTTCTTGGCGTTCTGCGTTGTTTCTGTGGTGATACTCGTTCCCTGGCTTGGGCAGGATTTCTTCCCCGCCGTCGACAGCGGTCAGTTCAAGTTGCATCTGCGGGCGCGGACCGGAACGCGAATCGAGGAGACAGCACGTCTATGTGATCTGGTAGAGCAATCAATCCGGCGGCAGATTCCACCTGGCCAACTGGATGCCATCATCGATAACATCGGGCTGCCGTATAGCAGTATCAATCTTTCTTACAGCACGTCGGCCCCGGTGGGTCCGGCGGATGCCGACATCATGGTCAGTTTGAAAAAAGATCATGATCCGACGGCGAACTACGTTCATGATCTCCGACTGGAACTGGCACGCGAGTTTCCGGGAACCACTTTTTCGTTTCTTCCCGCGGACATCGTCAGCCAGATTTTGAATTTCGGTCTACCCTCTCCGATCGACGTACAGGTCGTTGGTAACAATTTGGGCGCAAATCGGGAATTTGCTGACCAGCTTTTGTCCCGCATTCGCGAGGTTCCGGGCACCGTCGATCTGCGCATTCAGCAGCCGTTCGATCAGCCGTACCTGCACGTCAATGTCGATCGCACAAAAGCCCAGGAAGTTGGCTATTCGGAACGCGATGTCGCCAATAATCTGCTGATCACACTTAGCGGAAGCTTTCAGACCACGCCGGAATTTTGGCTGGATCCGAGAAGCGGCGTTGAGTACAGTATCGCGACCCAGACACCGCAATATCGAATTCAAACGCTGCAGGACTTGCAAAACATTCCTATCACGGGTCCGAGTGCCGCGCCTCCACAGATCCTTACCGGCATCGCCGATATCCAGCGCGGAGTCGGAATGGCCACTGTTTCGCATTACAACATCACGCCCGTGATCGATATCTACGGTTCGGTGCAGGGACGCGACCTGGGCGGCGTAGCACGGCAACTGAACAAAATTGTGGTGAATGCTCGATCTCAAGCGCCGCGCGGAACAGAGATCATCGTGCGCGGCCAGATCGAAACCATGCGGTCTTCTTACTTCGGGCTGCTCAGCGGATTGGCGTTTTCAATCCTGTTGGTGTATTTGCTGATCGTAATTAACTTCCAGTCCTGGCTGGATCCTTTCATCATCATTTCGGCATTACCGGCCGCTTTGGCGGGAATTGCATGGTTTCTGTTTGTGACCCATACAAACTTGAGCGTACCGGCCCTGACTGGATCGATTATGTGCATGGGAGTGGCTACCGCGAACAGCATCCTGGTGGTCAGTTTTGCCAAGGAAGAGATGGCCGAAGGTCGTGAACCGCTGCTCTCGGCATTGAACGCCGGATTCACCCGGTTCCGCCCAGTGATTATGACCGCGCTTGCCATGATCATCGGTATGGTTCCCATGGCCTTAGGCTTAGGAGAAGGCGGCGAGCAGAATGCTCCCTTGGGCAGAGCGGTTATCGGAGGCCTGTTGTTCGCAACGGTGGCAACGCTGTTCTTTGTACCTGTATTCTTCAGTATGTTGCACAGCCGCCGAGGTGCGGCGAGGGAGTTGCCAAAACATTAGGCGTAGTTTGTCTGCATCATTTAAGAGCTTGTTGAAGAGGCGCTAGATTCGTTCATGAGAGTGGAACATCCAGTGGAAAGTCCGGAAAGGCCGGCCGCCAGGCCGGAATATCGCCAGGACCAACATCGCCCGGCACGCCGGTGGTGGATTGCAATTCTGGCATTCCTGATTGTGGTCGCGGTTATCATCTCGGGCATCATCCCACGCAAGCGAGCCGAGGCGAACCTTGCCAAAGAGACGCAGGAGATGGCGGTACCGACAGTATCGGTCATCCAGCCCAAGCATTCCGCGCCGCTGAATGAACTGGTCCTTCCTGCCAACGTCCAGGCTTATATCGAAGCCCCCATTTTTGCCCGGACTAACGGATATTTGCGGAAGTGGTATGTGGACATCGGCGGTCGCGTCAAACACGGGCAACTGCTGGCTGATATTGAAACGCCCGAAGTCGATCAGCAACTGCGGCAAGCGCGATCCGATCTTCAGACCTCCGAAGCCAATCTGAATTTAGCGAAGATCACGTCGGACCGCTATGCAGGTCTTCTCAAGACTGATTCCGTTTCGAAGCAGGAAGCTGACAACGCCGAAGGCAATTATGCGGCTCAGCGCGCAACCGTCCAAGCGGCCGAAGCGAACGTGAAACGGCTTGAACAGTTGCAATCTTTTGAAAAAATTTATGCTCCGTTTGATGGAGTAGTCACAGCTCGCAATACCGATATTGGCGCCTTGATCGACTCCGGTAGTTCGGGTGGGACTCGCACGGAACTCTTCCATATTGCGCAGCCGGATAAGCTGCGGGTGTATGTCAATGTGCCCGAAGCTTACGCCGCCGGAGTAAAACCGGGACTCAACGTCGATCTCATGGTTTCGGAATTTCCCGGCCGGCGTTTTCCGGGCACACTGGTTCGGACCGCCGAGGCGATTGATCAGGCCACCCGAACCCTGCTGGTCGAAGTTCGCGTAAACAATCCGACAGGTACTTTATTCAGCGGTGCCTATGCGGAAGCGCATTTCAAACTTCCGACTGCAGCGTCATCTTTCATTCTGCCGGTCAATACGCTTCTATTCCGCTCCGAGGGCCTTCGCATCGCCACGCTTACGAATGGCAATCATGCTGAACTTCGGCCAATCACTGTAGGCCACGACTACGGAACCGAAATCGAAGTGGTGGCGGGATTGTCCGGCGACGAATCCGTGATTGTGAACCCGCCGGATTCGCTTGTCTCAGGACAGGAAGTTCGCATTGTCAGCCCGCCGGCCGGAGAACCTGAGGGCGGGAATCGGCCGGTGGTACCAGGCAAATCGGGACGGTAATGGCCAGCGCGAGGTACTACAAAAAGCGGACTCTGCTTGGATACTGCCTGGTCTTTGGTCTTCTGACCTGTGGCTGCGCAGTAGGTCCGCGCTATTCGCGCCCGCCCGCGCCGACGCCTCCAGACTTTAAGGAAACTCCTCCCAACTGGAAACCTGCCCAGCCCGCGGACCAGGTGCTGCGCGGCAAGTGGTGGGAACTTTATCAGGACCCAGAACTCAGTGCTCTGGAAGAAAAAATCAATATCTCTAACCAGAGCATTAAAGCAGCCCAGGCGCAATTTGATCAGGCTCGCGCTCTGCTCCGATACTATCGCGCGGATCTGTATCCGACCGTAGCCGTAGGTGGTTCGGCGACCCGGGAACGTTACTCGAGGAACCGCCCGCTTGTTACCCCTACGACGACCGGTACTGGAAACACCACGAACGATCTCATCCTGCATGCGGATATGTCTTATGAACCGGATATGTGGGGACGCGTGCGAAGCAATGTTGCAGCGTATCGCGCCCATGCGCAGACCAGCTTTGCGGATCTTCAATCCGTCAGCCTCAGCGTTCATGCGGAATTAGCGACGGATTATTTCCAGGCCCGCGAACTTGATGCCGAAGCCCGACTGCTGGACTCGACTGTTGCGAGCTACGAAAAAACTCTTGAGCTCACGCAGAACCGCTACCAGGGTGGATTAGTTTCCCAGGTCGACGTCGCGCAGGCACAAACACAACTAGAGACGGTGCGAGCGCAGGACGTCGACATCAAGGCGGCGCGAACTCAGTACGAGCACGCGATCGCCGTTCTCATCGGAGTTCCCGCTTCTAGCTACGCTCTACCGAATGCTGCGTTGAACGCGGTTCCTCCGGTTATTCCCCCGGGTCTGCCTTCGCAACTACTTGAGCGTCGGCCCGACATTGCCGGGACGGAACGGCAGATGGCCGCAGCCAATGCGAATATTGGTGTCGTGCGTGCTCTTTACTACCCGTTGTTCAGTATTCCCGCGACAGCAGGTTTTGAAGGCACCAACATCACGAATTGGTTAACGGGGCCGAGTGGGTTTGCCTCAGTGGGAATTTCCGCAATCGCGACCGCGTTTGACGTTGGCCGCCGCCGCGCCGCGAACGATGAAGCTCGTGCTGTCTACAACCAGGCGGTTGCGAACTACGAGCAAAGTGTTCTCGTCGCGTATCAGGAGGTCGAGGATAATCTCGCCGAGTTGCGACTTTTGGAGCAAGAGGCCACAACACAAGCGGGGGCTGTCAGTGCCGCGGAAAGATCCCTGGCGCTATCGCAGAACCGTTACAAAGGCGGCGTAACCAGCTATCTGGAAGTGACGACTGCGCAAACGGTTGCGCTCACGAATGAACGCACGGCTGTACAAATTGCCGGACGGCGAATGGTGGATAGTGTTTTGCTGATTAAAGCTCTGGGGGGCGGTTTCGACGCTGCGAGTCTTTCCAGCCTTGATTTGACGGCTCGCACCCAGGCTACTTCTAGCGCATCCCCATAACTACGAACTGATTTTCTCCGCCCCGTCTTCCTGTTGGTTTCCTGTCCTCTGATTCCGTCTTTTACGAAATCCATCCAGCACGACAGCACTACTGATTGAGAAAGCGCCGATTGCACCCAGTGGCATCATCTCTGCGACCCTCGGACGCAGGTGGAACACATCCGAGAAAAGCGCCAGAACAGCCAAAACGATACCAATCAGGTTCAGCCAGAGTGGTGCATGCAGGGGTTTCGGTTGTTCGCGGTTATAAAACCGCAATTGGAGAAGAACAGCGGCTAGTCCGATCGCGGCCACGATCATTACCGCAATCGGACTGTAGAATGCGCTGGGCCGTGTGTAGATGACAACCAGCCCTAGCATTCCGCAGAGTATGCCCGACGCGACAACGGTCCAGCGTCGTGATCGGGGCGATGGGCCAGCGGAGATTTCTGCCATGCTTGGTCATTGTAGTCACAACGAATGCCATTCGCGAACTCCACGGTGACAGCAAGATCAAGCCGGTACCCATTCTGCGTTGCGCACGGCGCCTCGAGTGACGGCATACAAAACTAATTCAACGCGGCTCGAGACCCCCACTTTGTCAAAGATGCGATACAGGTATTTCTTGACTGTATGTTCGCTCAGGCCAAGTTCGTGCGCCACATCGCGATTGCTGAGACCGTCGGCGACAAGAGCTACGACCTGTTCCTCTCGCCGCGTGAGCAGGTTGTGCCCGTTGCTGTTGATCACCCGCAGCGAGGGCACATGAGTGATGGTCTCGATCAAGTGCTCCAGTTGTCCGTTGCTAACCCAGACTTGCCCTTCGTGAACACATTGAATGCACCGGCACAGCAGGCGAAAGGGTAAATCTGCAAAACAGAACAATCCGCGCACCCCGGCCCGGAACGCGTTCACCACCGTGCTCCGGTCGGCGTTGCCGGTCAGCAGAACCTTGGGAATCTCCGGATAACTTAAATGCACACTGCGGATGGAACTCAAATCCCGCTCCGCCGCAATTACAACCACATTCGGCTCATGCTGTTCGATGGCCGCCAGGATGGCTTCACTTTCCAGAAGGCAGTAATGGACGCGAAACTCCGGCCGGCGGCGCAGGGCCGCAACCAGAAGTTGCGTCTGCATGTGGCTGGAGTCGGCCACGAGCACGCTGATAGCGTCCACCTTGGGACCAAAATCTCCCATTCAGGCTCTCAGGAAAGCTTTTGTGACGATAAATTGCCGGCGGTTGCGGGTCTGTGATGATTCAACCTTCAGCTGGTGGTTCCCGTGTGGAAAACTCAATGATGGCCAGACACTCGTAAGTAGCTGCAAATATGGGCGCACTGGGCTGCTGCGGGTTCGTGCACTTTGGATACATGAGACGTGCCGTGCTCGATTGATACATTGAATGCTTATGCCCCCTGCGGCTCAATCAGCAAAAGAACCGGATACCGTACAAGCGCTCATCCAGTTGCTTCGGAACCGCTCTTACGAGGAGATTCGCCAGCGTATGTATGACAGCCCGCCGGGCAGCGATTGGTGGCTCGCCTGCAAGACCGAGCTCGATATTCGCAACGGGGAACAAATGGCCGCCGCTCTCTCTGCCACCTCACGCGTTCTTGAGCGTTTGCGCGGCTCCAGCGAACACTTCGAGCAGCTTGCCGATACCCTTTATCACACCACGGGAGAAGTCCGCGATCTATTGAAAGGCACCCAGGAATCGGGGCGCAGACTGGAAATCGCGGTCTACGCAGCTATCGGCATCACCCTCGTGCAACTCTTCAATTTGGTGTTTGAAGTCTTCCGGAAACGCTGATTCACAGGCTTCAGCGTTGCCTGTACCCGAGCCAGAACGCAGAGTATTAGTGTTGCGGTTAGTCCGTGAGAACTAATACATTGCAGTGGACCGGTACAGGCGTCAATTACACGAACCACGGTCGAACACAATGAGAGCCCTCGATTTGTTGCTCTGCACAGTGCTTGCCTGTTCGGCGTTCGGACAGGTACCGAGTACCACCGAACAAGGCCATCCGAGGTCTTTGGATGCAGTCGTCGAACAATTCGATCTCACTAACGGAATTTTCCAGGACGGTGTGTCGGAACTAAGTTTGAAGAATATTGCTAGATTGCACTTGGGCTTGGAAGAGATTATTCGAGATCGCATGGAGGATGATCCAAGGGCGCAGAGTCCTCAGTTTTCGATGCATCTTAAGAGCAAGACCGTCCGCGAAATTCTCGATGAGCTCTGTCAGTTTGATCCACGGTACGCATGGTCCCAAGATATGGCAACGATCAACATCTACCCGCGAATCACAGTTGCAGATCAATCCTATTTACTCAATTTGTGGATAGACACCTTGGCGATTAGTGATGTTCCTGACCCTGACCAAGCACTCACCCCGTTGTGGAGGAAGTTCCCGACACAGCAAATCGGATACGCTGGTCCTGGCTTAGGACGAAACTCTTATGCCAAGGGTTGGACTACGGTTTTCGAGCGGCTGACCGTTCGCCAATTCATTAACCGCGTGGCGGAGCACATGGGCCAACAGACTTCCTGGATATGGTACGGTGGCAAAGGGGAACGACTCTTCACCTTTGTGATGGGAGGGTTTCATAACGGTCCCAAGTGACTAATGCCATAGTCCACCGTTTTTCTCCGTTAGGGTTCGAAAACACCACGTCATCAAGTCATTCGAGTGTTTCTAATAGTAATGTGTCGGACTCGATAAGGTGTGGCATTTTCCCTCTATGGTCTTATAACGAGACTTGCTTTGACTTAACCCGCAAGTCCTCCTAACATTTCCAACCAACCCCCAGAACAGCCATGATTGGCCAAACTATCTCCCATTACCGCATCGTCGAGAAGCTGGGCGGCGGCGGAATGGGTGTCGTCTACAAGGCGGAAGACACTCGCCTGCATCGCTTTGTGGCCCTGAAATTCCTCCCGTCCGACGTTGCCCAGGATCCCCAGGCGCTTGCCCGTTTCCAGCGCGAGGCCCAGGCCGCTTCAGCATTAAGCCATCCCAATATCTGTACGATCTACGACATTGGCGATCACGAAGGCCGAGCCTTCATTGCCATGGAATATCTTGAGGGCATGACCCTCAAATACCGCATCGCGGGGAAGCCGCTGGACTCGGAACTACTGCTGAGCCTGGCGATTGAAATCGCCGACGCCCTCGATGCGGCTCACTCCGAAGGCATCGTTCATCGCGATATCAAGCCGGCCAATATTTTCTTGACCAAGCGCGGTCACGCCAAGATTCTTGATTTCGGACTGGCGAAGGTAACTGGAGCTCGCGAAGGAAGCGCCAACTCGGGAGTAACCACCGACGCGCTCGATCCCGACCATCTCACCAGCCCCGGGACGACGCTGGGAACCGTGGCATACATGTCGCCCGAGCAGGTCCGCGCCAAGGAACTCGATGCCCGCACCGACCTGTTCTCCTTCGGGGCAGTTCTCTACGAGATGGCAACCGGCTCGCTACCATTTCGCGGCGAAAGTTCCGGTGTGATTTATCACGCCATTCTTGACCGTGATCCGCTTCCGGCTCTGCGCTTGAATCCCGACATGCCGGCGAAGCTGGACGACATCATTTCCAAGGCGCTGGAGAAAGATCGCAACCTGCGCTACCAAAGCGCCGCGGAAATGCGGGCCGACTTGCAGCGCCTGAAGCGGGACACGGAGTCTGGGCGGCGCCTTAAGATTGCGGAAGAGGAACCTGCAGCTGTTTCTTCAAGTTCCTCTAGCCCTGCAGCGACAAGCGCCGCGCGGGTGCGCTCTGCATCTTCTCCAGCGATTGCGGCGACGCCTTTAGAGACGCAAAGGAGCCAAAAGCTTCCGATTGTCGCCACAATCGTTGTGATCGCAGCAGTAATTGGTGCCGGCTTGTGGTGGCGTTTTCGGTCAGCTCCACGGCTCGCTGAGCGCGACACGGTCATCCTTGCCGATTTCAACAATGCTACCGGCGAACCCGTCTTCGATGACACGTTAAAGCAGGCGCTTCGCGTTCAGCTGGAACAATCGCCCTTCCTCAATGTCCTCTCCGACCAGAAAGTCACGCAACAGCTCAAGTTCATGGGGCGAAGCAAAGATACGCGGCTGACCGTCGATGTAGCCCGTGAGGTCTGCCAACGATCCCAGAGCAAAGCGGTCCTGACGGGCTCGATCGCCAGTTTAGGACAACACTATGCCATTGCCTTGGAAGGCATCGAGTGTATCAACGGAGAGTCTTTGGGCGCCGAGCAGGTCGAAGCATCCCGCCGCGAAGAGGTGCTCAAAGCCCTGGGGACCGCTACCACGCGGCTTCGCAAAAGACTCGGTGAATCCCTCGGCTCCGTCCAGAAATACGACACTCCGATTGAGCAAGCCACCACGTCCTCGCTCGAGGCTTTGCAGGCCTACAGCACTGCCGTCCAACTGCACAGCCAAAAAGGCGATCTGCCGGCCATTCCTTTCTTCAAGCAAGCCATTGAGCTGGATCCGAACTTCGCCATGGCCTACGCCCGCTTAGGCATCAGTTATTGGAATCAGGATCAACTTGGTCTGGCTACCGAATTCACCAAGCAAGCCTATGCCTTGCGGGATCGCGTCTCCGAGCGCGAGCGCTTCTATATCGATTCGCACTACTTTGATCTTGTTACCGGCGAGGAAAACAAAGCCGTGCAGGTGTACCAGCTCTGGGAGGAAACTTATCCCAACGATGTTTCCCCGCATGCCAACTTGATGGTCATCTACCACAATCTCGGACAACTGGAGAAATCGCTGACAGAGGCCCTGCAGCAGCTTCGCCTCGATCCGGATTCAGCCAACGCGTACGGCAACGTCGCATCCACCTATCGGAACCTGAATCAGTTCGAAAACGCACGACACACTCTCGACGAGGCCGCAGCTCATCATTTTGACACCGACCAGCTGGTTCTGACTCGCTACTTGCTCGCGTTCGTCTTGGACGACAACGCGGAAATGCAGCGTATCGTGGCAGCCTCGGCGGATAAACCCGGCGAGGCGGACCAGATTTTCAGTGTGCAAGGAGACACGGAGGCGTACCACGGACGCTTCCGTAATGCACGCCAATGGACGCAGCGTGCCGTAGGCGCTGCCAAGGACAACGGCGATAGCGAAAGCGGAGCCATGTATTACCTCGATGCTGCGCTACAAGAGGCGGAAGCCGGTAACATCGGTGAAGCCCGCAAGGACATCAACGCAAGCACGGCTCTGGCAAGCAATCGCGACCTTCAGATCGAAGAAGCCTTGGCGCTGTCCCGTGTTGGCGACGTCAATAAATCGCGCAGCATGGTTGATCAACTGAAACAGCAATACCCGTCCGACACGCTTCTGAACGACCTCTGGCTGCCCATGATTGAAGCAAGCATGGAATTGCAGTCGGGGAATTATGGCAGAGCCTTGGAACTCCTCCAGAGCGCTACACCATACGAACTGTCGACCGGAATTTGGGGCGCGGTCACCTATGCGCCGTTTCTGCGCGGTTTAGCCTACATCGGGGTGCATGCTCCGAATCAAGCTGCCGCCGAGTTCCAGAAGATCGTCGATCATCGCGGCCTCGTGATTAACCGAATGATCGGAGCTCTGGCGCACCTGGATTTGGGACGGGCGTACTTCCTTGCGGGTCAGCCGCAAAAAGCGACGGCAGAGTATGGGAACTTTCTGCAGCTATGGAAAGATGCCGATCAGAACGTACCCGTGCTCAAGCAAGCACAGGCGGAATACGCCAAAGTTCAGTGAGTGAAAAGAAAGGCGACCCGAGGGCCGCCCCTAGTCTTTCGATTGCTGCTCGTTAGAAGCGATAGAGCAAGCCGGTGGAGACACGCGCATTGTTTTTGTCGGTGTAACCGTTGAAATGCGTGATCTCCCAGTCAGCCTGGAACAAACGAATCGCAAAGGATTTGCGTCCGTAATCCATGCCGCCGCCGAACATCATCGCCATACCGCTGTTGCCGATTCCAGCGGTCGAGGCGTGCGCGCCACCAAACAGGGCGTGAGCAAACGGCGAAATGGAGTGCTTATGCATCGAGACCACCGGCCCACCGGTGTAGGTGTGGAAGCTGGTGCCGGTTGCGTAGGCGCCGCTGAAATCACCGGTAACGCCAAACCAGCGCGTCAGGTACATGGAGGCTGCGCCGTTCCATCCATTTGCGTGCCATGAAGGATCCAGCGTGGTGAACTGGTAACCGCCAAAAACTTCGGGTTTTGGCAGTTCCTGGGCGATGCCGACGAGCGAGAACAGGGCAAGGAACAAGGCAACGCCAATGAATTTCTTCATCATTGTCGAACTCCTGATTTGAATTGCACCTAATGAACTTCGCGTCCAAACCGGGGCCCAGGGGAGTGGCTTCCCGTGCTTCCGCCTCACTGACCGTCGGCGGTAGCCTCAGGTGCTCGATTATGATTGCCTGCCCTTCCGCTATGGAACAAGTAACCGAAGCCGTAAGGCGAATGGATAGAATCGGACAAAACTGCTGGCATTTCAATAACTTGCGCTTGTGAGTGTGGCAAGACTACCACACACCATGCCTCTTCCGTGCCTCGGCACCTTACAACATGCCGAAGCAAAGCCCCGGAGGCCCACCGCCCGCCGGAGCCGCGGAATAAATATGGTCAACTATGTCGAGTGATCTTTTTTTCAATACGAGGGTCGGGCACCAGCCACATAATCGCAACGATGACGTAGCACGTGCCGGCAATCCATGGTCTCGCGAACGCCAGCGGAATCGCAGCCGCATAAATGGCGATTGATATCTTTCCTTTTCTGTCGCGACCAATGGACGTCGCCAAGGTGGAATCTTGTCCATGAAGCCTAATCAGGGCCTGGGTCAGGATGAAATACGCTACACCGGCCAGGAGGAGCACAACCCCGTACACCGCGACGGGCCATGAATTGAACTGATTGTCGCCCATCCAGGCGGTCGTGAACGGAACCAGCGACAGCCAGAACAGAAGATGCAGATTGGCCCACAGGGTTGCGCCGTTCACTCGCTGGGTTGCGTGCAGCAGGTGATGATGGTTGTTCCAGTAAATACCGATGTAAACGAAGCTCAGGAGATATGTCAGAAAGACTGGGATCACAGGCCTCAGGGCGGCGAGACTAGTCCCGCGCGGTGATTTCATCTCCAGGACCATGATGGTAATGATGACCGCGAGAACTCCGTCACTGAATGCTTCCAGGCGACTTTTATTCATGCCTACATCGCCCGTTCAATCGCCGCCCGTAGTTCGTCGTACGACATCAACCCGGGATGATAAAGAGCAACTTTGCCGGCGCGATCCAACACCACAAGCGTGGGTGTCGTACTGGCACCGTATCGATCGAAATTCACTTTGCTCACTGGCACCGGAATCTCCTGCAGGCCGGGATAATAGTGTTGCCAGACACGCCCGATGTAGGCCGTCTCGTCTTTGGGCGTTGCGTTCTCGCCATAGGCAGCATAGCCATATAGTTGCGTCGGCGCTTCTACCTTCAACCCACGCGATCCGAACTCTGACGCTAGTTGCGAGATCACCGGCCCTTCTTGCTTACAGTCAGCGCACCAGTGCGCCCAGAAAAAAAGCAGCACCGGCGCGCCTTTGATCGTACTTAGAGCGCTGGGACGCACCCCGATATACTGTTCCACACTCAACGGCGGCGCCGGCCGGCCCTGCAGGCCGAGCATATTCAGGTTCTTCTGCAGACGAGCCTTGATCGAAGTAGTTCGATAGGTGACGAGGTTCTTCCGTAACAGAGCCGCCGCCTGCGAATTTTGCCCGCGACTGGCCAGGACCTGAGCCTCAACCTCCAAAGCGGCGCCTAGGGCCAAGGGAAGGTGCGGTTCGGCATCCAGCGCACGGTGCTTCAAAGCCTCCCGTGCGGAGCTCTCGACCTGTTTGGCCCATGTATCCGCCTGATCCAACTGGTTGTTGGAGAGATAAGCCCGCGCCACCCAGGAGCTTGCCTCCAGGTACTCGGGATCGGCACCGCGCTGACCGCGATACGTCTGCAAGGCCGACTCTGCTGCGCTGGTATTGTGCTGGGCGAGTGCGAGTCTCACATCCCGAACAATGTCGGCATAGCCGAGCGACACCAATGAAAGAGCGACGGCCAAGACGCGAAACACATTCCCTTCGTAACGTGTGTTTATGATTGAAAACATTGTAGTTAGAATTCCATCCTCAATTAATCATAGCAATCCGCGGTAATTCTCAGGTACAATCCAATTGCGTTAGAACTCGCGGTTTTTTGCAGTTCCCAGTACTTCCGCTAACCAGCGTGACCTGCCTGCAGAAGTCCAGCAAGTAACTCAGCGCATATCTAAAGAATAAAGGAACAAAGCAACACCATGGAAACAGGAACAGTAAAGTGGTTTAACGACGCCAAGGGTTATGGTTTCATCAGCCGCCAGAATGGGGAGGATGTATTTGTGCATTTCTCGGCCATCCAGGCAAATGGATTCCGCAGCCTGCAAGAAGGTCAGCAAGTCCAGTTCGATGTAGTTAAGGGCCCTAAGGGGTGGCAAGCTGAGAATGTAAGGCCGGCGTAAGCCACTTTTACAATCCGCAATCAGGGCGGCCAAACGGCCGCCCTTTGTGTTTCTGCCGTTCTTCCTTGTGCTCTTCCGAATCTCTGCGGTCCGTGCGGCGAAGTTCCGCCTGGCGTCTGCATTTCTAGTCTGATTTCCACTTTGAGATCTGAAATATTTTCCACCGTTCGCGTTGTGCATTCCTCACTGAGGCGGGTTGGGCACAGCGAGAAGAATTGACAATCATGGCCCTTGCTACTATCCGACGTTCTGTAATCGGCCGATTGCCGCAGCCCTTACTGGCAAGCATCGCTCGCCTCCAAAGCAGAGGCATACGGGAAATTTTCCGAGATGGGGACATTTGGATTCATGAGACCGACTGCGGCTACTTCGCGTATCCCCAGCCTTACCTCAGGTTAGATTTACGGCTTCTGGATCAAACCGCGAAACGGAACTTCTTCTGGGGATACACACCGCAGCCGGGCGACGTCATTGTCGATATCGGGGCTGGCGTGGGTGAAGAAGTACTGACATTCGCAAAGGCTGTTGGACCAAGCGGCAAGGTGATTTGCGTGGAAGCCCACCCCAGAACCTTTCAATGCCTCGAAGCTCTCATCCGTTACAACCGACTTTCAAATGTAATCGCACTGCAACGCGCTGTAACCCAGCCGCAGCGGGCCATAGAAACCATCGATGATTCTCCCGATTACCTGCTGAATCGAGTGGGGCGTTCGCATGGATTATCGATCTGCGCAACGACTGTGGACGGCATCTGCAACAATCTCGGGATCAGCCACATTAATTTTCTAAAAATGAACATCGAAGGAGCGGAGCGTCTTGCACTCCGGGGTATGGCTTCTACCGTCACGCAAACCGATATTCTTTGCATCTGCTGTCATGATTTCCTGGCGGACAAGTGGGGAGATCAATCGTATCGAACCAAACGTGCCGTCAGCGATTTGCTTCATCAGTACGGGTTGCAAGTCACCACCAGATCGGAGGATGGCGCCCCGGACTTTATCAATCATCAGATTTGGGCCTACAGTTCCCAGTTCCGCGGCAACGCTGCTGCCGGCTAGTTTGCCCATTTCTCCGGTCTCGCACGTGTGCTCGCGCCAGATTGTAAAATGCAGAGCAGGAGAACCTATGCCATTGAAAGTTGGGGAGACCGCGCCGGATTTTGATCTACCCGCGGTGGAAGGAGAGCAGCGGATCCGAGTCCGCCTGAGCGATTTTCGCGGCAAGCAGAATGTGGTCGTAGCGTTCCACCCCATCAACTGGACTCCGACTTGAGGCGAGCAGTTGCCGGCGTTCGATCGCGATCTCGCGAAGTTCGCCGAGCACAATGCCCAGGTTCTGGACATCAGCGTCGACACTCTCTACAGCCACATGGCTTGGCAAAAACATGACATCGGGACCATGCACTTTCCTATGTGCTCCGACTTTTATCCGCATGGTGAAGTGGCAAAGCTTTATGGCGTCTTCCGAGAAGGCCCTGTACTCAGCGGCATCAGCAATCGCGCGGTTTTTATTGTGGATAAGAATGGAAAGGTGATTTTCTCGAAGGAGTACCCGCTCGATCAGGTGCCGGATACGGGGGAAATACTGCAGGCCCTTCAGAAAGCCGAGTGAGAGCCGTAAACCCGGTTCTTAACTAACAAAGGGCACGAAGTTTCACGAAGCTTAGCTTTCTGAGCTTCTTCGTGCGCCTTCGTGTCCTTGGTGGTTTCAAAGCGGATTTAAGGTTTAACTTCATCCCTGATCAGCACCACATCCGAGTCGCTGTGGCCGCGAATTAAGCCCAACTGCTTGCCATCGAACGACCAGTGGAAGTCGTTGATGTGTTCCGACGTGAACTGCGTAATTTGTTTTCCCGGCGAGCCGTCCAGAGGCTGTAACCAGAGGTTATCCACCCCGCCAATGCTCACCGGGTAAACCACCGCGTTGCCATCATGCGAAAAGCGGATCGGCCCAGTTCGCGGATGCTGGAAGTCCATGGTTTTCACCACGCGGTTGCTTTCCAGGTCCACAATCTCGAGCTTCTCGACGTGCTCATCGATGTGCGCATAAGACGCAAACGCCACAAGCTTCGAATCCGGCGAGATATCGTACCCATTCGCTACCAACTGGTTCGAGACCGGTTGCGCGTCTCCACCATCGATCGGCATCTTCATCAGCTGGCCGCCGGCGGTGGAGTCCTCAAATACCACCCAACGTCCGTCGGCGGAGCAGACGGAGTAGTCCTGCACCTTGCCATTCGAGAGTTGTTTAAGATTGCCCCCCGTCGTATCCATCCGCCAGATACGCAACGCTGAACTCCCGCTCTCCATGGCAGTGAAGGTCACATATCGTCCGCCGCCGCAGGCGGAAGGACCGGAAATATAGGGTCCGGGCGGCGTACTCAGCGCCGTCGCTGTGCCGGTTTGCGGATCGAGCAGAATCAAGCCGCTCGCCGAATCCCGAATGAGCTTTGCGTCCCGCGTCCAGGTGAAGTGATTGGCCGGCGCTCCTGAGGAGAGCTGGTGCACCTGTGCGTCGCGCGCGCCTTCCACGGGCGCACTGTACACGTCGAAGTGAAGTTCGCGGGAGACTGCCGCGAGCGTATGCCCGTCCGCCGATACGCTCAGATCGGAATAATCGTTTGTATCTCGCGTTACGGGACTGGAATTTCCCTGCGGATAGGGAACGAAAATGATCTGCTGATTCTTCAGCCGGGAAAGTGCCACCAGCCCGGATCCGTCCGGCATCCAAGCCGGGCGCTGCACGATTTGGTCCGAAGTGAAAAACACGCTGCGCTGCTTACTCGCCAGATCCAGCGTGGCTAGCCCGGTGAGTGCATTACCAGGTTGAACCATGGTCGCGCCCATCTTCTTACCGTCCGGCGACCAGGCCGGATCGTAAAGTCCCTGGTTTATGGGCTCATCCAAGAGTACTTTTTCCTCTCCGCCCGCCGCTGGCATTGCCAGCAGGCGAAACTTGCCCGCTTCAGGATTGTTGTAACGGACAAATGCAAGCTGCTGCCCATCGGGAGAGAACGTCACATTGGAATCGATGTCGGTAGCCAGCTTCTCGGGTGTGCCGCCCAACAGCGGCGCGCGATACAGATACTTCAGCTCGAGACTTCCAGGCTCGCTGCGCACAAAATAGAGATAGTTTCCGTCCGGTGAGAAGCGCAGGCCGGTGTATTCCACGTCGGCTGGAGCTACAACCTGGGTGTTGCTGTTGGTCGGCAGATTTCGCAACCACAAGCTCTGTTGCCCTTCACTGTCGACTACGTTGAGAATGTATTTCGCGTCGGGCGAGATCGCAACAAAAGCGGCTTTGCCCGTCTCGGTCACTTTCCTGATGGAGATGTTCTGGAATGGAACAGGCCGGGTTCGATGAAGAAAGGCGTAGATACCATAAGCGGCAGCCGCGGCAATCACCAGACCCATAACGGTCACGGCCGCGGTAACAAGCTTATTCTGTGCAGCTACAGCGATGGCTTGCGAACTTCCGCTCGGGGCCGGGGCCGGGCTGCCCGTGACGGCGCTAACCGTCCCGGATGGCGTGCTGCTTGCTTGCGAAATTCTTCGCCCGGACTCGCTGTCGCGCTTTAACCGTTTGAGATCGCCGCGCAAGTCCGCCGCCGACTGATAACGCAGGTCGCGGTCTTTTTCGAGCAGCTTGTCGATAATCTCCTGCAGTTTCGCAGGAAGCTCGGGATTTAGTTGAGTGGCGGGAGTCGGATCACGATCCAGAATTGCATGAAAAATCACCGCTGACGTATTGCCCTTGAATGGCAGGCTGCCGGTCGCCATCTGATAAATCACCGCGCCCAGCGAGAACAGATCCGAGCGATTGTCGAGTTGCTCGCCGCGCGCCTGCTCCGGCGACATGTACGCCACCGTGCCTACGGTTGAGCCGGGGCTGGTCAGGTGCGCAGCGGCGACATCCTGCGATAATCCAATCGTCGTCTCGGCCGCGAATTCATTCGTGCGCATCAGCTTCGCCAGGCCAAAGTCGAGGATCTTCGCCTGTCCGCGCTGGGTGATGAAGATGTTGCCGGGCTTGATGTCGCGGTGGACGATGCCTTTTGCATGCGCCGCATCCAGCGCGTCTGCGAGTTGAATATCAATATCCAGCAACTGTCCAAGTGGCAGCGGCCCTGCGTGCACTTTGACATCCAGGCTTTGCCCTTCCAGCAGTTCCATCGAGATAAACGACTGGCCGGCATCGCTCTCGACCGCGTAAATCGTGCAGATATTCGGATGGTTCAACGACGACGCGGCACGCGCTTCCAGGAGAAAACGATCGAGCGCTCCCTGATCACGGGCGAGGTCCGCGGGCAGGAACTTCAGCGCCACCTTGCGTCCGAGCGTGAGATCCTGGGCTTCATACACGACCCCCATGCCTCCGCTGCCAAGCTGAGAAATGATCCGGTAATGCGAGATGGTCTGACCAATCATGTCTAGGGGTGAGTTTTCATCTTAGGGAGGTTGCAAGTAGCCGTCAAACGCCCCACACAGGCGGCTAACATCACTGCTGCTGCGAGTCGCGAAGGAGCACAACATCAGAATCGACGTGCCCGCGAGTCACTCCCAACTGCGATCCGTCTGGCGACCAACGGAAGTCATTGATCAGCTCTGATTTGAAGTTCGTGAGCTGCTTGCCGGCGGATCCATCGAGCGGCTGCAGCCATAGATTCTGCGCATCCTTATCGCGAAACGGATAAACCACGTCTTTGCCATCCGGGGTGAAGCGCACCGATCCTTGCACCGCCTGCTGCAAGTCCATGTATTTTGCATCTTGCGGAGAATCCACCGGCACAACTGCCAAGTGTTCTTTCGGATTCGGCGACGCGAAAGTATGGAAGACTGCGAACTTTCCATCCGGGGAAATATCAAACCCGGAAGCTGGGCTGGCGCTGATTTGTTCCGGTTTCCCGCCGTCCAATGGGACTCTCATCAGGGGCACGTCGTTCGTAAGGTCGTTGTAGTAAACCCATTTGCCATCGGGGGAGCAATCTGCATTCGCCTCGCTTTTTCCATCAGTGAGTTGCTTCAGGTTGCCGCCGCCGGCGTCCACCCGCCAGATGTTCTGCACCTTGGCGCCGCCGTGTGCCGCTAGTGTCGTAACAATGTAACGGCCACTGGGACAAGCCGAGGGCTGAAATGCAAGCCCATCCTGCTGCGCGGAAGTGATTGGCGTTTTGTTCCCCGACTGCGGATTGAAAATGACAAGGCTAAAATCCGGGCTGATGACCAGTTGCCCGTCTCGCGTCCAGGAAAAGTTGAAAAGAGGAGGTCCGAAAGTGATTTGCTGGGCCTGCCCGCTCCCCAGGTTGGCGGCTGGCATGAAAAACAAATTGAACTGCGGTTGTCGGAGAACGGTGGCGAGCGTGTGGCCGTCCGCGGCCAGACTCAGGTCATTGTAGTCGTTGATATCGTGGGTTACCGCGGAACTGGTTCCCTTGGGATAAGAAATTTCGATAACGCGATTTCGCGTGTAGTTGGTTTCCTTGTCCTGGGACAACGCAAGCAAGCCGCTGCCGTCCGGCAGCCACACCGGTTTATTCAGGAATCCCCAGTCCGATTGAAAGAACAGCGTCTGCTTCCCGCTTGCAACATCGACCGCCACCAAGCCGCTCACTGAATCTTTCGTGGGCTGGATGATCACGCCGGCGATCTTCTTGCCGTCCGGCGACCACGCTGGATTGTTGACTAGCTGATTTAGTGTTCCAAGCACCAGGGTTCGCGCTTCGCCGGTATCCAGAGAATGGATGACCAGGCGAAACTTTCCCATCTCGGGATTGTTCTGGACCACGTACGCCAGACTGTGGCCATCCGGCGAGAAACTAATGTTGCTGTCAATATCGGTGACGATTTTCTGCGGTGTCCCGCCCAGCACTGGTGCGCGGTAAAGGTAATGCAAAGCTTGCCCCAACTCACCGCGCACAAAGTAGAGATAATTTCCATCCGGCGAGAAACGCAAGCCCTGATAATCCAGCGGCTCCGGCGCCATCACCTGGGTGTTGCTATTGGTAGGAATATTGCGCAACCAGAGGCTTTGCTGGCCATTTTGATCCTGGACGTTCAAGATGTACTTGCCGTCGGGCGAGATTGCCACCAGGCGGGCTTTACCGGTCTCGGTCACTTTGCTGACTGAAAAATTCTGGAAAGCGGGTGGCTTGCTGCGGGATAAAAAGGCATAGACGCCATATCCCGCGGCGGCAACCAGAGCCAGCACGACCACGGTGCTGATGCTGAGGCCCAACTTGTGCTCTCGCGCCGCCGCTGCCACCGCCGAACTGCTCGAGACCCGCGCCGCCGAAGGCGTGCTCGCGGCCGGAACTGCAACCGCCGAGGGCTCCGAGATCGGGCGCACTTTGTGACCCGATTCGCTGTCGCGCTTCAACCGCTTCAGCTCGCCGCGCAAGTCGGCTGCAGATTGGTATCGCAGGTCGCGGTCTTTCTCGAGCAGTCTCTCGATGATTTCTTGCAGCTTGGGCGGAAGCGCAGGATTGATTTGCGAGGGCGGAACCGGATCATGCTCCAGAATCGCATTGAAGATGATGGCCGATGTGTTACCGGAAAAAGGCAGATGTCCGGTTGCCATCTGGTAAATCACCGTTCCGAGAGAAAACAGGTCGCTGCGCGGATCCAGATCCTCGCCTCGCGCCTGCTCCGGCGACATGTAAGCGATGGTGCCGACCGTCGAACCCGGACTCGTCAAATGCACCGGGCTGGAAGTTGCCACCGTCTCCATGCCCATTTCCGCCGCTTGCGTCAGCTTGGCCAGTCCGAAGTCCAGCACTTTCACCTGACCACGTTGCGTGATGAAGATGTTCGCGGGCTTAATATCGCGGTGAACAATGCCCTTGGCGTGTGCCGCATCGAGCGCGTCTGCCAGTTGAATGCTGATATCGAGCAGGCGATCCAAAGGCAACGGCCCGGTGTTCAGCTTCGCATCGAGGCTTTGCCCTTCGAGCAACTCCATCGCAATAAACGACTGCCCGCCATCTGTCTCGATTGCGTGGATCGTGCAGATGTTCGCATGATTCAACGCCGACGCAGCACGGGCTTCGAGAAGAAAGCGATCGAGCGATCCCTGATCGCGCGCGACCTCGGGCGGAAGGAACTTCAGCGCAACCTTGCGGCCAAGTGTGAGGTCCTGGGCCTCGTACACCACTCCCATGCCTCCGCTGCCCAAGCGTCCGGTGATTTTGTAGTGCGAGATGGTCTGGCCGATCATGGGAAGGTGGAGTTCTCATATTAGGGAGCCGTAGGAGAGCAGTCAAACCGGGTCCGGAACCATAGGGCAAACTCTCGCAAACTAGCTCCAGGTAGTGTCTAGCAAAACGAAGGTCTCGTTCCGGATGCTGTAGCACAGCCATCCCGCCATGCCAATGCCTTGACGATAAATCCCGATTTCACTCAAAACCTTTGTATAAACTGATCCAAAGGTGCGGTGTCCCTAACGCGAATCACCACTCTCCAGCCAAATCTTTGACGAAAATTCCCCCAATGTGTAGCATCCCGTCGAACCGGCGAGTCACTAAAACTTCCGGTCTCCACCATTATGCCCATCGAAGGAATGAACCGCCGCCTCTTCCTGACGCGCAGCGCAAGCGCTGCCGTAGCTGTCCCCACTTTCTGGACGGCCGCGATGCGCGCCGCCATGCCTCAGCCCGCTGCCGCAACTCCCCTTGATAAGGACCTCGACGGCTACATAATCGAATACATGAAGGCGATGAACGCGCCGGGAATGACGCTCGGTTTAACCGATTCCAGCAAGAGCGTGCGCACGGCTGGCTACGGCTTCGCTGACGTGGATAAGCACATTGCCGTCAACGAGCACCATCTCTTTCAGATCGGCTCGATTACCAAGTCTTTTGTGGCGCTGGTGCTGTTGCAGATGCGAGACGAAGGCAAGCTCGATCTGCAAAAGCCAGTGCTCGATTATCTTCCCGAGCTGCCGGTCGATACACCGTTTGGTCCGATAACCGTTCATCACCTGCTGACGCACACCTCAGGATTGCCCAACAACCTGGGGGTCTTTCTCGGCGATCCAGGGGCGCGGCTGGTGCAGGGATACAAACCGGGCGATCATTTCTATTACTGCAATACGGGCTTCGCAATTCTCGGGCTGCTGGCCGAGAAACTTGACGGCTGTCCCTGGCGGGAATGCGTTCAAAGCCGGATTTTCACGCCGCTCGAAATGACTGAGACGGTCGGCGTGATTAGCACAGCATCTCGCGGACGCGCAGCAACCGGATACGAGGCATTCTGGGAGGACCAGGTATATCCGCGCCAGGGAAGGCTCGCGCCCGCGCCGAACCTGGTGATGGACGACACCGCGGGATGCATTGCCTCGACGCCCAGCGACATGGCGCGATATGCGCGCATGCTGCTGAATCACGGACTGAGTCCGAATAAGCGCATCGTAAGCGAAGAGAGCTTCACCCTGATGTCGACGCCCTACATCAAAGCGCCCGAGTTCAGCGAAACCGCGAGCTATGGCTACGGCATTGCCGTGGACACATTGGATGGACACAAGATTTTGCGGCACACCGGCGGCATGGTCGCTTTTGCATCTTCAATTCACGTGGATCTCGACGGCGGAGTGGCGGCATTTGCATCCATCAACGCCATGCAGGGCTATCGTCCGACGGCAGTAACCGAGTACGCGGTGCGCCTGCTTCGCGCCGAACGCGAGTCGCAGAAGCTGCCCGCGGCACCGGCGATCCGCAGCCCACTCGAAGTCGACAATGCAGCAGATTATGCGGGGACGTTCACGGACAACGACAGCCGCAAATTGGAATTCGTCGCCGAAGGCAAACGGCTCTTCTTAGTAGACAAAGCGAATCGAGTTCCCTTGCAGCACACCCATGGTGATAGTTTCATCTCAACCCTCGAAGGCGTCTGGGCGAATCACACTTTCGTGTTTAGTCGCGTGAAGGTGGAGAGCCCAAAGTCAGAAACGCAGCCGGCAAGCGCTTCCGCAGAAGAATTTCAGAAGAAGCCCGGGCCCGTAGCGGAGGTCAGCTTTGGTTCGGACTGGTATGTGAACAGCAAGTATTCGGGACCGCACAGCTTCACGCTTCCGAAGGAATACGCAGCCCTCGTCGGGCGCTACCACAGCGAAAGCCCGTGGGGCGGTGACGCGAGCGTTTACGTGCTCAAAGACCAGCTCATGCTTGAGGGCAACCCGCTCAATCGTGTTGGTGCACGGCTCTTTCGCATGGGGGACGAGGACTGGGTGCCCGATACTGCGGAGTTCCTCTGTTTCTTCGAAGGCAAGCCGCGCATTGTGCGAATTGCCGGAATGGATTTCTGGCGCGTAGCGATCGACTGATCAGTAATGAAAGCGGTACCAAAACTTGGCGTCAATTTTCCGCGGACTATTCCAGTGCGTGCCGCAAAGCCATGCGCATGATTTCTGCTACAGCGGACGCCACATCCGTAGAGCAAGCGTAGGGAGAAGCAGTGTTCAGTGCAACGTTCCTGGGGCAGGTCAGATCTTCACTCGAGACAACCACCATTTGCGCAAAGCAATGACAGCCCACACCGCCTCCACTAACCCAAACGGCCATGCTCCTTGCAGAAATCCATAGGTCGACCCGAGAACGCAGGACGCGGCAAAGCCCAGCACGAACCAGGGACTGCGGTTCTCATATGCGTAACAGAGCACCATCATGGACACGGCGAAGAGCCCAAATGCATTGAGGGGAGTCATCAGTGAAGTTATATCCGAATGAACTGCGGCGGTGAAGACAGTGGGCCCATTGCTGAAACATTCCGAATGTGGCATCCTGAGCGGGCTTCTCGCTGTTCGAGCTTGGGACGGACACCGCAGCCATGCCATCAGTGCAAGAACTCCTCGCAACCTATAACGACAAAGCCCCGCTTTCGGAAGCCTCGACGATCCCGGCCTCCTGGTATATCGATCCGCGCATTGCCGAACTGGAGAGCAAAACGGTTTTCAGCAACGCCTGGCAAATGGTCGCGCGCGTCGAGCAGGTTGAAAAAGTCGGGCAGTTTGTTACCGCGACCGTGGCCGGTGAACCGATCGTCGTAGTCCGCGGAAATGACAACGTTTTACGCGCCTTCTACAACGTCTGCCGCCATCATGCGGCCGCGGTTGTTACCGAGCCCTGCGGAGAAGCGTCGTTGCTGCACTGTCCCTACCACGGCTGGAACTACGGGCTGGACGGCTCTTTGAAAGGGATGCCCGAATTTGATGGCGTAAAGAACTTCGAACGCCAGCAGAATGGGCTGGTTCCGATCAAAACCGAGAGCTGGGAAAATTTCGTCTTCATCAACCTCGATCCTGAAGCGGCCCCGTTGCGGGATTTCCTGGGCGGCATTGTCAAACGCGTGGCGCCGCTCGGAATCAGCAAACTCCACTACTTCACGAGCTCGGTGTACGACATCGCCTGCAATTGGAAGGTGTTCGTCGACAACTATCTCGATGGCGGATATCACGTCCCCCATCTGCACAAAGGCCTGAACTCGGTTCTCGATTACACCGGGTACACCATCGAAAATGAGGATCGTTATTGCCTGCAGTCAAGCCCGATGGTGGCTTCCGATGAAGACAAAGCCACCGGAGCTACTCGTAAGGGCGATCGCGCCTGGTACTTCTGGCAATATCCCAATCTGATGATCAATTGCTACGAAGGCTACATGGATACCAACCTCGTGTTGCCCATCGATGCCGATCACTGTCACGTGATTTTCGATTTCTACTTCGCGGATGTCGGCGAAAAGGCCCGCCCGTATAACGAGCAGAGCGTCGCAGTCGGCGATCGCGTGCAGGACGAGGACCTGGGAATCTGTGAAGCGGTTCAGCGCGGCTTGAAATCTCGCGCCTACGGGGCGGGCAGATTATCGGTCCGCCGCGAAGCCGGAGAACATCTGTTTCATCGATTGCTCGCTGCGGATCTCAAGGCGGGCGCACGCAGCATGTCCAGCGCCGCCCATTAGGCGACAAGCCTGAGCTATCCGTGGGATCATCGGAACACCAGATAACAAACCAAATACGGGACTTTCAAAACTGCCCTGTGTGTTACGTTTTTGCCGTCTCTGCCCAACTGAATTGCACGATCAAAATCTTCGCCACATCGAAGATCACAGGGACGCTGGAATGGCAGCCATGTACAAGGTCGAGCTGTAAGGTAGCGGTTGCCCCACCCTTGTCGCTCCCGGTTGGGCGATAGGCTGGAAGTGGAGTTCCAATCGGCTCGCATCCGCTAAGCGGATTTTAGCCGTCCACTTTCTCTTTCACGACTTCCTCAACGCGGCGCAGGACTTCGTCTTCGGACATCTTTGTGGAGTCGAGAACCAGTGCGTCCGGTGCTGCGACTAGCGGAGAGATGGCGCGAGTCCTGTCACGTTGATCTCGGAGACGAAGCTCCGCAGCGGTCATTTCGGCTGCGGCACCCTTGAGGTCCTGCTGGCGCAAACGCCGCTCCTCGCGAACCACTGGGTCGGCATCGAGGAAGATCTTCACATCAGCGTTAGGAAAAACCTTTGTTCCAATATCGCGGCCCTCCATAATTACCCCGCCGCCAGAGCCCATCTCCTGTTGCCGCGTTACCATCCACTCGCGCACCTTAGGATGGATCGAAACCCGCGACGCTGCCTCAGTGACGTCGGTGTTTCGAACGCGCTGTGTGACATCTTGCCCGTTCAGCAAAACCCGGTTACCCGTCGAAGCCGGCTCGAGCTGAATTCGCGAATTCTCTGCCAGCTTCAGCAAGGCATCTTCATCGCTAAACGACGTATCGGTGAGAATGGCCTTCAAAGCGAGCGCTCTGTACATGGCGCCACTTTCCAGGTTGGTATATCCGAGCTTGCGAGCCAGGCGCGAGGCGATCGTACTTTTCCCGGCTCCGGCTGGACCGTCGATGGCAATGATCAGCTTACGAGATGGCGAGTCGTTCATTAGGCAGAAGAATAATTTTACACGGGGGAGTTGGTCCCGGGTGTTGCTGGTCAGATTTGAGGGTGTGCCCGCTCGCTCTTCAGTTCACGAGCCAGAACCCGCACCAGCATGCCGTCATAGCGGGTTCCGCTCAGGCGCTGTAACTCGGCGAGCGCTTGTTCGCTGGTTTTGGCGGTCGCGAATGGACGATCCGTTGTCATGTTTACGTACGAATCGGCAACGGCCAGAATGCGCGCCCACAGCGGAATCTGTTCTCCAGCTAAGCCTTCTGGGTAGCCACTTCCATCGAAAGCCTCATGATGATGCTCGACAGCCTTCTGCTGGGCCTCACTATTAGGAATTGTCGCCAAAATCTCTGCTGCCACGTGCGGATGCAGCTTAACCAAATAAAACTCGTCGTCGGTTAGCGGGCCGTTCTTGTTCAATATGCGATCGGGCACAAATATCTTGCCAACGTCATGCACGCGGCCGGCGTATCCGAGGTCTTCCACGTCCTCTGCAGCGAGGCCCATCGCTCGTGCGATCAACTGCGCGTAACGCGATACCAAATCGCCGTGTCCTGTACCATTCAATTCTCGGAGTTCACCGGCTCTGGTCAGCGCCTCAATAGATTCGCGCAAAACCTCTGCTGTCTGCGTGTGATTTTCTTCGCCGGCGGAGAGCTTGTTCAAGGTGCTCAGAAGTTCGCCAAGGTGCTCCGGACCGGTATGCTCCCTCTGCAAGAAGCCTTCGATGTAAGCCGACACGAGTTGGCGCTGCACTGCACCGTGTTCGTCGACCCCAAATTCATCGGCTGTGGAAACGCGATCGCCGCCCGCGTGTTTGGACATGTACATGCCCGAATCAGCGACGCGAATGATGTCCTCGGCTGAGAGACCATGAACCGGGAAACTAGCCACCCCGAAGCTGCCGGTAATGTGATGCTCCTGCAGCATGGGGTCGGTCGCTAGCCACAGCCGCAGACGTTCGGCCAGAATTTGCGCCTGTTCGACTCCCGTTTCCGGCATCAGGATGATGAACTCATCGCCGCCGTAGCGTGAGACCACATTCGACTGCCGGCACTTTTGCTCCAGCAGTCGACCCACGCGGGCTAGAACGAGATCGCCTTCAAGGTGTCCGAGGTTGTCGTTTACTTCCTTGAATTTGTCTAGATCGATGAGCACGACAGAGAACGGCCGTCCTGATCGCGAGGCGCGCTTCCATTCCGACGTCAGGGCCTCCCAGAAGAACCGTCGCGTCTTGATGCCTGTCAATCCATCGGTGATCGATTGCTGTTGCAGCTTTTGAAATACGATTGAGTTGTGCAACGCCGTAGCCAGCAAGTCGGCGAGCGTATTCATGATCAGGACGTCTTCGGGAGAGAACGCGTTCTCGTCTCGGCTTTCCACGTTGAGCACGCCCAACAACGTCTCGCCATACGCGATGGGAATACACAAAACTGCTCGCGATTCCGGCAACACACCTTGCAGTTGCGCATCGCCGGTTGTCTGCACGAGCGCACTTTCCCCTGTCCGCGCCACCCGCCCCAGAATGCCTACGCCAAGGGGAATGCGTTTTCCCAAGGCTTTGGCGGTGGTGCCGGCTTCCGCCTTGATCTCTATATCTTTGCGCGCATAATCGAAAATCCCGATTCCAATGTGGTCAAAACGGAAATTCTTCTGGATATGACCCACGATTTCAAGCAGCATCTGTTCGCCATCTTCGCTGGAGATAGCAGTTTTCGAGATGCTGTTCAGGAATGCGAATTGACGGGCGCGGCGCTGCTCTTCTGCAAACAATCGTGCATTTTCAACAGCTACAGACACCTGCCCAGCCGCGGTCTGCAGCACTTCAACGTCTGCCTGTTCAAAGACGTATTCCTGTTCTGTGCTGTACGCAGCCATCACCCCGGCAGGTTTCCCCCCCAGCAAGATCGGCGCTCCACAAAAACATTTCGCACGGTGTTGCGGAACAAACGTCACGCCCAATCTTTCCCGCGCTTTTTCCAGATCCGAGCGAATCAGCAGGGGCTGGCCCGTCCGCAGAATGTATTCGGTCAAGCCGTTATCGTACTTTCGCGAACGTTTCTGCCGGATCTGCCCGCCCAGCATTTCAAGCTCGAAGTGAATCTCGTCGCCTTCCTGAAAGGCAATATAGAAATCTGAAGTGCTGAAGATCTGGCCAAGTTCCTTATGAACGGTGCGGAGGATCTCATCCTGATCGAGGCGTGAGCTCACCGCCTGCCCAATTTGCGTGAGCAGTTCGTATTCTTTTGTCCGGCGCTGCGCGTCGTGCATGACGACGTAGTTCTCCAGCGTCAGCCCGATTTGCAGGGCCAGGCCAATCAGCAGGCGCAGGTTCGAGGAGCCGAAGACGCTGCGCGCTGCGTGCGGAAAGAAAATCACGCCAAAACTATGTTCGCGGGTTTGCAAGCTGACCGCTGTCACATGCCGGATGCCTTCGTCCGACATCAACTGTTTGAACTGTTCGAAGCGTGCGCCCGGAAAAGCCGGCAGCGGCTCGGAGATTTCCGAAATGTTGCGGAATGTGACGAACCCGCCGCGGCGGTAGGCCAGTTCGGCAATGTATTCTCCGGCCCCGCTCTTCTCCATCTTGCTGACCAGTTCTGAAGAGAACCCACGTTGCACCGAGGGAAGAATGGCGCGCCAGCGCTCTGAAATGTAGATCACGGCTCGCCCCGTGGGCAGAGGTGCAACCAGGCGGTCCAGAACACTCGACAAGCTGGGGATTAGGTCGTCCGCACATAAAAGCCGCATGGGATCCACGCCCAATGTCGAAAACGCCAACGCATTTTCCTGCACGGCATTGCGCTCGTTCTCAAAAAGCACCATGACCATGGCGACACCCAGCAGCATCTGGGGTATTGGGCCGAGCAGGTGCCCTGCTGTGCCAAGCATCGCCACGAAGGGGTTTCTTAGCTCACCAAACACCATGAGGACAGCCCACAACGCTAACGACGTGGCAAGCAGCTTAAAAGCCAGCGAATTTTTCCGGTGGGCATGCCGGTAGAAGTAAAACGAACAATAGAGCAGTACGATGCCCATCCCGACATCGAGAGGAAGATGAGGCGTAGTTGAGGTATCGGGACGAAACACGCCGCCGACGATCTGTGCACGTACATTCCACCAGGCGAGTCCGATTCCGCCGAGGCCGAGGGCCATATCCTCCCAGCGCATTACAAATTTCTCGCGCATCAGGCGGGTCGATACGAAGATGCACAGCGTCATGGCAACCAGCAGCAAGGATCCGAAGAAAGCTACCAGAGCTGAAGGCTCGTGAAACGCATCCCAGGCATCGACACAGTAATGTAAGCTGTAGAACGCCCAGGCGAATTGCCAAGCACGGAAATATTGCTGCCGGCTTTGCTCGTACAGGTAAGTAAATAGAAGAAAGAGCAGCAGGGCGACGATCCCTGGGATGATCACCATGCTTATGCCGATGCTACTCATGGGTTTAGGGGGAACCCCTCCGGTTGCCTGCGGCCGCGACGCTGTGTCCTCATCGTTTCATAGCAGGCGCAACTAGACAATACTATGACGGAAAAGGCAGTTGTGAGTTCTGTGGTAATCACTGGCAGGTTACCGAAGTTTTTTGACAGCCCTAAATGGTGAGGGGAAGCTGGACCCCACTCAGGCGCGCGCGCCGGCCTGCGGTAAACTGAATTTGATGCTGTATCGCCAGAGTGAATGGTTCACTTTGCGATCGCTCGCTCATCCTCATGACAGCTCCAAATACACAGGCAGAAGCCGCGAAAGAGACGCCAACGGGCCCAGCTTCGAACTTCATCCGTGACATTATTGCCGAAGACCTGAAGACGAATAAGTACGAAGGCTGGGTGCAAACCCGCTTTCCTCCCGAGCCCAACGGCTACCTGCATATTGGCCACGCCAAAGCCATCTGCCTCGACTTTGGCCTGGCAGACGAGTTCGGCGGCAAAACCAATCTCCGTTTCGACGACACCAACCCGGAGAAAGAGGACGTCGAGTACGTTGACTCGATCATGGAAGACGTCAAGTGGCTAGGCTTCCACTGGGATGGCCTTTTCTACGCGTCCGATTATTTCGACCAGCTCTACGAATGGGCCATCAAGCTCATTAAAGCCGGTAAAGCCTACGTCGACGATCTCTCGGCGGACGAGATCCGCGAACACCGTGGCACGTTGACGAAGCCGGGCAAAGACAGTCCCTATCGCAACCGCTCCATCGAAGGAAATCTCGATCTCTTCGAACGCATGCGGGCCGGCGAGTTTCCTGACGGCTCCCGCACTTTGAGGGCGAAGATCGATATGAGTTCGCCCAACCTGAATATGCGCGATCCGGTGATGTATCGCATCCTTCACGCCGAACATCACCGCACAGGCAATAAGTGGTGCATTTATCCGATGTATGACTACGCGCACGGTCAGTCGGATTCCATCGAGAAGGTCACGCATTCCATGTGTTCGCTGGAATTTGCTGACCACCAGCCAATCTATCGCTGGTTTATTGAACAACTCGGCATCTTTCCTTCGCAGCAGATCGAGTTCGACCGCCTGAGCCTGACTTACACGATCATGAGCAAGCGCAAGCTCCGGCAGCTCGTCGAGCAGGGGCGCGTTCGGGGCTGGGATGATCCGCGCATGCCCACGCTCTCCGGTCTGCGGCGACGCGGCTACACGCCGGAAGCGATCCGCAATTTTGTAGCGGCGGCCGGGGTATCGCGCACCAACGGCATTGTCGAATTGGCAATGCTGGAACACTTCGTCCGCGAGGATTTGAATAAGCGCTCTCTACGTCGGATGGCGGTGCTTCGTCCGCTGAAGGTTGTGATCGAGAATTACCCCGAGAATCTGGTCGAGGAGATGGAAGCTGTTAACAATCCCGAGGATCCAGGCGCCGGGACCCGGAAGATTCCCTTCTCCAGAATCCTCTATATCGAGCAGGACGACTTCCGCGAAGACCCACCTAAGCAGTATTACCGCTTATCTCCCGGACGCGAAGTCCGGCTACGCTACGGCTACTTCGTTACCTGCGCAGGCGTTACGAAGAATGACAACGGCGAGGTGGTCGAAATTCGCTGTACTTACGATCCCGAAACTCGAGGCGGCAATTCACCGCCTGATGGCCGCAAGGTGAAATCGACGATCCACTGGGTTTCGGCAGCGCACGCGATCGACGCCGAGGTTCGTCTTTATGACAGCCTCTTTACCAAGGAAAATCCGGACGAAGTGGAAGAAGGACAGGATTTCACGGCGAACCTGAATCCGAACTCACTCGAAACCCTGCGCAGCTGCAAAGTGGAGCCGTGTCTGGCCACCGCGTCGGTCGGTAGCCGATATCAATTTGAGCGGCTGGGGTACTTCTCGGCAGATCCAGATTCCGCGCCCGGCAAGCCGGTGTTCAATCGTACCGTGGCACTGAAAGACACTTGGGCAAAAATTGAGAAGAAGGCCTCGCGCTAGCTGTGTGCGTGCGGACTTTGGGCGGGATTCTTTTTCGGCGCCGCGGGTGCCTTCACCACTTTCACTTCGAATTTCACCGGCAAGGTTTTGGGCGGGTAGCAGGCAGCGTTATCGCATGCCTGATACCGCAACGTACCGCGCAGCTCATACTTGCTGGGGAGCACGCTGGCTAACGGCCTAACGCTCACTGCTACCGTGAAGGTGCCGCTGTAAACGCTGAGCTTCTCATTCGGAGCGAAAGCAAAGCTCATCTCCTGCCCATCTGGATACGTCGTTTTTCCAATCACGATGTCGGTTGGCGGATCCAGTCGCAGAATGGTCGGAATCAGGTATTCGGCACTTGGCTTGTTGGAATTGACGTGAAATCCGCGCTCCACTTGGAACTCCAGATTGACCGTGCTCGACTTGCCGCGGGTAACCGTGGCGACCCCAGCCGGCGACATGGTCACAGAAGGAACCTTCTTGCCGAAGGATTCCTGAGCAAGCAGCGGTGCAGCGGTGAACAACAAGATTCCGACGGTCGCCGCTAATCTCACCAACGTCCCCCCACGATCAGAACTGCGCGGCGGTAGCATCACTTCTGGGCGACCGCAGTCGACGCGACGATCTTCTTTATGTTGTCCTCAATTTCGCCGCGACCTTTCAGCCCAAACGCTTTGTCGATGACTTTGCCATTGCGGTCAATGTAGAAACTCTCGGGCAGAAATTGCACTCCTCCGTACGCATCCCCAACAGCTTCCTTGCCGATCAGAACCGGATAATTGACTGCCATATCTTTAGCAAAATCTGCGATCTCTTTCGGGCTGGCGTCATCCATCGCCACGCCCACGATTTGCAAGCCTTCAGCCCCGTATTCTTTCTGGAGTTCGACAAACCATGGCATTTCGATTTTGCACGGGGCACACCACGTCGCCCAAAAATTCAGCAGCACGGCTTTGCCGCGATAATCCGAAAGATGCACCGTCTTTCCATCGAGCGACTGCAACGCAAAATCCGGAGCCACGTCGCCTTTCATCTGTGAACTGCCCGATGGCTTTGGCCGATGCGCCATCCGCACCCCTGCCACGAGCATGAGAGCCACCACGATCGCTACGACGACTACGATAATCGGATCCCGTTTCACAGATTCCCCATTCACAATGCAAAGCGATTCAGGAAAGATAAATAGTTCGAGATAAGAGTGAACCGTCCAAAGATCAACAGAACCCCCAACGCGATCAAAAGCGCTCCGCTGCCCACTTCCACCGCATGCATGAACGATTTGAATCGTCCATAAAATTTCAGAAATCGTTCCAGAGCGAAGGAAGTGATCAGGAAGGGAACCGCCAGACCAAGCGAATATACCGACAACAAAATGATGCCCTTAACCACCGAATCCTGCGCGGCAGCAAACCCAAGAATCACGGCAAGAATAGGTCCCACGCATGGCGTCCAGCCGAACGCGAACGCGAAGCCGATCAGAAACGCGCCCCCGATGCTGCTCCCGCCTTTGACGCTGTGCAGGCGCTTGTCCGCATATAGCGCGTTAATCCGAAAAATTCCCGTCAAGTGCAGGCCGAACAGAATAATGACAACTCCTGCTACCTGCGCCAAGGTTGACTTATAGCGTGCCAGTAGTTGTCCGACTTCTGTGGAGATCGCGCCCAACGTGATGAACACCACGCTGAAACCCAGAATGAAGCTGATGGAATTCAGCATCATCTTGCGCAACAGTTGTGATTCCTGAGTTTTAAGTTCTTCCACTCCCGCGCCCGATATCAGCGATACGTACCCCGGCACGAGCGGCAGAACGCAGGGGGATAGGAACGAAACCAGCCCCGCAACGAAAGCCGCAATCGGAAGTGGGAGGTTGTTGCTCATCGATGATTATTGTACCTGCTGGAGCATGCGGCGCATTGTCAAAGCTATGCACCTAATTCGACGAAATGGGCGGCCAAAAAGTTACAACGATCCAGCAATTCATTGTGGGGCATTCTTCCCAGGCTTCGGGATTCGTTCTTGCTTTGGCGTTGCTTCGGGGACAACCGATTCCGGCGCCTCCTCTACTGCCTTGCGAATAAAGCCCACAGGCATAATGGCTGTAAGTGTCGCCCGCTTTCCCTCTTGCTGTATCTTCAGGCTGTCGAAGAGCGCTTTCACATCTGGATCTTGCGGCAATGGGCCAGTTGATACTTCTGCGGCGTGGAACAGAGTCAGGTAAGTTTGGGCACGGTCGCCAATGTTTTTTGCCTCTGATTCGCTCCCGGTGAAAGCTACCCCCCTGAGATGTAATTCGCGAATGTACCGAACGGAGGCCATCAGTACAGCAGGTTGTGAAAGGATTGCGAGCAACGGGCCCGGAGCTGTCCTGAAGAAATCTGCTGCGGGGTCAACATGCATAATCGCCCAACCCAGGCTTGCGAGTGGGACATGCTTGTAATACTGCCGCAGTAGCGCGGGTCCGCCGAACGGCGATGCCAGCTTTCGTGACCGGTCCACAATTCCTCGAATCACCTGGGGATCATCCACATTGGACGCTGCCACAGTCTCGGGGTCGAGTATCGTTACCCTGACCGTCCGACCCTCAAGGGGTATGTTGTAAATCTCAAGCGAGCGGTAATTTTCCTGAGAATTCGCTACTTTTGCCAGATACGGACGGAGTTGTTTTGCATGAATCTTGCCGACGAACACCTCGGAAAAGCGCGGCTGGGGCGGCCTGTCGCCATCGTGGGGTAAGTGAATTGCGAACGCTGCCTCGTTCAAATCCTTTTCAAACTCGATACCGGTGGCTTGGATGAACCCTTCGTACTCGGGATCGTGAGGTACGGAAGGCAATTCCTCTAGAATGTTGGCACGCCGCATCCATTGCAGATTGAGGTAAATAAAACCATCGGCGCCGGGCAGAAGGCGCGCCGGCTCAGGAGGAGCATGTTTGCGGAGAACAACCAGCAGCGCGATTCCCGCCGCCACTATCAGAACCGCTATGATTATGGGGAACGGGCGTCGTATTCGCATGAAACGCGGAGTTCAGAGGAAGGACCTCAAATGAACTCACCGCGGAACGCCAATCATAGCATCTGGGGCATTCATGGAAGGCGGTTTCGATGTGGCCTAAATGGGCTAAGAAATGGCTTTGAGGGCAGCAGTGTACGGCAATATCGGGGCTAACCTCTTGAACTGGTTGCACGTAAATTGCCGTTGTGGTACTTTTTAAAATTGTCCCGGACATTGCAAAGGGATCAGGGGGATTAACATGCCCGTATGGGCATGTGTCCGAAACTGCTGGCGTAGCTCAGTTGGTAGAGCATCTGATTTGTAATCAGAGGGTCAGGGGTTCAAATCCCTTCGCCAGCTCCAGGTTCGACGAGGGTTTAGCGGGTTTATTGCGCGGCGCGGCTTAAGTTTTTTCCATCAGCACTCCATACGGAAGCATTTCCAGATGAGGTGTAGCGTGCGAATGGATTTTCGCGCGCATTCGGTTCCCATCCGCTGCATTGTGCTCCGCGCAAGGCCGTCGCATCGCCCGAGTGGACATGAAAGCGTTTTTGCACAGGTGGGTGAGTGGTTAAAGCCGACAGACTGTAAATCTGTTCCTCCTAGCGAGGTACGGAGGTTCGAATCCTCCCCTGTGCACCAGTGATCGAAGTGAACCGTTTAGTCGCAGGATTAATTGCGTATGTCGTGCTGGCCGTCCTGACCTGGACCACCATCAGCGATCAACGCATACGCCTTGTGACGTTGGCAATCTTGGCGATGTTTGCGGTGAAGACCTGGGTGCGACGAAAGGACTTCTTGCACCCCGAGTAAGTTGAGACCTGAGGGCGCGGTTTGATTTTGCTGAGAGCTGACAGCTGGTTTAAGCGCGGGAGTAACTTGAGGCGTTTTGCGGGCGTCTGAGCCCGCAGCCGAAATCCCGAGCCAAGTCGAGGGATCTCGAGGATTGCGATTTAAGGCGGGCGGGAGTAACTCAGTGGTAGAGTCACAGCCTTCCAAGTCGAGCTGCTTAGCAGGCGTGAGCGAAGCGGGAGCCTGCTAGCGAGATCCTGAGTGAAGCGAAGGACCTCAAAATTGGAAAT
>Ga0070741_10000752_pt1 | contig 109427 bp, 108 predicted proteins | sample Coa_R1_4_FD_66440 | JGI IMG/M metagenome (GOLD analysis project Ga0070741, IMG submission 66440) | Surface soil microbial communities from Centralia Pennsylvania, which are recovering from an underground coalmine fire - Coalmine... | ecosystem: Environmental > Terrestrial > Soil >...
AACCGCACACGTTCATCCATCGCCGAACACTCCTTCCAAGGCATCGACACCCCCCGCCAGCGCGAAAGGTGTTACCTATGTGTCCGGTACGATTCGTCACCTATGTCTCGGGTCGCTCATCCTGTCTGGCCCGGGACCACCGGGTCGCAAGTGGTCGCAGACCAAGGTGTCTGGACAACCTGAGCGTCTTGTTCGTCCAGGCGGATAGGGCGCGAGGGTCAAACGGGCATCGCGAACGTGCAGGCAAAGCCCTGCGGGGCGTAGGCGCACCGGACATCCTCGAAGGTGCGCTCAATAAGGATTGAGCCGAAACCCTTGGCTGCGGGCTCCGTCACCTTTGGCCCGCGCTGCTCCTCCCACGAGAACATCACGCGGCCGGCCTCGGCCTTCCACGCCAGGCGAATGTGCCCGCTCGAATTCGACAGGGCGCCGTACTTCACGGCGTTGGTCGCGAGCTCATGCAGCGCCAGCGTCAGCTGCAACGATTGGTTGGCGCTGAGGCGAAGGTCGGGGCCTTCGATCGCAAAGCGCCGGCGCTCGAAGGGCGAAAGCACGGCGTCTGCAATGGCCGGCAATCGCGCCGTATCCCATCGGTCGCTCGTCAGGAGATCGTGCGCTTTGCTCAAGGCATGGAGCCGCGCCGTCAACGCCTCGCGTTCCTGGGCAGGTGCACGGCGCAAGGTTTGCGCCGCGATTGCCTGGACGGTCGCGAGCGTGTTCTTCACTCGGTGCATGATTTCCGCCAGCAGGGCCTTCTGCTGGCTGATGTCGCGTGCCACCTTCGAGGCACCGATGATCCTGCCGTCGGAGCTCACGATGGGCGAGACGCTCAGCGAGACCTCGACCAGGCTTCCGTCCTTGCGTCGGCGCACCGTCTCGTAGTGCTCGATGCGCTCTTTGCGCCGGAGACGCTCGAGGATCAATTGCTCCTCATGCACGCGCTCCGGAGGAATGAGGATCGTCACAGACCGGCCGATCACCTCCTCCTGGGTGTAGCCGAACAGCCGTTCTGCGCCCTGGTTCCACGTCCGGATGATGCCGCTCAGGTCCTTGCCGACGATCGCGTCGTCGCAGGTCTGCACAATCGAGGCGAGCCGCTGGGCGTGCTCCTCGGACAGCTTGCGGTGCGTGAGGTCCACCAGGACGTTGACGCCGCCGACCACCTCCCCTGCATCGCCGAAGAACGGTGTCGGGTAGGGGGCAAACGGGACACGCGTGCCATCCAGCCTTTCAAGAACCAACTCCAGCCCCCGAACCGGCCGACCGGTCTCGAGGGCTACCGCCATGGGATACTGGTCATGGGGGACCGGCGTGCCGTCGGGCCAGCACATCTTGCAGGGGTCGCACCACGGGTCCTCGCCCAGGACGGGCCGTCGCCCCCACAGCTCGGCGGCGGCTTCGTTGTAGAACGTGAGACGGCCCGCCGCATCGGTGGCGTAGATGGCGACAGGCAATGCCTCGAGAATCTCACGAGATTGCGGGTCGCCTTGGTCCTGAGCGAGCATGGCTTGACCGATGCCGGAGAGCCGATGGGCCACCTTCTCCACGAAATTCAAAGAGGAGCCTTGGCCGTTGCGAATTTTCTGATCTGCTGTCTGCGACGGCACTCGCGCTTCCTCCGGCTGCATGATCGGGGCGGGAAGGGCGTCGCCGTCTGGGAGGGATGACGAGACAATGCCCTCGCGCAACGCCGCTTCGGGGATCAATGCGGCGGCGTGGGCAGAACTGAGTTCGGTGTCGCAAGTTCCGTGATCGGGCAAAGAATACGGCACTGTCGCCAGGCGGCCGCCGCCCAGCAACCTCGCAATAGCGCCAGCGCCCTCACATGGGCGGGACGATTCCGCGACCGACGGCGATGCGAGGCGCCTGCAGGGTCCCGTCGGGCTGGGGCCTGGCGGCAGCGATGAAGATGGCGGCTCCGGGCTTCAGTTCCGCTCTGTCACCAGGAACGAAGGTCACGATGGGGGCCTCGGGAGGAACGGCGATCTGCTTCTCGCCGTCCTTGTACTTCACGGTGAGCACCTGCCCGTCCTTGGCGGTGACGGTCTGCTCGACGTTGCCGTTCGTCATCATGCTGGATGGCTGGAGGTCCCAGGCATAGTGGCCTTCGGCGACGCCGCGCATCGCCTCGGGAAAGAGGAGCAGCTCGAGCGCCTTCTGCGCTCCATCAGCCTGGGGCAGGCTGGCGATGCCGACATAGGAGCCCGGCTTCACATCGGCGAGCGATGCCTTGACCACCGCCGAGACGGGAGCATTGTCTGCAAGCGTGACCTTGAGCTCGGTCCCATCCCTGGCCTTGACCACGTAGACGCTTCCCTCGAGGCGCTCGATGGTGCCACGCACGCGGACCGGCTTGTCCTGCGCGGTCGACGGTTGCGGAAGCAGAGCTAGAGGCACGACGATGCATGCGAGTAGTCGAAGCGCCAAATTGGACATGGGGCACACCTCCCTGTTCGCACCAGTGTGTAAACGCTATTGCCCCGCGACTTAATCCCGGCTGACCTCGCTGCCTCGACCGGCGGCACACGGGCTGCGGGATTCAACCCACAGCCCTGGTGCCGATCGGCGCATCGCCTCGAGTGTGGGCGGGACGATTTCGGGGTGTGCGCCATCCCCAAGACCGGCCTCCGGCCGCTCCGGGCCACCAGCTCCAGTCAGTCGAGTTGAGCCGCGGCCGAGAGAACCGTCGCGATCCTCGCTTCGTCGGTGGCAGCGAAATCACGCACGGCAATACGCTCCCCGGTATCCTTCACCATCGCGTGCGGGACATCCATTGCACGCCATCCGGCCGCAAGATGGTACACGAGATGCTCGATGGTATACGGCCGGGCCCCTGGAGGCGGTGCAATGGGGCGCTCAGCCAGAGTGTAGTGCAGGGTCCCGCAGCGGTTCGCCGCCCCTGGCGAGTGGGCGACCACGATCAGCCGCGCGCGTTTGCGCTCCGCGATGTTCTCGTAGTCGACAATCGCACCGATCGGTAACGGAGCCTTGGGGGTCATCGGCTATCCGCGGCCCCGCCATCCCGGCCTAGCTGCCGGCGCAAAAGCTGTGGCACGCACTTCCCTCCCGCCCCGTTCGTATCCCACGCGGCACCCTAGCGTCACACCGAGAGAGTTGCGAGAGTGCCGGAGAGCTTCTCCATTCAACGCCTCGTGAACGACCGGAGCCGCCGTCGGGGTAGCAGAACGTCCACTATCCTTCTCTTGATAGCCGACCGGCGTGCATGCACCGGTGGGTATTGCCGGGCGGCCGCCACCTTGTCCATGTCCGCCGAGCGAAGCGTGGAGCGGGCATCATCCAGCCCCAAGCACCTCGTCGAGCCCCAGAGTGGATTCCCCGTCGACGCGCTGGAGCGCTCGCGGGAATGACGCCCAGAGGCTGCAGCCATCGTGCGGCAATACGGATATTCACTCCAGGACGGAGATCAGTTCCTCCATTCAATTCGAAAATGCGTGCTCCCAATGCTTGGCGCTTGCGCCGACGAAAATGGCATATCTCGCAGGGAACGAGGGTATCCCGCACAATCAATAATTCGTTTCGTGGCCGGCATGATTAACATCTCATTGATTATTACACGGAAAATATCAATGAGCATCAATTTCCGATTCGCGGGACCGGCGCCGCGACACAGGAGGGATGGAGAAGCGCACATGCTGTTCAACAGGATCGTCGAAGAGGTCCCAAAGCAAGGCCCGACCTCTCGCTTGGAGACTCAACCGGCCAACGCGCAAAATCTTTCCATCATCGGGCCCACTCTCATTATGCAGGGAGATTTGCAGGGCGCCGATGATCTGCATGTGGGCGGGCAAGTGAATGGAAATATTCGCTGCCGATGCCTCACGCTTGAAAGGGGCGGGAGGATCATCGGCAATATCGTCGCCGAGGAAATCGTGGTGCGTGGTGTCATCAGGGGGATCGTCCACGCGAGGAGCGTCACGCTGCAGGACACCGCCCGCGTCGACGGAGAGATCTACCACACGCTGCTTGCGGTCGAGCCCGGTGCCGCCTTCGAGGGTATAAGCAGGCGGCGCGAGAATCCGATGCAGTGTATCGATGAGGAGGTCCTGGCTTCAGCCGCCGAGGCCGGGGCCGATCCCATTTCCCTCAAATACCTGATCCGGCCGTTGCTCGCACTGCGGAATGCGGATGGAGGCGACCCGGTGGCGTGGGCCAAGCAGTTGTCCCTGGCCGCAGGTTGCCATGACTCCGAAGTGTTGAGCGAGGCCGCAAAGCGGCTGACGGCCGGAAACGGTCGATGCCCCAGCATAGAGGAGGTTGTGGAGGAGTGCGAAAGAATAGACCTGGAGATCGGGGGCCAGAAGAGTCTGTCGGCAGCCATGTACCGCATGTACGCGCTTGGCGCTCGGGAGTGGAATGCAGGGTGGGGCCCGTTGCCGGGGCAACGGGGATGCCGCCTGCGGCGCGATGAGCAGGACGCGCAATGGCGCGAGGTGATCAAGTTCGTCCATGGTGTGCTCATGGCGGGGACATGGGCCGAGCAGCCGGCCGATGTCGTCGGTGTCAAGATCCTTCAGCGGCTCGAGCAGAACTCCGGCTTCCCGATCGAGCCGACCTGGATTCCGAGGCGGGTGCGCACTGAATTCGGCATTCCAACCACGGCCAAGGGGATGGAGGCTGCGCGCTCGCAGCTGGAATGCATTGAGGCGGGCGCGTCCGAAGCCACGGAACCGAATGGGAGCTGGCAGCCGAGCGACGTTACCGCAGCCTGAGCCGTGGGCCGCGTAGCCGGCGACACTCAAACCGCGGCCGCGAGCATTCCCCGCGCTGAGCGATTGCGGCCGCTCTGCTCCGCCCGAGGATGCGATCCTCGCACCGGTTTCACGGCACCGTGCTCTGACGAACCAGGGCCATGAGCTGGCCGAACAGCACGTCCGTCAATTTGCGCCTGCGCGAGCTGGCGGGCTCGATGAGGCCCAGCGTGCGGTGGTGCGGCACCGAGCAGAAGCCGACCCGCTGCAGCGCAATCGGGCTGTGACCCTGGAATTTGCGTTCCGGGACGATGGAGATGCCGTGGCCATGGCTCACCATCGCCTCGATCGCCTCCAGCCAGTCGAGCCGCATCGTCTCGCGCACCTCGAGCCTCGCGTGCTTGATGGCCGCGTCGATGATGCGGCCGACGGCGGCATTCGGATTGTAGCGAATGAAGGGGTAGGTCTGAGCGAGGCGTCGTGCGCCACGCTCGCGCGCGTCGGGCGGCGCGATCAGGACGAGACGCTCGCGCAGGAACGGCCGCCACTCGATGTCGCGCAGGGAGGAATCGTAGTCGGAGATGATGGCGGCGTCGAGCACGCGGTTGCCCACCTGCCTCAGGAGGTCCTGGGAGAAGCCGGAGACGATCTCGATGTGCAGGCTCGGGTGGCGGCTGCGGATGGCCGTGAGCACGGCCGGCATGAGCCCCGTCAGCGTGCTGCCTACCGAGCCCAGGCGCAGGCGTCCCTGGACGGTATCGCTCGCCAGGCCGTTCTGCATGTCCTCGTAACGGGCGATGAGATCCCGGGCCCTTGCGACGGCCAGAGTGCCGGCATCGTTGATCGCAGGCGGGCGCTTGCTGCGATCGAAGAGCGTCGATCCCAGCTCGGTCTCCAGGGCCCTCATTTGCGTGCTGACTGCCGACTGGCTCAGGTCGAGCGCGCGGGCAGCCCCGGCGAACGAGCCGTGCTCGGCAATGGCTATGAGAGTACGCAGCGCATGGAGGCTCACGCCGGCGCACCTTTCGAGCTTTCTCCCCGCCTTCCGCCCGCTGTAGTCCATATTCGATATTTCTGCAGCAAATATTCGCCTCCCTGCGCTTTTCGCGGAGGCGGCAATCCTCTAGCATGAATGGCGACGGCAGGGGCGGAGCGGCAATGCCTGAGGTGATCAACGTATCTCTGTGGCGCGGGAAGGCCGACGGCCGGTATCAGGAGTATGCCGTACCGCTGCGCGAAAGCCAGACGGTGCTCGACGTTGTGACCTGGGTCCAGCGCAACGCCGATCCGACGCTTTCCTACCGCTTCGCCTGCCGCGTCGGCATGTGCGGCAGCTGCGCCATGACCGTCAACGGCCGGCCGCGCTGGACCTGCCGAACGCATGTTTCGAAGGTCGTGGAGGATGGCCGCCTCGAGATCGGCCCGCTCGCCAACCTGCCCGTCATCAAGGATCTCGCCTGCGACATGCAGGCCTTCTTCGAGAAGTGGCAGAAGGCCAAGGGCGCCTTTGCGCCGAGCAAATCCAAGCGCGACCCCATCGAGAGGATCGCGCCCGCCAGCGCAGAGCGCGTCAGCGTCGATGCGGCCATCGAGTGCATCAATTGCGCGGTGTGCTATTCGGCCTGCGACACGGTGCGCTGGAACGAGGAGTACCTGGGGCCCGCGGCGCTGAACCGCGCCTGGACGCTCGTCAACGACGTGCGCGACGCCGGCAACCGGGAGCGGCTGGGCGCGGTGGCGGCAAACGGCGGCTGCCACGCCTGCCATTCCCACCAGAGTTGCCAGGAGCACTGCCCCAAGGCGCTCAATCCCACCGCCTCCATCGCCGGCCTGAAACGGCGTACGATGCAGGCCTATATCCGGGGTGAGCTGTGATGCCGGCGTATCGGCTCGTAGGTTGGGTCAAGCGTCAGCGCGGACCCAACACCGTGCAGGCAGAGAGTGTTGGGTCATCGCTTCCCTCGACCCAACCTACGTCTTGGGTCCCGGATATCTCGCTGACGCGAAATTCCGGGAGGACAGGAGCGCGCCTATGAACGTGCGGCTCTACATCCTGCAGCGGGCCACGGCGGCCGTCATGGCGCCGCTCGTGCTGGCGCACCTTGTGGTCATCTTCTATGCCACGAGCCGGGGCCTCAGCGCGGTGGAGATCCTGGGCCGCACGCGTGGCAGCGTCGGCTGGGCGCTGTTCTACGGGCTGTTCGTGCTGGCGGCAGCGACGCATGGCGCCATCGGCGTGCGGGTGGTGGCGTCCGAGTGGACCGGCCTCAGGGGCCGCCAGCTCGATGCCCTGATGCTCGGCGCGGGCGCCATCCTGGCGGCCCTGGGCCTCAGGGCAGTCGTGGCGGTGACGCTGTAATGGGCCACCCTACGCGACAATCCAGCACAGCGCATCGCGGCAGCATCCTTTGGATCGCCTTTCTCGTTCATCGCCTCTCGGGCGTCGCCCTGGCGGTCTTCCTGCCGCTGCATTTCCTGGCGCTCGGGCTCGCCATCGACGGCGAGGCACGGCTCGACGGGTTCCTCAGGTGGATCGCCAATCCGCTCGTGAAGCTTGCCGAGATGGTCCTCGTGTTTCTGCTCGCCGTGCACATGCTGGGCGGCATGCGCGTGCTCGTCATCGAGAACCTGCCGTGGCGCGACGGGCAGAAGCGTATCGCCACGGCGGCGCTGGCCGTGGCGGCGCTGGCGGCGGTCGTCTTCTTCGCGCGCGCGGCATGAGGTGACGCATGCTCGAGCGTCTCAAGACCGACATCCTGATCCTGGGTTCCGGCGGCGCCGGACTGTTTGCGGCGCTGCACGCCCACAAGGCCAACCCGCAGCTTGCGATCACGGTGGCCACCAAGGGCCTCGTCGGCAAGTGCGGCTGCACGCGCATGGTGCAAGGCGGCTACAACGTGGCGCTCAACCCGGGCGACTCGGTGGAACGGCACTTCATGGACACCATCGAGGGCGGCAAGTGGCTGCCCAACCAGGCGCTCGCCTGGACGCTGGTGGAGAAGGCGGTGGAGCGCGTGCACGAGCTCGAGAACGAGATCGGCTGCTTCTTCGACCGCAACCCCGACGGCACGCTGCACGGCAAGGCCTTCGCCGGGCAGACCTTCGACCGCACAGTGCACAAGGGCGACCTCACCGGCATCGAGATCATCAACCGGCTGATGGAGCAGGTGTGGGCGCGCCCCATCCGGCGGCTGGAGGAGCACCGCGCCGTCGCATTGGTGCCTGCCAAAGACGGCAAGTCGCTGGCGGGCGTGCTGATGGTCGACATCCGCAGCGGGCTCTTCCGCTTCGTCGAGGCCAAGGCCGTGCTGCTGGGAACCGGCGGCGGCCCCACCATGTACCGCTACCACACTCCCTCCGGCGACAAGAGCATGGACGGGCTTGCCATGGCGCTGCGCGCCGGCCTCCCCTTGCGCGACATGGAGATGGTGCAGTTCCACCCCACGGGGCTGCTGGCCGGGCCCGACACGCGCATGACCGGCACTGTGCTGGAGGAGGGGCTGCGCGGCGCCGGCGGACAGCTGCTCGACGGAGCACAGCGCCGCTTCATGGCCGACTATGATCCCAAGCTCGAGCGCGCCACGCGCGACGTGGTCTCGCGCGCCATCTACGCCGAGATGCGCGCCGGCCGCACCACGCCCAACGGCGGCGTTTACATCAAGATGGGGCACCTGGGACCTGAGAAGGTCGCCAAACAGTTCAAGGGCATGGTTGAGCGTTGCGCGGACTGCGGCTTCGATCTGGCCGGCGGGCTCGTCGAGGTGGTGCCGACGGCGCATTACTTCATGGGCGGACTCGTCTGCAATGTCGATACGTCGACGGAGCTGCCCGGCCTCTACGTCGCAGGCGAGGACGCGGGCGGCGTGCACGGCGCCAACCGGCTCGGCGGCAACGGCGTTGCCAACTCGACCGTGTTCGGCGCCATCGCCGGCGACACCATGCCGGAATGGATCGGCCGCAACCCGGGCCATCGGGCGCCGGACGAGGATGTCCTGGCGGCAGAGCTCGAGCGAGCGCAGCACCCCTTCGCGCGCAAGGGAGGCGACCTCAACCGCCTGCGCGAGACGCTGCTCGATAGCATGTGGGACGACGTGGGCGTGATCCGCGACAAGGCCGGGCTGCAGCGCGGGCTCGTCAAGCTCGACGCGATCGAGGCCGAGCTGCTCGCAACGGGCGTGGCGGACGGCGAGCGCGCCTTCAACCTCACCTGGCACGACTGGCTCAACCTGCGCTCGCTCATCAAGGTCTCGAAGGTGATCGCCGGCGCGGCGCTCAAGCGCGAGAACAGCCGCGGAGCCCACTTCCGCGCGGATTTCCCCGGCGAAGGCGACCTTGCGACCTCGCAGTTCACCATCGCTCGCCAGCGTGGGGCCAAGCTCGAGATCTCCGATGCGCCGGTAGAGTTCACGATCATCAAGCCTGGCGAGACGCTGCTGAAGGACGCCGCGGAGTGACGGCAACAGGCGGGGCCGACCTGCTCCTCGGCGTCCCTCGCGTTTGTCATCCCGGGCTTCATGCCCGGGATCCAATTCTCCGCTTGCTTCGCCGTTCGCGGATGGCTGGATCCCGGCGACAAGCGCCGGGATGACCGATCGTGTCTTGGAAGATCGGTCCCTCTGAGACGGAAAGACCCTAGATCGAGCGCGCGGCGCTCGCCTCGCAAATGCGCGAGAGCGGGGAAAGCCTGACCAATCCATGAGGTCGTGATAGAATATTGGCCTACGTCCAGCCGCGGAGGCAACCATGATTTTCCGCCAGCTCTTCGACAGCGTCTCGGGCACCTACAGCTATCTCATGGCCAGCCGGCGCGGCGGCGAGGCGCTCATCATCGATCCCGTGCTGGAGAAGGTCGACCGCTACCTGCAGCTGGTGCGCGAGCTCGACCTCAAGCTGGTCAAGGCGGTGGATACTCATATCCACGCCGATCATATCACGGGCCTCGGTGCGCTGCGCGACCGCACCCACTGCATCACGGTGATGGGCGAGCAGGCGCGAGTCGACGTGGTGTCCATGCGCGTGACGGAGGGCGACAAGCTCACCATCGAGGGCCTGGCGCTCGACGTGCTCTACACGCCGGGCCACACCGACGATTCCTACAGCTTCCTGATGCGCGACCGCGTGTTCACCGGCGACACGCTCTTGATCCGCGGCACGGGGCGCACCGATTTCCAGAACGGCAGCGCCCGGGCGCAGTACGACTCGCTGTTCGGCAAGCTGCTGAAGCTGCCGGAGGAGACGCTGGTCTTCCCGGCGCACGACTACAAGGGCGACACGGTCTCCACCATCGGCGAGGAGAAGCGCTACAACCCGCGCCTGCAGGTGAAGTCGGTCGACGAGTACGTCGACCTGATGAGCAAGCTCAACCTGCCCAACCCCAAGATGATGGATGTGGCGGTGCCGGCCAACATGCGCCAGGGCCTGGCGCAGGACGAGATCGCGCGCAAAGGCTGGGCCGTCACACCGGCGCAGGCGATCGGGCTCCTCGGCAAGCCCGACGTGGCCCTGATCGACCTGCGCGAGCGCGCCGAGCGGGACAAGCACGGCGTGATCCCCGGCTCGCTGCACGCGCCCTATCCGGAGCTGCAGGAGAACATCAGCAACGGCGGCATGCTGCACGAGCTGGCAACGGCCACCCACAAGCGCATCGTCTTCTACTGCGCCTTCGGCGAGCGCTCAGCCATGGCGGTGCAGGCAGCGCAGGACGCCGGCATCTCGTCCGCCTGCCACATCCACGGCGGCCTCGATGCCTGGCGCAAGGCGGGCGGGCAGCTGGTGCACTGACGGCATAATTTATTAATTTTATGCACATAATATGCGACTCCAGCATATTATGTCGAGGAAGCCGTGCGCATGACGGGCCGCGTCACCAAGACCAAGGTCTCTGGGAAGGTGAAGACGCTCTTCGTTGACTTCGGCAAGGGTAACGAAACGACCCTGAAAATCGCCGCAAATCCGCCAGAAGGCCACGAAATCGATGTGGGTGACACGGTTGATGTTCACATCCACAACGGAGTCAACGTTGGCGTGGCTCGTCATCCGCCCAAGAAGGGCAATCCGCGCAAATAGGTAGAGAAGAGGCTGCCCACTGATGGCCCGCGGGAGCGCATGCGTCCTTGGGTGAGCTACCGGAAGGGCGCTGCAGCTATCGTAGTTTCAGCCACTCAGCAAGCAAGCTTTGCCCGATCCCGGCGCATCCACTCCATCCATTCTGCCGTCCTGGCATGCTGGGGATGGTCGGCCCGCACGGCCTGGAGTCTCTCGAGCGCCCGCGCGAAGTGATCGCAGGCGGCGCGGCTGTTCTTAAGATGCATCTCCGCGTAGCCGAGGCATAGAGCGATGCGGCCGTCGTAAAGCGGATCGCGGTCGAACTCGGCCGCTTTCGCCTCTGCCTCGCGGCAGAGCTTCAAGGCGCTCGCAGCGTTGCTCATCAGGTCCGCAAGGTTCAGCTTGTCCTCGATGACCTTCCTCGCCTCTTCGCCGAGCAGCGCGGAAAGAGTTGGAGAGGCAGCGCTCGCCAGCACCAGTCCGGCAGCGAGAACAAGCTGTGTAGCCCGCCTCGCCGGCACACTCGGAGCTTCACGCGCTCGAAGCGGCCCGATCACTCGTCCGTCTCCCCGGCCTCGTAGAGGCTCTCGCGGCCGATGCGGTCGAGGCAGATCTCGGCCGTCCAGGGCAGCATCAGGGAGCCGCAGCGGCTGTCGCGGTAGATGCGCTCGAGGCTCAGGTTCTTGAGCATGGCCTGGCCGCCGCAGGTGCGGATGGCCTTGGCGGCGAGCGCGTTGGCGTTCTCCATCACCGTGAACTGGGCCGCGTAGGCGCGGAGCACTTGGCTCTTGGCGGGGTTGGCGCGCGCCTCGCTGATGGCCTGGAACCACAGCGCCTTGGTCTGCTCCAGCATGATCCGCATCTCGGCCGCCGCGATCTGCTTGGTCGGGTACATGCGGCGCTTGACGGGCGGCGTGCCCGGCAGCTCGCCGCGCAGGTAGCGCACCGTGAAGTCGTAGGCCGCCTGGGCGAGCCCCATGTAGGTCGGCGACAGCGTCAGGAACATGTGGGGCCAGGAGGTGGCGGCGCGGAAGTAGACCCCGCGCGGCATCAGCATCTCGTCCTCGGGCACGAACACGTCCGCGAGGAGGAGCGTGCGCGAGACGGTGCCGCGCATGCCGAGCGGATCCCAGTCGCCGGTCACCGTGACGCCCGCCGCGCCCGCCGGGATCGCCAGGTAGAGGGTGTTGCGGCGGCTCGCGCCTTCGCCCTCGCCGCGCTCGGTGCACAGCACGCCGTAGTAGTCGGCGGCACCCGACAGCGAGGCGAAGATCTTCTTGCCGCTGACGAGGAAGCCGCCCTCGACGGGCTTCGCCTCGGTGCCGAACGCCACGGCGCCGGCTGCCGCCGCGCCGCCCTCGGAGAAGGGCTGCGAGTAGACGGCGCCGTCGCCGACGATGCGCTTGTAGTGCAGCCGCCGGCGCTCGTTGTGCTCGGCCCGCTCCTCCACCGTCATCATCAGGTCATCGGCGAGCGCACCGGTCCAGAGCGTGGAGGACACGTGCATGTTCCAGGAGAGCGCCGTAGCGCCGCAGTAGCGGCCGAGTTCCGCCGCGGCGAGCGAATAGGTGCGGTAGCTGGCGCCCAGGCCCCCGTCCGACTGAGGCACGCAGATGCCGAGCAGGCCCTCCTCGTGCATGTCCCGAAAATTCTCGATTGGGAAGGTGGCATCGCGGTCGTGCTGGGCGGCGCGGGGAGCCAACACGCGCGCCCCGAAGCGGCGCGCGCTGGCGACCAGATCGGCCTCCGCGCGGTCGAGGCGGAAGGCGTCCGCGGCGAACATCGGTGCGTCGGGATCGTCTCGGGCAGGATCGTTCATGCTCATCCTCGTCCTGTTGTCGGCGTGCCGCGGGCGACGGGGGCGGGCCGATCCCGCTCCCGGCGGAAGAAGATGGCCAGGAGGAGGAGCAGGCCGGGCCCGGTGACGATCCAGGGCGAGTCGAGCAGCAGCATCCGCGGATAGTACAGGATGAGCGCGATGAGCGGTGCCTGCACGCCATGGGCGATGAAAAACCACCTCAGCCACAGCTGCAGCCCCTCGCGCGAGAACGCCGGCGCCGCAACGAGGGTGGCGACGCTCATGAACACGTAGCCCAGCGCGTCGACGGCCCAGAAGAAGGAATGCTCGCGCAGGGTGACGAACTCGACATCGCCGGCGGCGCCTTGCAGCGTCCTCGGGATCGTCACCGCAAGCTCGGTCATGTAGACGAGGCTGACCAGCGTTGCATACATGCCCGCGAACACCACCGCGGCATGCGTCCATACCCTCTTCTCCTCCGGCACCACGTAGTGGAGCGCGACCATGGTCAGCACGAACGGCGAGGCGATCGAGATGGAGAAGCCGAAGATGAGGATGTCGTCCCACGGCTTCCCCAGCAGGCCCAGGAGCTGCAGGGTCTGGACGACGCCGTAGCCCACGGCTGCGACCATGGCCACGCCGGCCGACCAGAAGCCCAGCGCGCATGTGCTTTGCTGAGGCATGGGGCTAGCGAATGCCGGTCAGGAAATCGAGGACGGCCCGGTCGAAGGCGGTGGGCGCCTCGAGGTTGGGCAGATGCCCCACGCCCGGCAGACAGAGGTAGCGCGCGCCTGGGATCTTGCCGGCCATGCGCTCGACCACCTGCGGCGGAGCATTGGGATCGACCTCGCCGGCCAGGCAAAGCACCGGCAGGCGAATGGCTGTCAGGTTCGCCCGCTCGTCGAAACCCACGAGGCAGCGCACGGCGGCGCGATAGGTATCGGCGGGCACCGCGCCCATGACCTCGATGGCGAGTGCCCGGCCGGCCGGCTCCGGCCGCGGCCCCACCATGCGCGCAACGAGGCCTGGAGCGAGATCGGCCATGGTCTTGCCGGCGTCGAGCGGGTCCAGGCGGTCGGCAACGAACTTCCGCTGGAAGGCGCCGTCCGCATTGCCGAACGCAGGGCTCGTGCAGGCGAGCACCGCGGCGGCGTACCCGTCGGGACGTCGGCGCAGCATCGTCTGCGCCACCATCCCGCCCATGGAGTGGCCGACGAGCACGGGCCGGTCGAGGCCGTGCGCGGCGATCGTGCGCTCGATGTCCTCGGCCAGCCCGTCGAAATCCATGGCGGCAACCGGCGGGCGTCCTCCGTAGCCCGGCAGGTCCGGCGCGAACGGCGTCAATCCGGCGGCCCGGAAGCTCGCCATCTGTCCTGCCCACACGCGGCCGGCTCCTCCGATGCCGTGGAGGAACAGCACGGCGCGGCTCTCACGCATTGTTCGCGACATGCACTTGCCCCGGATCAACCTCGCGTTGTCATGGTCGGGCTTGCTTACCCGCGGACGTGTTCGGTAGATCCCAACGTCCCGCCCTCCGCAGCCTCAGGCGCTTGCCGAGAGCCGGGTCCTCGGGACAAGCCCGAGGACGACACTTTGGACTATTTGTTGGCACCTGAATACCGAGTTGGGCAGGGGCCATAGAGCCCACCAGACAGCGTGCACGCCCGCATTGTTGACGGCAGCCCTGGCAAAGCCCAACAATTGGTCTCCCCGGCACAACGACGCCGGTGCGGTTGCCCGGGAGGAGGCTCATGGAACACGCGACGCAGGTCGCGCTCGCGCGCAGGGTGCTCGACTACGTGAGCCGCAACACCACCGAGCTTGCGGACACGGTCTATCTCAATCCCGTCTCCACCTATACATGCCCGCACCAGGCCGAGCGCGAGCGCGAGATCCTGTTCAAGCGCCATCCGCTGTTCTTCGGCCTCTCCTGCGAGCTCCCCAAGCCCGGCGACTATCGCGCCGACGATCTGAGTGGCGTACCCCTGCTGGTGGTGCGCGGCGAGGACGGAAAGCTCAGGGCCTTTCTCAACGTGTGCCGGCATCGCGGCGCCAAGGTTGCGACGGGCTGCGGCTCGGGCAAACGCGTGTTCGTCTGCCCCTATCACGCCTTCACCTACGATCTGGAAGGGCGGCTCACCCGCCTGCCTGCCGAGGGCTTTCGCGGGCTCACCTGCGAGGACCACAGCCTCGTGCCCGTCCCGGTTGCCGAGCGCTATGGCCTGATCTGGGTAAAGGCGACGCCGGGCGGCCCGATCGACGTGGATGAGCTGTTGGGCGGGCTGGCGGCCGAGATCGCCTCCTACAACCTCGGCAGCTACAGCCACTACAGGACGGCCGCGCTCGAGAAGGATATGAACTGGAAGCTCGTGATCGACACCTTCCTTGAGACCTGGCACGTGGCGACGCTGCATCGCCAGACGGTCGGGCCCATCTTCCAGCCCAACGTCAACACCTTCGATGCCTTCGGCCGCAACGGGCGGCTCGTCATCCCGCGGCGCACGATGCTGCAGCTCGAGAACGAGCCGGAGAGCGGCTGGGACTTCCTCAAGCACAGCGCTATCGTCTACACGCTGTTTCCCAACGCGCTGCTGGTCTGGCAGGGCGACCACTTCGAGACGTGGCGCTCCTTCCCGGTGGGCAGTGCGACCGACAGATGCATCACCGAGGCCGCGCTTTTCGCACCCACGCCTGCGGACACGGACAAGGCGAAGCGCCACTGGGACCGCAACTTCGACCTCTTGATGCGCACGGTCGACGCGGAGGACTTCCCCGTCTGCCTCGATATCCAGAGGGGTTTCGGCGCAGGTGCGCAGCCGCACATCACCTTCGGCCGCAACGAGCCGGCGCTCGCGCACTACCACCGCAGCCTGCGCCAGGCGCTGGGGCTCAATTCCGCCTGACCCTCACGGACACCACGGTCGTGTTGTCCTGGTAGATGTCACCGGCGGCGTCGACGGCGGCGAGCAGAGCGTCGGCAACGGCCGCGGGCCCTTCGGCGGCACGCTCGACCGTCACGCGCAGGATGTCGGCGTGGCTCAAGGTGTGGATGCCGTCGCTGCAGATCAGCACCACGTCGTCCGGCTCGAGCGCGAGCGGCGATCGCGAGCGGTCGATGAGATCGATGTCGGAGCCGGTCAGTGCCGAGCGCAGGAAATGCCGGCGCGGATCGGCGTGAGCATCCTCCCAGCTCATCTTGCCCGCCGCCGCCAGCTTGTCGATCTCCGGCGCCAGCGAGTGGTCCTCGTTGAGGAGGAAGATCTCGCCGCGGCGCACGAGGAACAGCGGGCTGTCGCCGACGCTCACCCATTCCAGGCCCGCCGGCCCGAACACGGCACCGACGAGCGTGCAGCCCATGCCGTTGAGGGCGGGGTTGTCGTCGACGCAGGCGGCGATGGCCGCGTTGGCGAGCTGCAGAGCCTCACCCAGCCGGCTGCGCACATCGCCCACGGCCATCTCGTAGGCACGCAGGAACACCCGGCACGCGGTGTTGCTCGCGAGCGCTCCGCCCGCATGCCCGCCCATGCCGTCGGCCAGGACAGCCGTCAGCTGATCGGCGCTTCCCTGCTGCTCAGCCGCCGGTGAATCGAGGCTGCCGGGGCCGGCCTGGACACGCGCTGCGTCCTCCTGATAGCCCCTCGCACCTTTGCTCGTGCGGCTCGCATACTCCAAGGTCAGCGCTACTCCTTGAGATCGGACAGCTCCGACCAGTCGAATTCTTCGCCGCAAAACGGCACGAACGCAAGCTGGGTGCGGCCCATCCTGATTACGTCCATCAGCTCGAGCTTGACCGCGCCGGTCGGCTTCTTGTCGTTTATCGCAACGATGTTGGTCTTGGAAAGGTTCGGCACGAACAGGAACGACCGGTCCATCGAATCATAGCGGATGTAGGCCTGCTCCTCGGAGGAGATGGTTGCATCGCCAAAGTCGATCGGGATGCGCTGGTCCTTGCCGCGGCCGATGGCGTTGTTGCCCTCGTAGATCGGGCGGAAGGCGCCCAGGCCCGGCCCGCCGACCACCACCAGCCAGCCCACCACGGGATCGGAATGGAAGCCGTTGTGCAGGACCTTGGGCTTGCCGCGCACGACCTGCGTCTTGGCGTCGGCGGGCGGGGCGGCAGCGGCTGCAGCTGCCTTCGCAGCCTCCCCGGCGGCCCGCAGTGCCTGCGTGGTGGGATCGCTCGCCTCGAAGTGCCTCTGCTCGCGCGGCAGGCCCTTGGCCTCGCGGACGGCATCTGCCGTGCTGGTCGGATGGGGGGCGGCTGCGGGGGCCTCCGGCAGGCGGGCGCTCGCCGGCGTGGCGGGAGTGCTGGCGGGGGGCTTGGGCGCGGCGGGGGCGGCCTTGCCCGATACCTGGTCACCGCGCCCGACGGCCAGGCTGATCTCGCCCGACCTGTCGTCGCGGCTGGCGGCGTTCAAGGCATCGCGCAGAGACCCCAGAATACGGTTTGGCAGAGATGCATTGCCGGTCGAAGGCGATTGCCCGGCAGGCGCGCGCTTGTCGTCTTTCATGGTCCTCTCCTTCTCCCAGTCCTATCCCCGATGCTTGTCCAAGACATCGTTGCGCCCGTCAGACCGGCGCACTTTCGAACTTCAGCCGCGTCCGCCCGAGTTCGATGACGTCGCCGTCGTTGAGCTGGGCGCGGGCAAGCCGCTCCCCGTTGATGCGAATGCCGTTGCCCTGCTTGCCGCTCAGATCGACGATGACGAATGCCTCCTCCGGGGTGCGCTCGATCACCGCGTGATAGCGGTGCACCGTCGTATCCGGAAGGCGGATGTCGTTGTCCTGATGCCGTCCGATGCGAATCGTCTGGCCGGCGAGCGGCAGGGTTCCCGTGCCGCCACCCTCCAGCGTGAGCCAGGCCTCGTGGGCCCAGAGCGGCATGCTCTCCGCGGCCGGCATGGGGGTCGCAGCCTCGGTGCTGTCGGCGCGTTGTTGCGCGGCGCGAATCGCGGCGCCTTGCGCCCTGCGGTGGGCCGCGGTGTGCACGAGGTAGGAGCCGAGGGCAACCACCGGCAGCACGATGAATGCGGAAAGCGCGATGACGAGCGCCGGAGCCCGCGCGTAGCCGGCCTCGACGAGGGCACGCGCCGTCGTCACCGTTTCGGCGAGGGTATGGCGCCAATCCTCGTGCGCGGACAGAGACTTGGCTGATTGATCGGCGGGCTCGCGATCGGTTGCCGGCGCCACGCTTTGCGAGGGTGCCGCAGCGGACGACGGCTCGTGCCCCGCCGAGGCGAGGACAGGCGCGGCCCAGAGGGCAATCGCGAGCAGCGCGGCCGAAATATGTGCTGGCGGCATTTGCAACTCTTTGAGTAAAACCGTGCCGGAGCATGAGGGCAGGAACATGGCCGCCCATGTGCGGGCGAGCGCAGTGCGCAGGTGCCGGCCGAGCGAGCCCATCGTTCTGCCACATTATTGCCCGCACCCTCGCACTGTTCCGTCCCGAATTGCGGACGGGATGCCAGGCGCGGCGACAGCGCGGAGGAGGCCATTCTTGCGGGGACCGTCCGTCCCGCGTTCTCGTACCCGTGGGCCGTGATGGGAATGGCGATGCAACCCAACCCGGCGTCCAATAGCAACCTGCTGGCCTTGCCGGACGGGACGGTGCTGGTTGGCGACTACCGCATCAAGCGCGTGCTGGGGGCCGGCGGTTTCGGCATCACTTATCTCGCCGACGAGATGGCGCTCGCCCGGCTCGTCACCATCAAGGAGTATTTCCCGGCCGACTATGCCGCGCGTGGCGCGACGAGCAATGCCATGCCGCGCTCCCAGGATTGCGCCGAGGACTACAAGTGGGGCCTTGAGCGCTTCATCGAGGAGGCGCAGACGCTGGCGCGCTTCGTGCACCCCAACATCGTGCGCGTCTATCGCTACTTCCGGGCCAACAACACCGCCTACATGGTTCTCCACTTCGAGGAGGGCGGAAGCTTCAAGGCCTGGCTGAAGAGCCTCAGGCGGGCGCCGCGGCAGCACGAGCTCGACCAGATCCTGAGGCCGCTGCTCGAGGCGCTGGAACTCGTCCACGGCAGCAACTACCTGCACCGCGACATCGCCCCGGACAATATCCTGGTCCGCACGGACGGCTCGCCGGTGCTGATCGATTTCGGCTCGGCCCGCGGGGAGATCGCCTCGCACACCAAAACGGTGAGCGCGCTCGTCAAACCGGGGTACAGCCCCTACGAGCAGTATGCCACCACCACGCGCCAGCAGGGGCCCTGGACCGACATCTACGCGCTCGGCGCCACGCTCTATCACGCGGTGTCCGGCAAGCGCCCCCCCGACGCGCCCTCGCGCATGGTCAACGACGAGTACGTGCCGGCGCGGGAAGTGGCGTTGAGCTCCTATCGTGCGCCATTTCTGGCCGCAATCGACAAGGCGCTGCGGCTCGAGGTCGGCGAGCGGCCGCAATCGATCGCGGCGTGGCGCGAGATGCTGCTGGCGGAGGAGCCCAAGCGCAATCGCGGCCGGCTGAGCCTCGCCCGCGCGCTCGATCGGCTGCGCACAGGGGAGGCCCGGGCCGGGTCGACGGCGCCGGTGGAGAACGCTGCCGCGCCGGTCGCGGCTGCGCCGGCCCCCGCGCCCCCCGCCGAGCCGGCGCCGGCACAAGCGCCTGCAAGGGCCGAAACCTCCCAGCAGCTCGGCAAGGTGCTCGATTTCTTCGATGCGTGGAAGAAGCGCCGCCAGGCATCGGGCGCCAAGAAGGCAGATCCCGTCGCCAAGCGCGTTGCCAAGCCGCGAGCGACGCCGGGGCGGAAGGCAGCGGCGGGAGGTTCGGCGCGCGCCGAGTCCGCTCCCGTGCAAGCTGCATCCCTCCTCGCCAAGAGCGAAAGCGCCGAACCGATCAGCGCCCCGCGCCCGGTGCCGGCGGTGCTGGTGCGCCGCAAGCCGGCCCGGCCGCGGCGGATGCGCGGATGGGGTATTCCCTCGCGCCGCTGGCGGTCGGTCATCTACAAGCTTGCCATCGGCCTCGTGGTGGCCGGCTTTGCCGCGGCCTACCAGGACAAGCTGCCGCGCATGGAGAGCCGCGGCGCCGGTGTCGTGACGAGCCAGGCTACCGACCTGTCGCCGACGGTGCGCATTGCCGGCCACAGGGGGGCGGTCGTCGGTCTCGCCACCGGCGACGAGGGCCGCTGGATCGTCTCTGCGGGTGCGGACGGCACGCTCAAGGTGTGGAGCTCCGCCTCCGGTGCGCTGGTGCGCGCAATCGAGCTCGACGAAGGGCCGGCAACGGCATTCTCCGTTGACGACCGGCGGGCTCTGACCGGCCACAAGGGTGGCGCCGTCGTTCTATGGGACTTGGAGCATGCCGAAAGACTCGGCGTGTTCCAGCATCAGCAGGCCCCGATCTCCGCGCTCGCCTTCATCGGTGACGGGCAGCGTTTTGCTGTCGCCAGTCAGACGGGGGCGGTAGCCGTGTTCGATGTCCGCTCGCCGTCGGCGCCCGCTGCCGTCTTCGAGGGGCAGGACGGGGGACAGACCATCGCCGGCGCGCGCTGGTCCGGACTGCTGGCGACAGCGGGCCAGGATCGCGGCATCAGGCTGTGGCGGACGGATACCGGAACGCTGGCGCGGAGCTGGCGCGCCCGCGATGAGGCACTGAGCGTGCTCGAGATGGCGCCGGGCGGCCGCAACGTGGCGAGCGGCAGCGCCTCGGGGGCGGTGCGCGTCTGGTCCGCCGCCTCCTCGCGGCCACAGCGCTCGTTCAAGGCGCACGAGGGCCGCGTGACCTCGCTCGCCTTCGCCCCCAACGACCGCCTTCTCGCTTCGGCCGGCGAGGACGGCCAGGTGAAGCTGTGGGATCTGCGCAGCGGGCGGCCCCCGCGGGTCTTTCGCGGACATGCCGGGCCCGTCCACTCGGTCGCCTTCTCGGCGGACGGGCGGCGCGTGCTCTCGGCCGGACAGGATGGCGTCATCCGCATCTGGAACGGCGTGATGACGGCCGCCAGGGAGTGACGGCGCAGAGACGGGGTCAGACCTCTCGGCTCAACGCTCGCGATCCTGCTGCAAAGTCGGGGCGAGGGGTCTGACCCCTTTCCCTGACCCGTTCCGGCCGGAAGCCTTGCGGAGGCTGCACGGGCTCGTCACTATTGGCGCGTGCGCTGCTCGAGCGGTCGTGGCCGGCAATGGCGATGCGGAGCCGCACGGGACGGCGAGCACAAGGAGACGAGCCGATGGCGGCCGAGACCCTGTTCGACAAGATCTGGAACCGGCACGTCGTGGCCGATCTCGGCGACGGCTACGCGCTGCTGCACGTGACCCGCCACCTCATGCATGATGGCGGCTCGGCGGGCTTCAGGACGCTCAAGGAGAGGGGTCTGCCCGTCCGCAACCCCGAGCTTACTTTCGCTACCTTCGATCACATCGTCTCGACGCTGCCGGGCCGCACGGCGGAGACCAACCCGGCGCTCACGCAGCGCATCTATAACATGCGCGCCGACGCCAAGGCCTCGGGCGTGCGCCTGTTCGACCTCGGCCAGCCCGGCCAGGGCATCGTGCACGTGATCGGGCCGGAGCTCGGCCTCACGCTTCCCGGCACGCTGCTCGTGTGCGGCGACAGCCACACCTGCACGCACGGCGGCATGGGCGCGCTGGCGTTCGGCATCGGCTCGAGCGAGGTGGTGCACGTGCTGGCCACGCAAACGATCGTGCAGCGCCGCCCGAAGAAGATGCGCGTCACCTTCGATGGCGCCCTACCCGCTGGCGTCACGCCCAAGGACATGATCCTGCGCCTGATCGGTGAGATCGGCGCCGCCGGCGGCACGGGCTACGCGGTCGAGTACGCCGGCAGCGCCATCCGCGCGCTCGATATCGAGGGGCGCCTCACCATCTGCAACCTCTCGATCGAGCTCGGCGCCAAGTGCGGCATGGTCGCGCCCGACGACACGACGTTCACGTTCCTCTCCGGCCGGCCCTACGCACCGTCGGGCGAGGCCTGGGACGCGGCGGTGAGCGACTGGCGCACGCTGCCGAGCGATCCCGAGGCCGTGTTCGATCGCGAGGTGGCGATCGACGTGGCCAGGATCGCGCCGCAGATCACGTGGGGCACCAGCCCGGAGCACGTGGTGGGGGTGGATGGCCGCATTCCCGACCCGGCCGTGGTCGCCGACAGCGATCGGCGCAATGCCATGCAGGCGGCGCTCGAGTACATGGGGCTCGAGCCCGGTGTTCCCATCGCCGGCACGCCCGTCGACTGGGTGTTCATCGGCTCCTGCACCAACAGCCGCATCTCGGACCTGCGCGCGGCCGCCGCCGTGGCGAACGGACGCAAGGTGGCAGCCAGCGTGCGCGCCTGGGTCGTGCCGGGCTCGGAGAACGTCAAGCGGCAGGCCGAGGCCGAGGGACTCGACCGCGTCTTCAAGAGCGCAGGCTTCGAATGGCGCGAGCCGGGCTGCTCGATGTGCCTTGCCATGAACAACGAGACGGTGCCGCCGGGCCAGCGCAGCGTGTCCACCTCCAACCGCAACTTCGTCGGCCGCCAGGGTCCCGGCGCCCGCACCCATCTCGCCAGCCCCGCGATGGCCGCCGCGGCGGCGCTGGCAGGGCGCATCGTCGACGTGCGCGCCATTTGAGCTGAGCCCGGGCCGGAGATTTCAACATGCAAGCATTCACCGTGCTGGAAGGCGCCGCCGCGCCGCTGATGCGCACCAACATCAACACCGACATCATCATCCGCATCGAGCGCCTGCGCGACCTGGAGCGCGACGCGCTCGGGCCCTACGCCTTCGAGTCGTGGCGCTACCGGCCCGACGGCACGGAGGACCCGGCCTTCGTGCTCAACAAGCCGCCCTATCGCCAGTCGCGCATTATGATCGCCGGCGACAACTTCGCCTGCGGCAGCTCGCGCGAGGCGGCGGTTTGGGCGCTGCAGAGCTTCGGCATCCGCTGCGTGATCGCGCCGAGCTTCGGCACCATCTTCTTCTCCAACTGCTTCCAGAACGGCGTGCTGCCGGTGATCCTGCCGCCGAAGGTGGTCGATGCGCTCGCTGCCGAGGTTGAGGCGACGCAGGGCAAGGGCAAGGTCACCGTCGATCTCGAGCGGTGCGTGGTCGTCTCGCCCAGCGGCAAGGAGGCGCCCTTCACCATCGACGCCATGCTGCGCGAAGGCATGCTCAAGGGCCTCGACCAGATCGAGCTGACGCGCGCCCGCGAGCCCCAGATCGCCGCCTTCCAGGCCCGCGACCGGGCCAGCCGGCCGTGGATTTATGGGGCGGCGGGAAGCTGAACGGCGCTCGGTCGTCACGTCATCCCGGCCCCGCTCGTGCCCTCACGGGCACGCGCGGCGCCGGGATGACGGCATGGGTGGCCTGCTCCTCAACTTGTGGCGACGCGTGGCGAGGAAAGGGAACGTTGCCCTTCACATCGCCAGATAGCCGCCGTCCACGGGCACCTCGATGCCCGTGATGTAGGAGGCTTCGTCGGAGGCGAGGAAGAGGTTGGCGTTGGCCACCTCCTCCACGCGGCCCTCGCGGCCCATGGGCACCGCCTTGATCATACCCTCGCGCACCTTGGGGTCGGCGGTGAGCATGGAGGTGCGCATGGGCGGCAGGATGCCCGGATGCACGGAGTTGACGCGGATGCCGTCGCGCGCGAACTGCACAGCAGCGGCCTTCGTCATCGTGCGCACGGCGCCCTTGGAGGCGTTGTAGCCCATGTGCACGAAGGTCTGGCCGACCACGCCGGAGATGGAGGAGGTGTTGACGATCGCCCCGCTCCTGGCCTTCTGCATCACCGGAATCACCGCCCGCATGCCGAGGAACACGCCTTTGGCGTTGATGGTCATCTGCCGGTCCCAGGTGGCGAGGCTCAGCTTGTCGGGGTCGCTGCCGCTGACGCCGGCGTTGTTGATGAGGATGTCGATCTTGCCGTAGGCGGAGAGCGTCGCTGCCACCGCAGCGTTCCAGTCGGACTCGCTCGACACGTCGAGGCGCTGGAAGCGGGCCTCGCCCCGGTTCGACTTGATGGAGGCCACCACCGCCTTGCCTTCCTCCTCCAGCACGTCGGCCACGACGACCTTGGCGCCTTCGCGGGCAAAGAGGCGCGCCGTCGCGGCCCCCATTCCGGAAGCCGCACCGGTGACGATGGCAACCTTGTCCTGCAATCGCATGGCATCTCCTCCGGGCTCCGGCATCCGCTCCTTCGGCCGCACGGCGCGGCGGATGCTTCTGACGCCGATCATAGCCTGTGCCGATGCGCGCGCCAGCATCCGGCCGGCGGATCTGGACGGCGCTCTCCGAGCTTCCGGCGAGGCGGGCAGGGGGCTATGATGCCTGCCAAAAGAACAAGGTCGGCCGCCGCATCCAAGGAGCGAAACCCATGCTCGACGTCGCCAAGCCCGCCAGCGCGATCCCCTTCGACACCAAGCATCTCGACCGGCTGATGGAGGAGGCGGGCATCGACGTGCTCCTCGCCACCTCGAAGCACAACGTGCAGTATCTGCTGGGCGGGCATCGCTCGATCTTCTTCGACTACATGGACGCGATGGGCATCAGCCGCTACCTGCCGGTAGTGGTCTACCCCAAGGGCGCGCCCGAGAAGGCCGCTTTCATCGGCCACCGCCTGGAGAGCCATCAGACCGAAATCGCGCCGTTCTGGACGCCCGAGACGCAAACGAACAGCTCGGGCTCCGTCGACGCCATCGAGAAGGCCGTCGCGCACGTCCGCAAGATCGGCATCAAGCCGCGCCGGATCGGCATCGAGCTCCCCTTCCTGCCGGCCGACGCCGCCGACGCCCTGCGCGGCGCGTTTGCGGGCTGCGAGGTGAGAAATGCGCTGTTCGTGCTCGAGCGGCTGCGGGCGAAGAAGCGCCCGGATGAGCTTGCGCTGCTGCGCCAGGCCTCCGAGCACGTCATCGACGCGATGAACGCAGTGATCGCCAATCACGGCCAGGGCACGACCAAGCGAGAGCTGTTCGACGCCCTGCGCCGCGAGGAGACGAACCGCGGCATGATCTTCGAGTATTGCCTGCTGACCATGGGCACGAGCCTCAACCGGGCGCCCTCGGAGCAGACGTGGCAGAAGGGCGATATCATCTCGCTCGACTCAGGCGGCAACTATCGCGGCTATATCGGCGACGTGTGCCGCATGGCGATCCTGGGGGAGCCCGACGCCGAGCTCGAGGACCTGCTCGCCGAGATCGAGACCATCCAGCGCGCCGCCATGAAGCCGATCAAGGCCGGCGCCATAGGCGAGGTGATCTATGGGGCCGCCGAGCCGCTGGTCCGGCAGTCGAAGAACCACAACCACATGCACTTCCTGGCGCACGGCATGGGGCTCGTGAGCCACGAGGCGCCGCGGCTGACCTCGCGCATGGGCTATGACGCCTACGATGCGCCGCGCCCGCTCGAGGCGGGCATGGTGGTATCGGTGGAGACGACGCTGCAGCATCCGCGCCGGGGCTTCATCAAGCTCGAGGACACGGTGGCCGTCACCGACACGGGATACGAAATCTACGGCGAGGGCAGCCGCGGCTGGAACCGTGCCGGCACCTCCGTGAGCGCTTAGGTCCTGACCGTTCCCCTTGGCGGCAAGGGCTCGGATCGGCAGACGGTACGAGGCCGGAGGGCTACTCCTCCTCCGCCTTCGGCTTGCCGCCCATCTCGCGCAGCCGGGCGAACACGCGCGCTTCCTCTTCCGCCTCCGTCTCCTCGGGCTTCTCCTCGGCCGGCTTCGGCACCATGATCTCCACCTCCGGCTGGGGACCGAGGCCCGGGATCGTCTGCGAGGCCGGCAGCAGCGTGCCCGCCCGCTCGAGCGGCCTGCCCGTCTCCTTGCGCTCGCGCTCGAGGCGCCGCGCGGCCTTCTTGACCTCGTTGTCGAGGTCGATCTGGGAGCACAGGCCGAGCGTCACGGGATCCTGCGGCTGCAGGTTGGGCGAGTTCCAGTGCGTGCGCTCGCGGATGGCGGCGATCGTCGGCTTGGTGGTGCCGACGAGCCGCATGATCTGACTGTCCTTGAGCTCGGGGTGGCTGCGCATGAGCCACAGCACGGCATTCGGGCGATCCTGCCGGCGCGAGACCGGCGTGTAGCGGGGGCCTTTCTTGCTCTTCACCTCGGGGACTTCGATCTTGGATTCGGCAAGCTTGAGCCGGTAGCCGTGATCCTCCTCCCCGCGCGCAATCTCCTCGCGCGTGAGCTGGCCGGTCGAGATCGGGTCCATGCCCTTGATGCCTTGCGCCACATCGCCGTCAGCGATGCCTTTCACCTCGAGCACGTGCAGCCCGCACAGCTCGGCGATCTGCTCGAACGAGAGCGAGGTGTTCTCGACCAGCCAAACGGCTGTGGCTTTCGGCATGAGAAGCTTACGATCACTCATGGGGGCCCTTTCCGAGACCGAGAGGGGGCGTTGCCCGAGTCGGCCAAGAGACGATCAGAGAAATCCGCTGGATGCCCGGCTTATAGCCCAAGCGGGGGAAGACATGCAACTGCCGTGCCGTGTCTGCTCAAAAAAGTTGCAGTGCGGCAACGTTTGGCACGTTACACACGCCCCAATGCATCCACCCAAACCGGCGGACGGAAATGCCGCAGGGGCCAAGTGTGGCTGCAAATCCGCGCGCCCCGTAATCTTTTCGCTCCGCCCCGCGTTATCCATGCCGACGACGCGGGGCTTGTTGCGGCGCAAACTTGGGCCGATTACTTTTGCGGCGCGGCATGAACGCAAAGAAGGCAGACTAGGCAATGACCGTCAGCACCCGGCAGGTATATTTCTTCGAGGACCTCGAGATCGGCATGGAGGCGAGCTTCGCCAAGACCGTGACCGCCGCCGACATCGTCTCGTTCGCCGAGGTGACGGGCGACAAGAACCCGGTGCATCTCGACGCCGCCTACGCGGCACGTACGATCTTCAAGGAGCCGATCGCCCACGGCATGCTGACGGCGGGCTACATCTCCGCGGTGTTCGGCATGGAGCTGCCCGGCCCCGGCGCCATCTACGTCTCCCAGACGCTCAACTTCCGCGGTCCGGTGAAGGTGGGCGACCGCGTCGTTGCCAAGGTGCGCGTTATGGAGCTCTATCCAGCGAAGCGGCGCGCACGCTTCGACAGCATCTGCTCGGTGGATGGCCGGCCCGTGCTCGAGGGCGAGGCCGTGCTCATGGTGCCGGCGCGGCCGGAGACCAAGGCGGCCTGAGGGCTGCGGGCTTCGCTTCTCGAGCCGGGGAGGGTCGAGCTTGTCAGCCGTGGTTCGACAAGCTCACCACGGGGTTGGAGCAAATTGACCACATACCCACCCTCCGTCCTAGGCTTGTCGAAGGACGGGCCGCGCACACCAAGCCGTGGTTCGACAGGCTCACCACGAGGTCAGGGATACTCAGTCACCGTCCGGAGCCCGTCGAAGGACGGGCAGCGATCGTGAGGATCGTCGGCGGCCAGCTCCGGGGACGGCCGCTCGCTCCGCCGGCCGATGATCGCACGAGGCCGACCTCCGACCGCGTGCGCGAGGCCGTGTTCAACATCCTGGCGCACGGCATTCCCGGCTCGACGCTTGGTGGTGCCAGGGTGCTCGACCTGTTCGCCGGCACCGGTGCGCTGGGGCTGGAGGCGCTGTCGCGGGGGGCGGGCTTCTGCCTGTTCGTTGAGGAGGATGCGCAGGCTCGCGCCCTCATCCGGCGCAACGTCGAGGCCTTCGGGCTGACCGGCGTCACCAAGATTTTCCGCCGCGATGCGACCGACCTTGGTCCCGCCGGCAGGAACGGCGGCTACACCCTGGTCTTCCTCGACCCCCCTTACGGCCGCGGACTTGCCGAGCGGGCGCTCGCGTCCGCGGCGGCGGGCGGCTGGCTCGCCGACGGTGCCGTCGTCGTCATCGAGGAGCGCAAGGGGACCGCGATCGCGCTGCCCGAGGGCTTCGCCGCCATCGACCGGCGCACGTGGGGCGACACGCAGGTCCTGTTCGCCCGCTACGCCGCAACCCGAGCCTGAGGACGCCGTCATCGTGGCCGAGGCAAGTCCCTCAACGCCGCTGCGCTATCCCGTGAGCGGCTGGATCGAGGCGGCCCTGTTCGTCTTCACCATCGCCGTGCTCAGCATCGCCTACGTCGTGGGGCAGGGCTTCGGCGCGCATCCCATCGCCGTCGTGCTCTATGCCACGACGGCCTCCGCGCTGGCGCTGCTGGCGGTGACGGGGATCGGGCCCGATGCGCTGCGTATCGTGCTGGCGCCGCAGAGCCTGATGGTCGGCGTCGGCACCATCTCGATCGAGATCTTCTACTACCTGCTGCTCCACCATGTATCGCCGGCGCTGGCCAGCCTGTTCGTGCGCCTGGCCATCCCGATATCGTTCGTGCTGGGCTGGGTGGTGTTCGGTCGCCGGCCCAGGCGGCTCGCGATGATCGGCGCTGCCGTCGTGCTCGCCGGCATCGTGCCCATGATGGCCGCCGTCGACGAGGCGAGCCGCATGGCGGCCGCCGCCGCGGGCATTGCCGCAGCGCTCACGTCCAACCTGCGCAGCTTCGCCGCCGAGTTCCATCCGTGGAACCGGCGGGCCGACACGGTGCACGAGAAGCTGCGCGTGACCGGCCTCGTCGTCCTCGCCAGCTCGCTGGTGAGCCTGGCGCTCACGGGGCTGCTCGCCCTGATGGTCAGGATCGGCTGGATGCCTTCGACCCCGCTGGTGCCGACCGCGGCGCAGATGCTGCATGGGCCCACCATCCTGCTCGGGGTGGTGGTCGTCGGCGCCATCATGACGGCGATGTCGGTGCTGAGCTTCTCCGCCGTCGTCAAGATCACCACCGAGAACTTCATGGCGACCAGCGCCTTCACGCCGGCGGGTACACTGTTGGTGCAGATCGCCGCCAGCGCGCTCGGCATCATCCCGACCTATGCGCTTGACCCCACCGCGCTCCCGGCGATGGCGGTGGTGATCGCCGGCGTGCTGCTCATCCTCTACGCGGCGCGGCGCGGGTGAGGCGAGGGCTCGGCTGGCTGGGCGCGGGCAGATGAAGTAGTGTCCGCGCCGTGAGCAGCAAGGGTTACAGCGACGAGCCGCCTGCCAGCGACGGCGCCAGCTTCGGGTTCCGGCCGGTGGCGGCGGAGGCGCGCCAGGGCCTCGTCAACGACGTGTTCACCACCGTCGCCGGCCGCTACGACCTGATGAACGATCTCATGTCGGGCGGGCTGCATCGGCTGTGGAAGGACGACCTCGTCGCGTGGCTGGCGCCGCCGAGGACGGCGCGGCGCTTCGATCTCATCGACGTTGCCGGAGGCACGGGCGACATCGCCCAGCGTGTTCTCGCGGCCGGCGGCTCCGGCTGCAGGGCGCTGCTGTGCGACATCAACCCGGAGATGGTGTCCGTGGCGAGGAGGCGGCTCGCGGAAGCCGCCGCGGGGGGAAGGCTCGCCTTTGCCATCGGCAATGCGGAGGCCCTGCCGTTCCCCGACAAGTCGTTCGACGCCTACACGATCGCCTTCGGCATCCGCAACGTTACCCGCATCGATCGCGCCCTGAGCGAGGCTTACCGCGTGCTCAGGACCGGTGGCCGCTTCCTGTGCCTGGAGTTCTCGGCCTGCGAGGTGCCGCTGCTCGACCGCCTCTACGACTTCCACTCCTTCGAGGTGATCCCGAGGCTCGGCGCCTTGGCGGCGGGTTCGGCCGAGCCCTACCGCTACCTCGTCGAGAGCATCCGCCGCTTTCCGAAGCAGCAGCCGTTCGCCGCCTTGATCCGCGAGGCGGGCTTTGGCCGCGTGAGCTACCGCAACCTCACCGGCGGCATCGCCGCCATGCATTCGGGCTGGCGGATTTGACGGTGCGATCATCCCGGAATTCGCGAAGCGAATGTCCGGGATCCGGGCGTGGGCTGGGTCAAGCGGAGCGCCGACCCAACGCAACGCGGCGATCTTCACCTGTGTTGGGTCATCGCTGACGCTCGACCCGGCCTACGACGGCTCCACGCAGTGCACCGGTGCAATGCGGCTTCGCACCCTACTCCACGTAGTCGGGCTCCTTGCGGTCGAGGATGCGCTTGAGCGCGTCGAAGTGGCGCTCGGCCGGCGTTGGGCCGTCGTAGAAGCGCGAGCCGCCGATGTCGTTGATGGTGCGTTGCACGACGGGCTCGGGCAGCTTCTTCAAGGGCTGGCCGGTCCACATGGCGTAGATCTGCACCTGCGCCGCGCGCTCGATGTAGTAGAGGCGGTCGTAGGCCTGGGCCACCGAGGAGCCCACCGTGGTGACGCCGTGGTTGGCCATGAACAGCACGCCCTTGTCGCCGAGGATGCCGGCAAGCCGCCTGCCCTCCTCGGGGTCGAATGCGGGCCCCGTGTAGGTCTCGTCGTACGCGATCTCGCCGATCATGCCGACCTCGGTCTGGCCGATCTCCTTGATGCGCGGGTCCTCCAGCCGCGTGAGCGCGCTGGCGTAGGGCATGTGCGTGTGGAACACGGCGGTCGCGGTCTTGGGCTGCGCCTTGTGGATGGGGGCGTGGATGCAATAGCAGGAGCGCTCCACGTCGCCGGCGCCGCGCTTCACCTTGCCGTCGTCGAGGCCGACCTCCATGAAGGAGGAGGCCTTCACCTCCGACCAGTGCATGCCAAAGGGGATCTGGTAGTAGCGGTCGGACCTGCCCGGCACCGTCAGGGTGAGGTGGTTGAAGATGCCCTCGTGGAAGCCGTGCATGACGGCGAGGCGGTGGGCGGCGGCCAGATCGACGCGGGCCTGCCATTCCTCCGCCGAGCATTCCTGGCGGCTGATGGGCGAAACCTTGAGCTGCATTGGGCGTGTCCTCCGAGCGATGGGCAAGAAATCCAAATATCCAGTCTAAGCAGGTTCAGGCAGGCGCGCCAACACGGGCGCCACGCGGACACACGACGGCAGCTATGTCGCCGGGGCAGAAGAGCGGTGGAGCGGGGAACGGTGCCCGCGGCTGCCATGTGCTCTGAGCGATCCCCTCCCCCGTCGCGCTTCTTTGGCGCGAACGGGGAGAGGGTCAGGGTGAGGGGCGGCCACAGATGACAAGCGTGACCCGGGCATGGAAACATGCGTCGCGCTCAGCTCAACCGCCCATTACCCCCTGCGTATTCACATACAGCGCATACACCGACTGGCTCGCGGCCATGAACAGGCGGTTGCGCTTGAGGCCGCCGAAGCACACGTTGGCCGAGCGCTCGGGGAGCGCGATGCGGCCGATCGGCTTGCCATCGGGGGCGAACACCATCACGCCGTCGAGGTCGGGTGAGCCCATGCCCCAGCCGCACCACAGGTTGCCGTCGACGTCGCAGCGCATGCCGTCGGGCGTGCCGGGGCCGGCGTCGATGTGGACGCGCTTGTTGGCGAGCTTGCGGCCGCCGTCGGTGACGTCGTAGGCGAGGATCTTGCGGTTGGGCACGCCGCGGCTCTCGACGATGTAGAGGATCTTCTCGTCGGGCGAGAAGGCGAGGCCGTTGGGCCCAAGCACGCCCTCCGCCACGATGCTGGGCTTGTGGGTGCCCGGCTCGAGCCGGTAGACGTTGGGCTCGATCTCGGGCTCGGACTTGTAGCCCTCGTAGTCGCCGAGGATGCCGAAGGTCGGATCGGTGAACCAGATTGAGCCATCCGACTTCACCACCACATCGTTGGGCGAGTTGAGGCGCTTGCCCTCGAAGCTGTCGATCAGCACCGTGATCGAGCCGTCGTACTCGGTGCGCGTCACGCAGCGCCCCTCATGCGAGCAACCGATGAGACGGCCCTGGCGGTCGCGCGTGTGGCCGTTGGCGAAGTTGGAGGGCCTGCGGTAGACGCTGACCGCGCCCGTCTCCTCCTCCCACTTGAGGATGCGGTTGTTGGGGATATCGCTCCACAGCAGGTAGCGCCCGTCGCCGAAATAGACGGGGCCCTCCGCCCAGCGGCAGCCGGTATAGAGGCGCTCCACGCAGGAGAGCTTGAGCCAGTATTTCTCGAAGCGCGGGTCGAGCGCGACGATGGCGGGATCGGGATAGCGCGTGGCCTGCTGCCAGCCGGCGGCGAAGGAGGGAGTGGACGCGGTGGTGGACATGAGCGGCCTCCGGACGATCGGGAAGCCTTGATACCGAGGTTGCGCCTCCTCAGCCAGCCCGCAGGTTCGCGACGCGGCGCATCGCTGGTAATCTTGACCATGTACTGAAAATCAGTAGCTCATCATGGACTTCGAGTGGGACGAGGCGAAGCAGGTCTCAAACCGCAAAAAGCATGGCATCGATTTCAAGACCGCTGCGAAGGTGTTCCTCGATCCATACATTGTGGAGTTCGACGAGCGCGACGCGTCTGGCGAGCTGCGCTTCAACGCGATCGGTCTCGTCGAGGGACGAATGCTGTTCGTCACGTACACAATGCGGGAAGACGTGAATCCGCATCATTTCGGCCCGAGGAGCCGAACCGCATGAAAAGAGAAGGTACCACGAAGTTTAGGCTGCGGGCGAAGAAGCCGCCGAAGACGGATTGGCGCGCGTTTGATGCCATGACCGAGGAGGCGCGTCACGCTGCCGCGCTCTCCGATCCCGATGGTCCGCCAGCGACCGAGGCGCAGTTGACGCGAGCACGGCGCATGCCGAATGTGAGGGCGCTTCGGGAGAGAATGAACCTCACCCAGCAAGAGTTCGCGGCGCGCTTTGGCCTGCCGCTCGGAACGGTGCGCGACTGGGAGCAGGGCACCCATCGTCCCGATCGCGCCGCTCAGGTGCTGCTGGCAGTGATTGCCAAAGACCCGGACGCCGTCATCCGGGCGTTGGAAGAGAAGCCTGCAGCTTAGCGCCGCCCACCCTCGCGATCGCTCCGGAGACTTGTCTATGCACGATGCCGGAAGGCCCCGGCCGCGCGTTTAGGCCGTTCACTGCCCTAAGAATATGGTGGTGCCTTAACCCGGTTGCCGGCATATGACGGCAAGATGGCCTCCAACCTTGCCAACATCCTCCGCCTCACGCGCGCCGGCCTTGTGCTGGCCCAGCATGGCGTGCGGTTCGTGCCGGCCGGGACCAAGGCGCCGGTCGCCTTGCATCTGGCGCGCGCCGCGACGCTGCCCGTCCGTGCGCTGACCTGGCCGCTCCGCCTCGGCCAGCCGAAGGAGAGGCGGGTGGCCGGGGCGCTCGGCAGCCTGGGCCCCAGCTACATCAAGCTCGGGCAGTTCCTCGCCACGCGCCCCGATCTCATCGGCCCGGAGCTCGCCGGCGACCTGAGCCATCTGCAGGACAGGCTACCGCCGTTCTCGATGGCGCAAGCGCGCAAAGCCGTCGAGGAGGCGTTGGGCGGACGCCTCGAGGACCACTTCGCCGAGTTCGGGCCGCCGGTTGCCGCCGCCTCCATCGCCCAGGTGCACAAGGCGGTCGTGATCGAGGACGGCGTGCCGCGCAACGTGGCCGTCAAGATCCTGCGCCCGGGCATCGAGGCCCGCTTCCGCCGCGACCTCGACAGCTATTTCTTCGCCGCGCGTCTGATCGAGCGATACCACGTGCCGTCGCGCCGGCTGCGGCCGGTGGCGGTCGTCGACACGCTCGCCCGCTCGGTCGAGATCGAGATGGACATGCGGCTGGAGGCCGCCGCCATCTCCGAGATGGCCGACAACATTGCCGGCGACCAGGCGCTGCCTGAGGGCCGTTTCCGCGTCCCCGGCGTCGACTGGCGCCGCACCTCGAAGCGCGTGCTGACGCTGGAATGGATCGACGGCATCTCCATCTCGGACCACGCCGCGCTGCGGGCCGCAGGCTTCGACCTGCGCGCCCTGGGACTCACAGTGCTGCGCGCCTTCCTGCGCCACGCCATGCGCGACGGCTTCTTCCACGCCGACATGCACCAGGGCAACCTGCTGGTCGACAAGGACGGTCAGGTGGTGGCCGTCGACTTCGGCATCATGGGCCGGCTAGGGCCCCGGGAGCGCCGGTTCCTCGCTGAGATCCTGCACGGGCTCATCACGCGCGACTACCGGCGCACCGCCGCCGTGCACTTCGAGGCGGGCTACGTGCCGCCGCACCACTCGGTGGAGGTGTTCGCGCAGGCCATGCGTGCCATCGGCGAGCCGATCCATGGCCGCACGGCCGCCGAAATCTCGATGGCCGATCTGCTGGGCCAGCTGTTTGCCTATACCGACGTGTTCGACATGGCGACGCGGCCGGAGCTGCTGCTCCTGCAGAAGACCATGGTGGTCGTGGAAGGCGTGGCCCGCTCGCTCGATCCCGAGCTCGACATCTGGAGCGCGGCCGAGCCCATCGCCAAGGAGTGGATCGAGACCAACTACGGGGTCAGCGGGCGCCTGCGCGAGGCCGGCCAGGGCGCGGAGATCCTGGCCAAGGTCGTGGCCGAGGTGCCGCGGCTGCTGGAGCAGGCCGAACGCACGGCGCAGGCCCTGGCCGATATGGCGCGGGACGGCCTCCGGCTGGACGACGACACCGTGGAGCGGCTGGCCGCAGCCGATGCGCACCACGCACGCTGGACGCGGCGGGCGCTCTGGGTGATCGCAGCCGCGCTGGCGGCCATGGCCGTGTGGCTCTTCGTCCCCGTAGGCTAGAGGGTGCACTGCGCCCCATCGCGGCACGCAGCGTGCACGAGCTTGGCCTGTGCAGCAGCTGGAACCCGAAGGCGGGCCCGCGACTTCTTATCTGGTGCTCGATCCACGGAGCGCAGGGACTTTCCATGGCCATCAAACCAAGTTGGGCTTACCTCATCCCGGCCCTCAGCCTGATACTGCTCGCCCAATTCGCTGCAACCGGCGGAGCGGCTCAGGCCTGGACCGACGGTGACACCAGGCCCGTGATCCCCTATCGGGCAGACGAATTGAGCGGGACGGGAAGCTTGGTCTCCGCCACGCGGCACAGGCAACTCGAGAGCGTGCTCGGACGTGAGGTCCGCACCCGGCTCGACGGGGACGTGGGCAGGATTGTGGACCTGCTGGCTGACCGCAACGGCCGCATCCAGGCCGCCGTCATCGAGTTCGGCGGGTTCCTCGGCATCGGCACGCGCAAGATCGCCGTCGAATGGTCGGCGCTCACGTTCGAGCGAGAGGGACGGCAGCCGGTCGTGATCGTGGAGATGACGCGCGATCAGCTGCGCATCGCGCCGGAGTACAAGCCGAGCGAGCCCGCCGTGGTGCGTCGGGTCGCCGACTAGCGGCCAAGAGCCAGGCGGCAACGCCAGCGGGGCGCCATCGACGAGCAAGGGCCGGCACGGGAGGTGCGGTTGCCGGATCGGGAGGCTGAGGCGGACGCACACCCCGGGACCAGGGCGCCTTCACGATCGAGCAAGCGTGGGCTCGACTGGTTTGCCTTCTTCGTCGCCGACATCCAAACGGGCTTCGGCCCATTCCTGTCGGTGTATCTAACTACGCAGAAATGGACGCAGGTCGACATCGGCCTTGTGCTCTCCATCGGCAGCTTGGCCAGCCTGCTGGGCCAGGTGCCCGGCGGCTGGGTGGTCGACCAGGCGCAATCGAAGCGCCGGCTCGCCGCTATCGCCGTCATCAGCATCGGTGTCTCGGCGCTGCTGATCGCTCTAGCGCCGCTATTTGTCACCATCGTCGCCGCGAAGCTGCTGCACGTCGCCTCGAGCTCCGTCCTGGGGCCGGCCGTCGCCGCCATCACGCTCGGGCTCGTCGGGCACGCGGCGGTCGGCCCGCGACTGGGCCGCAACGCGCGCTTCGCCGCGTTCGGCAACGGGCTGGCGGCCGGCGTCATGGGCGCCTGCGGGTACCTCGTATCGGCGCAGGCGGTCTTTTACGTGACCGCCGTGCTCGCGTTCCCGGCATTGCTGGCACTCAGGCAGATCCGGGAATGCGATGTCGATCCCGTACGTGCGGACGGCGGCATTGCGACCTGCGCGGCAAACCGCGGCAGGGCGCGGCTGTTCCGCGGGCGGGCGCTGCCGGTTCTCACCATGTGCGTCCTGCTCTTCCACCTGGCAAACTCGGCCATGCTGCCGCTCGTCGGCAGCGACGTAACGATGCGGTCCACCCAATGGGCGACGGCACTGGTGGCAGCCTGCATCATCGCGCCGCAGGTTATCGTCGCCGCGATCTCGCCGGGCATCGGCCAATTCGCGCAGAGCTGGGGGCGGCGGCCCCTGCTCCTGATCGGGTTTGCCGCGCTGCCCCTGCGCGGAGCGCTGCTGGCCTGCACGAGCGACCCCTACATGATCGTGGCCGTGCAGATGCTCGATGGCGTTTCCGGCGCGGTGCTGGGCGTCCTCGTTCCGCTGGCGCTGGCCGACATCTCGCGCGGGACCGGACACTTCAACCTGGCACAGGGCATCGTCGGCAGCGCCACCGGCATCGGCGCGACGTTGAGCACCATCGGGGCCGGTTATCTCGCCGACCATCTCGGTACGCGAGCAGCCTTCGCAGGGTTGGCGGCCATGGCCGTTCTCGCGCTGCTGGTCGTGGTCTTGCTGATGCCGGAGACGAAACCCGCGGACGAGTGAGCGGATCATGGCTCTCCGTGGGCATCTCCCGGGCAGCATCTAGTCAATCGCTGCCTCAAGCTTGGGCAGAACAATAATGGGTGTCGCAGCCGGAAACTTTGGAATTGGCCGGGCGTTGTGTGCGCATGCGGAAGGCTCGCTCGCGCGGGCGGATCGTCACGGGGAGACCCTTCGTGGAGGAAAGTCTTTGCGCCTACGCGAACAGGCCGGTGGCGTTCTTCGGGCGCTATATACGCGCGCATCGCACTGCACACGCGGCTATCCTGGCCTTCGTCGCGCTCGCCGTCCTGTGCTCCATCGCGACCCAGTACGGGGTCAAGTTCCTCGTCGACACGCTGTCCAGTGAGCCCCGTGCCTCGGCGGGCATCTGGCTGGCGTTCGGCGTGCTCGTCGGCTTCATCGGCGCGGACAATCTCTTGTGGCGCGTGGCCGCATGGATCGGCCATTCGACGTTCGTGGCTGTGACAGGCGACGTGCGGCGGGATCTCTTCCGCCATCTCACCGGACACGCACCGAGCTACTTCATCAGCCGCTCCCCGGGCACGCTCACGAGCCGCGTGGCAGCGACGTCCTCCGCGCTCTTCACCGTCGAGAACATGCTGGCGTGGAACGTGATTCCGCCATGCCTGGCCACCATCTACGCCGTGGGCCTGGTGGCAACTGTGAGCTGGGCAATGGCCGCGAGCCTCGTGGTAATAGCCGGCGTCGTCGTCGTCGTGATCTTCCGCCGTGCCGCAGCGGGAAGACCGCTCCACCACGAGTTCGCCAGCCGCGCTGCGGCGGTGGATGGCGAAATCACCGACGTTATCGGCAACATGATGATCGTGAAGGCTTTCGGAGGTCTTCTGCGCGAGCACCGCCGCTTCGACTCCAGGATCGAGCACGAGATGACGGCGCGGCGACAGAGCCTATTCTACCTCGAGCGGCTCCGCATCATGCATGCCGTCGTCACGATCGTGCTCACCATGGCGTTGCTGGCATGGGCGATCGTCTTGTGGCGGCGCAATGCCGCCACTACGGGCGATGTCGTTCTCGTATGCACTCTCGGCATTTCGGTGCTGCACGCGACGCGGGACTTGGCGGTCGCCATGGTCGACGTGACGCAGCACATGGCGCGCTTCTCGGAAGCCCTGTCGACGCTGCTCGTGCCGCACCAGATGTGCGATCGTCCCGGCGCGCAGGCGCTCGACCGCCGAGGCGCCAGCGTGACGTTCGAGAAGGTGACGTTCGCCTATCCGGACTGTCCGACGATCTTCAACGATCTCGGCTTCCACATCGGCGCGGGCCAGCGCGTGGGCCTGGTCGGAAGCTCCGGCGGAGGCAAGTCGACGCTCTTCGCCCTCGTGCAGCGCTTCTACGATATCCAGTCCGGGCGCATCCTGGTCGATGGGCAGGACATCACCGAGGTCACACAGCAGAGCTTGCGCGAGGCCATCGGCGTCGTGCCGCAGGACATCTCCCTCTTCCACCGCTCGCTCATGGAGAACATCCGCTATGCGCGGCCGGACGCCAGCGACGACGAGGTCTGGCAAGCGGCGCAGCTGGCGCACTGCGGCGAGTTCATCGTCGAGCTGCCGCAGGGGCTGGACACCGTCGTGGGCGACCGCGGCGTCCGTCTGTCGGGCGGCCAGCGGCAGAGGATCGCGATCGCGCGTGCCTTCCTGAAGGATGCGCCGCTGCTGCTGCTCGACGAGGCGACCTCCTCGCTCGACGGCGCATCGGAGGAGCTGATCCGCGAGGCGCTCGGCCGCCTGATGCGCGGCCGCACCGTCGTCGCCATCGCCCATCGCCTTTCGACGGTGCGCAGCTTCGACCGCATCCTCGTCTTGGAGAAGGGCCGCCTTGTGCAGGACGGCGCGCCGGAGGCGCTGCTTAAGCGCAGAGGCTTCTACCGGAGCCTGGTGGAGGCGGAGATGCGCCGTCTGGCCAACGCACATCCGCGAGCGGCTTGAGAGCGATGCGACTGCCGGCCGCGCTGGCCGATGCGAAGCTGCAACCCAAATCAGTCTTGAAGGGTGCTGGGGTCGTGAACGTGACAACGCGAGGAAAACGACACATGAAGATTGCACAGATCGCCCCGCTGATGGAGAGCATCCCGCCCCGGCTCTACGGAGGCTCGGAGAGAGTCGCCTCCTACCTCACCGAGGAACTGGTGGCGCAGGGCCACGACGTGACCTTGTTCGCGAGCGGGCAATCGATTACGGCGGCAAAGCTGGTGCCGTGCTGCGCTGAGCCGCTGCGGCTCAACCCGCTCGTCAAAGACATCATCCCCTATTACATGCTGATGCTCGACAAGGTTCGCAGCATGGCCTCCGAGTTCGACATCCTGCATTTCCACATCGATCAGTTCCACTTCCCGGTGTTTCACGACATGTGGCAGCGGACTGTCACGACGCTGCACGGCCGCCAGGACCTGCCCGATCTCCACAATCTCTACCGCGGCTTTCCGGAGATGCCGTTGGTGTCGATCTCGAACGCACAGCGCGCTCCGATCCCCGACGCCAACTTCGTCGGCACCGTTTACCACGGGCTGCCGCGCGATCTGGCTCCGACGCCCGGAGCGCGCGGAGGCTATCTGGCCTTTCTCGGCCGCATATCGCCCGAGAAGCGCGTCGACCGGGCGATCGCCATCGCCCGCGCCGCCGGTCTGCCGTTGAAGATCGCGGCCAAGGTGGACCGCGTGGACCAGGAATACTTCCGTGCCCACATCGAGCATCTGCTGCAGCAGGAGGGCGTCGAGTTCATCGGCGAGATCGACGAGCGCCGCAAGGGCCCGTTCCTCAGCGGGGCCCGGGCGCTGCTCTTCCCGATCGACTGGCCCGAGCCGTTCGGCCTTGCCATGATCGAAGCCATGGCCTGTGGCACGCCGGTGCTGGCCTTCCGCCACGGTGCCGTGGCCGAGGTGGTCGACGAGGGCGTCACGGGCTGCGTGGTCGACTCGATGGAGGAGGCCTTTGCGCGCCTGCCTGCGGTCCTGGGCCTCGACCGCGCCCGCGTGCGGCAGCGTTTCGAGGAGCGCTTCACTGTGGCGCGCATGGCGCGCGACTACGTCGATGTCTACGAGCGCCTGATCGGCGCCTCCGCCGGGCGCGACGAGGAGGCCACCGGCGCGCGAATGGTAAAGGCCAATGGTAATCGCGCGCTGAACGTCGGCTGATCGGGCCGGCGGCTCTTGCTGTGGGCAATGCGGGCATGCGAACGTCGGCGACGGCGCAGGCGAGCGGCTGAGGGGCGAGGTCCGGCGGTACCAGACTCAAGGAGGCAAGCTCCTGATACCTGGCGGCATGATGCTCGAGAACCAGCCCGCGGCGCCGGGCGAGGCGCCCTTCTACATACCGGCAACCGGAGGTGCGTCGCGGCCGCGGCTCACGTTGAAGCACAACGATACGTTCGCCGTGTTCGACAGCCACGGCGACATCGGCGCCACCGCCGGCACGCCCGACGGCCTGTTCGACCGCGACACGCGCTTCCTCTCCCATCTCGAGCTGCTGATCAACGGCGAGCAGCCGCTCCTGCTGGGCTCGGCCATCCGCGACGACAATCTCAGCTTCCACGTGGACCTGACCAACGCCGACGTCTTCGAGAACGAGCGCATCGTTCTCCTCAAGGACACCATCCACATCGGCCGGACGATCTACCTGAGCGACGGGTCGCTGCGCGAGCGCATCGCCTTGTCCAACCATGGCGCGGAGGAAATCAAGATCACGCTGTCACTGGCGTTTGCCAGCGACTTCGCCGACATCTTCGAGGTGCGCGGCATACGCCGCAAGCGTCGAGGCCAAGCCTGGAGGCGGGTGCTGGGCGACGGCCGCGTGGGTCTTCTCTACCGCGGATTGGACGGGACCCTGCGCGAGACGGCGCTGAGCTTCGAGCCGGCGCCGACGCTGCGCATGGAAAGCACCGCCACGTATGCGCTGCAGCTCCCTCCCGGCGCCCGGCGCACGATCTTCGTGACGGTTTCCAGCCGCGGCCTGCTGCCCCGCTCCACGCAGTCGTTCTTCCAGGGGCTTGCCGCGCTGCACCGCGAGCGGCGCGCCGCAACGCGTGCGGTGGCGGCGGTCGAGACCTCCAACAGCATCCTCAACGAGATCCTGTGCCGCGCCATGGCGGACCTGCGGATGCTCGTGACGGCCACGCCGGACGGCCCCTACCCCTATGCCGGCATCCCCTGGTACTCGACGAGCTTCGGCCGCGACGGGATCATCACGGCCATGCAGACGCTGTGGATGGACCCTGCGATTGCCGCCGGCGTGCTGCGACGGCTGGCGCGCCTCCAGGCGGACGTGGAGGATGCGCGCAGCGACGCGAGCCCCGGCAAGGTCCTGCACGAGATGCGCGGCGGCGAGATGGCGGCGCTCGGCGAGATCCCCTTCGGCCTCTACTACGGCAGCATCGATGCAACGCCGCTGTTCGTGATGCTCGCGGGCCTCTATGCCCAGCGCACCGGCGACTATGTGCTGGTTCGCGAGCTGTGGCCCGCGATCGAGCGCGCGCTGGCGTGGATCGACGAGAGGGGCGATCGCGACGGCGACGGCTTCGTCGAGTATGCCCGCGGCGCCGAGACGGGGCTGGCAAATCAGGGCTGGAAGGACTCCCACGACGCCGTCTTCCACGCGGACGGCAGCCTGGCCGAGGGGCCGATCGCGCTCGTCGAGGTGCAGGCCTACGTCTACGCGGCGAGACTGTTTGCGGCAGCCTGCGCGCGCAAGCTCGGCCTGCCCGAGCGCGCCGCGAGCCTGGAGCGGCAGGCGGAGGACCTGCGCGTGCGTTTCGAGGAGGCTTTCTGGTGCGACGAGATCGGCACCTACGTGCTGGCCCTCGACGGCGCCAAGCGCGCCTGCAAGGTGCGGACGAGCAACGCCGGTCACGCCCTGGCGATGGGCATCGTGGACCCCGAGCGCGCTGCGCGCGTTGCCGAGGGCCTCATGCACACGCGGTTCTATTCGGGATGGGGCGTGCGCACGGTGGCGGCGGGCGAGGTGCGCTACAACCCGATGTCCTATCACAACGGCTCCGTGTGGCCCCACGACAATGCCTTCATCGTGCAGGGTCTTGCAAGGTACGGACACAAGAACGGCATCGGTCACATCTTCGACGGGCTGATCCGGGCCGCCACCTACATGGAGCATCGCCGCATCCCCGAGCTCTACTGCGGCTTCCGTCGCCGGGTCGGCCGCGGACCCACGCTCTACCCGGCCGCGTGCTCGCCGCAGGCGTGGGCCGCGGGAGCGCCCTTCGCGATGATGCAGGCGATGCTGGGGCTGCAGTTCGACCACGCCGCGCGCCGCGTACTGCTCGTCAATCCGCGCCTGCCCGCTTCGGCCGGGCGTGTCGTGGTCCGCAACCTCACCCTTGCCGACGCGAGCATCGACTTCGCTCTGTGCCAGGAGGGCAGCGCGCTCTCCGTGCAAGTGCTGCGCACCTGCGGCGACGTGCAGGTGTCGCTGCTCTTCGACGCGCATGCGGCACGCCGGATCGTGACCGACTGAGCGCCTGTGACCTAACTCCGGGCGAGGCGGGCGGCCTGCATCTCCTTGAGCGCGCGGTACATCTGACACAGCAGGTCGTCGTCGGACTGCGCGATCGTCCCCTGCGCGATCTTGCGCTGCAGCAGGGCCTTCTGCGCGCGGATGCGGGCTTCGATTTCCTGGATGCGCTTCTCGATCGGGATCTCGGCGTGCGACATGGCTAAGCTCCGGCCCCTGAAGACAACCGCTCGGGCACGGATTGGTTCCATGGCCGCACGATGAACTGGCACGGGTGTTGCCCGGGCCGCGGTCCCGGATGCGGAACGAAACGGTGGCGCCTCCGTTGTCCTGCGTCCAGCGGCAACCCCGGAGGTCCTCAGTGCAGATCCTCTATGAGCTCGCTCCCGTCATCGCCGATGTGATCTCGGCACATTGCCCCGGCACGCGCGCGCGGCGGGACTTCGTGCGCGCGTGCGTGCACGGCGAATGGGACGATGCGGAGGTCATGGTGGAGGGCATGCTGGCGGAGCCCTGGCATCTCACCGGCTACCAGGAGACCCGTCTGCGCGAGTTCCTGGAACTCCTCAGGTTGAACCGGGGCCATCTTGTCGCTCAGTGACTTGGGGAGCCTCCGTCTTCCACGACAGCCCGTCCTGTGCGGAGCGGACGCACGCGCGCGTCCTCGAGGTCGGTGGCGATGAGCCTATAGGCGATCTCGGCGACGCCGGCGCCCTCGGTCCCCTGGGTGACGAGATCGGTCCTGGCTTTCAGGGAGGGGAGTGCATTGGCGACGGCCACGGCACATCCGCAGGCGAGGAGGAATGCGTGGTCGTTCTCGGCGTCCCCGATTCCTACGACATTGTGCGGCGACAGCGACAGGTGCTCGAGCGCGGCCATCAGGCCGGTCGCCTTGTTGACGTTGGCGGGCAGCACCATCACGGCGCCCTTGTTGAAGATGATCTGCAACTCCAGGCCCAGTTCGCGGATCGCGGCGAGCACGGTGGCCTCGTGGGGCTCGCGCGTGGCGATGATGGAATGGCCGACGTGAAGCGGGGAGACGTGGAGGGCGCGCAGGCGCTCGACGAGCGCCGCAGACGGAGGCGGTGCGAGGGGCTGTGCCTTCCCGACCGCCGGGTCGAAGAGCAGAGCCCCGTTCTCGGCAACGACGAGATCGAAGAGCGCGAGCCCGGGGAAGATGCGACCGAGGTCCGGAAGCTCCCGGCCCGTGACGAGGATGAGCTTGCGGCCAGATCGCTTGACCTGCTCGAGGGCCTCGATGGTGGTCGGCGCGACGATGCCGCCCGACGCCAGCGTGGCGTCGTAGTCGGTGGCTAATGCGGTGAAGAACAAGGGTGGGCTCCGCTCGATCTGTGCGATGCACAACAGCTAGAACGGAGCAGCCACCGCGCCGGTTCCAGGACAGATTTGTCGCGCCCGTTTCGGGCGGCGCGGAGAGGCTAGGCGCCTAGAGCAGCCCCAGCTCCGCCAGCTGCCTCCTGAGCTTGGGCGGCATGGACACGATGTCGCCCGCGGAGCCCGGCTCCAGGTCCTCCGGCGCCTCGGCAGGGTCGAGATAGCGCCAGCCCTGGAAGGGACGCCGCGGCGCGGGCCGCACGGGCACGAGCTCGTTGCCGAGGATCAGCAGGCAGCACGGCGTGCCGTCCTCCTTGGTGCCCTCGGCGATGTCGACGAGGGGCTGGCGGACCTGGACCAAGCCCTTGATCACCCAGTAGAGCGAGCCTCCGTCGAGCAGCTCCGCGCGCCTCTTGGGCGTCTGGAAGGTGCGGTGAAACAGCCGCGGCCTCTTCTCGCCGGCCCGGCGGCGGGCCTTGAGCCGCTCCGCCTGCCAGCTGGCCAGATCCTCGATGGAATCGCAGCCCACACACAGCTTGATCAAATGCAGCGGCATGCCGCCTCAACCTTTCGTCTCCGACCGCCGGGAGCCTCGCACTCCTTAGCGCATCATACCCCTTCCGGCGATCCTGGCGGGGGCATAGATTGGGGAGAATGCGTGCCCGTCGTCGCACGAGGCGCGGTCAGACTGCGCCTTTGGCCTCCCACATTTCCACTCTCGAGGGCCCATGAACCTCTCCACCATGCTGAAAGAGCGGGCCGCCGCCGGTCGGCCGATCCGCATCGGGCAGGTCGGGGCCGGAAAGTTCGGCACCATGTTCCTGTCCCAGGTGCGCCTGACGCCCGGCATGCACCTCGCCGGGCTCGCCGACCTGATGCCGCAGCGCGCCCGCGAGCGCATGGTCGGCGTCGGCTGGCCCAAGGAGCAGACGGAGGCCAAGTCGACGGCCGACGCGCTGAAGAGGGGTGGGACGCTCGTCACCGACGACGCCATGGCCGTGATCGGCAATCCCGAGATCGAGGTGGTGATCGAGGCGACCGGGGACCCCGCGACCGGCATCCGGCTGTGCCAGGCCGCTATCGCCAACGGCAAGCACATCGTGATGGTCAACGTGGAAGCCGATGCGCTGGCGGGGCCGCTGCTGGCGCGGCGGGCGCGGGAGGCCGGCGTCGTCTACTCTTTGGCCTGGGGCGATCAGCCGGCGCTCATCTGCGAGCACGTCGACTGGGCCCGCACCTGCGGGTTCAAGGTGGTCGCGGCCGGCAAGGGCACGCGCTATCACCCGAGCTACCACAAGTCCACGCCCGAGAGCGTGTGGGCGATCCTCGACCAGTACCTCAAGATCAAGGACCGCAGCCACATCAACCCGAAGATGTTCAACTCGTTCGTGGACGGCACCAAGTCGGGCATCGAGATGACGGCCGTGTGCAATGCCACGGGGCTGGTGCCGCAGAGCGGCGGGCTCGGCTTCCCGCCCGCCTCGCGCTTCGAGCTGGCGCAGGTGTGCAAGCCCGGGAGCGACGGCGGCACGCTTGAGAAGAAGGGCGTGACCGAGGTCGTCTCCTCGCTCGACCGCGACGGCCGGGACGTGGCCCACCACATCGCCATGGGAACCTATGTGGTCGTCGAGAGCGACAGCTCCTACGCGCGCCAGTGCTTCGTCGAGTACAACTGCCTGCCGGACGAGACTGGCACGTATGCGGCGCTCTACCGGCCCACGCACATGATCGGGCTGGAGCTCGGCGTCTCGGTGGCCTCGGCAGCCCTGCGCAAGGAAGCGACGGGGGCGCCGGTGTGCTTCAACTCTGACGTCGTCGCCACCGCCAAGCGGGCGCTGAGGAAGGGCGAGGTGCTGGACGGCGAAGGCGGCTTCCTGGTCTGGGGCCGGCAGACGCCGGCCGAGGTGTCGCTCGCCGAGGGTTATCTGCCGCTCGGCCTCGCCAGCGACGTCAAGCTCACGCGCGACATCGCCGAGGGCCAGCCGCTCAGGTGGTCCGACGTCGCCTTCGATGCCGGCGGCGACGCCGTCAAGGTGCGGCGCGAGATGGAGGCAGCTTTCGCCAGACCGAATGCGTAGGGGCGATGTCGCTCCGCTCCCCCTCCCCATCGTGCCGGGGGCGCGTCTCCGACGCGACGCGGGGAGCGGTCGGGGGTGGGGGTGAAAAAAGCGATCGCGCTCTGTTCCACTCCACCCCTATTCCCTCCCCGTCAAGGGGAGGGGAAGCACGCGGGTCTAGGGTGCACTAACGACCACCGGGAGGAAGGCCATGGCGAGGCCGGGGAAGGAAGAGCGGGTGGCGCTGGTGACGGGCGCCGCATCGGGCATCGGGCGCGCGACCGTGGAGCGCCTGTTCGAGGCCGGCTGGAAGGTGGCGGCGGCGGATCGCGACCGCGAGGCCTTGGAGAAGCTTGGTGCCGAACTCGGCACCCCGTCACGCGTGTTCACCTCGGCCCTCGACGTCACGGACGAGGCGGCGGCGGAGAAGACGGTGGCGATGGCGGCCGAGGCGCTGGGCCGGCTGGACGGGGTCGTCAACTCGGCCGGCATCGCCGCCGACGTGGCCGCGCTCGAGACCCCGGTGGATCTCTTCCGCAAGATCCTCGATGTCAACGTCGTCGGCACCTTCGTCGTCGCACGGGCGGCGGCGCGCGTGATGCGCAGCACGGGCGGCGGCTCGATCGTCAACCTGAGCTCGGTGGCCGGCGTGCGCGGCAGCAAGGGGCGCAGTGCCTACGGCGCCTCGAAGGGTGCCGTGATCGTGCTGACGCAGGTGCTGGCCAACGACCTCGCGCGCCACGGCATCCGCGTCAACGCAGTGGCGCCGGGCCCCGTCGACACGCCCATGGTACAGGCGATGCACAGTGCCGGCGACCGCGCGCTGTGGACGCGGCACATTCCGATGCGGCGCTATGCCAAGCCGGACGAGATCGCCACCGTCATCGAGTTCCTGCTCGACGGGGGGCGCTCCAGCTTCGTCACGGGCGAGATCATCGCCGTGGACGGGGGATTCCGCGGCGCCGGCATCATCGCGCAGGAGTGAGCCGGGTGCGGCCCACCCCTCCCCTCCCGCTCACTCAGGGCAGCCGCCAGTAGAAGTCCGGCGCCGAGCCGGCGGAGCTGAGACCGCGCGCCTTCGCCGGGCCCTTGTGGGCGATGATGGAGCGGATGTCGCCCATCACCGACTGGCTGTCGACGACGTAAAGATGCCCGTAGCCCCGCCCCATCGAGGCGGCGCTGCTCGCGTCGATGGTCTCCAGGCCCGGATAGACGAAGACGCCCCCGGTGGTATCGCCGACGCGCTTGAACCCGTGCACGAACTTGGAGGCCATCAGCGCGACGTCGGAGGAGGCGGCATAGATCGTGGTGCGCGTGCCCTGCATGGCGATCAGCTTGGGCGCGATGACCGAGCGGAAGATGTTGGCGTTGATGTCGGGTGCCGCCAGCAGGATCTCCCGCAGGTGCTTCGTCTCCTTGCCCTTGTCCACGCGGGCCTGCAGCGCATGGCCGACGATGCGGTTCCCCATGCTGTGCGCCACGATATAGACGTCGGTCACGGGCAGCTGCGAAAGCTCCTCGATGAGCTGCTCGAACACGCCTTCGGAGAGCCGGGCCGCCTCCTCGTCCTGCCAGTAGCCGGTCACCTGGTTGGCGGAAGGCCAGCTGTAGAAGAAGGGTATGCCGGGAAAGCGCAGGTCGTGGGCGATCTGCGCGGTCCGCAGCGCCGCGTACTCGAAGCCGGTGTTGTAGCCGTGCACGAAGATGAGCATCGCCTTCGACTGGAAGCCCTGCAGCCGGTCGGCCATCTCCTTGCGCGCTGCATCAGAGTCGAGCGGCGTGACCGATTTGAGCACGAAGTGCTTGTTGGGATCGGGCTCGCGCTCGAGCCTGAAGAGACTGGGCAGCTCGAGATTGCCCGGCGTGTGCGTCGGCGGGATGGTGACGAGCGCCCGGCCGTACTGGAACTTGCTCGCCACCTCCGAGCCGTAGGCCTTGGCGGGCTCGGCGCTGCCAGTGGCATTGCGGTTGGTGGCGTAGTAGGTCGTGATCTCGATCAGCTCGCCCGGCGGCGTCGGCGCCGCGACGCTCCTCATGCGCGGGGCGGCACTCCTGGTCGCCTCCGTGGCGGCGGCGGGCCGGGTGGCCGGCTGCGCCGGCTGGAAGCTGCGCGCACACTCGATGCGGAAGACGATCTGCAGCAGCTCCTCTTGGCTCTTGCGCAAGCCGGGATCGATCTTCTCGCGGGCCTTGGCGGCCAGCGAGGAGCCGATCTTGGAGCTGATCTCGCGCTCGAGACGGGCCCGGCGCTCCTCGAGGGCCTTGAGGTCGCCGGCCGGCGCCGATCGGCAGGCCTCCGGCACGAGGACGCTCGGCGCCGGCTGCGCCAGGGCCACGGTCGCGACAATCGAGAGCGCGCCGGCAAGGATCGAGATGCGATATGACATGTCCCCTCCGCCTGCAGCTCCGCCGCGCGCCTCGCGCGGCGGCATGGTATCGATCGGTTTGTCGTACCCCGCGCATCTTCTACACCATCGTCGGGCGGCGAGGTACCGGGGAGGTAAGGGCCCCTTTGCGACGTGCGCGTGACGCCGTCCGCTGGGAGCCTCGCCGCAAGCGGCCGAAGCCGGAGGGCGGCGGTCACATGCGAAACACGCCGAATTTCATATCCGGACAGGCAAGTTGAGGGATGCGGACAGCGCCAGCGCCACGCTGCGCCTCACCCGGCGCAGCTATCGCTTCGGCCGCGGGCGGCTTGATTGCCTTCTGACAATGCGCTCTCCCTCGGTCGCCGCCACTGCATTGATCTGCACCGTCATCCCGGCGCCGCGACGGCCGTCAGGGCGGAGCGGGACACGGCCGGGACCCAGTCCACCAAGAGGCAGAGGTGCGGCGAGTTGCGAGGTGCATGGGTCCCGTCCTGGCCCCGCGCGCACGCTTCGCATGCACGCGGCGACGGGATGACGGATGTGGTCGTCGCTGCCGTGCCGCCTCCGCGGGAGTGACGCCCGTTGCACACTCATCGCTCACCAAAAGTCATCCCCGCGAAGGCGGTGACCCAGTCCACTCCTATCCGCGGCTCGATTTGTGTCGGCCTATCTCAGCTTTGGCGGGCGTTTGGTACGAGCCTTGTAGCAGATCGCGCATGCGCTCTGGATCTCACTCAACAGCCAGGGCAAGCCATCCAGCGTTGCAATGAAGAATTGGGTGCTTACACTTACACGCCTCACGTCGGACTTGCTGGCGGCGCCCAATTCCTCAACCAACTGCGCAGGATCGTTGCCAAAAGTCGTTGCCTTGCCGCTGAGCTGAAGCTGCGTTCGAAGTTCCTTGGTGGTTGGGGTACGGCAGCACCCTACATCCGAAACACCCCGAACCGCATGTCCGGGATGGGCGCGTTGAGGGAGGCGGAGAGCGCCAGCGCGACGACTCGGCGGGTCTCCTGCGGCGTGATGATGCCGTCGTCCCAGATGCGGGCCGTTGCGAAATAGGGGTGTCCCTCGCGCTCGAAGTTGTCGAGCACCGGCTTCTTGAAGGCGGCCTCCTCCTCCGCGCTCCAGGTCTTGCCCTCGGCCTCGATGTTCTCGCGCCGGACCGTGGCGAGCACGCTCGCCGCCTGCGGCCCGCCCATCACCGACACGCGCGCGTTGGGCCAGGTGAAGAGGAAGCGCGGCGAATAGGCCCGTCCGCACATGGCGTAGTTGCCGGCACCGTAGGAGCCGCCGATGATCACGGTGATCTTCGGCACCTGGGCGCAGGCCACAGCCGTCACCATCTTGGCGCCGTCCCTGGCGATGCCGCCGGCCTCGGCCGCCTTGCCTACCATGAAGCCCGTGATGTTCTGCAGGAAGAGGAGAGGGATCTTGCGCTGGCAGGCGAGCTCAATGAAGTGCGTCGCCTTGAGCGCGGTCTCCGAATAGAGGATGCCGTTGTTGGCGAGGATCGCGACGGGTATCCCCTCGATGTGGGCGAAGCCCGTGACCAGCGTCTGCGCGTAGTTGGCCTTGAACTCGTCCATCTCGGAGGCGTCGACCATGCGTGCGATGATCTCGCGCGTGTCGTATTGCGTCATGAGCGAGGCCGGCACCACACCGTCGAGCTCGGCCGGGTCGTAGGCCGGCGGACGCGGCTCGCGGGTGACGACGTCGACCCGTTTCACCGTGTTGAGGTTGGCGATGATGTTGCGCAGGATCTGCAGCGCGTGCTCGTCGTTGAGGGCGTAGTGGTCAGCCACGCCGGACTGGCGCGTGTGCACCTCCGCCCCGCCCAGCTCCTCCGCGCTCACGCTCTCTCCCGTGGCTGCCTTCACCAGAGGCGGTCCGCCGAGGAAGATCGTGCCCTGGCGGCGCACGATGATCGATTCATCCGACATGGCCGGGACGTAGGCGCCGCCCGCGGTGCACGAGCCCATCACGCAGGCGATCTGCGGGATGCCGAGCGAGGAGAGCGTCGCCTGGTTGTAGAAGATGCGCCCGAAATGCTCCCGATCGGGAAAGACCTCGGTGTGCTGGGGCAGGTTGGCGCCTCCGGAGTCCACGAGGTAGATGCAGGGCAGACGGTTCTCGCGGGCGACCTCCTGGGCGCGCAGGTGCTTCTTCACCGTCATGGGATAGTAGGTGCCGCCCTTGATGGTGGCGTCGTTGCACACGATGACGCATTCCCGTCCCGAGATGCGCCCCACGCCGGTGATGACGCCCGCGGCGTGGATGTCCTTGGTGTAGAGATCGAGGGCGGCGAGCGGCGACAGCTCGAGGAACGGCGAGCCCGGATCGATCAGCCGCAGCACGCGGTCGCGCGGCAAGAGCTTGCCGCGGGCGAGGTGCCTCTCCTTGAGCCGCTCCGGTCCGCCCGATGCCGCCTCCTTCCGCTTGGCCGTGAGGTCGGCAACAAGCGCGCGCATGGCGGCCGCGTTGATCTTGAATTCGTCGGAGCTGGTCGAGATGGATGAGACGATCTTGGGCATTGCGCTTCCATTCCACCCGTCATCCCGGCCGGGGCGCGAGGCGCGCAGAGACGGGACCCGGGAGCACGGTCGATATCCAGCGGGGTCCCGGATATTCGCTTTGCGAATTCCGGGATGACAACGGCTACTTTTTTCCTTCGTCCTTCTTCGGCTTGTCGCCGGACTCGACCGGTCCGCCGGCCTCCTTCCAGGCCTTGAAGCCGCCAAGGATGTGCGCGACAGGCTTGAGCCCCATGTCCTGCGCGGTCTTGGCGGCAAGCGCCGAGCGCAGGCCGCCGGCGCAGAAGAACACGAACTTCTTGTCCTCGCCGAAGCGCGGCTTGTAGTAGGGGCTCTCGGGGTCGATCCAGAACTCGAGCATGCCGCGGGTCACGTGGAAGGCGCCCGGCACGCGGCCGTCGCGCTCGAGCTCGCGCGGATCGCGCAGGTCGACGAGAACCACGTCCTCGCTGACGGCCAGCATGACCGCCTCGGCGGCCGGGATCTCCTCGATCTGGCGCTTGGCCTCCTCCACCATCGATTTGACGCTTGTCGTGATCTTCTGCGCCACTGGCTATCTCCATCCTCATGCTGCCGGGACCGGGCCCGCGCCGGCCCAGGCCCCCACGGCCCACAGTCCTACGCCAGACGCCGCGCCGCCGCCATGTTTTGATGGCTGTCTGTCGCCAGAATCTGGTAGCAGACCCCCATGCTCGTTCGCATCCTCGTTCCGGCGGCACTCCTTGCGCTGGCTGGCTGCGCAGCCGCCGTGCCAGGGTACATGCCCCCGCCGCTCAACGAGAAGAAGAACCCGTTCCCGGCGATGGAAGGAGGGGACATCCGCGACGGCCGCTACGAGATGAGCGCCTCCGAGAGGGCCATGGACTGCAAGCGCCTCACCGGCTCGATGCAGATCACCATATCGCGGCTCAAGGATGCGTATGGGCGCGAGGAGCCGTCGGCCATGGCCTCGACGGTGCAGACCTGGGCAGGCCCCGTGTTCGGCAGCGGCGGCAAGGGGGCGGACCGGCAGGCCGTCTACGCCCGGGAGCGCGCCAAGCTCGACGCCTATAACGAGGAGCTCGCCGCCAAGGGCTGTAAGACGCTGGACATCGAGGCCGAGCTCGCCCGAGCGCCCGAGCCCCCGGGCAAGAAGTACTGACGCGCCCTGGAGCACCCCTCGGCTGAAGCGAGCCTTGTGCCGCGCTTGTCATCGCCGGGAGATGTGCCAAACTCTGGGGCCCACCTGATGCAGCCGGCACCCCGTCGCCGCCCTTTCCTGCCTTGACCCGTGCCGCCGCCTCATGTCGGAAGTCGTGAAGCTGTTTCGAGGAGATCAAGGTCGTGGCTGATCGGGAGAAGACCCGGCTGGTGCATGCCTCGCGCGCACCGATGGCGGGCGAGACGGGGACGGTCAACCCACCCGTCGTGAGATGCTCGACCGTGCTCTATCGCGACGTCGGCGCACGCAAGTCGGTGCAGGCGAAGCGCGAGAAGGGTGAGCGGGTCTTCTCCTACGGCGCGAACGGCACGCCGACCACCTTCGCGCTCGAGGATGCCATCAACGAGATCGAGGGCGGCGAGCGCACCGTGCTGCTGCCGACCGGGCTCGCGGCCATCGCCCACACGTTCCTGTCCATCCTGCGGCCCGGCGACCATGTGCTCCTGGCCGAAACGGTCTATGGGCCCGCGCGCGGCATAGCGGTCAATTATCTCGCCAAGCGCGGGATTGCCTGCGAGTTCTATCCGGGCGGGCACCACGAGGTGGCAAAGCGTCTCAAGCCCGAGACCCGGATGGTCTATCTCGACAACCCGGGCTCGATCGTGTTCGACGTACAGGACGTGCCGGCGCTCGCGCGGCTTCTGGCCGGCCGCGATACCCTGCTTGCCGTCGACAACACGTGGGGGTGCCCGGGCCTCTATCGTCCGCTCGAGCTCGGCGCCGACATCTCTATCGTCGCCGTCACCAAGTACATTGCCGGCCACTCCGACCTCGTGATGGGCGCCGTGTCGGCGGGCCGCCGCTGTGCCGACCAGGTCTGGCGCGACGCGCGGCTGCTCGGCCAGACCGTGAGCCCCGACGACGCCTACAGCGCTCTCAAGGGGCTGCGCACGGTGGCCGCCCGCCTCGCCATGCATCAGGCACACACTGCCGAGGTGATCGCGTGGCTCGAGCGGCAGCCGCAGGTGAAGCGCATCCTCTATCCCGCCCATCCGAGCGACCCCGGCCACGCCTTGTGGAAGCGCGACTTCAAGGGCGCCAACGGCCTGCTCTCGATCGAGCTGGCGTCGCCGCTGGCCCAGGGTGATGCCGACCGCTTCGTCGACGCCTTGCGTCTGTTCGGCATCGGCGCCTCGTGGGGGGGCTACGAGAGCCTCGCTCTCACCTATCCGAGGATCCCCGGCTGGAGCGGCGGTGCCCTGGTCAGGCTCCACATCGGCCTCGAGGATCCAGCCGATATCATCGCCGATCTCGCGCGGGGCTTCGCCGCGCTTGCGTAGGCGTTTCCCGCTTGTGGCATCGCGCCGGCGTGCGGCACTGTAGGCGAGGTCCCGGCCTCGGCCGGGCGAGGCTGGAGGAGGAAAGCGATGGCAGTCACCATCTTCGTCGTGCGCGCCACCATCACCAAGGACAGGGAGGCCGCATTCAACAAGTGGTACAACGAGGAGCACGTGCCGCAGGTGCTGCAGTTCAACGGCGCCGCGAGCGCGCGGCGCTACAAGAAGATCCTGGGCGAGGACAAGTTCCAGTACATGGCGGTCTACGAGTTCGCGAGCGAGGCGGCGTTCAAGAAGTTCCAGGAGTCCGACCACCTCAAGACGCTCATCCAGGAGTACGACGCCAACTTCGGCACGACGTCACAGCGCGAGCGATCAGCCTACGTGCAGGTCTGGCCCTGACGTCCCTCGCGGTGTGGCCTTGTATCGCCGCGCGTTAGGCCGGACTAGCCCGACCCTCGGCATCATGTGGGACGCTCCGCCCGCGTCCTGAGCTTGTCGAAGGACGGACCACGCATGCCAACCGTGCTTCGACAAGCTCAGCACGGGGTTGGAGCATGTCAGCACGGGGTTGGAGCGTGTGACATGACACGCCGGGCGGCGGGTCAAGCCTTACGCTCGTGGGCCTTACATGTGCTGGAACGGTAGGTCCGTGGCGCCGGGCTTCACGCGGCACTGGGTGAGCATGCAGTGCACCTGGCCGCGGTGGTGCGTCTGGTGGTTGAAGAGGTGGGTGACCAGCATGGCCTTGGGCTTCGTCACCTCGCGCTTGGCCGCACCCGAGAACCAAGTGAGATCGCCCTCGAGCCATTTGGGATCGAGCGTGTCGGCCCAGGCGATGATGACCTCGTCGAAGGCCTCGCGCTCGCGCTTGAGATCGTTCCACGCCTCGAACATGGCGAGCGAGTCGGGGATGCCCGGGGCCTTGGGCCTGGGCGTGCCGGCGAAGCGGCTCATCCAGATCTGGTCGCCCCACAGCAGGTGGTTGAGCGTGGCGTGGATCGAGCCGAAGAAGGCACCGCGCTGCTCCTTGCGTGCGGCATCGCTCAGCCCATCGGCGGCGCCATAGAGGTTCCGGTTCTGCCAGCGATTGTAGTCCGCCATCATGCGCACGTAGGCGGGGGTGATCATGCAACCCTCCCATACTTGCGGCCGGGCGCCCTCGCCTCCGGGCGCAAGGCGCCGCGCTGCTAGCCGACGATCTCGTCAGGCTTGAAGTTGAGCGCGATCTCGGCTGCCGCGTTCTCTACGCTGTCCGAGCCGTGTACGGAGTTGCGCTCGATGCTCTCGGCGAACTCCTTGCGGATCGTGCCCGGCGCGGCCTTGGCCGGATCGGTGGCGCCCATCACGTCGCGGTATTTCTTGACCGCGTTCTCGCCTTCCAGCACCTGGACCACGATAGGGCCCGAGGTCATGAAGCGCACGAGGTCGCCATAGAAGGGCCGTGCCTTGTGCACCTCGTAGAACTTCTCGGCCTGGGCCGTGCTCCACCGCACCCGCCTCTGCGCGACGATCCTCAAGCCCGACTTCTCGATCAGGGCATTGATGGCGCCCGTGAGATTTCGGGCCGTCGCATCCGGCTTGATGATGGACAACGTGCGCTCGACGGCCATACGATGCTCCAGGGCGCGTTTTTGCTGCTGTGGCGCGGGGTTATAGCGCGTGCGAAGCGCCAGCTTCAAGTCGAGATTGCGGCGCACAATCGGCTGCCCCGGCGCCGCGCGACCGGGGTGCCCCAGGTGGCCGCCCCCGGTCGGCCATGGTCGTGGGTACCAATTGACGGGCTGGCAAGGATTATCCGAGTTTGAGGAGCGAATGGGCGTACACTCAATGGCCGACCACGGCGCCGACAACGGACGGCCGCGGCTTCCGTCCGATCTGCCCGAATGAATCCGATGTCATCGCCGGCTTCACAGACGCAGTGGTATCTGGCTCGCGAGGGCCAACAGTTTGGCCCGCTGTCCGAGGTCGAGCTGGCGAGGATCATCGAGCTCGGGCATCTGCAGCCCACCGATCTGCTCTGGCGCGAGGGCTTTCCGGACTGGCGGCCGGCGCTCGTCGTCTTCCCGCCGCGTAAGCCCATGGGAGCGCGGCCTGCGGGCCCCGCCCGCTTTCCCGCGTCGCCCGGACCGCAGGTGCGTGGCCAGCGCGAGCCCTCTCCCGTGCGCCAGGGCCAAGTGCTCGGGACCGGGGCCATGGGCCCTGCCGCAAGGCCGAGCCAGGTGCCTCGCGGGCGCTACGCCGAGCCCTACGAGGAAGGCTCCCGCCGCGGAGGCAAGCTCAAGCGATTCATCCTATTACTGATCGTTCTCGGCGCGCTGGCGGCCGCCGGCCTCTACGCCTACCCCGACCGCACGGTGGTGGTCTCCTATCTCAAGGCGCTGCCCTCGCGCCTGCCGGCCTCCCTGTTCGGCACGGATGCGGTGGGCACGGGGGCGGATCGCAAGAACATCGAGGCGTCGCCCCTGCGCGGCTTCAGCGGCGCGCCCGAGGCGATCGATGCCACGCTGCAGGGGACCCCGCTGTGGCGCGTGCTCAAGCGCGAGTTTCCCGACTGGTATGCCGAGCGCCTGAAGGAGGCAGCATCCCTGGCGGCCGAGAACAAGGGTGATGGCGCCATCTCCCAGCGGATGGCGCAAGCGCTCGTCGCGCTGCGGCGCCAAAATGCCGCTCACGCGCTTGCCGCCAGCTTCCCGCACCTCAAGGCCATCGCCTCGAGCTTCTTCGCCAATCTGGTCGAGCTCAGGAAGCAGAGCGTGGAGGCCTGCTACGAGTTCGTGTCCCACGGCGAGGCGAGCCCGTTGATCATCTCGCTCATGCAGAGGCCTGCGCAGGCCACCCACCTGCAGGCGCAGCTGGTCGACGTCTTCGAGGCGATCGCCGACGGTCGCAAGACGCCGCGCGTCTATCCGCAGCCGCGCAAGACCGACTACGACGCGCTGGCCGCCGACCTCACCACCAAGCGCGGCTGGAGCCAGGCCGATCTGCAGCTCTTCTCCGACGAGCGCGCATTGGCGCGCGCCGGCCCCGAGAAGGTGTGCCAGCTCGTGCACGACTGGTTCGCCGCGCAGCTCGCTATCAAGGACCCCGACACGCAGCTGCGGCTACTGGTGGACTCGCTGAAGCCGGTGGTGGCGGGCTGACGCGACGGCGCCGCCACCCTCGCGCGTGGGAGAAAATCAAGTGGCAGCCGAGAGCTTACGCACGATTTCCCCAGCCGCCAACGTGATCGAGATTTAGTGCGAGCGCTGTGCGCATCCCGGCGCTAGAGTCCTCGCCACGGGACCGACCCGCCAAGGCCGGCGGGGGGCCGGTCCGGTGGTCAGCTCGACGGCGATCGCCGGACTCTGCGGGTCGGTTCCCCCGAACGTTCGCCGGTGCGGCAGCATCGGCTTTTTTTGTTGCCCATTGCCCGCTGCCCCGGCACGATCCCGCCAGAGGGGCCGCCACCCGTGCCCCAAGCAACGCCCAGCCGGAGGCTCTGCCGACATGATGAAGCTGCTGTCCAGTCCGCTCTCGCCCTACGGACGCAAGGTGAAGATGACGCTGCTGATGAAGCGGCTTGCGGACAAGGTCGAGATCGTCACGGCCGACACCAACCCCGGCGATAACGTCGAGATCAACACGGCCAATCCGCTGGGCAAGATCCCGGCGCTGATCGTCGACGGCAAGACGGCGATCTTCGACAGCCACGTCATCTGCGAGTACCTGGACAGCCTCTCGCCCGCCCCGGTGCTGTTTCCCAAGAGCGGGCCCGAGCGCTGGAAGACGCTGGTTCTCGGCGCGCTGGCCGACGGCATCCTCGATGCGGCGCTGCTGCTCGTCTACGAGAAGCGCTTCCGGCCCGAGGAGAAGTGGCATGCGCCCTGGCAGCAGCGCCAGCAGGCCAAGATCGACCGCGCCCTCGACCAGCTGGAGAAGAGCCCGCCGGCCTGGGGCCAGAGCCCGGACTACGGCCATCTGACGCTGGCCGCTGCGCTCGGCTATCTCGATTTCCGGCACGAGGGCAAATGGCGCGCTGGGCATCCCAAGCTGGTGGCCTGGCTCGACCAGTTCGCCAAGGCCGTGCCGGCGTTCGAGGAGACCCGGCCGAAGACCTGATCCGGGAAGGCCCGTGATGCTCAGAGCGACCGAGGTGCTGCCGGCCGGGGAGTGGAAAAGCAAGCCCTGCGATGTTGTACGGCTCGACTACGACCGGCGCACGCGCCGGCGCATCACGCTGACGGGCGCCGGCGGCCTCACGTTCCTGCTCGACCTGGCGCAGGCGCCCGTGCTGAGGGCGGGCGACGGCATCCGGCTCGAGGACGGGCGGATCGTCGCCGTCGAGGCGGCATCGGAGCGGCTGCTGGAGATCAGCTGCCGCGACGGCCGCGCGCTGGCGCGCATCGCCTGGCATCTCGGCAATCGCCATCTGGCGACGGAGATCTCGACGCGGGTTCTGCATATCCGCGACGACCACGTGATTGCCGACATGGTGCGCGGCCTGGGCGCCGAGGTGCGCCTCGTCGAGCGACCGTTCAATCCCGAGGGCGGCGCCTATGGTCAGGGCGCCGTGCACGGGCACAGCCATGGGCATGGTCACGGACACGCGCATGGCGACCACCACCACTGAGCGCAGGTTGGGTGGAGCGTGAGCGAAGACCCAACACAAGTCCGATCGTCGCCCAAAACCGGCGTTGGGTCTGCGCTTTGCTTGACCCAACCTACGCCTGAGCGCCCACTGCCGACGCTCGCCCGCCTCATGATCTGGCTGTCGCCGGCCTATCCCGTGGGCGGCTATAGCTATTCGCACGGACTCGAATGGGTCGTGGAGGCGGGCAAGGTTACGGATGCGCACACCCTCGGCAGCTGGATCGAGGACCTGTTGGTGCACGGCGCGGGCCGCAGCGACCTCATCTTCCTGGCCGAGGCATGGCGGGCGGCGGCCGCGGGCGATAGCGCTGCGCTCGAGGGCGTGGCAGAGCTGGCCGCAGCCTTCGCCCCGTCGGCGGAGCGGCGGCTGGAGACCCTGGCGCAAGGCACGGCGTTCCTGGCCGCGACGCGCGCTGCCTGGGATGCGCCGGAGCTGGAGAGGCTGGCGGCGGGGGCAGGCGAGGTGGCCTATCCGGTGGCGGTCGGCATATGCGCGGCCGCGCACGGCCTGCCGCTGGTCGAGACGGCGCACGCTTTTGCGCAGGCATTCGCCGCCAACCTGGTGTCGGCCGGTGTGCGGCTCATCCCGCTCGGGCAGAGCGACGGCCTGCGGGTGCTGGCGCGGCTCGAGCCGCTGATTGCGCGTCTCCTCCCACCGGCCCTGGCAGCGGGCCTCGACGACTTGGGCGGCGCGGCGCTGGCGGCGGATATCGCCTCCATGCGGCACGAGACGCAGTACACGCGGCTCTTCCGGTCATGACGCCGCCGCTTGCCGTCCTGCTGTCGGCGGTCGTGCTCGTCATCGCGGGGCTGCATGCGTACTGGGGCTTGGGCGGATGCTGGCCGGCCACCAGCGCGGAGCGTCTCGCCAAGGCCGTGGTGGGCAGGACGAGCATCAGGCATATGCCGAGCCCCGGCGCTTGCTTCCTGGTGGCCGCGATGCTGGCGGGCGTGGCGGCGTGGCCGCTCTTCGCTGCCGGCCTGGTGCCCGAACCCTGGCCCCGCCGACTGACGGTGCTGGCGGGCATCGGGGTAGCCGCGGTCTTCGTCGGCAGGGGGCTGGCGGGCTATACCTCGGCCTGGCGCCGGCGCTTCAGCGAGGAGCCGTTCGCCCGTCTGGATCGCCTGGTCTATTCTCCGCTGTGCCTGCTCCTCGGCGCGGGCTATACGGCGCTTCTCTTTGCGGATCGCATTCCATGACAGCATCTCCCAACGGCCCCCTGCGCGTCGGCATCGGCGGTCCCGTCGGCTCGGGCAAGACCGCGCTGATGGAGGCGCTGTGCAAGACCTTCCGCGAGCGCTACGACATCTGCGCCATCACCAACGACATCTACACCAAGGAGGATGCGCTGATCCTCACGCGCGCGGGCGCGCTGCCCGAGGAGCGCATCATGGGCGTGGAGACGGGAGGGTGCCCGCACACGGCCATCCGCGAGGATGCCTCCATCAACCTCGCGGCCATCGCGCAGATGCGTGCCAGGTATCCGGCCCTCGACCTGATCCTGATCGAGTCCGGCGGCGACAACCTCGCCGCCACCTTCAGCCCGGAGCTGGCGGACCTCACCATCTACGTGATCGACGTAGCGCAGGGGGAGAAGATCCCGAGGAAGGGCGGGCCCGGCATCACCCGCTCCGACCTGCTCGTGATCAACAAGGTCGACCTTGCCCCGCACGTGGGCGCCTCGCTCGAAGTGATGGAGCGGGACGCGCGGCGCATGCGCGGCGAGCGGCCGTTCGTCTTCACCAACCTCAAGACCGGCGAGGGCGCCGAGTGCGTCGCGGGTTTCGTGGAGCAGCAGGGCGGGCTCGCCTAGGCCCCGTACTCACTGCGGAACGCGGTCGTGCCAGGCTCGATTTGCCCCGAATAGCGGACCGTACGATGCCTCGCTCTTTGCGGTAGAGAAGGCCAGATCCGGATGTGCGGATCATGCGCACCTTGTTCATGGTTCTGGTCGATTTGACGCGGCCACGGAACATTCACGCCGTATCTTCTGCTCACGGCGGATATCGGAAGTATACGGAGAGACGCTCGCCAACGTCAGCCGTGACATCCAATTGCTGCGGCTCTAAGCTCAGAAAACAACAACAAGCACCGAAATTCTCGGGAGGACCTAATGCGGAACAGGACTTTTGGCATCCCGGAACGAATTGCGTTGATCATGCTGTGCGTGCTGTGGCACCCCGCGAATGGCGCGGCGCAGCAGCTGAAGACGGTCAACGTGGGAATGCAACCCATCGTCAACGGGCCGATCTACATCGCGATCAAGGAGAGATACTTTGAGAAGCTCGGGCTCAACCTCAACTTGATCAAGTTTACATCCGGCCCGGCGCAATTCGCGGCGATCGCAGGAGGACAAATCGATCTGGCATGGGGCGGAATGGGTGCATTCTTGCTCGCCAAGGCGAACGGCCAGGATCTCAACTTCTTCGCCGTATTCATGGACTACAATCCCCTCGAGGGGATCGCCGTCCCGGCAGGCAGCCCTGTGAAGTCGGTCAAGGACCTCACGGGCAAGAAAGTGGCATTGGTCCAGGGCTCGGACGCCCACTACGGCATGCTCAAGGCCCTGCGCGCCAACCACACCGACAAAGACGCGCTGCAAATTCTGGGCATGGCGCCTCCCCAACAGGTTGCCGCCCTCGAATCCAAGGACGTCGATGCAATTTTCTCCTGGGAGCCCTTCTTGACGCCACTGACGCAAAAGGGAGCAAGCGTGATCTTCCGCAACAGCGAGCTCGATCCCGGTCCCGCCTTCCTCGGCTGGGCCGGAAAGAAGGAGTGGCTGGAAGCGAACCACGACACTGTCGTCAAGATCCTGAAAGGCTGGAATCTCGGCTTGAAGAAGATGCGTGAAGACCCTGAGCTTGCGATCCGCTACTCTATGGAGTGGGCCGGCATCAACGAAGCGCAGGCACGCGCGATCCAGAAGCAGCTCGTCTATTACGATGCGACCGCTGCTATTGATCCTGCTCAGACTCCCTACTGGTCCAAGGGCTCCAAGCTCAACCGGCTCCTGCACGACTTCCTTGCCTTCGGCCAGGAATACAAACTCGTCAAGGGCACGACTGACGTGGACGGCTACGTCATGACGAGCTTCATGCAGGCCGTCAAAGATGGCAAGTAGTGGCGCGCGCGGACGAGCGCCCAGGGCCAGCTTCTTTCGGTTCGTGAGCGCCGCCGCGGTGACGCTGGCCCTCGCCGCCTGGCTTGCTGCAAGCTTAGCCGGCGTCCTCGACCCGAACCGTCTGCCTCCGGCCCAGGTGCTCTGGGAGACGCTGAGGGATCTGCTGCGCGACGGCTACGCAGCCAGGCCGTTCTGGGAACAGGTGCTGGCGTCGCTGGGTCGCGCACTTTGCGGTTTTGCCCTTGCGGTGATCGTCGGCGTACCGGTTGGCGTCTGGATCGGTATCAACCGCCTCTTCGACGCGGTCGTCACGCCGTTTCTCACGTTCCTTCGCCCGATTCCTCCAATTGCGTTGGTGCCGTTGTTCATCTTCTATTTCGGGATCGGCGAGATATCCAAAGTCGCTCTGATTTTTCTCACAGCGTTTCTCTATTTGACCGTGAACGCCGCCTCCGGTGTGCGGTCGGTGCCGCAGGACCTGATCCTGGCGTCGCGGTCGCTTGGCCTCACGGGGCCGCAGATCTTCTTGCATGTGGTCCTGCCGGGCGCCTCGGCGTCAATTCTCACCGGCATGCGCATCGCGATGACTTTGTCCTGGGCACTGGTCGTGGCTGCTGAGTTGATCGCCGCACAAGTCGGGCTCGGATACATGATCATGGATGCAACGACGTTCTACCGCATCCCCGTCGTCTATGTCGGCATCATCACGATTGGCCTTATTGGCCTGCTGCTTGAAGGCACTCTCCTCGCGCTTGAACAACGCCTGTTGCACTGGCGAGGCAAGCAATGAGCGGCGGCGGGACGCTGGAAATCCGCAGCGTCGGGAAGCGGTTTGCTACAGCGGAGGGCAAGGACGTAGACGCCCTGCAAGACGTGACGCTCACCGTGCGGCCTTCGGAGATTGCGTCGATCGTCGGCCCAAGCGGTTGCGGCAAGTCGACTTTGCTGCGGATGGTTGCCGGCTTCGATTTCCCCACGACCGGCGAGCTGCGGTTGGGCCAAACCGCCATCTCCCGCCCAGGCCAGGACCGCGGGATCGTGTTCCAGCAGCCGCAGCTCTATCCCTGGCTCAACGTCTTCGACAACGTGGTGTTCGGGCCACGCATGCGCGGTGTCGAACGCGCGCGCTATACCGAAGCGGCAAAGCATTACATCAGTTCCGTGGGCCTGTCGGGCTTCGAGAAGGCGTATCCCTACCAACTCTCGGGCGGCATGCGCCAGCGCGTGCAGATCGCGCGCGTTCTCATCAATGAGCCGCGCGTTCTTCTCATGGACGAACCGTTCGGCGCGCTCGACTACCAGAACCGGCTCGTTATGCAGAGGCTCCTGCTCGATCTTGCGGAGAAATACAAACCGACCGTGCTCTTCATCACGCACGACGTGGAGGAAGCGATTTTCATCTCTGACCGCGTCCATGTGATGAGCGCACGCCCCGGCCGCATCGTCGAGACCGTTGAGGTTGCCCTGCCGCGACCGCGCGACTATGGAGAGGCGTCGGCCATGAGCGAGTTCGTGCGTATGAAGCTGCACGTGCTCAAGTTGCTGCAGCACTGAGCCGGCATGTTATCGCGTGCGCGCAAGCCAAACTGCCGCCGTCCGGGTTGAGGGCCGCGGCCGGGCCGGGCCGGCTCAGTGCGGGACACTTCCGGACGTTCCTTGGGCCGGCTTTGACCAAACATGCGGGTCGGGCTTGATCCGATGCGGCGATACGCGGGAAACTTCGCACGGCAGCGTGTCCCTGCAACCCGATCGATAGATCGGCGCGAGGCGGGGCACACCGCGCCGGATCGACGGAGCCGGCTGACGTCGGGCGTTGACGGCGATCTCGCCTGGGACCTTTGGAAGGCAGTCATGGCCGCGCGTGCGCAGACTTGGATCATCGGCACCGGTCTGGTGCTGTCGGTGGCAGCGGCGTGCATGGCCGCGGATGCGCAATCGGATGCGGCCCGCATCGGGCGGGGGCGCTCCACGGCGGATACGGTCTGCTGGGCCTGCCACGTGGTGGGCGCGAACCAGCCGTTCTCGCCCATCCTGCGCGAGCCGGCTCCGGATTTCCGAACGATCGCCCAGAAGCCGGGCGTCACCGCCGAATCGCTCAAGGCCTTTCTGCACACCACGCATCGCACGCAGGGCAAGCCCTACAGGATGCCCAATCCGCGCCTCAGCGAGGAGATGATCGACGACGTAGTCGCCTACATCCTCAACTTGCGCAACCGGTGATCGCCGGGGCCGACTTCAGGCCTTCTTCTCCCAGCGCCCCTCGGGCGACTGCTGCCAGTACGTCACCTCGCAGCCCGCCTGCTTTGCGCCGGTCCACTGCTCGCGCGCCCTGGCAACGGCGGAGGCGTCCCGTCCCTCGAACAGGTAGACCACGCGCGCATAGAGGGTGAGGTCGCCCGCCTCCGCGCCATCGACGAGGAAGCGCACCGCCGCGCCGTTCGGATTGTCGTCCTCCGTCGTCAGGTAGACGGGGTGCAGGCCGGGATGGCCGTCGCGCTTGGTGCCGTGGGGCAGGAAGCTGTCCTCGCGCCAGGTCCACAGCAGCATGTCGAGGGCCTCGATGCGCTCCTCCGAGCCCGCCTGCACCACGGCGCGCCAGCCCCGCTCCAGCGTCTTCTCGACGAGGCTCGGCAGCACGCGCTCCAGCGGCTGGTGCTCAAGGTGGTAGAAGAGGACTTCCGTCATGGCCCGGTGGTGCCTTGTTGCGCGGCAGCCGCCGCACCCGCAGGCCAGGGCAATCGGCTATGCGGGCCGCCATGTCAAGCCGCGCACGCGGGCGCCCGCAGGCGGGAACCATCACGAAAATGCGACGTTCCCCACACTTAGCAGTCATGGAGCACAACGATGCCGAGAGGCTCGAAGGAGAGATATACGGGAAAGCAGAAGCGCCAGGCCGAGCACATCGAGGAGGGTTACGAGGGGCGCGGCGTTCCTGCACGTGAGGCGGCGCGCCGGGCGTGGGCAACCGTCAACAAGGAGACGGGCGGCGGCAAGAAGTCGGGCTCGGGGCGCGGCAAGGCGAGCAGCCACGCCTCCTCGCGCAAGGGCGGCAGGCTCGGCGGTCGCGCTTCCGCCGCAAGGCCCGCCTCGGCGCGGTCGGCTTCCGCCCGCAAGGCGGCGCAAACACGAAAGCGGCACGCCTTGCACTGAGTGGTGAGGGAGGGTGGTTGACGGGAGGTTAGCTGGCCAGGCTACGTCCGCACCACCGGTCGGTAGCGCTGCTCGGGCAAGCCGTAGGTCCAGGCCACGGCCTCGCGCGGCGTGCGCATGTTGGCGGGAACCTGCAGGAAATAATGCTTCTGGGTGCCGTCCGGCTCGGCGGTCCCGTTGACGACCTCGACCGCCGCCCATGCCTCCCATCGCCAGCGCTGGCGCCACAGCACGCCCGTCTCGTCCTGGCACACGCGGTAGGCGCCGCCCTGGGCGATGAACCGCTCGGGCGTGAGAATGTCGATCATGCAGCGGCGGATCTGCGGGTCCTGGGCGGCGGCGATGGTCCTGACCGTGACGAGCTCGGGGCGCTCGATGATCCAGCGCGGAACCAGCACGCCCTTCCAGGCATAGGCCGCCCATTGATCGCGATAGGCGACCGCCGGGCCATCGGCCGCGTGGAGGCGTCCCCTTGCGTCCTGGCGGAGGACGTGGGGGCGGTCCGTCAGCCAGCAGACGTCGCGATGCGGAAGCATCCAGCCGGCGTTCCTGGCGACCTGCCACAGCCCGGCCAGCGTCTGGGTCTGGCGCTGCAGGCCGCAGACGTCGTGGAAGAACTCGAGGGGGCCCAGGGAGGGCGCGGAGTGCAGGGCGAAGCTGCTCGCAGCGAAGCTGAGGAGCCCGCGCCGGCGCGGGGCAAACAACCCCAGCAGGCTTGCGCGCAGGGGCCGCACGCGCTCGCAATCGCGCAGGACGGCCTCGTCGATGCTGGCGCAGAAAGGCGGAACACGCGACAGGCGCGGCTCGCTCGCGAGGCTCACGCGCACGGCCAGCCCGACGGCGCGGTCGACGGCGGCCTCGGCCTTGCGACAGATGTGATCGATGACGAGGGAGCGGACACTGTCGCCGGCAGTGCCGCGCGAGCGCGACCACAGCTCGGCCATCTCCCGCGGTCCGGCTGCCCAGACAACCTCGCGGGGCGGGGGGAGCCCCGCCGCCGCATACGCCTTGACCACGCCCGCCTCCGCCGCGTGGCGGTCGCCGGCGGCGGTGGAGCTGCGCAGGCCTGCCCAGCGCTCCGCATAGGCGCCGAGCCTGGCCTGCTGGGCGTCGGAGAGGCGTGCCAGCTCAATCAGAGACAAGCACGGCGTCCTTGGGCTCGAGCTCGCGCTGGCGCCGCACGCGGTACGTGCCCTCGGTGAGGTTGATGGGGGCGTGCTCCTGGTGATGGATCACGGCCGAGCCCCCCGCCACCTTCACGTGACCGACATAGAGGCCTGCCGGGATCTCGCGAGCGAGCGCGTCGTCACGGAACATGGTGACGCGATCGTAAATGGCGTGGCGATGGCCGGTGACCTCACCCTCGGCGAGCACGGTGGTGCCGTTGACATCCGGCGCCAGAATGGTGCCGGTCGGCGCGACATCGGCAACCCGCTCGATGAGCAAATCGCCCTGGGCAAACATCTCGTTCATGGATTGCTCCTCTCTGCATGCCGGACGGCATGCTGTTACAAACCAGCCTCGATCAATCCAGTTCCGCGTGAGCGCGAGATGGCCATCACGGCGCGGCGCGGGACGACGCTGTCGCCGCGCGAAAAAGGCTTCGGCCTGATGCTTTGCCTCGGTGGCCTCGGATGGAGGTGGGTCGTCCCACCGGCTCCAGCCAGCGTGCTCCGCGATCTCAGTGGCCTCGCCTCACGCTGATCCGCAACCCCATCCATTCTTTTTGTCAGGATTGTGTTCGCGCTGCGCGGCGCCGCGATGACAGATCCGCGATCGGCGCTGCATGGCGCGCGATTGCCCGAAGCGAGGGACGATGCGCGATCACCCTGCCGGCTTCGTGGGCAGACGATTGATTTGTACGCGGCCGAATTTCCGCCGAGCACATCAGATGCCGGGCGCGCCGCATCCGGGGGTCCGAAACGCCGTGCGCTCCCTATTCGCGGCAAGCAGGTCCCTCCCGCGCCCGAGCCCACGCTCGGTCGCGGGATTGTGATGGATCGCCGATGGAACCCGAATAACACTGCTGCCACCGGGATTTTCCTGGGCTCGCGGGATGCGCGTATGTGGCAGTGCGGCAATCCCGCCCACTAGCGACGGATTGACCGCGATTTTTCGCCCTCCTAACCTTCCAAAACATAAACGCAACTGCTGCATTTGTGGCGCTGCCTGTTGCGTTGCGAAAACCATCGAGGGAAGCGCGGCCATGCGTGCCGCGAGGAACGGGGGAAGCTTTGAAGCTGCCTATCCTGCTCACTGGACTCATATGCTGCGTCATCGGGACCGCCACGGCGGGTGAAAGCACAAGCTTCAAGACGCTCAGGCTCGAAGGCAACGCCGTGCGCTGGCAGGTTCCGGTCGGCGGAAAGGCCCGCATCCTCACCTATGCCGTTGCCGTAAACGATGTGGAGTTCGCCGGCGCCCGAAATTGCGGGCGCATGACGGGGATGAGCGGGCTGCTGGCTGCCTCGCACGTCACACCCGTCACACTGCACCAGGAGATGCAGGCGGCGTTCGCGATGTGGGAGGCCGTGGCCAACTTGAGCTTCCGCGAGGCGGCCAATCCCGACGAGGCCGACATCCTGATCGGCGCCCAGAAGGACCCCGAAGGCTGGGCCTTCGCCAACGTCTTCTACGACACGCGGTCCGCGGACGCCTTCAAGCCGATCTCGCGTTCGCTCATCTGCCTCAATCCCGAGAAGCGGTGGAAGGTGGGGTTCGACGGCGACCTGCGGTCCTACGACCTGCGCTACACGCTTACGCATGAGATCGGGCACGCCATCGGGCTCGACCACCCGAGCGGCAGCGGGCAGATCATGGGCTATCGCTACGAGGAGGCGTTCCGGGAGCCGCAGCCGGGCGACATCGCGGGCGCCGTCGTGCTCTACGGCGAGCACAAGCGGGACGGGATCGCCGCCGCATCCGAGCCTGCGCCCGCTGGCCCGACCGGCTCGCCCGGCGCGCTGCCGCCGATCAAGGGCGCCGCGTCGAGGGCACTCCCGCTGCCGGGCAACTGAGCTCATACCCATCGGCGGCGCCCGACGCGCTGCCTCAGGTGCCGTGCCATGTCACGGGCTCCGCCCCCGCCCTCGGCTTGCCTGCTCCGGGCTTCTCCCGCGGGTCGAAGAATGGACACGCATGCCACCCGTGCTTCGACAGGCTCAGCACGGTGTCGGAGCGCGTGACGGGATGCCGAAGGCTGGGCGAATCCTGACGCCCGGCGATGTCAGTCGCTCTTAGCCTCGTCGGCGCCGTCGGCCTGCAGCTGGCCGTAGTTCTGGAGGCCGATCTTGTCGAGCAGGTCGAGCTGCGTCTCGAGGAAGTCGATGTGGCCTTCCTCGTCCTCGAGGAGATCCTCGAACAGCTGCATCGAGACGAGGTCCTCGTTGCGGCGGCAGATTTCGCGCGCCCGGGTGTAGAGATCGCGGGCGTTGAACTCGCCCTTCAGGTCGCATTCCAGAACCTCCTTGATGTTCTGGCCGATCATCAAGGGGGCGATGTACTGCAGGTTGGGCAGGCCCTCGAGGAAGATGATGCGGGCGACCAGCTTGTCGGCGTGCTCCATCTCCTCGATCGACTCCTTGCGCTCCTTCCTGGCGAGCTTGGTGAAGCCCCAGTTCTCGAGCATGCGGTAGTGCAGCCAATACTGGTTCACGGCGCCAAGCTCGTGCTTGAGCGCATCGTTGAGGATGTCGATGACCTCTTTCTTGCCTTGCATGCCGCCGCTCTCCGTGCCGCAATCCAACGTGCGCGGAGTGCCTTGCCGCCGTCATGCGCCCGCGCGCCGAGACCCTGTTCCTACGACACTTGTGCGCGGGCGGCCAGTGCCGTTGCGGACGTCCCGGTGGAATAACGGATATCAGACGGCTTCGAGCGCCGGGTCGGAGGGAACGGCGGGCTGCTGCTCCTGCCTGCGCCGCTCCTTGCGCAGGGGAGGAAGCTCGATCAGGCGCTGCGCCGGCGTCTGGCTGGCGCACCTGAGCAGGCGGCCCCGCGCGCTCGCGCACGCATAGGGGCAGATGACGCCCCTCTCGGCCAGCTCGTCGATCTTCTCGTAGATCGAACTCACCGCCAGCGGCGCGCAGCCGCAGCACACCATCTTCTTCTCGAGGTGGCGATAGACCACGCCGGGCGTCGGCAGCGGCGCATCGGGGCGGCTCAGCACCTCGAGCACGGCGCGCTCGATATCGGCGTCGGTGATGGCGTGGCAGGAGCAGACGATCATGAGGCGACAGTTCCCCGCTTTGTCCGGCTGCTCATTGACGCAGATCATTCGCGGCCGGCATGGCCAGCAACGGCGAGCCGCGGGAGAAGGTGGGCGGCAACACCTGGTCGGCGCCGCGCATGGTGGCGGCGAAGTTCTCGGCGCCGTGCACCACCTCGTCGATCAGCGAGCAACCGAGCAGCGCGAACGCACAGGCACGCATGGCGGGACAGGCGTTGTGCTGGCAGGCCGAGATCATCTCGATGGCGAGGCACTCGTCGCGGCAGAAGCCGTCGCAATCGACCGCGGCGGTCTCCAAGGTGCGGCGCGCATGGCGGTTGATGGCGCGCACCCAGCACGACAGGTCGGTGACGGCGCTCTTGGCGGCGGAGGCGCCCAGTGCATTGGAGTAGGCGCACCATGCCCGCTCCCAGCAGGAAATGTCGCCGGTGCGAAAGCCCGTAAGCCAGTAGCGGAAGCCGAGCCCGACGAGCTTCTCGGCCGAGGCCCTGGCTCCCGGGGACGCTGCCCGTCCGCGCGCGCGGCCGCCAGAGGCCGGCGGATCGATCATGACAGTCTCCAATGGTTGGGGTTCAAGGCCCCGACAATCGGCGGTCTGCGTCGCTTGGCGTGGACCTCCGTCGAAGTCCATTGTTGAGACGCGCTTTCAACATTTCATGGCGCGTGCGGTGCCTGTCAAGAAGCGCGTCGTCAGTTTAGAATTCGTCGAAATCAAAACTGAGCCTCGCCGCGTGTATGGGGAGGGCTCTCCCGCATCAGGTGGCCACCGACGCGCGATGCACGACCGTGAGGTCGAAGGCCGCCGCGAGCAAGGCCTTGGTATAGGCCGCCTGCGGATTGGTGAAGACGGTGTCGGCGGCGCCTTCCTCGACCAGCTTGCCGTTCTTGAGCACGAACACGTAGTTAGCGAGCGCACGCACGACCTTCAAGTCGTGGCTGATGAAGAGGTAGGCCAAGTTGTGGCGCCGCTGCAGGTCGCGCAGGAGGTCGACGATCTGCGCCTGCACCGACATGTCGAGCGCGCTCGTGGGCTCGTCGAGCAGCACGAACCTGGGCTCCAGCACCATGGCGCGGGCAATGGCGATGCGCTGGCGCTGGCCGCCGGAGAACTCGTGCGCGTAGCGGTCCTGGGCGTCCGGATCGAGGCCGACCTCGGCCAGCGCCGCGCCGACGCGCTCCCGGCGCTCGGCGTAGCTCATGCCCGGGCTCTGGATGGTGAGCCCCTCGGCGATGATCTGCCCCACCGAAAGCCGGGGCGAGAGGGAGCCGTAGGGGTCCTGGAAGACCACCTGCATCTCTTTGCGCAGCGGGCGCATCTGGCGGGAATCGAAGCCGTCGATGCGCTTGCCGACGTAGGCGATTGGGCCCTTCGAGGAGACGAGCCGCAGGAGCGCCAGTCCGAGCGTGGTCTTGCCCGAGCCCGACTCGCCGACCACGCCCAGCGTCTCGCCGGCACGCAGCTTGAGGGAGAGGCCGTCGACGGCCTTCACATAATCCACGGTCCGGCGCAGCAGCCCGCGCTTGATCGGGAACCAGACCCTGAGGTTCTCGGTCTCAAGCAACACGGGCGCACCGAGGGCCGGCTGCGGCGGCTTGCCTTTCGGCTCGGCCGACATGAGGTGGCGCGTGTAGGGGTGCTGTGGCCGCTCGAACACCTCGGCCGTGGCGCCCGCCTCAACGATGGCGCCCTTGTTCATGACGTAGACGCGGTCGGCCATCCTGCGCACGATGCCGAGGTCGTGCGTGATCAGCAGCATGGCCATGCCGAGCTCGCGCTGGAGGCTTTTCAGGAGCTCCAGGATCTGCGCCTGGATGGTGACGTCGAGAGCCGTGGTCGGCTCGTCGGCGATCAGGAGATCGGGCTCGTTGGCCAGCGCCATGGCGATCATCACGCGCTGGCGCTGGCCGCCGGAGAGCTGGTGGGGATAGGCGTGGAGGCGTCGCTCGGCCGCGTCGAGGCCGACCTTGCGCAAGAGCTCCAGGACGCGGGCGCGGGCGGTGGCGTCGTCGAGACCGTGGTGCAGCTTCATGATCTCGCCCACCTGCTTCTCGATGGAGTGCAGGGGGTTGAGCGAGGTCATCGGCTCCTGGAAGATGATCGAGATCTTCTCGCCGCGGATCTCGCGCATGGCGTGCGGCGGCAGCTTCAGCAGGTCCTTGCCGGCGAAGTGGATCTCGCCCGTGGGATGGGAGGCCTGCGGATAGTGCAGGAGCCGCAGGATCGACAGCGCCGACACCGTCTTCCCGGAGCCCGACTCCCCGACCAGCGCGACGATCTCGCCCCTGCCGATGCTGAAGGATACGCCCTTGACGGCGTCCACCGTCACGGGCCCCGCCGCGAACCTGACGGAGAGGTTGCGGACGTCGACGAGGGGAGCTGCTGCCGCCGGCATGGGAGCGCTCACCTCTGCATCCTGCGGGGATCGAGCGCGTCGCGCACGGCCTCGCCGACGAAGATGAGCAGGCTGAGGAGGCCGGCGATCGAGATGAAGGCCGTGAGCCCCAGCCAGGGTGCCTGCAGGTTGGCCTTGCCCTGGGCGAGGAGTTCACCCAGCGACGGGGAGCCCGGCGGCAGGCCGAGCCCCAGGAAGTCGAGCGCGGTGAGCGCGGTGATGGAGCCCGACAGCTTGAAGGGCAGGAACGTGAGCGTTGCCACCATGGCGTTGGGCAGCAGGTGCTTGAACATGATCTTCACGTCGGAGAGGCCGAGCGCGCGCGCCGCCAGGATGTACTCGAAGTTGCGGCCGCGCAGGAATTCCGCGCGCACGACGCCCACGAGATAGACCCAGTGGAAGAGCAGAAGCACGCCGAGCAGCGTCCAGAAGCCCGGCACCAGCACCGAGGAGATGATGATGAGCACGAACAGCGAGGGAATCGACGACCAGATCTCGAGGAAGCGCTGGAACACGAGATCGACGCGGCCGCCGAAATAACCCTGCGCGGCACCGGCGGTGACGCCGATGATGGAGGAGAGGACGGTCAGGAGCAGGCCGAACAGCACCGACACGCGAAACCCGTAGATGAGACGCGCGAGCACGTCGCGGCCTTGATCGTCGGTGCCGAGCCAGTTGCGGTTGCCGATGGCCATGTAGCGGGCCATGTGCTCGGGCGAGGTCTCGCAGAACCTGGCGCTCGTCGCCCACGGCGGCGGTCCGGGGAAGCCGAGGCACTGCCCGCTCGCGCTCTTGATGCGCGGATAGTCCTTGTTGATCGACTGGTAGGAGTAGCTGATCGGCGGCCAGATGGCCCAGCCGTTCTTGTCCAGCTCGTCGAGGATCACTGCGTCCTTGTAGTCGGTCACCGCCAGGAAGCCGCCGAACTTGGATTCCGGATAGTCGACGAACACGGGGAAGAGCAGCTCGCCCTTGTAGTAGGCGACGATGGGCTTGTCGTTGGCGATCAGCTCGGCGCACAGGCTGAGCGCGAAGAGGGCGATGAAGATCCACAAGCTCCAGTAGCCGCGCCGGTTGGCCTTGAAGTTTTGCCACCGCCGCTTGTTGAGCGGGGAGAGCGCAAGGCCGCCACCGGCGATCCAGAGCCTGATCGGCACGCGCAGGCCGACCTGCTTGCTGGGTCCCGGGGGAGGCGCAGGCTCGGACGGGTCGAAGGCGCGCGCGATCGGCGTCGTCGGCGCCTTGGCCTCGGCAGCCTGGATGGCCTCGCGCGCTCTGGCGACGGTCTCCGGGGTGGAAGGTTTGTCTCGGATGTTCACGAGCGTCAGACCTCCCGCGACTCGAAGTCGATGCGCGGATCGACCAGCGTATAGGTGAAGTCCGAGACCAGGTTAACGATGAGGCCCAGCAGCGCGAAAATGTAGAGCGTGGCGAAGACGACGGGGTAGTCGCGATTGATCACGCTCTCGAAGCTCAGCAGCCCGAGACCGTCGAGCGAGAAGATGGTCTCGATCAGCAGGGCGCCCGAGAAGAAGGCGTGGATGAAGGCGCCGGGGAAGCCGGCGATGATCAGCAGCATGGCGTTGCGGAACACGTGTCCGTAGAGGATCTGGTTCTGCGCCAGCCCCTTTGCCTGGGCCGTCATCACGTACTGCTTGCGGATCTCGTCCAGGAACGAGTTGCGCGTGAGGAACGTCATGGTGGTGAAGGCGCCGAGCGACATGGCGATCAGCGGCAGCACCAGGTGCCAGGCGTAGTCGGCGGCCTTGCCGACGAGCGACATCTGCGCCCAGCCGTCGGAGGTCAGCCCCCGCGACGGAAACCACTGGAAGAACGAGCCGCCGGCGAACATGACGAGCAGGAACACCGCCACCAGGAAGCCCGGGATGGCGTAGCCGATCACCAACAGCCCCGAGGTCCAGGTGTCGAACCGCTCCCCGTCGTGCACGGCCTTGCGGATGCCGAGCGGGATCGAGACGAGATAGGTGATGAGCGTCATCCACAACCCGAGCGAGATCGACACGGGCAGCTTCTCCTTGATGAGCTGCAGCACACTCACGTCGCGGAAGTAGCTCTTGCCGAAGTCGAGCAGCAGGAAGTTGCGCATCATCATGAAGAAGCGCACGTAGGCCGGCTTGTCGAAGCCGAACTGCTTCTCGAGCTGCTTGATGAACTCGGGATCGAGCCCCTGTGCGCCGCGGTACTTGGAGCCGACCTCTCCGCCGGCCTGACCGGGCTGCGAAGGCCGGGAGGCCGAGAGCCCGTCGCCCTCGTTGCTGCCGATGCGCGCCGTGGCGGAGACGTCGGTGCCGCTCAGCTGCGCGATCACCCGCTCGACCGGGCCGCCCGGAGCGAACTGGATGATGACGAAGCTGACCACCATGATGCCGAACAGCGTCGGGATGATCAGCAGAAGGCGCTTCAGCAGATATGCGGTCATCGCGTGACGCCCGGCACCTCGTGTCAGTTGGGTTTGAGCTTCGCCGCCTTATCGGCGTCGTACCACCAGGTATGGATAATGCCGCGCTCGTAGCGCGGTTTCACCGCGGGCCGGCCGAACCTGTCCCATGTAGCAATGTAATGGTACGGCCGGTACCATTGGGGCACCCAATAATGCCCCGCGCGCAGGACGCGGTCGAGCGCGCGCGTTGCCGTCTTGAGCTCTTCCCGGCTCTTGGCGTCCGACAGCCTGGAGATGAGGGCATCGACGGCCGGGTCGCTGATGCCCGCCAGATTGAAGCTGCCCTCCGTCTTGGCGGCCTCGCTGCCCCAGAACGACCTCACCTCGAGGCCGGGCGTCAGGCGCAGGGAGAAGCGCGTGCCGACGACGTCGAAGTCGAACGACTTGAGGCGGCGCTCGTACTGGGCCGGATCGACGCGACGGATGCTCGCCTGCACGCCGACGGCCTGCAGGTTCGAGACGTAGGCGGTGAGAATGCGCTCCATCGCCGGATCGGTGATCAGGAACTCGACGTCGAGCACGTCGCCCTTGGCGTTGACGCGCTTGCCCGCCTTCACCTGCCATCCCGCCTCGTCGAGCAGGCGTCCCGCCTCGCGCAGGAGCTTGCGGTCCTGGCCTGAACCATTGGACACCGGGGGCTTGTAGACCTCGCCGAACACCTCGTCCGGCAATTGCGTGCGCAGAGGCTCCAGCAGCGCCAGCTCGTCGGGGCCCGGTTTGCCGGAGGCCTTCATGTCGGAATTCTCGAAGAAGCTCTCGGTGCGCGTATAGAGACCGTAGAAGATGTTCTTGTTGGTCCACTCGAAGTCGAATGCGTAGTCGAGCGCCTTGCGCACCCGCACATCGGAGAACTTGGCACGGCGCATGTTGAGGAAGAAGCCCTGCGCGCCGGACGGGCTCTCGTCGGGCAGCGTCAGCAGGAGCATGCGGCCGTCCCTGACCGCGGGGATGTCGTAGCCCGTGGCCCAATCGCGAGCGGTGAACTCCTCGCGCAGATCGAAGGCGCCGGACTTGAAGCTCTCCAGCGCCGCGGTGCGATCGCGATAGTACTCGAAGCGCACCTCGTCGAAATTGTAGCGCCCGCGGTTGACGGGCAGATCCTTGCCCCAGTAGTCGGCGCGGCGCTTGTAGCTGACGAAGGAGCCCTGCTTGAAGTCGCCCACCGCGTAGGGGCCGGAGCCGAGCGGACGCTCGAGCGTGGTCTGGTCGAACTCGCGCGCGGCGTAGTAGGCCTTCGACAGGATCGGCAGCCCGGCGACGACGAGGGGGAGATCGCGGGTCTCGCGGCCCGTGAACGTGAAGCGCACGGTGTGGGCGTCCAGCACCTCGGCCTTGGCGACGTCCCTGAGCTGCACGCGGTAGACCGGATGGCCCTTCTCCTTCAGCACGGCGAACGAGAAGGCCACGTCGTCGGCCGTCAGCGCGGAGCCGTCGGCAAATCTGGCTTCGGGGCGCAAGTGGAACGTCACGGAGTTGCGGTCGGAAGCCACCTCGGCTGAGCGGGCGACGAGGGCGTAGACCGCATCGGGCTCGTCGTAGGCACGGGTCATCAGCGAGTCGTACACGAGCTCGAGGCCCTGCGCGGGATCGCCCTTGAGGATGAAGGCATTGAAGCTGTCGAAGGTGCCGCGCGCGGCGGTGCCGATGGTGGCGAGCCGCCCGCCCTTGGGGGCGTTCGGGTTCACCCACTCGAAGTGCTGGAAGTCGGCGGGGTACTTGAGCTCGCCGAAGGAGGAGAGGCCGTGCCGCGGCCCATCGACCGCCGCGGCCGATGTTGCGAGGGCAACGGCAGCCAGCAGCAGGATCGCCGGCTTCAGAATGCGCATGAGCGTTGCCTTCCCGCACGTCCGCATCGTCGGGTTGCGCGGCAACGCCGCCTAGCCCCGAACGTCGGTCAGCCGCTTGGCTGCGGCCTCATCGTACCACCATACCCGCAGGAACGCGCTGGTGCGTGACGGAAGCTTGGCCGGACGGCGGTAAATGTCCCACATGGCAAGGCGATCGTAGGGCGTGTGCCATTGTGGGACGACGTAGTAGTTCCACAGGAGCACGCGGTCGAGCGCGTGCGTGGCGGCCAGGAGGTCCTCGCGGTCCTTGGCCAGGATGATCTTGTCGATCAGCTTGTCGATGGCAGGGTTCTTGATGCCTATGAGGTTGCGGCTGCCCTCCTTGCCGGCGGCCTCCGAGCCCCAGAAGTCGCGCTGCTCGTTGCCGGGCGACTCCGACTGCGGAAAGCTCGCGACGATGATGTCGAAGTCGAAGGTGTCGTGGCGGCGCTGGTATTGGGAGGTGTCGACGATGCGCACGCTGGCCTTCACGCCGAGCTTCTCCAGGGCGTTCTTGTAAGGGAGCACGATGCGCTCGAAGTCGGGCTGCACGAGCAGAAACTCGGCCGTCAACTCCATGCCCTGAGCGTTCGTCAGCACGCCGTTCTTCGGCGTCCAGCCGGCTTCCGCGAACAGCTTGGCGGCTTGGCTCAGGTGCCGGCGCGTATCCTCCGGCGTCGCATTGACCGGGTTCTCCCATTCCGAGGTGAAGACCTCCGGCGGCACGAGATCCTTCAGCTCCTTGAGCAGCTCGAGCTCACGGCCCTCGGGTTTGGGCGGCGCCTTCAGCTCGGAGTTGTCGAAATAGCTGTTGATGCGCTGGTACTGGTCATAGAAAAGGTTCTTGTTGGCCCATTCGAAGTCGTAGGCAAGGTTGAAGGCCTTGCGCACGCGCGGGTCCTGGAACTGCGGGCGTCGGATGTTGAAGGCGAACCCCTGCATGTAGGCGACCGTGGAGACCGGGATCTTGTCCAGCTTGACGAGGCCGCGCGTGACGGCATCGAAGTCGAACGCTGTCGCCCACGCCTTGGCGCTGTTCTCGCGCCAGAAGTCGAGGCTGCCGGCCTTGAAGGCCTCGAAGGCAGGCACGCGGTCGCGGAAGTAGGTGTACTTGACCTCGTCGAAGTTCCATTGCCCCTTGCTCACGGGCAGGTCCTTGGCCCACCAGTCCTTGACGCGCTCGTAGGTGATGCTGCGGCCTGGGTCGACCTCCTTGATGCGGTAGGGACCGGAGGCGAGGGGAATCTCCAGCGTCGACTTGGAGAGGTCGCGCGGCTCGCCGTTGGCGCCGACGGCCTCGTAGAAGTGCTTCGGCAGCACGAACAAGTCGCCGATGATGACGGGCAGCTCGCGGTTGCCCTTGACGTTGAAGTGGAACGTGACCTGACGGTCGCCGGTCTTCTCGGCCTTCGTGACGTTCTTGTAGTAGAGGGAGAGGCTGGGCGAGACCTTCTTGAGTGCCTCGAGCGAGAAGATCACATCCTCAGGGGTGATGGGCTTGCCGTCGTGGAAGCGTGCGTCCTTGCGCAGCTCGAAGGTGGCGGAGGAGTAGTCGTCCGGGTAGCTCACCCATTCGGCGACCAAGCCGTAGGCGGTGCCCGCCTCGTCAGGGCTCTGCGCCATCAGCGTATCGTAGATGAGCTGCAGGCCGACGGCGGAGTTGCCCTTGACCGGGAACGGGTTGAGGGAGTCGAAGCTGCCAATGTACCACTGCCGCACACGCCCGCCCTTCGGCGCGTCCGGGTTGACCCAGTCGAAGTGCTTGAAGTCGGGCCCGTACTTGGGCGTCCCGATCAGGGACAGCGCGTGATGCCGGGTGAGGTTATCGGAGGCTGAAGCGGCAGGGCCGCCGAGGGCAATCAGGCAGACCAGGGCGGTTGCAAACCTGCAGTTGCGGGCCATGCGGCGTCACGTGCTCCCAGGTGTACGGCGTCCAAGCGGCGGCGTCCTATATTTGGCCACGAATATGCCGGGAGGTTGACGGAGCGCCAAGTTAATCCTTGTTCACTCCCGGCGCGCGGGGCCAGCGGACGTGCCGCGGCATGCTGCAACGCGATCGTGCAAGCTAGAGGCCAGAAACACCGTTCAGCACGTCGGGACGGCCCGCGCGGAGAGGCGCGGCAGGGGGCCGGCGCTACTTGGGCAGCGGGGCAGGCGAATCCGACAGGGTGCGGAGATAGACGATGAGATCAGCCAGCTCGGCGTCGTCCTTGACGCCCGCGAAGGCCATCTTGTTGCCGGGGATGTCCGCCTTGGGGTCGTGCAGGTACTTGATCAGCTCCTCGAACGTCCAGTTGCCGGGATGACCCTTCATGGCTTCCGAGTAGGGGAAGCCTGCCTGCGTCGCCCTGGCGCGGCCGACGATGCCCCACAGGTTCGGGCCGGTGAGGTTGCGGCCGCCCTTGTCGGGCGTGTGACACTGCATGCACTTCTTGAAGGTGTCGCGGCCGCTGTCGGGGCTCGCCTGCGGCAGCAGCGCCACGACCTTGGCGGGGTCGAAGGGGGCCGGCGGCTCCTTGGACGCCGTGGGCGCGATCTCGGTGACCGGCATGGCCCAGCCGGGCTTCTCGGGCTTGTGCTGCCGATAGACGATGTCGAGCATGGTCCTGCTGCCGGCTATCACCAGCAGGGCGGCGAGCACGGCGCCCACCGTCTTGTTGACCTCGAAAGCATCCATGGAGCGGCAATTCCCCGATTGGCGGACCACGCTCTACCGTCGGCGGCACTATAGGTTCTCGCTTCCACCTTGCAACCACGGTCAGGTCCGTTCTAGGAGCTAGCCCCCGAGACGAATTGTCACCCGCATCAGGCCCAGGCAGTCCATGCAGCGCACGCTCATCGTCATCCCGGCCCGCATGCAGTCCTCGCGGCTGCCGGGCAAGCCGCTGGTCGATATCGGCGGTGAGCCGATGATCGTGCACGTGTGGCGGCGCGCCGTGGCGGCGGGGAGAGGGCGCGTCGTGGTGGCCACCGACGAGGAGGGCATCGTCGCCGCCGTGCGCGCCGTGGGCGGGGAGGCCGTCATGACGCGCCCCGATCATGCCTCGGGCTCCGACCGTGTGTTCGAGGCCGTGAGGCGCGTCGACCCCGACGGCGAGTTCGGTCTCATCCTGAACCTGCAGGGCGATCTTCCCGCGCTGGAGCCCGGGCTCGTCGGCGCCTGCCTGGCGCCGCTCCAGGACAGCGAGGCGCAGATCGCCACCATCGCCGCCGAGATCACCGATGCCGGCGAGCGCACGAACCCCAACTCGGTGAAGGTCGTGGGCACGCCCACCGGCGTGCCGGGCCGCCTCAGGGCGCTCTACTTCACGCGCGCCACGGCGCCCGCCGGCGAAGGCCCGCTCTATCACCATTTCGGCATGTACGCCTACCGGCGCGCGGCGCTGGAGCGGTTCGTGTCGCTCAAGCCCTCGACGCTGGAGAAGCGTGAGCAACTGGAGCAGCTGCGCGCGCTGGAGGACGGCATGCGTATCGACGTGGTGCTCGTTGACACGGTGCCGGTCGAGGTCAATACTCCGGAGGATCTCGAGCGCGCCCGCCGTCTCATCGCCGGCCGAGGGCGCGTTTGAATTTTCCGACATCCTTCGAACCTCTCCGTGGCCCCGCACGCATGGCCGACCGAAAGCTGAAATCGCAGGCGGGCTCGCCGAAGGTCAGACAGGCCGCCGCCCCGGAGCGCAAGACGCTTCTGCGCGTCTCCTATCAGGGCGAGCCGGGTGCCAACTCGCACCTGGCCTGCCGCGAGGTCTATCCGGACATGGAGCCGGTGGCCTGCGCCACCTTCGAGGATGCGCTGGCGGCGGTGAAGAACGGGGAGGCGCGCTATGCCATGATCCCCATCGAGAACTCCGTGGCGGGCCGCGTCGCCGACATCCACCACCTGCTGCCCGAGGCCGGGCTGTCGATCGTGGGCGAGCATTTCCTGCGCGTGCGCCACCAGCTGATGGCGCTGCCCGGCGCCTCGCTCGCCACGGTGAAGCGGGCGCTGTCGCACACCCAGGCGCTCGGGCAGTGCCGCAATACGCTGCGCAAGCTGGGCCTCAAGCCGGTGCCCGAGGCCGACACGGCCGGTTCCGCGCGCATCGTCGCGGAGGCCAACAACCTGGAACTCGCGGCGATCGCCACCACGCTTGCCGCCGAGATCTACGGCCTGAAGATCCTCATGCACGACATCGAGGACGAGAAGCACAACACCACGCGCTTCGTGGTGCTCGCCGACGCTCCCGAGCACGCCAAGGCCGGCGACGGGCCAATCGTCACCACCTTCATCTTCCGCGTGAGGAACGTGCCCGCCGCGCTCTACAAGGCGATGGGCGGCTTCGCCACCAACGGCGTCAACATGACCAAGCTCGAGAGCTATCAGCTCGACGGCCGCTTCGTCGCCACCATGTTCTATGCCGACATCGAGGGGCATCCGGATGATCCGCCCGTGGCGCGCGCGCTGGAGGAGCTCAAGTTCTTCTCCACCGAGCTCAAGATCCTCGGCGCCTACCGCGCGAGCCCCTACCGCGCGCAGGCCAACAAGGTGGGACAGGGCGCGTGACGCGGCTGCGGCGCGGTTCGGCTGATCGCAAGGGCCATCCATGAGCGAAACACCTCCCGACCGGTTGTCCGCCGATCCGACGAGCCCCTACTACGATGCCGCTCTGCTCGAGCGTGGCGTCGGCGTGCGCTTCAAGGGCGTGGAGCGCAACAACGTCGAGGAGTATTGCGTCAGCGAGAAGTGGGTCCGGCTGTCGGTGGGCGCGACGCGGGACCGCAAAGGTCGCCCGCTGACGGTCAAGCTGCAGGGCGAGGTGGTGCCCTATTTCCGCGACGAGGCTGGTGGGGCGTAGGAGGGTGCAATAGGCGAAGCCGTATTGCACCGTTTACCGTTGCTCGGCGCAATGCGGCTGCCGCCTTTTGCGCCCTACGAATATCTCCGACGCAAATCCTCGCTTGTCCCGAGGGTCGAAGGACGGACCACGCATACCGGCCGTGCTTCGACAGGCTCAGCACGGGGTTAGAGCGTGCGGCTCAGCACGGGGTTAGAGCGTGCGGCTCAGCACGGGGTTAGAGCGTGCGGCTCGGCGCGGGGTCGGAGCGTGCGGCTCAGCACGGAGTTGGAGCGTGCGGCTCAGCGCAGAGTTGGAGCGCGTGGCTCACGGCATCGGCAGGGCTTCGTGCTCCTTGAGCACGCGGCTGCCGTCAACGTCCTGCTCGACCAGCTTGACGCGATAGCCCCACAGCTGAGCCAGGTACTGCAGCGTGCGCTCCGCCTCGGTCTTGTCGAGGAGCACGCCGTTGCGGACGCGGTGCGTCAGCACCAGCCGGCGGCTGCCTGAGAGGTCGGCGTCGGTGACCTGGAGATCGGGGTCCTGCGCGGACACATCGTAGTGGCGGGCGAGCCGGCGCCGCACGTCGCGGTAGCCCTGCTCGTCGTGGATCGACTTTACGACCATGGCGGCGTCCTTGGCGTCGTCGGAGACGGAGAACAGCCGGAAGTCGCGCATGAGCTTGGGGCTCAGGTACTGGAGCACGAAGCTTTCGTCGCGGAACTGGGCCCAGGCCTGGCGCAGGGCCCCCATCCAGTCCCCGCTGCCCGCAAGGTCCGGGAACCATTCGCGGTCCTCGTCGGTGGGATCGGCGCAGATGCGACGGATGTCGTTCATCATGGCGAAACCCAGCGCGTAGGGATTGATGCCGCTGAAGCGCCGGTCGTTGAACGTGGGCTGGAAGATCACCGAGGAATGCGAGTGCAGGAACTCCAGCATCGTGCCATCGGTGAGCTGGCCGCGCTCGTAGAGGCGGTTCATGATCTCGTAGTGCACGAAGGTGGCGCAGCCCTCGTTCATCATCTTGGTCTGGCGCTGCGGGTAGAAGTACTGCGAGAGCAGGCGCACGATGCGCAAGAGCTCGCGTTGCCAATCCTCGAGCTTGGGCGCGTTCTTCTCCAGGAAGTAGAGCAGGTTCTCCTCGGGCAGGCCCAGCCGGCGCTGCTCGCTCTGTCCTTCTGCCGGCTCGGCCGCACCCTCCTTGGTGATCTCGGGCAGCGTACGGTAGATGTCGTCGTAGGTCGCCTCCTCGTGGGCGCGGCGCTGCGCGATGCGCTCGCGCTCGCGCTTGGCGACGTTGCGCGGACGCGGGCGCAGGTCGCGGCTGACGCCCTGGTTCATCAGCGCGTGCGCGGCATCGAGCACGCTCTCGACCGCGTCCTGGCCGTGCCGCTCCTCGCACTCGGACACGTAGCTCTTGGCGAAGCCCAGGTAGTCGATGATGTGGTCGGGCTGGGTCCAGAGCTGGAACTGGTAGTTGTTCTTGAAGAAGTGGTTGTGGCCGTAAGCGGCGTGGGCGATGACGAGCGCCTGCATGGTCATGGAGTTCTCCTCCATGACGTAGCTGATGCAGGGGTCGGAATTGATGACGAGCTCGTAGGCGAGGCTGCGCATGCCCTTCTTGTAGTAGGCCTCGTCGCGCGCGAAGCGCTTGCCGAACGACCAGTGCCGGTACATCAGCGGCATGCCGATCGAGGAGTAGGAATCGAGCATCTGCTCGGCGGTGATGACCTCGATCTGGTTGGGGTAGATGTCGAGGCCGAGCTCGCCCAGCGCGATCTCGCCCATCGTGTCGTGCACCTTGCGGATCAGCTCGAAGGTCCACTCCGCGCCGTCGAACAGCGGGCGCATGTTGCCCCTGCGCCGCGGCAGCTTCCGGCCCGTGGTGCCCGTGGTGAGTGTCGCCAACTGGTAGTGCCTCCCTTCAGGCCGCGGCGCTGTCCGCCGAGAAGAGCTCGTGGAACACCGGGAAGATGTCTTCGGGCGCCGCCACGCGCCGCATCGCGAAATTCCGGCGACGGCGGGCGATCTCGTTGTAGCCGTGCCAGACCGGCGTCTCGACCGTGTCGTTGAAGCGCTCGCCGTGCGCGGTCTCGATGTAGGCGAAGTACTGGCAGATGGGCAGAATCTCCTCGTCGAGCAGCTCCAGGCAGCGCGGCATGTCGTCGTGGAAGTTGTCGCCGTCAGAGGCCTGCGCCGCATAGATGTTCCAGTCGCCCGGGGAGTAGCGCTCGCGCACGACGCGCAGCATCTCCTCGAGCGCGGTCGAGATCACCGTGCCGCCCGTCTCCGTACCACGGAAGAACGTTTCCTCGTCCACCTCGGCGGCCGTGCTGGTGTGGCGGATGAAGACGATGTGCACCTCGCGGTAGTAGCGCGACAGGAACACGTGCAGCAGCATGAAGAAGCGCTTGGCCAAGTCCTTGAGCGGCTCGGTCATGGAGGCCGAGGCGTCCATCAGACAGAACATGACCGCCTGAGTGGTGGGCTTCGGCACGCGCTCGATGCGGTTGAACTGCAGATCGATGGGATCGATGTAGGCAATGGTGCGGCGCAGGCGCTGCTTGTGCTCGAGGCGCGCGCGCAGCTCGGCGATGCGCTTCGTGTCGGGCGGCGTCTCCGCCTCGGCCGCTGCCAGCTCCTCCTCGAGGCGCTTGATCTCCGCCTCGCTCGGACGCCTGAGCGCCATGCGCCGCCCCAGGCTCTTGCGCATGGTGCGCGTGCGGTTGAGGCGGGCCGGCGGGCCGTCGCTGCTGAAGCCGGCGCGGATGGTGCGCGGCGCCTTGAGGTCCTTGAGCTTCACCTTGATCAGGTTGGGCAGCTTGAGGTCGTCGAAGAAGAGATCGAGGAACTCCTCCTTGGTGAGGGTGAAGGTAAAATCGTCCTGGCCCTCGCCGTCGGGGCTGCCCTGGCTGCCGCGGCCGCCCGCGCCGCCCTGCGGCTTGGGAATCTCGTCGCCGACCTGGTACTGCTCGTTGCCGGGCAGCACGTAGTCGCGCACGCCCGAGTTGCGGCCGAGGCCGAAGGTGGGCTCGCGCAGGCTCTTGGAGCGGATGGTGACCTTCTCGGCGCCCTCGGTCTCGGCGATCTTGCGCGAGCGCAGCGAGTCCTTGATGGCCTCGCGGATCTCCGACTTTGCGCGGCGCAGGAAGCGCTGGCGGTTGCCGAGGCTCTTGGCCTTGGGGTTGAGGCGGCGGTCGACGATCTGCATGAGCTTCTACCGGCTAGTGTCCGTCAGATCGAGGTCCGCTTCCCGGCCAGGCCCAGAGCAATAAAGCGGACTTCTCGATCATCACACTCGTGGGTCTTCGCGATCCCGCGGGCAATGACGCCAATGGCGGCGAGAGTTGCCTCCCGCCGCTCCTGGTCAGCATGTAGCATATGGGAGCACGCCCCGCACGTGGCCGTCAGCTCGACTTCTTCACCCGCATGTACCATTCGACCAGGCGGCGGACCTGGCGCGCGGTATAGCCGCGCTCGACCATGCGCTGCACGAACTCCTCGTGCTTCTTCTCGGTTTCGCTGTCCTGCTTCTTGCCGAAGCTGATCACGGGCAGCAGATCCTCGACCTGGCTGAACATGCGCCGCTCGATGACCTCGCGGATCTTCTCGTAGCTGGTCCAGCTCGGGTTCTTGCCGCCGTTCTTGGAGCGCGCGCGAAGCGAGAACTTGACCACCTCGAAGCGGAAGTCCTTGGGGTTGGCGATGCCCGCCGGCTTCTCGATCTTGCTGAGCTCCTGCTCGAGCACCTGCCGGCTCATGAGCTGGCCGGTGTCGGGATCCTTGAAGTCGTGGTCCTCGATCCAGGCGTCGGCGTAGGCCACGTAGCGGTCGAACAGGTTCTGGCCGAAGTCGAAGTAGGACTCGAGGTAGGCCTTCTGGATCTCGTTGCCGATGAACTCCGCGTAGCGCGGCGACAGCTCCTCCTTCAGGAACTCGACGTAGCGGCTCTCGGTCTCCTCGGGCAGCTGCTCGCGGCGGACCGCCTGCTCGATGACGTAGAGCAGGTGCACCGGATCGGCCGCCACCTCCTGGGTGTCGAAGTTGAAGGTCTCCGACAGGATCTTGTAGGCGAACCGCGTCGAGGCGCCGTCCATGCCTTCGGTCACGCCGGCGGCGTCGCGGTACTCCTGGATGGTCTTGGCATGCGGGTCCGTGTCCTTGAGGCTCTCGCCGTCGTAGACGCGCATCTTGGAGTAGAGCGAGGAGTTCTCGTGCGCCTTGAGCCGGGTGAGGACCGAGAAGCGCGCCAGCATCTCGAGCGTGCCGGGCGCCACGGGAGCGCCGCTGAGCTCGCTGGTGGAGAGCAGCTTCTCGTAGATCTTCTTCTCCTCCGCCACGCGCAGGCAGTAGGGCACCTTGATGACGCTGATGCGGTCGAGGAACGCCTCGTTGTTCTTGTTGGCGCGGAAGCTCTGCCACTCGCTCTCGTTGGAGTGGGCGATAATGAGCCCCTGGTAGGGCATGGCGCCCACGTTCTCGGTGCCGACGTAGGTGCGGTCCTGCGTCGCGGTCAGCAACGGATGCAGCATCTTCAGCGGCGCCTTGAACATCTCGACGAACTCGAGGACGCCCTGCGTGGTGCGGTTGAGGCCGCCCGAGTAGGAGTAGGCGTCGGCGTCGTTCTGGCCGAAGTGCTCGAGCTTGCGGATGTCGACCTTGCCGACGAGGGCGGAGATGTCCTGGTTGTTCTCGTCGCCGGGTTCCGTCTTGGCCACGCAGATCTGACGCAGCTTGGAGGGATGCAGCTTGATGACGGAGAACTTGGAGATGTCGCCGCCGAACTCGTCGAGACGCTTCACGGCCCACGGCGACATGTTGCCCGTCAGCAGGCGCGAGGGAATCCCGTAGCGGTCCTCGAGCATCCGTCCCATCGACGCGGGATCGAAGAGGCCCAGCGCACTCTCGAAGATGGGGCTGACGCCGTCGTTGGTGGCGAGCACGTAGATCGGGCACTTCTCCATCAGGTCCTTGAGGCGATCGGCGAGCGAGGACTTGCCGCCGCCGACGGGCCCGAGCAGGTAGAGGATCTGCTTCTTCTCCTCGAGGCCCTGCGCGGCGTGGCGGAAGAAGCCAACGATGCGCTCGATCGTCTCTTCCAGACCATAGAAGTCCTTGAAGGCGGGATAGACCTTGAGCGTCCGATTCATGAAGATGCGGCCGAGGCGAGCATCCTTCGACGTGTCGACGAGCTCCGGCTCGCCGATCGCCGTGATCATCCGCTCCGCGGTGCCGGCGTATAGCGCCGGATCAGCCCGACATCCCTCGAGGTATTCCCTCAAGGACATCTTGTGCTGCCTCTGGCTCTCGTAAGCCTGAGCGTAGAGGTCGAAGATGTTATCCTTCGTCATCATTTCGTCGCCTCTGAGTCCGGCGTGTCTTTGTCAAGCTTAGACCGAAAAAGCTGGGCGAGAATAGGTGTGTAGCCGGTTTGTTCGCCTCCGAGCCTGTGATCATATGGCCAATCCGCCACGCCGAATCCCGCCTTCAATCAACATGGTGATCGATCTGCCCGAAAACAAACCGGCATGCTGCTCGCCTTTCGGGCAATAACCGCCTGCCAGGATACTCGATCCCGCGCCGAATCGATCGTGAACAATTGGCAAGCCGCCTGGGGCCACAATCGATTCGCGCGAGGCTGCGCTTGGGACGGCCGGACCGCTCGGTGTAAGCTTGCCTCATTTGTTGGTGGGGAGTGGGGCCCCCTTGCCGCACGGTTCGCCGCAGTTCACGCCGAGACAGCTGCTCGATGCGGCGCGCCGGGCCGAGGCGGAGGGCAAGTCCGACGTGGCGCGCCAATTCTACCGGCACCTCGTCGAGCAATATGGGGACACGGTCGAGGCGGCGGAAGCGCTGGGCGGGCTCGCGCGGCTCGGTGGCGGCCACGGCGTCCACGGCCTCGAGGCGTTGGGGGCGATGCCACCGCGGGCAGCGGCCGGGCGACGCGGCTTCGACCGGCGCTCAGTGGCCGCGGGCGGCGGCGGGTATGTGGTCGGCCGCGCCGTGGCGGCTCTCGTCAGCGGGCTCGGGTGGCTCACGATCGCCGGCGCGCTCGCAGCGCTCGCCCTGGGCCTGTGGCCCGAATTGCTGCAGATGGCGGCTCTGCCGGAGCTGCGGCTCGGCCCGGATGCGCTTCTGCAGGCGGCAATGGCTCTGCCGGGCGGCGCCATCGGCGTGCTGTGCGGCCAGGCGGCGCGGGCGCTGTTCGACATGGCCGCGGCCGCGCGCGAGCTCGCGGCAATCGAGAGAACCAGGGCAGGCGGCGGGCCGCGCTGACGGGCGGTCGCCTCGGCGCTCGATCAGCGGCTGCGGCGGTGCTCCTCGAGGCGCGGCATGATCTCCACGAAGTTGCAGGGACGGTGGCGGTTGTCGAGCTGCCACTTGAGGATCTCGTTCCAGGCATCCCTGCAGGCACCGGGCGAGCCCGGCAGGCAGAAGATGTAGGTGCCGTGGGAGAGGCCGGCGCAGGCGCGCGACTGGATCGTCGACGTTCCCACCTTCTGGAACGAAACCATGTGGAAGATCGTCGAGAAGCCGTCGATCTCCTTCTCGAAGAGCGGCTTGACGGCCTCGGGCGTCACGTCGCGGCCGGTGAAGCCGGTGCCGCCGGTGGTGAGGACGACATCGACGGAGGGATCGGCGATCCAGCCGCGAACCTTGTCGGCGATCTGCGCAACCTCGTCCCTGACGATGGCCCGGTCGGCCAGCTCGTGACCGGCCGCACGGAGCATCTCGACGAGGGCCGTGCCGGACTTGTCGTCCTCCAAGCCGCGGGTGTCGGACACCGTCAGCACGGCGATGCGGACGGGGATGAAGGGGCGAGCGTCGTCGATCTTCGGCATGAGCGGTCTCATAAGCGAGGAGACCGCGCCATTCTCTCAGGCGCGCGGGCGGCCGTCACCTGCCGACGGGGCGAAAGGGCGGCTAGCCGGCGGACCGCTCGGGCAGGCCCAGGACGTTGCCCTCGATGCCGGCGAGGCCGGGCTCGTCGTCGTTGCTCGAGAGCGGCATGCGCACGGGGAGCACGGGCACGCACAGCTCGGTGCGCCGGTGCATCTCGCGCGTGACGGTCGGATCGTTGAGGTGGATGGCCAGGAAGGGGCGGTCGTAGTCGAGCGACAGGCCCCGCTTGGGCACGATCTCGCGGTGCAGGCGCGACATGAGCCGGCCGCTCTCGGCGTAGGAGCCGACGTGCGTATGCACTGCGTAGGCGCCGCCGGGAAGCGTCTGCGTGAGGATGCCGGCCTCCGGGTCCGGCTCGAGCCCGAAGGCCACCGGAATGCATGCGTCATAACGTAGCAGCTCGGGTGCCGTCAGCCGCGGATTGTCGCGGAAATAGCCGTATGCCTGCTTCACGCGCGAGCGCATGCCGCGCTTGGCCAGCCACTCGTCCATCTTCCGCCAGGCCTGGCGCGCTGAGGTCTCGTAGGGACCGAAAGCGCGCACATACACGACGGTCGTCGGTCGGATGTAGCGGTAGGTGACGCGCACGGAGTCCTCTCGGGAACGCAAACGGCCGGGGCCTCCCCGACCCCGGCGAGCGGCACCATAGGCAGCACGTCTTGCGAATGTCTTAATCGCGACCCCCGGATTTCCCTGCAAGGGGCGCCATGCCGATGCACCGCCCATCAGCGGCCCAGCGCGGCCTTGATGGCGAGCAGGTCCCGCCAGGCCAGCCGCTTGGCCGCCGGGGTGCGCAGCAGGTAGGCGGGATGCAGCGTGGCGATCGCGGCTGCCTTGGCGCCGCCGATCTCGATCTCGCGCAGCTTGCCGCGGATGCGCATGATGCCATCTGCAACCTCGAGGACATGCTTGGCCGCGGCGCCTCCGAGCAGGACGATGAGCTCGGGCGCCACCAGCTCCACCTGACGCTCGAGGAACGGCCGGCAGACCTGCGCCTCCTGCGGGGTCGGCGTCCGGTTTCCGGGCGGACGCCAGTAGACGATGTTGGTGATGTGCACGTCGCATTCGGTGAGCTCGATGGCCGCCAGCATCCTGTCGAGCAGCTGCCCGGCGCGGCCGACGAACGGCCTGCCTTCGAGGTCCTCGTCGCGGCCGGGCGCCTCGCCGATCAGCATGAGCCGCGCTCGCGTAGCACCGCGATAGAAGCACAGGTTCTTCGCGGTGGCCTTGAGGCCGCAGCCGTCGAACGCGGCGAGCCTGGCCGCTAGGTCGTCGAGCGTGGCCGCCTCGCGGGCGGCGGTGCGCGCGGCCATCACCGCGGTGTCCGGCGTGGTGGCGGGGAACTGACGCGGTGCCGCGACGCCGCTGGTGGCCGGGGGCGGCCGGCGGACGGGCGCGGGAGGCGGGGAGGGCGGCGGCTTGGGTGGCTCGGGCCGTGTCGTCCCCCCGGGGGGCGGCGGCCGAGAGATCACAGGCGCGAAGCCGGCGCCCGGCGCGTTGTCCCGTCTCTGCAGCCAGTCGACCGGCGCCTCGGCCACGGCCTGATCGACGCCCATCTCCCTGTACCAGTCGAGCAGCGCGATGAGCTCGGCGGCTTTGTTCCTGTCCAGCATGGGGCCAAGTCTAGCGGGGCCGGCGGCGAATTTCAGTACCGCCGAATTCGCAGGTCCTCCCTCCGCGCTTGGCGCTTGACGCTGGGCGCGAGCCCGACCTATCGAACCGGCGAGCGTTTCAACCGGGGCCGTTACATGGCGCATGCAGACGATCTCCCGCCTCGCGAGGGGATGGATTTCGACGTGGTGATCGTTGGTGCCGGCCCCGCGGGGCTCGCGACCGCCATCAGGCTGAAGCAGCTCGCGGCCGCGGCAGGCAGCGAGGTGTCGGTGGTGGTGCTGGAGAAGGGCTCCGAGGTCGGGGCGCACATCCTCTCGGGCGCGGTCATCGATCCGATCGGGCTCGCCACGCTCATCCCCGACTGGCAAGCCAGGGGTGCGCCGGTCGAGACGCCCGTCAGCGAGGACCGATTCTACTATCTGGGGCCCGCGGGGGCGCTGCGCATACCCAACCTGCTCATGCCCCCGCTCATGAGTAATCACGGCAACTACATCGTGAGCCTCGGGAACCTGTGCCGGTGGCTCGGCGAGCAGGCGACCGAACTCGGCGTCGAGATCTATCCGGGCTTTGCCGCGGCCGAGGTGCTCTACGACGAGAAGGGTGCCGTCACCGGCGTGGCCACCGGCGACATGGGGATCGGCAAGGGCGGAGAGCCGACCGATCGCTTTACCCGCGGCATGGAACTCAGGGGCAAGTACACGATCATCGCCGAGGGGGCGCGGGGATCGCTGGCCAAGACCCTGATGGCCAGGTTCGAGCTCGAGCAGGGACGGCAGCCGCAGAAATACGGTATCGGGCTCAAGGAGCTGTGGGAGGTGCGCCCGGAGATGCATCGACCGGGCCTCGTACAGCACACGCTCGGCTGGCCGCTCGACGATGCCACGGGCGGGGGATCGTTCCTCTATCACTACGGGGCCAACCTGGTGTCGGTCGGCTTCGTCGTGCACCTGAACTACCGCAACCCCTACCTGTCGCCGTACGGCGAGTTCCAGCGCTTCAAGACGCACCCGCTGATCCGCGGCACCTTCGAGGGCGGGCGCCGCATCGCCTATGGCGCAAGGGCGCTGACCGAGGGGGGCTGGCAGTCGATCCCGCACCTGACGTTTCCGGGCGGCGTGCTCGTCGGCTGCGCGGCGGGCTTCATGAACGTGCCACGCATCAAGGGCTCGCACAACGCCATGCTGTCGGGCATCGCCGCGGCGGATGCCGCCTTCGCCGCCATCGCCGAGGGACGCGCGCACGACCGGCTGGAGGCTTACGAGGAGAATGTCCGCTCCGGGCCGATTGCCACGGATCTAAGGCGCGTGCGCAATGCCAAGCCGCTGCTCGCCAAGCTCGGCACCGCGCTCGGCACCGCCGCGTCGGGCATCGACATGTGGCTCAACACGATCCTGCCAGGCATCGGCCTCGGCTACACGCTGAAGCACGGCAAGCCCGACTGCGCGACGCTCGAGCCGGCGAGCCGGGCGCGCCAGATCGCCTATCCCAAGCCCGACGGCGTGCTCACCTTCGACCGTCTGACCAACGTGTCGTTCTCCGGCACCAACCACGAGGAGGACCAGCCCCCGCATCTCAAGGTCGCCGATCCGGCGCTGCAAAGAAAGTCGGAGCACGACGTCTACGCGGGGCCGTCGAGCCGCTACTGTCCGGCTGGGGTCTATGAGTGGGTCGAGGAGGCGGAGGGTCCGCGCTACGTGATCAACGCGCAGAACTGCGTCCACTGCAAGACGTGCGACATCAAGGACCCGAACCAGAACATCAACTGGACGGTGCCCGAGGGCGGCGGCGGCCCGAACTATCCGGGCATGTGAGCCTGCACGCTCAAGAAGCCCGGGAAACGAGAACGCCGTGGTGTTGCCACCACGGCGTTTCTGCGGGGCAGAACGCGCTGCCGCTTACTTGCTGCTCTTGGCCAGGGGAGACTCTGTCGGCCTCTCCACCTGCGCGAGCGGCGAGTCGATCGGCTTGTCGACCTGGGCCAGTGGGGACTCCGTGGGCTTGTCGACCTGGGCCAGCGGCGACTCGGTCGGCTTGGTGACCTGAGCCAGCGGGGACTCCGTGGGCTTGGTGACCTGGGCCAACGGCGACTCGGTGGGCTTGGTGACCTGAGCCAGCGGGGACTCCGTGGGCTTGGTGACCTGAGCCAGCGGGGACTCGGTGGGCTTGGTGACCTGGGCCAGCGGCGACTCGGTGGGCTTGGTGACCTGCGCCAATGGCGACTCGGTCGGCTTGGTGACTTGGGCCAGCGGTGACTGCTGGGCAACCGCTGCCGCGGCTCCGCAAGCAAGCAGCGCGACGGTGGCCGCGGCGCCTATCATCTTCCTCATGGTAGCGGTCTCCTCGTTGCTAACTAATATGATACCTTTGCGACGAGGACCGCCGACACGCGTTGATGTGGATCAACCTGCAACGACCACGCCGGATCGTGGCGCGCGGATTGCTGCCGGCGCGTGGACGGATATGGTCCTCGTGAGCGTTGCGGGATGAGGCCGGGAGGAGGTGGACGCATGGGACTGCATCCGGAAGCGCAGCAGGTGTGCGATCTGATCGTCGCCTCGGGCCGGCCGCCGTTCGAGACGCTGTCGCCGGCGGAGGCGCGCCAGGCGTACCTGGCGTCGCGGCCGATCCTGCAGCCGGATCCTCCTCCTGTTGCCGAGGTCCGCGCGCTCGAAGCCGAGGGACCGGCCGGTGCAATCCCGCTCAGGTTCTACCGCGGCCGGGACGCGGCGCCTGGCCGGCTGCAGCCGGCGCTCATCTACTTCCACGGCGGCGGCTGGGTGATCGGGGATCTCGAGAGCCACGACCAGGTCTGTCGGGCGCTTGCCAACGCCGTGCCGTGCATCGTCGTCGCCGTCGACTACCGGCTGGCGCCCGAGCACAAGTTTCCCGCCGCGGCCGAGGACGCCATCGCCGCCACGCGGTGGATCGCGGCAAACGCGGATAAGCTCGGCATCGACGCCGGGCGGCTGGCCGTCGGGGGCGACAGTGCCGGCGGCAATCTCGCCGCCGTCGTCTGCCTCGCCGCGCGCGACGGCGGCGGCCCGAGCCTGGTGCACCAGCTCCTCGTCTACCCCGGCACCGACATGGGCCTGGGCTGGCCGTCCGTCGCGCGCCACGCCCAGCAGCTGCCGCTGACGCGCGCGGCCATGCAGTGGTTCATCGCCCACTACCTGCGCGGCGCCGCCGACGAGGCGGACTGGCGGGCCTCCCCGCTCAAGGCGACGAGCCACAGGGGACTGCCTCCGGCCCTTGTCATGACAGCCGCCTTCGATCCGCTCTGCGACGAAGGCGAGGCCTATGCCAAGGCGCTGGCCGCGGCGGGCGTGCCGGTCAGGCACGAATGCTTCGCGGGACAGATCCACGGGTTTCTGACGATGGGGCGCATCGTGTCGGATAGTGGACGCGCCATCGAGATGGGCGCGGCGGCCCTCAGGCAGACGTTCCGCCAGGGCTGAGCGTCAAGGTTAGCGCGGAGCGTGTTTGCGCCGGATCTGCCGCGCTGCTCGTTTGCGTGGCAGCGGACGGTCCATTGTTTGCCTCAATTTCCGTGCCTTCCTGCGGGCCTCGCCCCGCTTGCAGGGGGCGGACAAAACTCGATGCGTGGCGATCTTTTGCGGTCGCACGCAAATGCCTTTCCTGCTAAGCGTAGGTTGGGCGGGAATCAGGGATGGGCCTCAACTCTCCCGGCACGAGGTGACATGCGCGCTCGTTATCCTGTGCTCTTCAGTCTCTTGGCGGTCCTTGGGCTGGCGGCCACGCCGGCGACGGTGGCAGTAGCGGGTGTCGGCGGAGGAACCGCCGACGAGGCCGGCCGGGCGCGATCGCTGCTCGGCAGCTATCTTGCGGGCCGGGTCGCCAGGGGGCAGCACGACACCGAGGCGGCCGTCGGCTACTACCGGCAGGCGCTGCGGCAGGATCCCGAAAGCGACGTGCTGCTCGAGCAGTCGTTCGCCATGGAGCTCATCGAGGGCAACTGGCCGCACGCCGAGGAGCTGGCGCGCACGCTTGCGGCGATGGAGCAGCCGCGCCGCACCGCCCACGTCTTCATGGGGCTTGTTGATTTCAAGGCGCAGCGCTACGCGGAGGCGGACGAGCATTTCAAGATCGCGGCCGGCAATCCCATCGGCGAGCTGACGAGCACGCTGGCGCGGGCCTGGCTGTACCAGGCGCAGGGCCGGACGCAGGACGCGCTGGCCCTGCTCGACGCCCCCAAGCAGCCGGAGTGGGCGCAATACTATCTGCGCTTCCACCGCGCGCTGCTCGCCGACCAGGCGGGACGCCGGATGGAGGCGCGCGCCGCCTACGAGCGCATCCCCAAGAACGACCAGCGCACCCTGCGCGTGACGCTCGCCTACGCCCAGCACGCGGCCAATGCCGGCGACACCAAGCTGGCGCTGAGCCTGCTCAAGGCGCAGGTGGAGAGGACCAAGGGGGAGGGCCACCCACTGGTGCGGGCGCTGCAAGCGCGCATCGAGGCGGGCGAGCGTCCGGACCTGCTCGTCAAGACGCCGGCCGAGGGCATGTCGGAGGCATTCTACGGCCTGGGTGAAGCGCTCACGGGCGACGGCGGCGTGAGCGTCGGCGCCGTCTATCTGCAGCTTGCGCTCTATCTGGTGCCGGACTCCGTGTTCGCTCTGACCGCGCTCGCCAATGCCTACGAGACGACGAAGCGCTACGATGCGGCCATCGCCGCCTACGACCGCATACCTCGCGGCAGCCCGCTGCAGCTGAGCATCGACGTGCGCAAGGCGCTGAACCTCACGCAGCTCGAGCGCGTGGACGAGGCGCAGAAGCTTCTCGACGAGCTGACGCGCCAGTATCCCAACGACATCCAACCGCTGGATGCGCTGGGCAACATCATGCGCGGGCACAAGCGGTTCGCCGAGGCGGTCGACTACTACACGCGCGCCATCGCCCTCATCGACAAGCCCGAGCAGAAGCACTGGACGTACTTCTACTCGCGCGGCACCTGCTACGAGCGCGTCAAGAACTGGCCGCTCGCGGAGGCCGATCTGCAGCGCGCGCTCCAGCTGAGCGCCGACGAGGCCCTGGTGCTCAACTATCTCGGCTACTCCTGGATCGACCAGAACAAGAACCTCAAGCAGGGCCTGGCGCTCATCGAGAAGGCTGTGCGGCAGAAGCCCGACGACGGCTACATCGTCGACAGCCTGGGCTGGGCCTATTACCGCATGGGCAACTACCGGGAGGCCGTGAAGCACCTGGAGCGGGCGGTCGAGCTGCGGCCCGAGGACCCCGTGCTCAACGACCACCTGGGCGACGCCTACTGGCGCGTGAAGCGCGAGCGCGAAGCCCGCTTCCAGTGGGACCAGGCGCTGACGCTGAAGCCCGAGCCGGAGGACGCCGAGAAGATCAAGCGCAAGCTGCAGAAGGGCCTGCCGCTGCCTGCGCAGGCGCTCAAGCGCACCAACGAGGTGCAGAAGCGGGTCGAGAAATCGAAGAAGAGCACCCAGGCCAAGAGCTTCCCCTTCTTCCAGTGACCGGAAGGCGCGCAGTGCGCGCCGGTGCGGCGAGAACGATGAGGGGCCAGGGGCCGGCCGGCAAATCGCCGCCATGCAGATCCGCGAGACTGCCCGCGCCAAGGTCAATCTGACGCTCGCCGTGCTCGGCCGGCGCGCGGACGGCTATCACGACCTCGAGAGCCTGGTGACGTTCGCGGACATCGCCGACGGTCTGACGCTCGAGCCCGGCCGCGACTGCCGGATTACCGTATCGGGGCCGTTCGCTGAGACCATCACTGGGGCGAACCTGCTGGAGACGGCGCTCGCCGTCCTGCGTGCGGCCGACCCGGGCCTTGTGCTCGGCGACGTCGCGCTGGAGAAGCACCTGCCCGTGGCGGCGGGGCTCGGCGGCGGCTCAGCCGATGCGGCAGCGCTGTTGCGGGCAGTGCGCAGGGCCAACCCGGAACGAGCCGGCGCCGTGGCCTGGAACGTGCTGGCGGCGCGCCTGGGCGCGGATGTGCCCGTGTGCCTGGCCGGGCGGCCGGCCCTGATCCGGGGTATCGGCGACCGCATCGGGCCGTCTCCCGGCGTGGCCGGCCTGCCGCCGATTGCGGCGGTGCTCGTCAATCCGCGGCTGCCGCTGCCGACGGCGCGGGTCTTCCAGGCGCTGGATGCGAGAGGCGTGGCGGGTCGTACGCTGCCGTGCAATGCGTTCCGCGATCTGCCCTCGCTCGCCGCCTACATGGGTGCGGTCGGCAACGATCTCGAGCCGCCGGCCGTCTCGCTCCTCCCCGTCATCGCCCAGGTGAAGGCCGCGCTCGCGGCGCAGGATGGATGCCTCGTTGCGGCGATGTCGGGGAGCGGGCCGACGTGCGTCGGTCTCTTCGAGGCCGACGCGCCGGCGGCGCGCGGTGCCGCGGCGCTCGCGGGCGCGCATCCCGGCTGGTGGGTTGCCCGGACCCGCCTCGACTGGCCCGCCTGACGGCACGGCGAGATGCCCCCCGGGCTGGCCCGCGATGGGCGGCATACCGGCATGGCGCGTTTGGCAGTTGTCGGCAGAGGGCTTCCTTGTAGGATAGCGGGGCGAGCAACGCTTTTTCGGGCATGCAGGCATCCTCCGCCGGCTGATGTGACGGGCTGGGGGGCGACTGGAACGGAACGGGAAGAGCAGAGATGACGGCAAACGGCTCGAGCAACAAGTGGATCGGCAAGCGCACCATCCGGCCGGACGGAGAGGACAAGGTGACGGGCCGCGCCGCCTACGGCGCCGACCAGTCGCTTCCGGGCATGCTGATCGGCAAGGTCCTGCGCAGCCCGCACCCCCACGCCCGCATCAAATCGATCAACACCGACAAGGCGGCGGCGCTGCCGGGCGTCAAGGCAGTGATGACCGGCCGCGACCTCGTGGATTTCCCGTGGGACAAGCCGGCGCCCCTCGGCATCCAGGACCTGCGCTTCAACAGCCGCAACGTCATGGCCCGCGACAAGGCGTTCTACGTGGGCCATGCCGTGGCCGCCGTCGCGGCCACATCGGCCAAGATCGCGGCCGCCGCCCTCAAGCTGATCGAGGTCGACTACGAGGTGCTGCCGTGGGTCATCGACGTCGATGAGGCGCTCGAGCCGGGCGCGCCGATCCTGCATGAGGACATGCGCGGCGTGGGCGAGAAGCCCGGTCCGGCCACGACCTCCAACATCGCGGGCAAGCTCGAGCACACGCTGGGCGACTGCGAGAAGGGCTTCGCCGCAGCCGACGTGATCATCGAGCGCAGCTTCAAGACCAAGCCGGTGCATCAGGGATATATCGAGCCCCACGCCTGTCTCGTCAGTGTCGGCAAGGACAATCACGCCACCATCTGGAGCAGCAGCCAGGGCCACTTCATGGTGCGTGACATGACGGCCCAGCTGACCGGGCTGAAGCTCAGCGACGTGCGCGCAATTCCCGCCGAGATCGGCGGCGGCTTCGGCGGCAAGACCATCGTGTACCTGGAGCCGCTGGCCGTGATCCTGGCGCGCAAGTCGGGGCGCCCGGTGAAGATGGTGATGACGCGCGAGGAGGTGTTCCGCGCCACGGGGCCGACCTCGGGCTCGTCGAGCACGGTGAAGATCGGCGCGACCAAGGACGGCAAGATCACCGCGGTCAAGGCGACCTACCGGCTGCAGGCCGGGGCCTTTCCGGGCTCGCCCATCCGCGGCGCCGTGGGCTGCGCGCTCGCACCCTACGACATCCCGAACGCGCAGATCACCGGCTTCGACGTGGTGACCAACCGGCCCAAGGTGGCGGCCTACCGCGCGCCGGGAGCGCCGATCGGGGCGTTCTCGATGGAGTGCGCCCTCGACGAGCTGGCGGCGGCGCTGAAGATGGATCCGCTCGTGCTGCGCCGGAAGAATGCGGCCAAGGAGGGGACGAAGACCGCCTACGGCCCGACGTTCCGCCGCATCGGCTACGAGGAGACCCTCGAGGCGGCGCTCAGCCATCCGCACTACAAGACGCCGCTGGGGCCCAACCAGGGCCGCGGCGTCGCAAGCGGCTTCTGGTTCAATGCCGGGGGCGAGTCGAGCGCCCAGGTCTATATCAACGAGGATGGCACGGTGGTGGTGGTGACGGGCCACCCGGACATCGGCGGCTCGCGCGCCTCCATGGTCAACATCGTGGCGGAGCTCCTGGGCGTCGACTACCGCAAGGTGCAGGCGCTCATCGGCGACACGAGCGTGGTGGGCTTCAGCGCGCTCACCGGCGGCAGCCGCGTGACCTTCGCGGCCGGCATGGTGGTGACGCGGGCGACCGAGCAGGTGATCCAGATCCTGCGCGAGCGCGCGGCCAAGATCTGGAAGATCGATGTCGAGGCGGTGGTGTGGGAGAACGGCGCGGCCCGGCCCGCGGGCTCGAATGCCGGAGAGTTTCCGCCGCTGACGCTCGCCGAGCTCGCCGCCAAGGCGAGTGCGACCGGCGGTCCGATCAACGCGCGCTCCTCCCTCAACACCGAAGGCGCGGCTGGCGGTTTCGCAACGCAGATCTGCGACGTGGAGGTCGACCCGGAGACGGGCAAGGTGCAGGTGATCCGCTACACCGCCTTCCAGGATGCCGGCCGCGCCATCCATCCGGCTTACGTGGAGGGGCAGATCCAGGGCGGCGTGGTGCAGGGCATCGGCTGGGCGCTCAACGAGGAGTGCATCTTCACGGCCAACGGCCGGCTGGATAACCCGGGGTTCCTCGACTACCGCATGCCCGTCGCCTCCGACCTGCCGATGATCGAGCCGGTGGTCCTGGAGATACCCAACGACAAGCACCCCCAGGGTGTGCGCGGGGTGGCGGAGGTGCCGATCGTGCCGGCGCCGGCGGCCGTTGCCAATGCGGTGCGCCACGCCATCGGCAAGCGGCTGACCGACCTGCCCCTGTCCCCGCCCAAGGTCCTGGCGGCGCTCTCGGCGGGCAAGTGAGGGGAAAGCAACCTTGGACCGTCGTGGGCTCTTAAGGCCGCAGTGACGCTTCCGGCGGGAACGTACAGACAATCCTTGTACGGCAGGGTACAGTGACAGGCCTGCGGGTCGCGATAGCGTGACCGCGGTCGGAACCCGATCTGTCCTGCGCGCGTTATCGAGACTCCTGAAACCTCGCTCGTTCAGGAGGATCAGCCATGGCACATGCAGACATCATTCTGCCGACCGAGCCTGCGGCCGAGCTCCCCGTCGTCCGCCCCGTCGGGCTCGCCGATCTGAGGGATGCGCTGGCCAAGGGCCTCGACGACTTCAGGGTGATGCCGACGCACGCCATCTTCCTCAGCCTCATCTATCCGATCGTCGGCTTCGCGCTGGCGAGCGCCACCTTCGGGTACGATGTCATCCCCTTGCTCTATCCGCTCGCCGCGGGCTTCGCGCTGATCGGTCCCTTCGCCGCCGTGGGGCTCTACGAGCTGAGCCGGCGGCGCGAGCTGGGCCTCGACATGTCCTGGAAGCACGCGTTCGACGTCATCCACTCGCCGTCGCTCTGGGGGATCACGGCGCTCGGACTGCTGCTGGTCGCGCTGTTCTGCGTGTGGGTTGCCGTGGCCGACGCGATCTACGCAAGCACACTCGGCCAGGAGCCGCTCACACTGAGCGAGTTCGTCCGCAAGGTGCTCACGACTCCGGAGGGGCAGAAGCTCATCCTCGTCGGCAACGCCGTCGGCTTCCTCTTCGCTGCCCTGGCCTTTGCGCTGAGCGCGGTGTCGTTTCCGCTGATGCTGGACCGCAACGTCGGCGTGGCCGTCGCGATCACCACCTCGGTCAACGCAATCCGGAAGAATCCCCTGACCATGGCCGCTTGGGGCGTGCTCGTGGTGGGCGGCCTCGTGATCGGCTCGCTGCCGTTCTTCTTCGGCCTGGCGGTGGTCATGCCGGTGCTCGGCCATTCCACCTGGCACCTCTATCGCAAGGTCGTCGAGCCGGATACCGGCCGGCGGCCGGAGTACCATCCTCAGCCTCGGGGCAAGCACTACGCCGCGGACTTCCCCGTGTCGCTGTTCGTGCCCTCCAAGCCTTCTGAGGAGCCGTAGAGCCGCGTGGGCGCATGCGCCCTGCGCGCTGAGCCGCTGAGCCGCGGACACCTTCCTCGTCCTGAGCCTGTCGAAGGACGGGCCGCGCGTGCCAACCGTGCTTCGACAAGCTCAGCACGGGGTTGGCGTACGCGGCTCAGAACGGGTTGGTGTGCAGCTCGGCAACCGTTGTGAGAGGCGGGCCGACTGATCGGTGACAGCTGCCGGCCGCGTTACTCCGACGACGTGCGCGCGGCCTGCCTGATCCACCGTTGAAAGGCCAGGAATGCCGGCTCCTGGTTGCGTTGAGCCCTGAAGATCAGATACCAGCGGCTGCCCTTGGGCACCGACAGCTTGAACGGGGCGACCAGGCGCCCGGCCGCAACGTCATCATCGATGTAGGGACGGATGCCGAGCGCCACGCCGACGCCATCGCTCGCGGCCTGCAGCGCCTGGCCGTAGAACTCGAACGTGGGGCCTCGGGCCGCGATGTCAGGCAGGCCCGCAGCCGCGAGCCACGCGGGCCAGTCCTCGGGCGCGTGGGCAACGCGCAGGAGCATGTGCGGCTTCAGGTGGCGCGGCGACTTGAGGCGCTGCGCCAGACGCTGAGCGCACACGGGGACGAGGTCGGCATCGAAGAGGCGCTCGGCGATGAGGCCCGGCCAGGACCCGTCGCCGAGCTTGATGCCGCAGGTCCAGTCGTCGGCGAAGGGGGCCGCCGCGCCGCCGGTGGTGATGCGCACCTCGATGCCCGGCGCGGCCTCCTGGAACGATGCCAGCCTTGGGATGAGCCAGCGCACGGCGAAGGTAGGCCCGACGCCGATGGTCAGGGTGCGGCTGGCGGCTTGCGCCTTTACCTGGTCGGTGAGTTGCGCCAGCGCATCGAGTAACGGCGACAGTCCGACATGGTAGGCGTGGCCCTGCGGGGTCAGCCTCAAGCGGTTGGCGCCGCGCTCGAAGAGCGTGACGCTGAGGCGCTCCTCGAGAATGCGCACCATACGGCTGATAGCGGCAGCCGACACGTTGAGCTCCGCGGCTGCAGCGGCGAAACTCCCGCGCCGCGCGGCGGCGTCGAAGGCCCTGATGCCGTTGAGGTGCGGGAGCCGGCGCATGGGCCTCTACCATCAGCAATAGTTATGCTGAGCGCAAGATAACTCCGCTTTCCGACGGCTGCCGGTCAGGGCATAGACCAGGCCGGGAGGCGCCCCATGTCCGCCACGCTGATGCTCGGCCTTGTCCTGACCATCGTCGCCACATCGTTCGTGTCCGGCATTTTCGGCATGGCCGGCGGGCTGATCCTCATGGGCGTCCTGCTGGCGATGCTGCCGCTGCCCGAGGCCATGGCGCTGCATGCCGTGACCCAGATGGCCTCCAACGGCTGGCGGGGGCTGCTGTGGGCGCGCCACGTGCGCGGGCGGGCCGCTGCCACGTTCCTCGCAGGTTGTGCGCTGGCCTTTGCCCTCTGGATGCTGTGGCGATACATCCCCTCGAAGGCCATAGCCTTCCTTTTGCTCGGGCTGTCGCCGTTCGTGATCCGGCTGGTGCCGGTCGAGCGCAGGCCCGACCCGGACCGGCTTGGGCACGGCCTGCTCTGCGGCTCGGCGTCGATGACGCTGATGCTGCTCGCAGGCGTCTCGGGGCCGCTGATCGACACCTACTTCCTCGGCGGCAGGCTCGATCGCCGCCAGATCGTCGCCACCAAGGCCGTCTGCCAGGTCGCGAGCCACGCCGCCAAGCTCGTCTACTTCGGCAGCCTCGTCGGTGCGGCCACGAGCCTGGACGCGAGAATGGCCGCGGCGGCGATTGCCGCGTCCATGGCAGGAACGTCGTTGGCGCGGCCGGTCCTGGAGCGGCTCAGCGAGTCGCAGTACAGGCAATGGGCCTCCCACATCATCACCGCCATTGCCGCCGTCTACCTGGCGCAAGGCGGCTACCTGCTCGTCCGGCCATAGTCCTGAGAGGAGGGGCCCCATGTCCGACAGGCTCGATCCGCTGATCCGCGATCTCGTCGCGTGGGTGGCCAAGGAGCCTCGCCCCTACGCGGAGGTGCTCGAGGCCTGGCGCACCTCGTGCCCCCGGCTCACCGTGTGGGAGGATGCTTGCGACCGCGGGCTGGTCGAGCGAAGGTCCGTCGAAGGACGGGGCGTCTTCGTGGTCGCCACCGAGGCGGGGCACGCATTCCTTCGCTCTGCGGAGCGCGCAGAGTCCCCTGCCGGGGACGCCGGCTGAGACCACAGGCCGGGTAGCCCATGTCGAATGACGCGTTGCGGCGGATGGCGAACCAGAGACACTGGGCTGAGCCCCAGCTTCTTGCAGACCCTGGGCCAGCCGCTCGTGAGACCTCAACGCTGGAGGAAACGCCATGAAGCTCTACGTCACCTACACGTCCCCATACGCGCGGCTGGCGCGCATCGTGGTGATCGAGAAGGGGCTGCAGGATCGCGTCGAGATCCTCGAGGCACAAACGCGTAAACAGGACAGTCCCTATTACCAGATCAACCCCTCGGGTCGCGTGCCCTATCTCATCAATGAGGATGGCATGGGCATGGAAGACAGCCAGCTCATCTGCGCCTATCTCGACAGCCTCGACGGCCAGCCGCGACTGCACCGCACCTCGCGCGAGGCCGATTGGTCCTACCGGCGGCTGGAGGCCAGCGCGCGCAGCATGTGCGACGGAATCTCGGTATGGGTGCGCGAAATGAGCCGCCCTCGGAACGAACGATCGCCCACCGTACTGGCGCATGAGGTTGCCCGGAGCCAACGCATGGCGGATCTCTTTGAGGCGGACGCAGCCAATCCCCTGATGGAGGCGGAGCCGGGGATGGCGCACCTCATCCTCGCCGTGTCTCTCGAGACCGCGCACAAAAGGGGCCCGGGAGAGCTTACCAATGGCCGGCCTCGACTGGCCGCATGGCTGCGCCGCTTCTCCGACTTGCCCTCGATGCGTGCGACGGCCCTGCCGTAACGACAGCGCAACATGGGACGGGTGCAGCAAGCCGCCCGGCGCGCACGTTGAGGTCGCTGCCCCGGTACCAGCCGAGTGAATCGGCGCGTCGTGCACGATCTAATGCGCGCGGCCGATGCAGAAGCCGATGACGTCGGTGAGCGCGCGGGCGTGGAGGCCGGGCTTGAAGATGGCAAGCGCATCGCGGGCAATGGCGCCGTAGTGCCTGGCACGCTCGAGCGTGGCCTCGATGGCGCTGTGCTTCTTCATCAGGCGGATGGCGTGCTCGAGGTCGTTGCCCTCGATGTGGCCGTCGCTCAGGGTGCGCTTCCAGAAGGCGCGCTCACTGTCGCCGCCGCGGCGGAAGCACAGGATGACGGGAAGGGTGATCTTGCCCTCGCGGAAGTCGTCGCCGATCGACTTGCCGAGGCGCGCGCTGTCGCCGGAGTAGTCGAGGGCGTCGTCGACCAGCTGGAAGGCGATGCCGAGGTTGCGGCCGTAGGACTTGAGGGCAGCCTGCTCCTCGGCCGGCCGCTTGGCGATGGCGGCGCCGACCTCGGTGGCCGCCGAGAACAGCGCTGCCGTCTTGGCGTTGATGATGGCGAGGTACTCGTCCTCGGTGGTGGCCGTGTTCTTGGCGGCGGCGAGCTGCATGACCTCGCCTTCGGCGATCACCGCGGCGGCGCCGGACAGGATCTTGAGCGCGGGGAGCGAGCCCACCTCCACCATCATGCGGAAGGCCTGGCCGAGCAGGAAGTCGCCGACCAGCACGCTCGCCTGGTTGCCCCATACCCGCCGGGCCGATGCCTTGCCGCGGCGGAAGTCGCTCTCGTCGACCACGTCGTCGTGCAGCAGGGTGGCGGTGTGCATGAACTCCACGGCGGCTGCCAGCCGGACGTGGCCCTCGCCCCGGTAGCCGCACAGCTTGGCCGTGGCAATGGTCAGCATGGGGCGCAGCCGCTTGCCCCCGGACTCGATGAGGTGATGCGCGAGCTTGGGGATCAGCTCCACGTCGGAAACCGCCTTGTCGAGGATGATGCGGTTGACCGCCTGCATGTCCTCGCCGACGATCTCGAGCAGCGGCTTGAGGCTCTCCGCAGGATCCCGCGCCTCTTCGAAGGGGACGACGACGCCCAAGGTGTGCTATCCGGGTTCGAGTTCGTTGGCTCCCGGTATAGCCGGGAGACACAAGGGGCAGTCAAGCCCGCATTCTCGCCACGCGAGGGGCGGCCCGGGTGCCCCTGGTTCCGTGGTGTCCGGGTCCATGCGTGAGATCCTGCGCAGCAACGACGCCGTCCTGATCAGCTTCGCCGAGTCGGTATTACGCCAGGCCGGCGTCGCGAGCTTTCTCGCCGACCAGCATATCAGCATGACGGAGGGCTCGATCGGCGCCTTTCCGCGCCGACTGCTCGTGGGCGAGGAGGACTGGCCGGTCGCCCGCCGCGCGCTTTCCGAGGCTGGCCTCGATGCCTGGCTCGTCAAGCCGGGGGACGAGCGCGCGTGAAGCATGCGGCGGCGAGCAGTGCAGCCGTCACGGACGATGCCTTCCTGGGCGGGGCATTGCGCATGCTGCAGCCGAAGGAGGGCTATCGCGCCGGCATCGACGCGGTGCTGCTGGCGGCTGCCGCGCCGGTCAGGGCGACGCGCAAGGAGCGCGTGCTCGACGTCGGTGCGGGTGTTGGCGTCGTGGGGCTCGCCGTGGCGCACCGGGCGCCGCGCGCATGCGTGACCCTGGTGGAGCGCGAGCCGCTGCTCGCCGAGCTGGCGCGCAACAACGTTGCGCGCAACGCCCTGGAGGCGCGCGTGCGCGTGGTGGAGGCGGACGTGTCGCGCCGGCTCGACGAGCTGGCGGAGCTCAGGCCCGAGGCCGAGAGCTTCGATCACGTGCTCGCCAACCCGCCCTACAACCCGCTGGGCGCGGGCACCGTGTCGGCAGAGGCGCTGCGGGCGGCGGCCAATGCCATGCCCGCGGGCAACCTTGCCCGCTGGGCACGCTTCATGGCCGCCATGGCGCGGCCCGGCGGATCGGCCACCATGATCCATCGCGCCGACGCCGTGAGCGAGATCCTCCAGGCCTTCGCGGGGCGCTTCGGCCGCCTCCTCGTCTTCCCGCTCTTCCCGCGCGAGGGCACCTCGGCGACGCGCGTGCTGGTGCAGGGCATCAAGGGCAGCAACGCGCCGGTGGAGCTGCGGCCGGGGCTCGTCCTGCATGGGCCCGGCAACCGCTTCCGGCCTGAGGTGGAAGCGATCCTGCGTCACGGCGGTAGCCTGTCGCTAGTGTCCTGATCGCGAAATTCGTCTACATCTGCGGCGCGCTCGGAACGAATTTCGCGATCTGAAGGACACTGGCAAACTCAATGGACTAGTGTGATTCAGATCGAGAAGTCCGCTTCCCTACCAAACACAGAGCGATGATGCGGACTTCTCGATCATCACACTGGCCAAGCGGCCCGCCAGGTCTTGAGTTCGGCGCGGCGCCGGCCCTATCGTCCGCCTTCATCAGTGCTGCAGTGCTGCGAGGTTTCGCCGATGCTCTTCTTCAACCGCGGTCCCGTTGTTCCGGTGCTGCGTTTCGCCGGCCCGATCGGCATGGTGACGCCGCTGCGCCCGGGGCTGGCATTGGCGTCCGTCGCCGGCCCTATCGAGAGGGCTTTCAGCCTGTCGAAGCTGCCCACCGTCGCCGTCGTCGTGAACTCGCCGGGCGGGTCGCCGGTGCAGTCGCACCTCATCTTCAGCCGCATCCGCCAGCTGGCGGCCGAGAAGGGCAAGCGCGTCTACGTGTTCTGCGAGGACGTGGCGGCCTCGGGCGGCTACTTCCTGGCGCTCGCCGGCGACGAGATCTATGCCGACCCCTCCTCGATCATCGGCTCCATCGGCGTGATCTCGGCGAGCTTCGGCCTCGACAAGTTCATCGACCGCTTCGGCATCGAGCGGCGCGTGCACACCTCGGGGCGCGACAAGGGCGCGCTCGACCCGTTCCAGCCGGAGCGGGCCGACGACGTGGCCCGCCTCAAGGAGCTGCAGCGCAGCGTGCACGATGTGTTCATCGGCATCGTCAAGGACCGCCGGGCCGGCAAGCTCAAGGGGCCCGAGGAGGAGCTGTTCTCCGGCACGTACTGGTCGGCCGCCAAGGCGCTGGACTACGGGCTGATCGATGGCGTTGCCGACCTGCGCAGCAAGATGCGCGCACTGCACGGCGACAAGGTGCGCCTGCGCGCCGTGCCGCTGACCACGGGCGGCCTGCTCTCGCGCCTGCGCCGGCTGCCGGGCTTCTCGGGCCACGGCGGGGACGGGTTTGCATTGGGGCCCTCGCTGGCCGATGACGCCCTTTCGGCCATCGAGGCCCGGGCGCTGTGGTCGCGTTTCGGCCTTTAAGCGCGTATAGTGTCGGCCATCCGCGCCCCGTTCGGGGGCTTGGAGGTGTCTCGTGCCGCAAGTGATCGCCCTGGCGCTGCTCGGGGCCGGCGTCTACGCCGGCTACCGCTGGCTCGCGCGTGCCGCCCGCGACCTCGGCGCCGAGATGCAACGCACCGAGCAGCGGGAGGCCCCGGGCCGCATCGAGAAGAACCTGGGCGCGCTCGAGTACGACCCAGCCACCGGCGTCTACCGGCCGGCGCGGCGCGACTGAGGCCGGGTCGGGGACACCTCTTCAATACGCCCGCTTGAGCTTCGAAAACATCGGGAAGTGCTTGACGTTGAGGGTCGCGAGCCTCAGCCCGTGGTGCTCGGCGGTGGCGGCGATGATGGCATCGGGGATCTCGACGGAATGACTTGCGCCGTAATGGCGAACAAATACACCGGCCCGCACGGCAATATCGTGGTTCACCGGCAGGGGTTGGATCAGCCGTTCGATTTCCGCAAGATCGCGTTCATCACGCTGCCGCCTGACCCCCAGGTAGAGTTCTGTCAGCGAAAGCACCGACATGCGCGGCTCGATGCCGCTCGATTGCAGCCATCTCAGCGCGGCCTCCTCCCCTCTCAAGAGCGGCACGAGCACCGATGTGTCGAGGAGGTGCGTCGGCGGCATCAGTCATCAGCCAGGCCAAGACGCTTGAGCCGCCGCTTCCACCCGCGCCTGCCCCGTTGCAGGATCTCGTCGAGATCATCGCGCTCCGCCCAGGCGCCAGACAGCTTCTCGAGGCGGGCTTTCCAATCGATTCGTTCCTCGGGCTCCTGCTCGAGGCGCAAATCAATGCCGGCCCTGATGAGCTCGGCCTCGGCGACGCCGGCCGCCGCGGCGCGAGCCTTGAGCTTCCTGTTCTGCTCGGCCGTGATGAAGACCTGCTTGCGCACCATCCTGGTCATGGCATCCGCCCTCCTACACACATGATATGTGTATGCGCCTGCAGCAGCAAGAACACGACGCGGAACACGGCGCGGAAAACTGCGTGACCGGCGGCGCGGTTTGCGTATAGTGCGCGCCGAAATCAACCCCGAGCGCGTTGAGCCCCATGCAGAAGAAGGCCGCCAGAACGGCTCGATCCCGGCAGGCCGGGGCCGCACCGGCCCTGCGGCCCAAGGAGGCGTTCCAGGACCTGATCCTGGCGCTGCAGCAGTTCTGGGGCGAGCAGGGCTGCGTGATCCTGCAGCCCTACGACATGGAGGTGGGCGCCGGCACGTTCCATCCCGCCACCACCCTGCGTGCGCTCGGCCCCAGGCCGTGGAACGCCGTCTACGTGCAGCCCTCGCGCCGGCCCAAGGACGGCCGCTACGGCGAGAACCCCAACCGGATGCAGCACTACTACCAGCTGCAGGTGATCATGAAGCCCTCGCCGGCGGACTTCCAGGACCTCTACCTGGAGAGCCTGGCGCGCATCGGCATCGATCCCATGATCCACGACATCCGCTTCGTGGAGGACGACTGGGAGAGCCCGACGCTGGGCGCCTGGGGGCTCGGCTGGGAGGTGTGGTGCGACGGCATGGAGGTGACGCAGTTCACCTACTTCCAACAGGTGGGGGGCTTCGACTGCAATCCGGTGTCGGGCGAGATCACCTATGGGCTCGAGCGGCTTGCCATGTACGTGCAGGGCGTGGACCGCGTGTTCGACCTCAACTTCAACGGCCGCACGGACGCGCGCAAGCTCAGCTACGGCGACGTATTCCTGCAGGCCGAGCAGGAGTATTCGCGCTACAACTTCGAGTTCGCCGACACCGAGATGCTGCTCGCCCATTTCCGCGACGCGGAGAAGGAATGCAAGGCCCTCCTGAAGGCGGGCGAGCCGGCGCCGGAGGCCAACGACAAGCGCCACAAGCTGGCACTGCCGGCCTACGACCAGTGCATCAAGGCCTCCCACATCTTCAACCTGCTCGACGCGCGCGGCGTGATTTCCGTGACCGAGCGGCAGAGCTACATCCTGCGCGTGCGCGAGCTGGCCAAGGCCTGCTGCGGCGCCTGGCTGCAGACGGAGGGTGGCGGGGTGTAGGTGGCGGCCGGTCGGAGCAGGTTGGGTCAAGCGAAGCGCCGACCCAACGCCGATGGAATTCTGGAGTCGTGTTGGGTCAGCGCTGACGCTCGACCCAACCTACGCGCTGGGTACCGGATATTTCGCTTCGCGAAATTCCGGCATGACAGGGACGAGGTGGAGCTGAGGATGACGACACCGAAGACGCTGCTGGAATTGTCGGGTGCGGACCTGCGGCCGCCGCCGCTGGCGGGCTCGGTGCTCGTCATCATCGACGCGCAGAACGAATATTTCGACGGCAAGCTGCCGCTGCCGGGCATCCGGCCCGCCGTCGACGCCCTGGCGCGGCTGCTGGCGAAGGCGCGAGGCGCGGGCGCCGCGATCGTCCACGTCCAGCACAAGGGACGCGCGGGCGGGCTTTTCGATCTGGACGCCCGGGGCGGCGCCATCATCGACGCGGTGAAGCCTGCCGCCGGCGAGGCGATCGTGTCGAAGCCGCTGCCCAACGCCTTCGCGCAGACCGAGCTCGACGCCATCCTCAAGAAGCTCGGCCGCACGCAGCTGGTGATCGCCGGCTTCATGACGCACATGTGCGTCAGTTCCACCGCGCGGGCGGCGCTCGACCTCGGCTACAAGGCCACCGTTGCGGCAGATGCGGCGGCCACCCGCGACCTGCCCGATCCGATGGGCGGCGTGATCGCCGCGGACGCTCTGCACCGCGCGGCGCTCGCCGAGCTGGCGGATCGGTTCGCCATCGTCGCGCGGGTGGACGCGATACCGATGAAGTGACGGCTAGAGTGTCGCGTTATGACGAACGTGATGAGCGAACGGGCTCGGCGAATGCGGCGCGGGAAGGGGAGCGCTGAGCGAAAGCTCTGGTACAAGCTGCGCGAATTCAATCGGCAGGGCTTTCACTTTCGGCAGCAGGCCCCCGTCGGCCGCTACATAGCAGACTTCTGCGACCACACAGCCAGATTGATCATCGAGGTTGATGGAGCTCAGCACGGTGAGCCGAAAGGTCGAGCGGCCGACAGGCGCCGCACCCGCTGGCTGGAGTCGCAGGGCTACCGAGTCTTGCGCCTCTGGAACCACGAGGTGCTCACCAACATCTACGGCGCCGAGATTGCCATCAGGCTGGCGCTCGGCCTTCTGACAGAGCATGCAACGAGCGAGGCAGGCGCCGCGCGCTTACCCTCCCCCCTTGTGGGGGAGGGTAAGGGAGGGGGGGATCGCAGAACATCAGCTGTCGGGCTTCCCCCCACCCCTAACCCCTCCCCGTCATGTCGAAGACATGCCTCCGGCATGGGGGGAGGGGAATCCGCGCAGCGCATGTTGCTAGCGGGCACGCCCACCTCTGGAGAGCATCGCAATGCCTGAGCTGCTGCTCGAGCTGTTCTCCGAGGAGATTCCGGCGCGGATGCAGGGGCGGGCGGCGGAGGATTTGCGACGGCTCGTCACCGAGGGCCTGAAGACGCAGGGGCTTGGTGTCGGCGAGGCCAGGGCGTTCGCCACGCCGCGGCGACTGGCGCTGATCATCGAGGGCGTGCCGGCGAAATCACCGGACATCTCGGAGGAGAAGAAGGGGCCGCGCGTCAACGCGCCGGAGCAGGCGATCGCGGGCTTCCTCAAGTCGGCGGGCCTCAGGTCCATCGGCGAGGCGCAGGTGGTCGCCGACCCCAAGAAGGGCGACTTCTACGTGGCGCGCATCGACAAGCCGGGGCGCAAGGCGGGCGAGATCATCGCCGAGGTGGTGCCGGCTGTCGCGGCGAGGTTCCCGTGGCCCAAGTCCATGCGCTGGGGCTACGAGCGCATGACCTGGGTGCGGCCGCTGCATTCGATCGTGTGCCTGCTCGACGGCCGGGTGGTGCCGTTCGAGATCGCCGACGTCGAGAGCGGGAAGGAGACGCGCGGGCATCGCTTCCACGGCAACGAGCCGTTCGAGGTGTCGGGTGCCTCCGACTACGTGAAGGCGCTGGAGAAGCACAAGGTGATCCTCGACCCCAAGGCGCGGGCCGAGCTGATCGCGAACGAGGCCCACGCGCTCGCCAAGAAGCACAAGCTGGCGCTGGTCGAGGACGAGGCGCTGCTGGCCGAGAACGCCGGGCTCACGGAGTGGCCGCAGGTGCTGATGGGCCACTTCGACGAGGCGTTCCTGGAGGTGCCGGCGGAATGCCTGATGCTGTCGATGAAGCAGCACCAGAAGTGCTTCTCGCTGAGGAATCCCAAGACCGGCCGGCTCGCCAACCGCTTCCTGCTGGTCTCGAACCTGGCGCCCGAGGACCGCGGCGCGCAGATCGTGCGCGGCAACGAGAAGGTGATCGCCGCGCGGCTCTCGGACGCGCGCTTCTTCTGGGAGCAGGACCTCGGCCGGCCGCTCGACGAGATGGCGTCATTGCTCGCCGGCATCACCTTCCACGAGAAGCTCGGCAGCCAGAAGGAGCGCGTGGAGCGCGTCGCCGAGCTGGCGTTCCAGATCGCGGGATCGGTGGATGCGACGCCGGAGGATGCGCGGCGCGCGGCGCAGCTCGCCAAGGCCGACCTGGTGTCGGGCATGGTGGGCGAGTTCCCCGAGCTGCAGGGGCTGATGGGGCGCTACTACGCGGAGGCCGCCGGCACCAAGCCGGAGATCGCGCGCGCCATCGAGCTGCACTACAAGCCCAAGGGGCCGGCCGACATGGTGCCGAAGGTGGAGGAGGGCGATGCGGTGGCGGTGGCCGTGGCGCTGGCCGACAAGCTCGACACGCTGGTAGGTTTCTGGGCCATCGGCGAGAAGCCGACGGGGAGCGGGGATCCCTATCAGCTGCGGCGCGCGGCGCTGGGGGTGATCCGGATCGTGCTGGAGAATGATTTGCGGCTGCCGCTCATGCCGATATTCGATCGCGCGGCCGACTTGGTCGAAAGGTCCGCAAGCGCGGCTTCCATCGCACGGAAGCGGAAGACGGGTGGCGACTCACTTCACGCAACGCTCCAAGCCTTGACCAGTTGGAACGACCAGAAGGTCTCGCCGATTTCCATCGACCTCCTCTCCTTCTTCGCCGACCGGCTCAAGGTGCATCTGCGCGAGAAGGGGGCGCGGCACGATTTGATCGATGCGGTGTTCTCGCTCGGCGGCCAGGACGACCTGGCGCTGATCGTCAAGCGGGTGGAGGCGCTCTCCGAGTTCCTGACGACCGACGACGGCGCCGTGCTGCTCACGGGCGTCAAGCGCGCCGTCAACATCATCCGCGACGAGGAGAAGAAGGATCAGCGCAGCTACGCCGGCGCCGCCGATCCCGCGCTGCTGCGCGAGCCGGCCGAGATCAGCCTCTACGAGGCGATCCGGAAGGTGAAGTCCGACACCGCGGCAGCCATCAACGTTGAGAACTTCGCCGGCGCCATGCGGGCGCTGGCCGAGCTGCGCGTGCCGGTCGATGCCTTCTTCGACACGGTGACGGTCAACGTGACGAGCGTGCCCGAGGCCGGGCGCCTGCGCGCCAACCGCCTCGCGCTCCTCTCCGAGATCCGCGCCGCTACCCTCAACGTCGCCGACTTTTCCCGCATCGCCGGCTGACGCGGCCCGGCGTCGCGTCATTCCCGCCAAGCGGAGCGCAGAGCGGGAATCCAGTCGCGGGTGGAAGCGTGGGAGCTGGGTTGGATTCCCGCTGGCGCGCTTCGCGCTCCGCGGGAATGACGACAACGCGAGCGGCGCAGACATAGCGCTCGCGGAGAGCAAATCGCGTGCCGCCGACGTCATTCCGGCGAAGGCCGGAACCCAGAACACCGGGCAGCGCGGGGTACGCGCAGGAGAGCGTGCGCACGTGGCCCAAGTGGC
>Ga0070741_10000753_pt1 | contig 109414 bp, 96 predicted proteins | sample Coa_R1_4_FD_66440 | JGI IMG/M metagenome (GOLD analysis project Ga0070741, IMG submission 66440) | Surface soil microbial communities from Centralia Pennsylvania, which are recovering from an underground coalmine fire - Coalmine... | ecosystem: Environmental > Terrestrial > Soil > Unclassified...
AAGAATGGTGAAGCTCTCGGACGAATTCGGGCAACACAAAATATTCGGTCGCCCCACAAAGCGGAACTCCATTCCGCACTCCAAGACGCTGGCGCGCTGGTCTGGATGCCCCGGAATTCCGCCAGGTTTTGGAGTGCGGCGCTCTTGCGCCGCTTTCGAACGGCCCACCGCTCGCTCGGACACGGACGCACCGGGAGAGTCGGAAACTCCACAGCATGCGGTCGCCTCACAAAGCGGAACTCCGTTCCGCACTCCAAGACGCTGACGCGCTGGTTTGGATGCCACAGAATTCCGCCAGGTTTTGGAGACTTCGACGAGCTCAGTCGAGCCGTGCGGCGCGCTTGCGCCGCTTTCGAATGGCCAAGTGACCACCGCCCGAATACGAGGCTCCCCGGCAAGATTGCAATGGGTAGAAGATTCGGCCGCCCCACAAAGCGGAACTCCGTTCCGCACTTCAAGACGCTGGCGCGCTTTGGCAGTTCTCCGTGGAGGGGGTTCCTGCCTCAAAACCTTCGCCCCTTCGTTTCTTCGCGCGATCCGTCGCCAATTCAGCAATCCGCAATCAAATTCCCCTTCCCTCCCTCGCCTTCATCCAGTACTGAATCCTCCGTGGCGAGCCCGCACGAACACGCAATCCCGATGAATCGGGACTGCCCTCCCCGCTACCATTTGCGCTGGGCGATCAGCCTCTTCTTCATCGCGCTGGCGGCCAAGCTCTGGTTCATCCATCGCTCGGGGTCGCCGGTCCCGTATTGCGACCAATGGGACGCCGAGGCGCAGAACACCTTCATTCCCTGGTTCGAGGGGCGATTCAGGCTCGCCGATTTCTTCGGCGCGCACGGGCAGCACCGGATTTTCTTCACGCGCACGTGCAATCTCGTCTTGATGCTGCTCAACGGGCAATGGGACAACCGCGTGGAATGCGTCTTCAATGCCATCGTCCACTGCGCGGGCATTGCCGGGCTCGGCTGGCTGCTGGGGCGGTTGATGGGACCGAAACTCTGGCCGGCAATCTGGCTGCCGCTGGCGCTCGCGCTCGTGCTGCCGTTCGCGTGGGAAAACACGCTCTGGGGCTTCCAATCGCAATTCTACTTCCTCGCGTTTTTCTCGCTGCTCACGATCTGGCTGCTCGGGTCCGCTCCGCCTCTCCCGACGAACCGTGCAGGAACAACGAATGAAGGCGCCACCTCACCCCAACCCTCTCCCCCATTGCATGGCGGAGAGGGAGAAAAGGGCGGGCGAAATCTTTCCCTGCGCTGGTGGCTGGGCGCGGCGGCGGCGGTGGCGAGTTTGTTCACGATGGCGTCGGGGTTTTTGGGAGTCGTCGCGGTGGCCGGACTCACGGTGCTGGACCTCGACCGGCATCGCGATCAATGGCGACGCTACGTCCCGACGCTCGGGCTTTGCGCGTTGATCACGCTCCTGGGTCTGGTGGCGAAACCGAATCTCCCATCGTCCTACGTGTTTCTCGCGCACACGCCGGGTGAATTTCTGGCCGCGCTCTCGCGCAATCTGGCCTGGCCGTGGATCAACCAGCCGCTGTTCGCGCTCGCCAATCTCCTCCCGCTGGCCGTGTTTGCGTGGATTTATTATCGCGCGCAGGACGAGCCCAGCCCCGCCGATCGCCTGGTCCTCGGCATGGGCATCTGGGTGTTGTTGCAGGCGGCGGCCATCGCCTACGCGCGCGGCGCGGGCGGCAAGCCGCCGGTCTCGCGTTACATGGACACGTTCAGCTTTCTGATGATCGCGAATTCCCTCGCCATCACGCTGCTGCTGGCGCGACATCGCGCGCGGCTCCGGCCCGCCGGAGTTTTCACCGTAGCTTTTGCCCTGTGGGCGCTCGGCTGCGCAACCGGCTTGGGCTGGCTCACGCATCACGCGTGGCACGAGGAAATCCCCGACCAGGAATTCTGCCAGCGCGTCCGCCTGGAACGCATGCGCGAATTCCAGGCCACCGGCCAGATCGAACTCCTCGGCCTGCCCGGCGATTGCTTTTACCTTCCCATCGTCCAGCAATCCGACCTGCTCCGAAACCCGCACATCCAGCGCATCCTCCCCGCGTGCCTCGCAGCACCTTTGCAGGTGATGCCGATGGGAAACCCGGGCCCGTTCACCCGCAACGGTGTCAATCTATCCGAACCCGATCCCCCCACCGAAACCTGCTGGGGCTCGTATTCCAAAACCAGCAACTCCATCGGCGTCTTTACGAGTCAGCCCATCGAAAAAGGTCCGCTCCCGTTCCTGGAAATCCCTGTCGCCGGCGACCTCGGCCAACCCGGTCTCTCGCTCGAGTTCCATGACGTCGCCACCGACCGCGTCACCAAAGTCCAACCGCCTCAAATCCCCGGCCCCCGCTGGCTCGATGTCCAAGTGAAAGCCCCCGGCGGCCGCTTCCAAGTGGTCGCCCGCTCCGACACTCGCAGTGCCTGGTTCGTCGTCAAAATGAAAGCCCCCGCCGGCCGTTTCCAACTGGTCGCCCGCTCCGACACTCCCAGCGCCTGGTTCGCCTTCAAAGACCCGCGCCCGCTGGGCAGGCTTTCGCTTTGGGCGATGTGGATTTGTGAGGGGTGGTGGATAAGCCTCGCAGTCGGACTGATTGCGTTGTGCACCATAATATTGAAGTCTGTTAAACGGAAACGGCTGTAATTGGCCACGAAAAAGCGCAAGAGGCGCAAAACCGCATTAATGATTGTATGCGTGCGTCCGATGACACACTTCCAACCGGTTGCCGCAGGGATCTTCAAAGAAGACGGCCCGATAACCCGGGTGATATTCCATTGGCCCTTCCATGTTGCGCGCGCCCGCGCTGGCCGCGGCTTTTGCGATTCTGTCCACGTCCGCCGGGCTCTCCGCCCAGAACGCGACGCGATTTTCGTTGGAAACATGCCCGGGCGACTCCGTAATGCCGAAGAACTCCGTGGCGGCGTCGCCCTCGCCCTCCGCCTCGAATTCCAGCCAGCCTTCAATGGCCACTCTCCGGGAGAATCCCAGCGCCGGAAGCAGCGCCTCATAGAACGCAGCGACATCCGCCAGCCGGGGCACACGTAAATCAATGTGATCGAAATGCCGTTTCATGGTCGTGATCGAATTTGAGGACGCATGCGGCAACATAGCATTGAAGTGGGTGGGCAGAAGGGTCAACGAGTGCATTGGGAATTTGCGGCAGAAGCCTGAGGCTAGGCCGCTCTGCTGGTCCGTTAAGTAGGGGTGCGAGGTTGTTAGAGGCGCTGGGTCCTTGGAAAGCGTACGACGCCGCCCATTCTGGGCGGGCATGAACTCAAATCCAAACAAAACTCAAAACAGTCGTAGAAACCTCAAAGTCGAACTCGCCGGAGATGTTTTCCATCGGAAAACATTTCCGAAGATCAGGCTGCAAGGCAAGTGGCTGCAGGAACTCGGTTTCATGCCGAGTGGCCGGGTGGAAATCATCCCCATCACGGAGGGCGAATTAATCCTTCGCTTCCTTGAGGGGACCGAGCCATCCAGTCCGCACCACCTGAACGAGAAACCCGGGAAATATTGGCACAACCCGAGTTGATCGGTTGGTTCAATGCCGCACTCTCTCAATCCGGGAGAGTGCGGCCGTTCTGTCCACGAAAAGCAGTTTCAACTAGCGCAGGTTTTGCTTTTTGCTAACTTGCGCCGATGGCCGATGTGATTTCCAAGGCAAGGCGCTCCGAGGTCATGGCGGCAGTCCGTTCGCGGGGCAACAAAGAAACTGAATTGAAGCTTGTCGCCATCTTGCGAAGCGCCCGTATTGCAGGCTGGCGCAGGCATCAACCGCTCTTAGGCCGTCCGGATTTCGTCTTTTACAAGGCCAGACTCGTTGTCTTTGTTGACGGATGCTTTTGGCATGGGTGTCGTTTGCACTGCCGCATACCGGAAAATAATCGGGAATATTGGCAACGCAAAATCCTCGGCAATACCGTCAGGGACCGAGCCACCAGCCGTCTACTGCGGCGGGCTGGCTGGCGCGTGCTCAGGATTTGGGGCCATTCGCTACGATTTCCGGAAAGAGTTGTTCAACGGATCAATTCTGAGTTGAGTGCCGCTTACAAAAAATGCCATTATGGGCATGGGTCCAAATGAAAAAACTGGAGAAAACAGTTGCTGAGTACTTTGCGGGGATAGGATTGATGCGAATCGGCTTGGAGAATGCAGGCTGGCATATCGCGTTCGCGAACGACATCGACGAGGATAAATGGCAGATGTACCAGGATCATTTCGGGGACACCGGCGAGTTCGTGGTTGGAGACATTCACAAACTTAAATCTTCCGCGGTGCCTTCCGTTGGTCTCGCCACAGCTTCTTTTCCTTGCAATGACCTTTCACTTGCTGGGGCTCGTCATGGGCTTTCTGGCGCACAGTCCTCCGCCTTTTGGGGCTTCATTGATATTCTAAAAATGATGCGTCGCGAACGCCGCCTCCCTCCGCTAGTTCTGCTTGAAAACGTCACGGGTTTTCTCACGTCTCATAACGGTTCTGATTTTGAAAATGCTCTATTGGCTCTGAACGATCTCGGCTACGGGGTCGACGCCTTCATAATCGATGCTGCCCGATTTGTTCCGCAGAGCCGCCAACGGCTCTTCGTTATCGGCACACGCACTCGCGTAACAGAAGAGATGAACGAAGCGCCACGATTTTACGAAAGCGAGGCAAGGCCGCCGGCGCTCGCCAGTTTTATTTTGATGCACCCGGATATCAACTGGCGTATTAGGAGATTGCCACCTCTTCCCAAGCGTTCCATCCTTCTTGAAGACATTCTCGAAGATCTTCCACCCAATCATCAAATGTGGTGGAGCCGTGAGCGTTGCGAATACATGCTGAATCAGATGAGCCCAAAGCACCGTGCGGAAGCTGATGCAATGATCCAAGGTGACAAGATACGGTACGGAACCGTATTTCGTCGGGTCCGGTACGGCAAATCAATGGCTGAGCTTCGGACCGACGGGATCGCTGGTTGTCTCCGCACTCCGCGGGGTGGCAGTGGACGTCAAATTCTTCTGGTTGCCGGCAAGGGGCACTTTACGGTCAGGCTTTTGACCGGTCGTGAATGCGCCCGGCTCATGGGTGCTGACGATTTTAAATTGAAGGTTCCGCTGAACCAAGCGCTTTTCGGGTTTGGGGACGCGGTCTGCGTTCCTGTGATCGAATGGATTGCAAGCAATTACCTAAATCCCGCTTGGGCTGAAATTTGTGAGATGAACGGGCGGGAAGAGATTTACCAAATGTCAATACGTCCCGGAAAATCAGAAATCAAGCCGAGCTAGCGGATTCATGATAACCCGCGACACCAGAGCATTGGAGTCTTTCTTGGAGACTCATGCAAAACAATCCGGTCGCTATGTCCCGGCGCGTCTGCAAGCGGCATTGGCGCTTTTGGAACGGCTGCGGGATTTCCCGTCGCTTTCTTTGGAAGCACACCTTTCGCAATCCGGCAGTGCCGGCCTCAAATCACACGAAACATACGGCGACAAAGCCCTTGAACGTCAGAACCTGCAGGCGATAAATAAAACGCACGGTCGTCGCTCCTCAAATCTTCCGGCGTGGGGCCAAGATCTGCTAAACATAATTGCTGACCTAAATTTCGCCAAAGCATCCGCCCAGGAGAAGAAGACAATTCTTGATCAGGCACAGGCTGCAATTGCCGCTCCCTTGCGGACGATAATTGAACAGGATCCCTTGGAGGTTCGCCTTCGCGAACGCACGGCTGAAGCAGTTATTGGCGAATTGCTACTAGCTGCTCAGGAGAAGGGAAAAGCTGGCGAAGTGGCCCAATATTTGGTTGGAGCGAAGCTGTCTTTACGATTCGACAGGGACATACCTGTGTATCCCGCCAACAAGAGTGATAGAACCTCACATTTCGATCCGGCTCCCCGCTTAGGTGATTTTGAGATCGAGAATGCCGTCATTGAAGTAGCGGTTGGATTACCTGACGAAAAGCACTTGCTGCAGATAGCGGAAATTCTCGAAAAATCCGAAGCTGAAGTCTGGCTTTTGACGCGATCAGATCGCGTCGCAGTCTGGCAGACCGAAATCAAAGCATCGGAGAGCATCAAATATAGCAGGGTCGTCGTCGCCTCCGTTGAGGCATTTGTGGGGCAGAACATCACGGAGCTTGGAGGGTTTTCAGCAAAGGGGAAGGCAGATCAACTCAGAACGCTTTTTAAGGTTTACAACGATCGCTGGATCAGGAAAGTGGGAACACCAGGCATCGCAATCGCGGCCAAATAGACCTGTCCATTGGATTTTCTACTTTGCTTTGGGTCGCATCACCTCAAGAATCGTCTGAGCAATTCAGGCAGCAAAATAACAAAAAGCTTACGCAACTTGCTCCCGCAATTCTTCCAAAAGCATTGACCGGCTATAATCGAAACCCGCAATGCAAAGCAGAACACCAACCATCTTCGAGCAACCTTAGATCGATACTTTAGTCGGCTTCGAAGGTAGTCGGCTTTCTCGTCTTCGTAACACGGCTCGAACAACTCCACCCTCGCCCTAAATGGGAGGATGTGCGAGAACAACTCCAAGATTGCGAATAACGACCTCGGATGCGCACGCTTCTCTTCCGCGCGTGTCGCAGGAACTTCCGGAAGCGGCCCGCATGCTGGGGCAGAGGAATTATGGAGGAGATTATCATAGTTGTAGCTAATGAATACTCCTGGCTGCCTTTTCATTTGGTCGGCGGCGATCCTAAGTTTATTTAAATTTCTCCTCGACACAAGGATCGGCGCTTTCGGAATCATCCCGCCCGCACCCAACAACAAGCAGTACTTCCGAAATTCCTCTAATTCTTTTGGCTCCAGTTGTTCGTCATTAGATTCTTGCATAACATTATGAAAAGGCGGGTCGCAGAGCCATTCCTCGCGTTTGCCTGTGATAGAATTTCCTTGTATCGTTAAATGCTCGAATGCCGGAGCCTGTGATCTTATATTGCCGTTCCTTGATGATTTGACCGTCAATGATCTCCTGGCTGTACCAACCTTCGACGAATTTTGCTTCTTCGAGTCGAGCCATCAATTGATAAAATGCTGGCCCAGACTTCTTGATTCCAAGCTCACTCAAGCCTGTTCTCAGGTCCTTGCCGCTTTGTTGGCTTGTACCCAAGACCTCGAGTACAGCGAACTGCAAATGGCTCAGTTCCGGCAGAATGTCCTGTTTAGATTTCATTGTTAATTTTTGAGTTTTTATTTTTAATGTAATATGATGTTACATCACATGCAATTATTTTTTTCAGGTGCGCTTTACCACCTGCCACATGCCCCTCCGTCAGAGCAGGCACGACTTGACAGCCGAGCCCGCGTGCATAGGATTGTCCCCAGCAGTAAGGCCGCCGAAACGGGTTGGCGCCAGGGCTGAACAAATAAGAGCCCAGCGTATGCCGGAGGGGCCGAGGGGGGATTTTCTCACAAGGTCTGTTTCATCCACGATATCCTCTTTTCATCGATCTTTGACATAGGCTGATCTGATTGACGAGGAGTCAGGAGCCAGAATCCAGAATCCAGAATGGGCCCGGACGGGCACGGGAGCGGGACACTCAGGCGTCTGGCGAGCTCAGCGGAGCCGGGGGGACAGGGTCGACACCTCACCCCGGCCCTCTCCCCGATCGAGGCGGAGAGGGTGAAGCGTGCGGTCGCTCCTGAATTGGTTGCGGGCCCGGGGCTTTTTCCGGTCCCGGGCTTTCATGACATGGACGGAAAAACGGAAAAAACGGGGTGCAAGTTCCAAGCTCACAAGATCCAAAGACCAAAATCCAATAGCCAGTATGAAAGGTTCGGGTGGATGGGTGAACGCGGTGGGTGGGTGGCCGATTTGGCTGCCGGGCCGGCGGTCGACACCTCACCCCGGCCCTCTCCCCGGTCGAGGCGGAGAGGGTGAAGTGTGCGGTCGCTCCTGATGTGGTTGCAGGCCCGGGGCTTTTTCCGGTCCTGGGCTTTCATGAGATGGATGGAAAAACGGAAAAAAGGGGCGCAAGTTCCAAGCTCACAAGATCCAAAGACCAAAATCCAATAAATAGCCAGTATGAAAGGTTCGGGTGGACGCAGTGGACGCGTTGGGTGGGTGGCCGATTTGGCTGCCGGGCCGAAGCGGGACAGGGTCGACACCTCACCCCGGCCCTCTCCCCGGTCGAGGCGGAGAGGGTGAAGCGCGCGGTCGCTCCGGACATGGTTGCGGGCCCGGGGCTTTTCCCGGTCCCGGGCTTTCATGAGATGGATGGAAAAACGGAAAAAAAGGGGCGCATTGAAGGTCAGGGGGTTGCAGAGGGATTTTACGCTTTTGTCCACATTTTCCGATAAAAATGAAAATTGATTATCAAATTTTCAAATTTTCAGATTCTCAGATTGGGAATCGGAGGGTTTGGGGTGGTTTCCGGGATTTTTAGCGCGAAGGGGGCGAAGGAGAAAGAAGGGGTCTTAACCGCGGATTGCGCGGATGGCACGGATGTGCCGTCCAAAAAGGTGCGACGGGGCGCAGAGGTATGCGCAGCTAATCGCACTTATCTGACAAGTGGGAGGGTTCGCGCAAAGCACGCAAAGAGTGGTCCGCAGTTTGCCGGAAAGAATTGGGGGAAAGCGTTTTCCGCGGGCATTTTGCTTGAGGTCGGCTGATGAAAAGGATAAGAAAATGACACCATGCGACGGGCCGGAGTCAGCCATTTTCGCATCCAGACCGCCCTCCCGCCATCGTCGTCATCACAGTCAAAGTCAAAGTCGCATCAGCACTGCCTATGAAGAGTCTCGTTCGATATACTTTCCTATTGACCGGCCTCTGCGCCGCGGCGTTGGAAATGCCGGGGTTCGGCCAGGGGAACACGGCGTTCAGTTACCAGGGCCAGCTCACATCGGGCGGCGCGCCGGCGAACGGGAGTTATGACTTCCAATTCCTGCTGTATGACAACAGCAGCGGCGGGTCGCAACAGGGCCCGACGGTGACGCGGACGGGCACGGCGGTGAGCAACGGGTTGTTCACGGCGTCGCTGGATTTCGGGAACACGTTCCCGGGACCGAATCGCTGGCTGGACATCTGGGTGCGGACGAACGGCGGAGGCGCGTATACGGAGATGACGACGCGGCAATCGCTCGCGCCCACACCCTACGCGATCACGGCCTCGGGTGTGCAGGCGGGCGGGGTGACCTCGAGCATGCTGGCGAGCGGCGCGGTGACGAGCGACAAGATCGCCACGGGGGCGGTGAAGCCGGGGCAGATCGACGATGGCGGCAGCGGGGCGTACCAGACGTTCCAGACCACGATGCAAACGGTGGGCGGCGTGAGTTCGCTGACGTTCTCGAACGTGCTGCCGGTGACGGCGACGAACGGTGTGCCGCCGAATTTCGTGCTGCTCGTCAACAACCTGGCGTTCGGGACCGTGGTGGGTTTCTCCGGGACCGAGGGAATGTCGGAGCCGTACACGTATGTGGTGGAGACGCAGGTGTCGGGAACGGCGGTGGACCCGGACACGAAGATTGGGCTGCCGGGGCGGTTGAACTTTCTGCGGAACGGGAAGGTGACGAGTTTCCAGGGGATTGTCACGGGCTGCACGCTGGCGTCGTCGGACGGGACGACGCTGCTTTACACGGTCCGGATCGAATCACTGCTGGCCTACATGGCGTTAAACACGGATTATTCCATTTACCAGAACCTGTCGGCGACGGACGTCGTGACCAAGGCGTGCCTGAACTCGGTGACGAACACACCGACGATCAGCGTGACCGGGAGTTATCCGCCGCAGGAGTTCGTGGTCCAGTACCACGAAACGGATCTTAATTTTCTCAACCGGTTCATGGAAAACGAGGGCCTGTTCTATTTCTTCAACCAGGGCGCATCGCCGCCGGCGATGGTGGTAGGCGACAACGCGTCGGTGTACCTGGCGGCGCCGAATTCGCCGTTTCCTTATTATGGTGATTCGGCCGCAAGCGTCCCGACGGCGGCGGAGTATGTGCGCGTGTTCCAGAAGGCGGTGCATCAATCCACGTTGAAGTCGACGGTGAACGCCTACAATTCCCAAACCCCGGCTTCGAACCTGAGCGCGAGCAGCACGGGAACGGAGGGTGTGCAGGAGCATTATGAGTATGGCAATTCGGTGGCGTCGCTCGCTTACGACCAGCAACTGGCGCAGGTGCGGCAGGGACGGCAGGCGGTGGAGCGCGCGACGATTGAGGGCTACGGGACAGCGCCGGATTTGCGGGCGGGTTATACGTTCACGTTGAATGACCAGAGCCACGCCGGGTTGAGCGGGACGTATCTGGTGACGGAGATCCATCACTCGGGATACATCCGGGTGACGAACGGGGTGAGCTCGTATTTTTACGGCAACCAGTTCGAGGCGATCCCGGCGTCGCTGACCTACCGTCCGGCGCAGAAGACGCCGCGACCCCAGGCGCAGCCGTGCACGGCGGTGGTGACGGGGCAGCCGGGCGAGACCATTCACACGGACAAATATGGGCGGGTGAAGGTGCGCTTTTTCTGGGACCGGTCAGGAATCACCGATGATGGATCGAGCGCGTGGCTGCGTGTGTCGAGCGTGATGGCGGGGGCGAATCACGGGGCGATCTTCCTGCCACAGGTGGGCGACGAGGTGCTGGTGTCGTTTCTCGAGGGCGATCCGGACCAACCAATCGTGATCGGCAGTCTTTACAACGCGGCCAACCTGCCGCCCTACGCGTTGCCGGCGAGCAAGACGGTGAGCACAATCTGGTCGGCGGGCGCCACCGCTCAGCAGTTCAACGAGATCAAGTTCGATGACAAGCCGGGCTCGCAGATCATGAGCCTTCACGCGGCGAAGGACATGACCATCCAGGCGGTCAGCAATCTGACGATCTCGGCCACGACGCTGTCGGTGGGCGGCGGATTGAACATCGACCAGAACAACACGGGGAACGGCAACCTGACGGGCGATTCGCTGACCTTCGGCGCCGGCAGCGGCGAGGGACTCGCTTCACAACGCACGGCGGGAGCGAGCCAGTATGACCTGGCGTTCTACACGGATTTCCTGCAGCGCATGATCATCCTGAACAACGGGAATGTGGGCATTGGGAACGCGAGCCCGGGATCGTTGCTGACCGTCGGCTCCGCAACGTGCAATGGCACGACGTGGGTGAACGGGTCGGATCGCAATTCGAAGGATCACTTCGCCGCGGTGGATTCCGGATTGATCCTGGACAAGGTTGCGGCGCTGCCAATCAGCGAGTGGAAATACCGGAGCGAGGCGGATGGGACACGGCACGTGGGACCGGTGGCGCAGGATTTTCATGCTGCGTTCGGGTTGAATGGCGCGGATGACAAGCACATCGCCACCGTGGACGAGGAAGGCGTGGCGCTGGCGGCGATCCAGGGGTTGAATCGCAAGGTCGAGAGCGAAAATGCGGCGCTGCGATCGGAGAACGCCGAGTTGCGCGCGCGGCTGGAGCGGCTGGAGGAGGAGTTGGGAAGGCCAAAGGAGGCGGTGCGGGATTCTCATTGATGAGGACGGGAACACGACGATTTACGAAGAAAACCGCGCAAACGGGGCGTTGGCGCTGGCACAGCGGGTGCTTTTGCAAGAGCAGGCGGCGGAGTTATCGTGGCGTATTTCCTGCACAAGCGGCGAAGCTGGGTCTCAATCGTGGTTGGGGCGGCGGTCGCGTTTCTGTTTGCGGTCGCGGTCAGGGCGGACCTCTACGTTCCCGGCGGTTATCCCACCATTCAATCGGCCATCAACGCGGCGGCGCCGGGAGATGTCATCCATATCGCGACCGGCCGGTACGCGGAGGTGCTTACGATCAACAAAAGTTTGAGCCTGGTCGGCAGCGGCGCGAGCAATTGCGTGGTCTATTGCCAGACCAATGTGCCGGTGATTTCCATCAGCGGGCCGGCGACGGTGACGCTGGCGGATTTCGAAGTGGAGGGCGGCGCTTACATGGGGTCGGAGTGGTACAACGGCCTTTCGCCGCTCGGCATCGTGGCGACGAATGCGAATCTTACGATCGACACGCTGATCATGAACCAGTTCATCAATTATTTCGTGACGATTTCCGGCGGCACGCTGGCCGCGACGAATCTCGCGATCTGGACGCGCAACGTGCTTGCCGGTTGCGACGTGGGAGTGGAACTGGACGGTTGCACGGCGACGATCAACGGGCTCACGCAGGACGCCGGGCATCTCGACCACACGATCAACGTCAATGGCGCGCTGGGGACGAATCACGCCGACGTGCTGGTGACGGGCTGCCGCATCCGGACGTCGAGCCTGTCGTATGGCAATTGCGTCCGGACCTACGTGCGATCGAGCGTGACGATCACGAATTGCCTTCTCTATCGCGGCACGAACGAAACGACGCCGGGTTATCCGACGTTCAATCACAGCGCGATCAGCGTGAACGGCTACAGCAATGTGGTGGTGGTGACCGGCAACATCGTCTCGAATGTGCCGTGGAGCATGTATTGCTATGGATCGCTCGGCGGCAATCGTGTGCTGGTGGAGAGCAACCGTTTCCTGAACTCGTCCATCGGCGGAGTGGTGTGCGACTCGATGAATTACCAGGGCCTCGACCTGGGCGGCGGACCGATTGGCAGCCGCGGCGGAAATGTCTTCTCGGAAACGCCCGCTCCGCCCGCGGGCTTTTGCGCGGATGTGTTGAACACGAATTCATCGGGTTTCGCGACCGCGGCGATTTTTGCGCTGCACAATACCTGGAGCAATCTGACCAACAAGGAAGCGGTGATTTACGACAAGCTGGACAATGCGCTCTTTGGCCGCGTGATCAGCGACGATCTCGTGATCAAATCCACCAGCCGCGACGCGACGGGCCACGCAGTGATTTCCTGGAACGAGCGCGGCGCGGGCGAGCATTACACGGTGGAGACCCGCTCGAATCCCATGGCCGGCGCATGGGCGAGCGCGCCCGGTTCGTGGCCGATCACCAATCCCGGCCTCGGCGACATGCGCTGGACCAATTCCGCGGCGTCTTCGTCGAACCAGTTCTATCGCATTCGCTCCCTGGTGCCGTAATCGGCGCGAAACGGCCTTGCGCTTCAATGCTGTTCTTGCCGGGAAACTGGCGACAGGCGTATTCTCGAGAGGTTAAAATCTATGAAAGCTTACCTTATCACGACGGGCGTTCTCTTTGGCTTGATGTCGTTGATCCACGTCTGGCGGGCGATCGACGAGTGGCCCAAAACGATGAACATCGATTTCATCCTGTTGATGGCGGCACTGGTCGCAATCCCCGGTCTGCTATCGTGCTGGGCATGGCGGTTGTTGTCTTCGGTTTCCAAGGCCCAACGAATCCAGGACTGAGCTTTGACCGCAGGTCAGGGTTGAGTGCGGGAGAAGAGTTCAAAAGCCCGAAGGATGACCCGACAATTTCTCGTCATCGGTGTCGTGTGGTTTGCCGCCGCTGTGCTGGTGAGCATCACCGGCATGGTGGCGATGCTTCGTCCACCGCTGCCGCAGGTGGTTCTGGTGTTGCTCACGGCGATGGTGCTCCTGGCGTTCTGGAGGTCGCAGGCGTTTCGAAACTGGGCGCTCGCATTGCCGTTGCGGGCGTTGTTGCTCCCGCACATGGCGAGATTTGCGGGGTTTTATTTTCTGGCGCTGCATGCACGCGGGGAACTTCCGCGCGCGTTCGCGGTGCCGGGCGGTTGGGGAGACATCATCACGGCCGCGGCGGCGGTGGCACTGGCATTTGTGCCGCGAAGTGTGCCGTGGCAGGCCAAAGCGTACCTGGCGTGGAACATTTTTGGTTTTGCCGACATTCTTTTCGTCATCATCACCGCAGCGCGGCTCGCGCTGGCGGATCCGCAGACGATGAGCGCGCTCCTGCGCCTTCCGCTGAGCCTGCTCCCCACGTTTTTTGTGCCGATTATCGTCGCCAGCCATGTGATAATGTTTGTGCGCTTGCGACGCATGAACCGACTGAGATCCAAATGAACACGAACGCCGCTGCCGAATCCGCGCAGAATGCCACCCTGCCTCCTGAGCTCGTCGAAAAGGTGCTGTCGAAGCTTGGCTTCGACCGCCCGCCGGAACCAACCTTCGACGGCTTGCGCAATGTTTACTCGGCGTGGTGCGCGCAGGTGCCTTTCGACAATGTCCGCAAGCTGATTCACGTGCGGGCGGGAAGCCCGGGACCGCTTCCCGGCAGCAATCCGGAGGAATTCCTTGCCGCCTGGCTGAAGTTCGGCACCGGTGGCACCTGCTGGTCGGGAGCGGGCGGTTTGCACGCGCTGCTGTCGGCTCTCGGGTTCAACGCCGCGCGGGGAATCGCCACGATGCTGGCCGCGCCGGACCTTCCGCCAAACCACGGCACCGTGCTCGTGAGTTTCGACAATGACAAATACCTGGTGGACACGTCCATTCTCCATGGCGAGCCGCTGCGATATGAAACAGGATTGGAATCGGCGGTGGAACATCCGGCCTGGGGCGCGCGAAGTCTTTGGAAAGGTGGGAAGTGGCACGTCGCGTGGAGGCCATTGCACAAGACGGACAGTTTCGAATGCCGCTTCGAACAATTCGGCGCCGGGCCGGGCGAATTTCCCTCGCGCTACGAACAGACCCGCGGCTGGAGCCCGTTCAATTATGAAGTGGTGGCGCGCTCGAATCGCAATGGCGAGGTGGTCGGACTTGCCTTTGGCCACGCGGTCACTTTGCGTGGCGACGGCACCGTGAACCGGCGGCCCATTTCGCATGAGGAGCGCAATCGCATCCTGATCGAAGACCTCAATTACAGCGAAGAAATCGTGCGCCAACTGCCGCAGGACATTCCCACACCCCCTCCGCCCGGATCGCGCACGGCCCGGCAAAGCGCGGCGACATGAGCTCAAAACCTCTTGCATTTTCCGACTCCGGCCATGCCGGGATGATCGCCGCGACCACATTGGCTGGTGAACAGGAATTCGGGCGCCTTGCGCGGTTAGCCGGGGTAAGTTCGCGCATCATCCCCGGTTTCGACCGGCTCGGAATGCCGGAATGTGCTAACTTGTTTCCAGAAGGAGACAATTGTGGCAGACCAGATATTTATCGGGACCAGCGGCTGGATTTACAAGGAATGGGCGGGTGATTTCTATCGCGGAATCAAGGCGAAGGATCAATTCGCATTCTACGCCACGCAATTTCCCACGGTCGAAATCAACGCCACCTTCTACCGTCTGCCGAACCTCAAGATGGTCCACGGCTGGCGCAAAAAGGCCCCCGAGGGATTTGTGTTCGCCGTGAAGGGAAGCCGTCTGATCACCCATCTGAAGCGATTGCAGAATCTCGGGCGCACGGTCGGCAATTTCATCCGGCGCATCCAGCCGCTGGGACCGCGACTCGGACCGCTTCTCTGGCAGCTTCCGCCGAACCTCCAAAAGGATCTTCCGCGGCTCAAAAGATTTCTCCAGCGCCTGCCCGCCGAACTTTCCCACGCCTTCGAATTCCGCCATCTCTCGTGGCTGGAGCCGGACACGATGGACCTGCTGCGCAGTTTCAATGCCGCGTTCGTCTCGGTCAGTTCCCTGCGCGTGCCCATGGACCTCTCCGTCACCGCCGATTTCATCTACATCCGCTTCCACGGCCTGAGCGGCGGCGCCCGCCATGATTACACCAAGGCGGAACTGGCGCCCTGGGTGGAGCACATTCGCACCCAGTCCGATTCCGGCCGCCGGGTTTTCGCCTATTTCAACAACGATCTCAACGTCCGCGCGCCGAATAACGCGAAGCTGCTGATGAAATTATGCGAAGCCGCTGAACTTCAGCCGGCCTGAGCGCCCTGACTTCGTCACGCCCTCCTCAAAAAAGTTGATAAATCCACCGAGGTGTGTCACAGTGAGACACATGAAGACGATCACCATTCGAGAACTTCACAACCGGACCGGCAAGCTGGTGCGCGAAGCTTCGCGGCATGGTGAAATCAGGATAACCGACAACGGCCGGGTGGTCGCGAGAATTCTGCCGCAGGATGAACCGCCCAGGGTTCCTTATTTTTCCCGCCGCAAGCCGTCGGCGGCCTTCAGGAAGTTGGACGCAAGCGGAAAGACTGGCCGGGGCACTGACAGCACAATTGGCATTTCCGAAGACCGCGAGGATCGGGCCTGATGCTCTATTTCGATACCAGCTACCTCGTCCGTTTCTATACCAGAGACGCAGGCTGGGAAAAGGTGCGGGCATTCGGCGCCACTGATTCCATTGCCTGCTGCCTGCATGGCCAGGCTGAAACCGTCGCGGCATTTCATCGCAAATTTCGGGAAGGGTCGATCAATCAAAGCGAGTTGGGCCAGTTGATGGCGGAATTCAAGCGGGATTGCAAAGCCGGAGGTATTGATTGGCTGCCGCTTTCGCAATTGGTAATTGACCGGGTTACGACAGTATTCTCCAGCCTGCCCGTCGCGATTCATTTGCGGGCAGCCGATGCCCTCCACCTTGCTTGTGCCGCCGGACATTCCCTGAAGGAGATCTACTCCAACGATTCGCGGCTCCTTGCCAGCGCCACGTATTTCCGATTGAAGGGAGTCAATATTCTCTGAACGATGTGAGGCAACCCGCAACCGCTCACGAGGGGGAAATCATGTTGATGATTTCAATGGCGATCGGAGGCCGTGACTTTGAAATGGAGCCTCCGGAATCGACACGCAACTCAAGCCTGGTCCTGTGAATTCTTTGCCCGCCGGAGAAAGCCTGCCGTGAGCAATCCCCAGGCGATCACCAAGCCCAATCCGGCGGCAATGTGGGTGATCTTGACGACGTCCTCCTGCCAGGCCGTCCCGCCGGTTGCGCCCGCCTGGCCGGCCGCTATGGGCAGCATCTGTGTCGTCCCCCACCAGGAATTGGCGGCTTCGGACAACGCCATCGGCCAGATCAACCACGCCGCCACCAGCATGATCATCGCGGACCGGGGGCCAATATCATGCGGAAGCTTGAGCAGCATCATGGCCATGACAATCACGAGAATGCCGTTCGTGACGAACTGAACGTGGGCAACCAGGGCGAGCCGGGGATGCGGAGTGTGCGGCACAAAAAAGCCCCAGAGCAAACCAGCCATCACGAGCAACAATCCGTGGGCCAAAATCTGCCTGCTGCGGGCCTGCATGATCATCCGCAAGCTTCTATGGGTTAATATCGGCGAATTCCAGTTAAAAGCGGCGAAAAGCCGTCCTCCAGGCGTGTGCCCCGGCTCAGCGGCGGAGGGAATCCGCACAATTGGCGTCTGGATTTCAAATAAATTCATTTTACGTTTTTTTAGGCGGGCCAGTGATGGTAAAATGTTTTTTGCATGTCAGCGTCCAGGGTCATTGAACTGCGGCAGATGCTTTCGGAAAAATTTCCGAAATTTCGCGGGCATACCCTGCAATCGGCGGAGAACCTCCGCAACTTCTGGCAGACCGGATTGCCGCAAATCGATGGCCAATGCCTGGGCCTTGCCCGAAGCGCCATCACCGAGATTGTCGCCGAAAATGGCCATTGCGGCAGCGCGACATTGATCGGCGCCCTGGTTCAACATGCCGCTCACGAAAATAAAATCATCACCGTCATTGACGGCGCTGATTCGCTCGACGTGACCCAAATCGATGAGGCCGCCTTGTCCAAAATGTTGTGGGTGCGCTGCCGTTCCGCGGAACAGGCCATGCAGGCCGCCGATCTGATCCTGCGCGACAACAATCTTTCCCTGGTGTTTCTGGACCTCGTCCCGCTGCCGGCGCGGCAATTGCGAAGGATTTCCCCAACCGCCTGGCATCGTTTTCAACGATTGCTCGAAAACGCCCCGAGCGTCTGCGCGGTTTTTACGCCGCATGCCATGATCCCACCCGCCGCGTTGCGATTGACGTTGAGGGCCGGATTCAATTTCGCGGCACTGGAAAAATCCCAGGCCGATTTGCTCCCGGAACTGGATGTGGCGGTGACCAAGAACCTGTACTCCGTTGAAGGCCTGAACCTGGAGGCGACAGTGTGACATGTTCGCCCTGATTTACATCCCGCATTTTTCGTTGCAGGCGGCCCTTCGCCTGGAGCCGGAATTGGACCACCAGGCCGTCGCGCTGGCTGACTCAACCGGCGGGAAACCCATCATCGTATCGGTGAATGACATCGCTGCGCAACATGGCGTCCTGCCCGACCAGACGCCCATCCAGGCCGTGGCCCGTTGTGATTCGCTGGTCATCAAAAACCGCTCCGCCAGCCTGGAATTGTCCGCCACCGAAATCCTGCTGCAAACAGCGTATGCCTTTTCGCCGTCCATTGAATCGACCGCGCCCGGTGTCTGCACCATGGAACTGGCCGGCCTGGGCCTCCAAAGCGAAGCTTCCGCAAAAGCCTGGGCGGAAAAAATCATAAAAGCGTTCGCCGAGTTTCGTCTCGATTGCCGGATCGGCTTCGCGCCCACGCCCGCTCTCGCCCTGCTTGGCGCGCGCAGCGCCCGACCGGTCAATGTTTTTTTCGAGCCGGATCAGTTCATTCCCTCGCTGCCCATTGAAGCGCTGGAACCGCCGGTGGAAATTTTTGAAATCCTCGCTCTCTGGGGCATCCGCACGGCCGGCCGGTTTCTTGCGCTGGGACGCGAGGCGATTGCCGAGCGCCTCGGCGTGCCAGGGCTGGAACTGTTTGACCGCCTGTCGCCCGCGACGGTCCGCCCTCTCAATCTCGTGGTGCCGGTGGCCGAGTTTGTTGAACGCATGGATTTCGAACACGAGATCGAAACCGCCGAACCCCTGCTGTTTGTCCTGCGGCGTTTCACCGAACAACTCGCAAAACGAATCGGCGCCACGCAGCGTGTGGTTGGCGAAATGGAGTTGAAACTGGCGCTGTCCAACGGCGGTGCATACCGGCACGATTTCAAAATCCCGCAGCCAACCGGCCGCATCGAAACCCTGTTCCGCACCATTCAGACGCACCTCGAGACGGTGCGCACCGATTCGCCCATCGTCGCCGTGGAATTGCGCGCCGCACCGGCGGAAATCGAGACCACGCAGCTCGGCTTTTTTGAAGTCACGCTCAAAAACCCGAACCTGTTCGGCGAAACCCTGGCGCGCCTGACGGCGCTCTGCGGAAACGACCGCGTGGGAACCCCCGTTCTGCTGTCAACGCATCGGCCGGATGCGTTTAAAATGGTTGCACCGCATTTTTCAGCCGCGCACCCGGCCGGCTCGACCCCGGACGCTCTGCCCGGTCCGCGACTAAGACGCCTTCGCCCGCCAGCGCCAGCGAACATTCAATTTGCCGAGGAACGGCCGGTCTCCATTCAAAATTCCATTTTTAACGGCGCGATTCACCGCGTTCGCGGGCCGTTCCTCAGCTCTGGCGATTGGTGGGACAATAACCGCTGGTCGCGCAGGGAATGGGACGTGGAGACCTCCGATGGTTCGCTTCTGCGGATCTTTCAATCAGGCGACGGCTGCTTTGTGGAGGGCGTGTATGACTGATTACGTCGAGCTCCGCTGCCGGAGCGCATTCAGTTTTTTGCGCGGCGCCTCCACACCGGAACAAATGGCCGCCTGCGCCGCCGGGTTGCAGATGCCCGCCATGGCGCTTTGTGACCGGGATGGGCTCTACGGCGCGCCCCGCTTCCACGCCGCGGCGCGCACGCATGGCATCCGGCCGATCATCGGCGCTGAACTCACGATGGAGGATCAATCCATTCTCCCGGTTTTCGTCGAATCTCGCGCCGGGCACCAGAATCTCTGCCGGCTTTTGACACGCGCTCACCTGCGAAGTGAGAAGGGCAAATGCGCGATCCAATGGAGTGAACTGCCGGATTTTGCCGGCGGATTGATCGCCCTCGCCGGATGCGAATCCATCGCCTCCAGGTCGCTGCCCGTCTTTGGCAATGACCGCCTGTTCATCGAGGTGCAGCGGCATCGGGTTCGCGGCGAGGAAAAAAAAGTCCGTGCGCAAGTGGACCTGGCCCGGCATCTGAATCTTCCGTTGCTCGCGACCAATGGCGCCGCCTACTCAACCGAAAATGAGCGCCCGATTCTCGACATGTTCACCTGCCTGCGTCATCACACGCATCTGGACGCCGCGGGCAGGTTGCTCGAGCAAAATGCCGAACGTCATCTCAAGACCGGCAAACAAATGTGCGAGTTGTTCCGTGATTTGCCGGATGCGGCGCAAAACACTGTCCGCCTCGCCGAACGATTGCAGTTCACGCTCGAGAATCTCGGCTATGAGTTTCCGCAATTCCCTGTTCCACCGGGCCATGATGCCGATTCCTACCTCCGCGAGCGCGCATTTGCGGGCTGCCAGAATCGTTATGGTCTGATTCCCGCCAAGGTCCGGGCGCAAATGGAAACCGAACTGGCGCTGATCGCGAAGCTCAGGGTCGCCGGGTATTTTCTCATCGTCTGGGACATCATCGAATTTTGTCGCAAGCAGAACATCATGGCACAGGGCCGCGGCAGCGCCGCCAACAGCACGGTTTGTTACTGCCTTGGGATCACCGCCGTGGACCCGTTGAAGTTCAACACCCTCTTCGAGCGTTTTCTGAACGAGAGCCGCAAGGATGCCTGGCCGGACATCGATATTGACCTGCCGAGCGGCGACCGGCGGGAACGCGTCATCCAGGAAATCTATCGCCGCTATGGCCGCAACGGCGCGGCGATGACCGCCAATGTCATCACCTACCGCGGCCGCAGTTCGGCGCGCGAAGTCGGCAAGGTTCTCAATCTTCCACCGGATATTTTGAACCGTTTCTCGAACCTGTATGCCAACGGGGATTTTCCGCACACGCTGGATTTGTTGATGCAAATGGAAAAATCCGGCCTGCCGAAGTCACACCCCCGCGCCGGGGCATTTGCCATCCTGTGCAATGCCATTCGCGGACTGCCGCGGCATCTGGGGCAGCACTCGGGTGGGATGATCATATCGCAGGGAACATTAAACCGCGTGGTGCCGCTGGAAAATGCCTCAATGCCCAATCGCTCCGTGGCCCAATGGGATAAGGACGACTGCGAGGACCTCGGAATCATCAAGGTGGATTTTCTCGGCCTGGGCATGATGTCGGTGCTGCAGGACGCGGTCGAACTCACGCGCAAGAACGGCTGTCCCGTGGATCTCGCCCATCTGCCGGAGGACGACGCGAAAACTTTCGAGATGATGCAGGAGGCGGACACCATCGGCGTTTTTCAAATCGAAAGCCGCGCCCAAATGGCCACGTTGCCGCGCATGAAGCCGAAGAATTTTTACGACGTGGTGATCGAGGTGGCCATCATCCGGCCCGGGCCGATCCAGGGCCGCCTGATGCATCCATACCTGGCGCGGCGCGCCGGCCGGGAAGAAGTCGTCTATTATCATGACGACCTGGTTCCTGTGCTGGAACGGACACTCGGCGTCCCGCTCTTTCAAGAGCAGATGTTGCAGATTGCCATGGTCATGGCGGATTTTTCCGGCGCCGAAGCCGAAGAACTCCGCCGGGCCTTGAGCTTCCATCGCTCCGGTGAAAGGATGAAGGCCATCGAAACAAAATTGCGCGCGGCCATGGAGCGCAAGAACCATTCGCAAACGTTGATTGATCAGGTCTGCCAGAACATCAGCGCCTTTGCGCTTTACGGCTTCCCTGAATCCCACGCCATCAGCTTTGCGCATCTCGCCTACGCCTCGGCTTACCTGAAGGCCCATCGCGCGCCGGAATTTTTCACCGGCCTGTTGAACAATCAGCCCATGGGATTTTACTCGCCGGGCACGCTGATCAAGGACGGCCAGCGGCACGGGGTCAAATTCCTGCCGGTATGCATTGCGCTGTCGGATTGGGACTGCCGGGTTGAACCGGACCGATCGGTGCGGCTGGGATTGCGCGTGGTAAACAGCTTGAACCACAAGGGCGCCATGCGGCTGCTCGACGAGCGGGCGAAGGCGCCGTTTCGCTCGTTGCACGATTTCCAGCGGCGCGTCCGTTTGAACAAGGACGAATTGCGCAAACTCGCTTCGCTGGGCGCGTTGAATGCCTTCACCTCACACCGCCGCGAGGCGCTCTGGCAGATCGAAGCCGATGTGCGCGAGGGCGACTTGTTTGAAACGCATCAATCCCGGAATGAACCATCGTCCTTGTCACCGATGGATTACGCCGAGCGCATTCAGGCGGATTTTTCGGGAATGCATTTCTCAACCGGGAAGCATCCCATGGCGCTGCTCCGCCAGAAGCTCCCCGGCATCTGGCGCGCGGCGGACCTGCCCAAAGCGGAGAATGGCACGGTCCTGCGCGTCGCCGGCAACGTCATTTGCCGCCAGCGCCCCGGCACGGCCAAGGGTTTTGTATTTGTCAGCCTCGAGGATGAAACGGGAATCAGCAATGTGATTGTAACGCCGCAATATTTTGAGGCCAACCGCCTGGTGATCACCGAGGAATCCTTTTTACTCATCGAGGGACCGGTCCAGAACGTGGACAATGTCATTCACATCAAGGCCACCAAAATCCAGCGGCTGGAACATGACCTGTTTGTCGGCCATGCCTCCTATGATTTTCACTGAGGCAACCCGTGAATAATTTTTGCAATCGCCTTCAGGTCATCGACGAATTTCTTCCTTTCAGCATGGCGTGTTTCCTGGTCCGGCGCGCGCAGGATTGAGGATGGATGTACCGTTGCCATCACGTTGGGTGCCAGCTCCGACGAGACCAATTTTCCGCGCTGCCGGCTTACTTTGAAGTCCCTGGCGATGATCGCCTGCGCCGCGGTTGCCCCGAGGCAAACCAGCACTTTCGGTTTGATCACTTCCAATTCCGCCTGCAGCCACGGCCGGCATGCGGCGATTTCGCGGCTGCTCGGCTTCTTGTGAATGCGCCGCTTGCCCTTCGGCTCCCATTTGAAATGTTTCACCACATTGGTGACGTAAATCTCCTCGCGCTGGATTCCCGCTTCGGCCAGCGCCTCATCCAATAATCGTCCGGCCGGCCCGACAAATGGCTTGCCGGCAAGATCCTCATCATTGCCCGGCTGCTCGCCAACGAACACCACCTTCGCCTTTCCCGACCCATCGCCGAAAACGGTTTGCGTTCCCCTTTCCCACAGCGGGCAGGCCTTGCACGCGCGTGCCGCCGCCTGCAATTTCGATATCGTCGATTTGTCGGGAATCAACCTCTCGGCAGTAACAGCAGCATCCGCCCCTGCTTTGAATTGCGCTCGAATCATCGTTGCCGTGACCATTCACGGCTAACCTGAACTTCGCGTCACATTGGCGGATCCTCAACTCGATTTACAAATTCCTCCGCTCTTCCAACGGAACCGGAACCAAATCTCAGACACGTAGCCAGCCGCGGAATCCCCTGCCCGCGTAATAAGATTGTGCGCCGTTGTGATAGACGAAGACACGTCCGAACCGGCGATCACAAAAAAGCGCGCCGCCGAGTTCCCTGACATCGGCGGGCGTCTTCACCCAGCTCGATGTCTTCGTGTCGAAATCTCCCAGTTTCTGAAGCTCGCGATACTGTTCCTCTGTCAAAAGCTCGATGCCCATGGTTTCCGCCAGGTCCATGGCGCTGCTTTTCGGTTTATGCTCCTTTCGGGAATCCAGCGCCTCACGATCGTAGCAAAGGCTCGTGCGGCCCTTGGGACTTTCCGGTGCACAATCAAAGAATATGTATTCGCCCGTCTTTTTGTCGTGATCCACCACATCAGGCTCCCCGCCTGTGCGTTCCATTTCGCTCAGCGACCACAGCTTTTCGGCATTGGCCTCCAGCCTCACCCTAACCGCAGCCCATTCGACACCTTGGTGGCGGTTCATGTTCTTCTCGAAGCGGGCCTTCAGTGTCTTAAGCAGTTCCTGGCGTTGTTCCACTGACAACTCCTTCTTTGTTTTGACGCCTTTCATGATTGGTTGAAAAATTTACCGGCTCGCATCCTTGGTTTTACGCCGCCTTCAGCGCCTCCAACTCCGCCCAGCGGGCGTAATGCTGCTTCTGCTTTTCTTTGGCGATTTCCAGTTCCTTAAGCAATTGATTGGTTTGAGTCGCGTGAGTTCGATGAAAGTCCGGCGACGCAAACAATCCCTCAATTCGCGCAATCTCTTCTTCGACAAGCAGAATCTGCGACTCCATGCCCTCCAACTCGCGCGCCTCCTTAAACGACAGTTTGCGGGGTCTGGCCGGTTTTGGCGCGGCTGCCGTTTCGCGCGAAGAAATCCGCGATGGATTTTTGGCATTTGTTTCGGGCATGGAGCGGGCAAAGGTTTCAATCCGCTCCCGCCTTTTCTCGAGGTAATAGTCGTAGTCGCCCGTGCTGTGGTGAATTTTCCCATCGCCCTCGAACGCCAGGATGTCGGTGCAGACGCGGTTGAGGAAATAGCGATCGTGACTGACCACGCAGACGACACCGGGAAACGCGTTCAAGGCCTCCTCCAACACCCGCAAGGTCGCCAAATCCAGGTCGTTGGTCGGTTCATCCAATATAAGAAAATTTCCGCCGGACTTCAAAATGCGCGCCAGCAACAAACGGCTTCGCTCGCCGCCGGAAAGAAATTTGACCTGGGTGGCGATGCGCTCGTCGGCGAACAGAAACCGCTTGAGGTAACTGCGGAGCGAGATCTTCGACTCGCCCCATTGGACGAACTCGGTGCCATCGGCCGCTTCATCCATCACGGTGCGCTCGTCATTCAATTGCAGCCGGGACTGGTCCACGTAGTTGAACCGGGTAAGCTGGCCGGTCTTGACGGTGCCTTCAGTTGGCGCGAGCTGGGACAGGATGATTTTTAACAAGGTCGTTTTGCCCAGGCCGTTCCGTCCGCAGACGCCGATGCGGTGGCCATTCTCAAAGGTGAAGCTGAAACCGCTGAACAGCCGGCGTCCGCCAAGCTCCATCCCCACGCCGGTCAATTCCAGAACGCGGTTGCCGAGCGGCGGCGGTGGTGGAATGACGAGTTCCATGTCCTCTTCGATCGGGGTCGTTTCCTGCGCCGCCGTTTCATAGTAACGCTCGAAACGATTTTTCTGCTTGCTCCGTTGCGCGCGCGGGCCCTGGCGCACCCAGGCAAGCTCCTTTTTCAAAAACATCTGCCGTTTATGTTCAATCGTCGCATCGGCAGCCTGCCGTTCCGCCTTGTCCAAAAGATAATCCGTGTAATTGCCGGCGTGATTGAAAAACCGGCCGTCGCACAGTTCCACGATGCGGCGGGCCACCCGGTCGAGAAAATAGCGGTCATGGGTGGCGACGAGAAATGCGCCGGCAAAGCCTTCCAGAAATTCCGCCACCCAATCGATCGATTCCGGGTCGAGATGATTCGTGGGCTCGTCGAGGATCAGTAATTCCGGCCGCGAGACAATGGCGCGCGCCATCGCCACGCGTCGCTGCTCGCCGCCCGACAGGGAATCAACCCGTCGATCGCCCGCCGGACAATTTAAATGCGACAAAGTCGTTTCGATCCGCTGATCCAGCGACCAGCCTTCGAGAGCGCCAATGCGATGCTCCAGTTCCTCGTGGCGCTTCGATTCGGCGGGGAGCGATTCAAATTCCGCGATCAACTGGAGGACATGCCGGGCGCCCAGGCGCACATTGCCACGCACGTCGAGCGACGGGTCCAGCTTGAAATCCTGGGAAAGGTAACCCACCGCCAGGCCGCGCCGGGCCGTGACTTCACCGGCGTCAGGCGTTTGCAGGCTGGCCAGGATTCTCAAGAATGTGGTTTTGCCGCAGCCGTTTCGGCCCACCAACCCAATGCGGTCTCCCTCCTCAATCCCCAGTGTCGCGTGGTCAAGGATCGTCCGATCGCCGTATTGCACCAGCAGATCGGTCGCAGTGAGAATCGAAGCCATATCAACACCCACCGTACCCAAAATCTACCGTGAAGTCCATTGCGGCAAGAAATGTGGGCGGTGGTCGATTCGATGCACGCGCGGAGCGTGGGGTGCTGGTCGCGACATTCTCCTGAGCCAGAGTATTCAAAAACCGTTTAAGTTTTTGCTCACTTGATAAATGAGTTGGGAGCCCTTTGAGGCTGTCGCAATATCGCCCGAGCCAGGCGCAGTAGCTCCGCTCTGTGGCGAGGGCAAGATGTTTACGCCGAATCACTTCCGCAAGCCGCGCCAGTGCTTTCTCGGTATTCATTCCACTATTTCAATATACGAACCGCCTGTTGTATATTAATTGTCAGGTGTCATTCGCACGCCGTTAATTATGGCCGACATCAAGATCCAAGGTTGGATGACGCCGCCCGGCATCGCTGAGGCGGGCACGTTAGTCGGTGAGGTCATTCGTCATTCATGTCTGCGTTGGCGGCGAGATTCGCAGCACCGGCACACCTTTTTTCGAGCTTTTTCGCTTCGCGCGTGTGCATTCTGTCCGTGAGCGCACGGCCGCTGACCACACTTGCCCACACTGCGGCGAGTCAGCCCAGATTGCATTTGAGGTCGTCTGGGAGTCAGAGTTTACTGACGTTCAGGCGAGGGAGGTTTGCGAGCATTGTATCGATGGTCGTGTGACCGCCGGTAGCGAGGCTTTGACTTTTAAAGAGTGAGTTCGACATGACACCTAACAAATCGCTGCAGGCAACAGCCGCCACGCTTTTCAGTTCGAAGGTTTTATGATATTTGTTTGTCCAGATTGCATTCGGGCGCCAGCCCCGGCGGCTGTGCCTGAGCTTGGACGTTAGGCTGCTATGAACGCCACAGCAACGGTTGACACTTTGTTTAGCCTATTTGGCTACGCGCGAGTGCGGTTTTCGCAGGATGTGGATACCATCTTTTCCATCCTGGGTGAGTTTGGTGCAGTGAAGTGCGGAGAGAGTGGTATGCCGACGGCGTCCACCAATTATTTCTTTCGAGTGCGAGGCCGGAAGGTCAAGCTGACCGTTGAGGATTATGAGGACACCATCCTGACTGGCCCAAAGGCCATCGTTCAGGAGTTGTCTCAGAAGATTTCAGAGAGAGTGAGGACACGATGACGCCGCCTAACCAGTCGCCGGAGCCAACCGCCGTTGGCGCTGTCAGTTCCGCATTCGCGGGCTACGTCACTGGTCCGGCGTGGCTGAGCTTTTGTCGTTAGGCGTTGCATGAGCATCGAGTGATGAATGGAAATCCAACTGCCGATGAAAAGGCGGGCGCGGAACGTTCCACCGGGATAGGTTCGTTTTACGCGCTTGCCCTTGGCATATCTTGGGCCGGTTGGATTCCGTACGGGGCGGCTCAAGCTGGTGTTCTACACATTCGCGTGCCCTGTGAAGTGACCAATATTGCGGAGTTTGGACCCACGCTTGCGGCTTTTGCGCTGACCGTTATCGCCGGCGGACGTGAAGGGTTTCGTCAATTCCTGGTCCGGTCATGCCGTTGGAGAATCGGCTTGCGGTGGTACGCGTTCGCCTTGTTGCTCTCGCCAGCAATCGGTGCGCTCTGGCTCCTTGTTCACGCAACGTTCGGTCATAATGTGCCTGGCCTTGCCGATTTCAGGGAGCTTTTACCCCGGTATGTCGAGTCGTTGAAATCGACGGGGCCGTACGGCTTCGACAGGACACTGCAGCCGTCAGCCGGGCCGATGGCATTTGTTCGCACACTGGCGGCCAGCAACCCGGGGTGGGCGGTGCTGGTCTTTGTTTCTTTCCTGACTTTCTCAGGGCCGGTGTCGGAGGAGTTTGGCTGGCGAGGATATGCGTTGCCGCGACTCCAGACTCGCCAGGGTGCGTTAAGAGCCGCTGTTTCGGTTGGATTGCTCTGGGGCGCGTGGCATACACTTCCTGACTTCTGGCGGTTGCTGTTCCTGGGAAAACCGGGCGCGTGGCTCATTCCCATTGCCATCACCACGGGAACGGTGCCGCTGTCCATCCTGTTTACCTGGATGTTCAATCGGACCGGCGGGAGCATTCTGCCAGCGATGCTTTTTCATGGTTCCTTCAATACTACCGTGACCGTGCTGACTCTCCTTTGGGTTGGTCGTCCGAAAGTATTGATCGGCGCAGAGATGGTAGTGGTTCTTTGGCTGGCGGCAATGGTCCTTGTGCTTATCTCCGGTTCCACTTTGGGCCGCGAGCATTCCAAGAACAGAGAAGGGCGGATTAGCCGTGAAGCCGTCACCTAACAAATCGCTGCCGGCAACGCGGGATGGCGCTGTCGTTCCCCGACTCAGAGTCGGGGTTCCCGTCACAAGTCGGCGGTGGCCCAGCTTTTTTCCTTAGGCTGCATGAATACATTCAGGAAATACAACGCACCGTTGACTGTACCGCTGGTGCTGGTCTTTGGTTCGGCGACGCTGGCGATTATGTTCGCATGGATTGTTCTTGTGAGTCCCCGTTTGTTGGCTTGCCTTGCGTCGCTCGAGGATTCCTCTCCGGTTATTTATTCCCTCTTACGTAGCTTGATTGCGTTTATGATACTGCCCGTCATTTTTGTTTCTGTGTTCCTGATGGTGCATTTTTACCAGAGGTATTATGACCGGAAAAAGCAAAAGCACGATGCCTAACAAGGCGCTGCAGCCAACCTCGACCCGCGTTTCAGATTGATGGTTGCTGAGATTTATGATTGCGTTGATACATATTCAGGCTCGCCTGCCGGTCGGGGTGCCTGAGCTTGGACGTTAGGCGTCATGAGCATCCGTGTCCAATTCCTTGCATTGGGAGCCATAGTTTTGGCGGCTCTGATGGTGCTGATTGAGACGCTCTACTTCGCGTCAGTTCGACCTGGTTACAGCCACATCTCAAACACCATCAGCGAGCTCGGGGAGACCGGAGCACCATTCGCCGATCGAGTATCTTTTGGTTTTTTTCTGCCGGTGGGTCTGTTGGTATGGTTGGCTTTGTGGCTGGTTTACCGTGAAGCGTCGGATAGATACGTCTTGCTGGCATTGATTGCACTATCAAGTTTGGGCGCAGGCTATGTGGCGGCGGCATTCTTCCCCTGCGATTCCGGCGCGCCATTTTTTGGCAGTTGGCGCACGCAGGTTCACAACGTTGTCGGATTCATTGATTATGAGGGCACAGGCATCGGACTTTTGGTTATTTCCCGCCATTTCGCACGACCCGGCGCGACATTGCGATCCGTTGCATTTTTAGTCGCAGGCATGTCTGTGCTGCTTTGCCTGGCGTTGCTCTCGCTCGAAGCGACGTTTCCTATTCGTGGAGCGGTTCAGCGCATCGCCGAGGTTATCCAGTTTACAAGCGTGTTCTTTGTGTGTTATTTGCTGCCGAGAGAAATGACGCCATGAGATCGCTTATTCTCAATCTTACCCCCCGTGGTGAGGTTCTTCTTGTCTTCGCGATTTGGTTTGGATTGGGCATTATCATGCGAAACATCGGAGGGCATCTTACGCCTGGATCTCAGCTACACGGCGAGTTTAGCAGCCTTGGCCAGATGGTCTTAGCCATTTATGAATTATTGGTTTTGGCGCTGGTATTTTTCTACATCGGACGAATTCGTGGTTGGTCTTTTGCATCATTCGGTTTTCAGATTTCCTGCAAGTTGACCGGTCTGGGCGTGCTGTTGTTTGTGCCGGCGAAGTTAATTTTTGTATTGAGAAAGATGATTGTCGGCCCAAATACAGCACTTTTGCCGGCAGGACAGATTGCACTTCCAATCATCATCATTAGTTCCATCATAACGGGCATTTTCGAGGAGTTGATGGAGGTCGGTTACGTTATCAAGGTGACTGAGAAACACGGCATGTGGACGGCAGTCTTTATAAGTGCGCTCATCCGAACAGTACTACACGTCTACCAAGGAGCGGCTGGAATGGCATGTGTTTTTGTCATAGGCATAACATTCGGACTGGTTTATTGGAAGTTACGGCAGTTATGGCCGCTTATTGTGGCGCATATATTGATTGATATTATTGGCTCTCTATGGTTGACGCATCAGGCAACCTAACACCGCGCTGGAGCCAACGGCGGCTGTTACTGCTTTTGGTAGTCACACACACACAAATTCACGCTTGCGGTTTTTTGCGCCGTGGCTCAGCTTTGGATCGTTAGGCGGCATGAGCACGCTATGACACCGATTGTTAACCCCAGCACGAAAAGTCTCTGGCCATTTTTTCTTGTCGCGTTGTGTTTTTTGCTCATCGCTGACAGCCTTTTCTACTTTGCTGTAAGTGCATGGTTCAGCACCCCCGTCGCATGGCTGGGTTGCGGATTGCTTTGCTACACCATTATTCTCCGGTTCTACCCACCGACACCGCTCATTGACGATACTATGCAGCAATCAGCCTCTCCACATCCTTCGAGGCCATTTTCTGTTCGCGATGTTCCGGCTATGGTTCTATTTCTCGTTCCCACTGTGGTGATTTCTCCTGTTTTGCTGGTTATTCTTACGTGGCATAAAGGAAGAGGTTCACGATGAGAGTCACATGAAAATGCTGCTTAACAAGTCGCCGGAGCCAACCGCCGTTGGCGCTGTCGTTCCCCGACTCAGAGTCGGGGTCCCCGCCACGAGTCGGCGGTGGCTCAGCTTTTGTCGTTAGGCATCTTCCGCGCATGGCACGAAAACACGACATCGGAGATTTTACGATGCGATGAAGAATCTGCCGAGACTGGAAACGTTGCGGCGCTATACACAAATACGCGCACAGAATTTAGGCGGGAAGGGTCAAAACGGGTCGCAATCTGACGCAAATAATGGAGGGTCAAAGATTCATGAAACCATTGCAAATAAAGGCGCCAGACACTTTCTGACGGAATCTGTCGCAACCTATCCAGTGGAGCGCGCGAAGGGAACCGAACCCTCGTGTCCATTCCCTGATGTATCGTAAATCGCTACCGTCGCACAGTTTATGAATCTCATTTTCCGCGGATTTCCAAGGCCAGTGGTATAAAGTGGTTTTCTTTTCTCGCAGTTGGCGAAAAGTGGTGGAAAGTCCTCTTGTTCCCTGGGTGGCAGCGGGTTTTCCCGGCACAAACCGCCCGGCGTCATCGGTCGCCGAACCGCGATACGGGCTTTCGGTTATTTGTCGTCCTGTAATGATTCGCAGTCCGTCGCGACAAAGCTGCATGAGGCAAACACTCGAAACCGTGAATCCCGGCCGTCAATCAAGATTTCGACATTTCAGTGGGAGCAATCGCGGTCACGGCTGCATTTCGCACCGCCTGAAAGCACTTTCCACGCGTTTCGGGAATAAAACAGTGAGTTGATTTTTCATGACTCTGGGACGATTTGGTTATTTGTCTGCTGAAGCGGAAAATTGAATGGAACACAAATATATGTTTCTTGTGCGCTACATGATTCTAGGATTGCTTGCCAGCACTGCGGTTAACGCCGCGCCCATCCAGTTTCAGAGTTCCGAACGCCAAGTAGCGCTGGTGGAACTTTATACTTCCGAGGGATGCAGCAGTTGTCCGCCGGCCGAATCGTGGTTGAGCGGGCTGAAAGAAAAGCCCGGTCTTTGGAGCGACTTTGTGCCCGTCGCGTTTCACGTTGATTACTGGGACTATATCGGCTGGCGCGACAAATGGTCCAGCAGACAATATTCGGATCGTCAGCGCGATTACGCCGGAGCCTGGGGCAGCGAGAACATTTACACACCTGAGTTTGTTCTGAACGGCAAGGAGTGGCACAACTGGTTCGAGTTGAAAGGGGCTCCCGGTGTTTCCGAAAACAAAACCGGCATACTAAAAGTCACCTCTGAAGATACCAACCATTGGCAGGTAAACTTTATTCCCACAGATGCCGGCAAAAGTGCTTTCGAAGTCAATGCCACCCTCTTGATCAGCGGCCTGGGTTCCAACGTGAAAGCCGGAGAAAACAGGGGTCGTCATTTGCAGCACGATTTTGCGGTTCTCAGACTGATCAAACAGCCCCTCATCGGCAAGGGCGATGGATTTCAGGGCGCTTTCACCATGCCCGTCGGCGAGAATTCACCGGAAGGCAGGCTGGCTCTGGCCGTCTGGGTCGTTCGCAACGGCAGCCTTGAACCTGTGCAGGCGGTTGGTGGTTGGTTGGCGCCGTCTGCAAAAAATAAATGAAAAATTTGAAAAGGAAATCAGACCTTTGTTGAATCACCGAATCAGTCCACCCTTTCTCCTGCTCTGTTCGACGGTACGGATAATATCAGCGGACTTCCGGAATAAATCGCCCGTCACAGACTTCACACTCTTGTGCATGAAATGGATTATGAGCAGGTGGTTGCCTCTTTTTACGAGGGGCTGTATGGGTTTGCCTACAGCCTCGCAGGAAACAAATATGACGCTTGCGAATTGGTCCAGGAGACGTTCGCGCGGCTGCTGGCCAACAGCGGCCAGGTGCGCGACCACTCCAAAGTCAAATCGTGGCTGTTTACCACGCTCTATCGAATTTACCTCGGTTGGAAACGCCGCGAGGCCCGTCTGCCGCACTTTGAGATTGGGAGCGTTGAACATGAATTGCCATCCGTGACCCCTGAAATGGTGGACCAGTTGCAGAACGACGCGGTGCTTCAATCGATCCTGGAAATGGAAGAACACCACCGCGTGCCTCTCATGCTTTTTTATCTCGAGAACCATTCATACCGGGAAATTGCCGAACTACTCGACATTTCCATCGGCACGGTTATGTCGCGCCTCTCGCGGGCCAAGGCGCTGCTGCGCGTGTCTCTGGTCGCCCGATCCGTTGGTTTGGAGAGCAAGATCATATCCATGACCCAAATTTCCCAAAGGAAGAAGGTGTAGCATGAACAACCAGGAAGCCCAATTGATCCTCCAAGTTTACCGTCCGGGCGGACAGGATGCCGCCGACCCGCTGGTGACACAAGCATTGGAACAAGCCCGGCGTGATCCAGAACTGCAAAAATGGTTTGCCGAAGAGCATGGCCTCGACTTGTGCGTTCAAGCCAAGCTGCGAACGGCCATGGTGGTCCCGGCGGAATTGAAGGCAAATCTCCTTGCGCTGAAAAGGACGGCCGCGCCTGCGTCGCGGCGGCCCGCGTGGCTGGCCCTCGCTGCCAGCGTGGCGCTGTTGCTAGGGCTTGCCGCCTGGTGGGTCCGTCCCGCAAGTCCGGCGCAACTCGACTCGTTCCGCCAGGCGATGGTCGCCTACTCGATGCAAAGGCATGAGCACACCACCTTCGAGACCTCGGATATCACGCAAATTCAGAAGTGGCTCCAGGCTCGAGGCATGACTGGTGAATTCGAACTTCCCGCCGGACTGCGAGGCAAACCCGCTGAAGGTTGTCGCGTTGTCGATTGGAATGGTCAAAAAGCGGCGTTGATTTGCTTCGTGCTCGCTGATGGTCATCATGTGGATTTTTTCGTGCTGGATCGCCCAGGCGTTCCAGGCCTTGCCGGCAGCGACCTGCCACAATTTGCCCAAACGGGCGCACTCGTGACAGCGACGTGGACCGCAGGCAACCGAGTCTATCTGTTGACGGGCGGAGCCAATAAAAGGTACCTGCAAAAGCTCCTCCGGCAAATCTGACATCTCCACAACGCAGTCACCTCAATAAACATGAATGCCGGGACTGTGACACTGATGGCAAACAAAGCATTTTCGCGAATCCACACATTAAACTAAATACCCATTACCAAGAATCCCCAAAGTAAAACTGCCATGAAAAACTCGATTCGTAATCAGCTAAGTATTGCCCTCCTTGCCTGCCTATTGCCACTGGCCTTGAACGCCGCCATTCCTCCCAAAGTGGGTGAGAAAGTGCCGGACTTCGCGCTCACAACGCTGGACGATCAGACGGTGCGCCTGAGCGATCTGACGCCGAAAGGCAACGTTGTCCTTGTTGTGCTGCGCGGTTGGCCCGGCTACCAATGTCCTATTTGCACGCGGCAGGTGCAGGATTACATCAAATCGGCTTCGGTCCTAGCGGAGGCCAAAGCGCAAGTCGTGATGGTCTATCCCGGACCGGCGGATGACCTGAAGGCGCACGCCAAGGATTTTCTTGGCAGCAAGGATTGGCCGAAGGATTTCCTCTTTGTCATGGATCCGGCGTTCAGCATGGTGAACGCTTACGGCTTGAGGTGGGACGCGCCGAACGAGACTTCCTACCCAGCCACTTTCGTTCTGGATCGGAAAGGAATGGTTCGCTTTGCAAAAATCAGCCATAGCCACGGCGAGCGAACCAAGGCGGCCGACATCGTTAAAGAACTCGATTGCCTCCACGATGAATGAACGGGAGAAAATGACTGCGCTTCAGATCAACAAAAAAAACAAACGGCGGGGACAAGAAACTAGAAGCGGCTTTACTGCGCCATCTGCCTGAATCGTGGGTTAATCTGACGACGCGGTTTTGAGAAATTGCCGGACTCGACTTTACGAAGCCAGGAAAGACCTTTATGAATCGTCGATGCAACGCTAATGTTGCGGCAGGAAAAGCAATTCTAACACAAGGAAATCCGATATGATGACTCGCAGACAAGTTTTGAAGACAACCGCACTGGCCTCAGTAGCCTTTGCCGCGGCCTCCCCGTTGCGCATGACCAACGCTCAAACAACCCAAGGCCCGGCTGCCAAAAGCTCCTCCGGCGGTCCTTTCACTTTGCCGCCGCTGCCGTATGCGTTCGACGCACTGGAACCGTATATTGATGCCCAGACAATGCAAATCCATCATGACAAACATCACGCCGCTTATGTGGCCAATCTGAATAAAGCTGTTGCTCAATTTCCAGAACTCGGAAAGAAGCCGGTGGAAGATCTGCTCAAGGACTTGAACGCCGTTCCTGAAACCGTGCGGACCGCAATCCGCAACCAGGGCGGCGGTCATTACAACCATTCGTTATTCTGGCAAATAATGAACAAGAATGGTGGCGGCGAACCGTCCGGTGAACTGTCCAAAGCAATTGATAAAAAGTTCGGCAGCTTCGGTGCGTTCAAAGACCAATTCACGAAGGCTGCGGTGGGCCAATTTGGCAGCGGCTGGGCATGGCTCGTTTCAGATGGAGGTGAGTTGAAGATCGAAGCCACTGCCAATCAGGACTCGCCTGTCAGCAAAGGCCAGAAGCCCTTACTCGGTCTGGACGTCTGGGAACACGCCTATTATCTAAAATACCAGAATCGCCGGCCGGAATACGTTGCCGCCTGGTTTAATGTCGTCAATTGGGATTCCGTCTCCCAAAGATTCTGAAGTGGGAGAGATTGCGTCAGGAGAACCGTTTATACGTCGCCGATACGTTGATGCCAATGTCTCCTGTTCGATCCCGGCGGCACGCTCGTTAAAGGCTTGATTTTGAGTGCTGGCCGCGACATTCTCCTGAGCCAGAGCATTCAAAAGCCGTTCAAGTTTTTGTTCACTTGATAAATGAGCTGGGAGCACTTTGAGGCTGTCGCAATATCGCCGGAGCCAGGCGCAGTAGCTCCGCTCTGTGGCGAGGGCAGGATGTTTACGCCGAACCACTTCCGTAAGCCGTGCCAGTGCTTTCTAGGTATTCATTCGACTATTTTAATATACGAACCGCCTGTCGTATATTAATTGCTAGGCGGCTTGGCGCACGAGCATGGATACATTTCGCATTTGGTTGAATTACTTGGTAGAGCCATCATTTCGGTCGGTCAGTCATTTGATTTACCGGCTGAACGGCGATTCTTGTTTGCGTGTCGGCACGTTGAGATTTTGGGGGCCGCGAGATTTTCTTGAGAAGTGCTCGTCATCGCTTCAGCGATTGCGCGACCTTGACTCAGAGTTGTACTCCCGACTTACGACCCGCCAGAAGCTTGAGTTTTATTACAATCCGACGCTGCTGCAGGCATATTATGTCTGGATGTTCAGCATAGATGATTCCTATTTGGCTTGGCAGACGGATGGCATCATTGCCAGGCTCGTTTATTCAGCGCAGTTGGCGGCATTGTTTCCTCGACGAGCCATCTCGAAAGCGAAGAGTCGCTCACTATATTCCGAAGTCATGGCGACGACGCGAGCGTGGTTGGAAGCACGCTCATTTCCAAAAGAGTTGATTGATTGTTTTAAAGAGCCGCCTAACACCCCGCTGGAGCCAACGCCGACTGCTCCTTGAGTTTATGGGTGGTTTGAGTTATACAACGATTATCGAGCTTGCGGAGCCACCCGCCCGTCGGCGTGGCTCAGCTTTGGATCGTTAGGTGACTTCGCGCATCATCCATTTATGCCGGCAGAATATAAATATGAGTTCATCAGCTTGGGACGCTCGATAGCACTCGCAGCAGCCGCGACTCATGCCTCAGATCTCTACCGTGACTTGGCAGCATCCCAGGTCATTGCACCAGCCGTAATGGATCGCTTCCGAGTTCTTCGCACGCTGATCGGACGTGCCGCTAATCATCCAGTTGATGGCGCCGATATTCCTTTGCTTGACCGGCTACTCGGACCGGATATGGGAGAGGAGAGACAGTGAGACATGAAGACGTCGCCTAACAAATCGCTGCAGATAACGCGGGATGGCGCCCTCAGTTTCCCGACTGCGTCGGGATTCACGTCCTTTGGTTCCGCGTGCCTGAGCTCTGGGCGTTAGGCATCATGAGCGCGTTTACACACAAGTTCGCTCTCGATAGACAGTCACTTTTACGGGTATTGCTCTGCGTTTATCTGCTCCCATTTTCCCTCGTATGTTTTTCGCTGAGTGTGCCGCCGGGAGATTTGCCCCTTTGCGGATTGTTATTCGTTCTGGCTGTCCTCGGACTCGCGCTGGCGCGTCGAGAGAGCCGAGCATGGCGTTTCATCTGGATCGGTGCATTGATAGCAGCAGTTGTGTTCGGAGTGCTGGAAGTCGTGGCCGGAAGACGTATAGCACATCGACGTTCAGAGCACGCGTTGATGCCTAACAAATCGCTGCAGGCAACAGCCGGACCGGTCGGCAGTTGAGGTTTTGATGAAATTAGAGAGGGGATTTGCATTTCCAGCTGACGCAAATAATGGAGGGTCAAAGATTCATGAAACCATTGCAAATAAAGGCGCTAGACGCTTTCTGACGGAATCCGTCGCAACCTGTCAAGTGGAGCGGGTGAAGGGAATCGAACCCTCGTTTCAGGCTTGGGAAGCCCACGTTCTACCATTGAACCACACCCGCAACGGACCGGTTTTTATTTGTAACAGAGGGGGGAGGCAGGCGCAATTGAAAAACCGGTTGCATGTTGCGTGCGGGCGCATCCTGACTCTGCCTCCTGTTTGAACAAATGGAACGGGGCCTGGAGGGGCGGGCGTCGATGGCACGACGGTCGCGCGGGGAAGCGTGGAGATGCGCCGGGCACCGATTCGCTCGAGGTTCCGCAGAAATCATTTGACGCGGGGGATGGTGCGTGACAGTATACAATTGCGTTTGGGCTCGGCGCCCCTTTAACTACGGCGCCGGTCCGCAGGAGGATGTCAGCATCGCTGACGTGGTCCGGGATGCAAGGACTTCGACGGGCTCAGTCGAACCATGCGCGATCCGGGATCGAATCCAGCCAGATTGGCACTTACCTCATTTTTCGGTTCCAGGTTCCTCCTGAGTGTTCTTTGACAATCTAACTGTTGCGTATTGCGTGTTGCGTGTTCCGGAAAACGCCGGCGAGAGCGCTTGCGGGCCGGTCGCCACGGGTATCGGCGACTGGTCTGCGAATGGGGACAGAGCGGTGTCGCGCGAAGCTCGCAAAGGGGGACCGCGCCCTCGGCGCGGAAGATCTAGGCTCGCAAGATCCAAGTTCCAAATCAAAACGGAGGGCGCCGATATTTCGAGGTTTCCCAAGGTCATTCGCGGTGCTTTGAGCAGCTCCAAGGAAATCGCCACTCAGGTGTTGAGCATTATCGTTAATTACCAAGACATGGGATTTTATGGGGGGAGGGGGACCGCGCCGAGGGCGCGGAAGCTCCAAGCTCGCAAGATCCAAGTTCCAAATCAAAACGGGTGGCGATTCGCGGTGCGGTTTCCGGTGGATTGTCAAATCCGCGGGGAGTTTCCAATCTGATTGGAAACTCCGGAGGGAGCCAAGGGGTTGTGCATCAATCGGATGCGAAAGGGTGAAACGGGTATTTGCAAATATTTGCAACTAAAAGAGAGAAAACGCGTTGAGGATATTTTCGGATGAAACGATCAGGACGGGCGGAGGTAGGGTTGAAGGGATTGAACGAGAGAGTCGGGAAGGCGCTGGGGTTTGTCGCCGAGGGTGGTGCAGACGTGGTGGGTCTCGGCTTCGACGCACACGGTGCCGGACTGGTTGAGGACGCGGCAGCCGAAGACAAGGCGGATGCGCTCGGCGGCGATGACCCAGAGTTCGATGGTGAGCTGGTCGTCGTAGCGGGCGGGGGCCTTGTAACGGAGGCGGCATTCGATCACGGGGAAGATGACGTCCTGGTCCTGCCATTGGCGGAAGGTGACGCCAAGGTGGCGGAAGAATTCGCCACGGGCGCTTTCCAGGATGTCCAGGTAGCGGGCGTAGTAAACATGGTTGCCGACGGTGCAGTCGGCGTAGGTGACCCGGTATTGATGGCGGAAGACGGCAGGATCCATGGGCAAAGTTTAGGGGTGGTGGCGGGTCGAGGCAAGACGGCGTGCGGGGCGCACCGAGTCGGCTGTTCCGGATGCGAACAAGGTTGCACTCCTGGACAACCAGGCTGGAGCCGGCCATTGCCGCCGCTGCGGGTGCGGACACCCGCACTCCGCCCGGCGGGGCGTCGAAGCACAAAAGGGCTGGCGGAGGCGTCAGCGGCCTTGCTCCGAGTTCAAGCGGCGTTCGAGCTGGGCGGCGTGGATGTCACGGGGCGAAATTTCGGCCGGCGGAATCGCCTCGAACCAGCGGCCGGACGAATTTTTTTCGGAGGGCGAATCGGTTTGCAAGGCGATGAAATTCATCGAGGGCGGCCCGAAAGCATCGGGCGGGTATCGTTGCGGTTGGGCCGCCCGGATGTTCCAGAACGTGCCCCGCGCCGCGCAGTGCTTGCCCAACGCTTCGCCGCCGCTGCTCGTCCACAAGCGGGTGCCCGCGCCCGCGTCGAGGTCGGTGAAAAGGTTCTCGCACGGGGCGCGGCAGTGATGGTCGAGGCAGAGGTCAATGCCCTTGCCGCCGGTGACGACGTTGCCCGAAGCGCAGTGGTCGACCGAAACATCGTGGATGAAGCGCGTGCGAAAGTCGAAATTGGTGAGCAGGTTGTCGTTGCCGGTGAAATCAATTCCGTGATGGCCGGTGCATCGAAGCACGGGATCGAGCGGGCGGGCAGATTCGAGAACAATATTCTGGATGGTGCAGAAATCGCCGCCGGGAAAGATGCCACTGTCGGAGTTCGTGATGACCAGATTGCGCGCCCAGCAATCGGCGACAGCGGAAAACGCAACGGCATTGAAACCCACTTCCTTGAAATGGCCGAGATAGGGCGTGTTGGGGAATTCGAAGCAAAGGTCCTGCACGCCGGACTCGGACAGAGTGGGCGCGAATTCGCGGATGCACGGCTTCCATTCGAGCTTCACGTTGCAGCGGAGCGGACGGTCGAAGTAGATTGCATCGCCCGCGATTCTGGTAATGCGAACAACCAGGGAGACGACGGTGCTGCCCAGGAGATTGGTGGTGTTGCCAGGGTCGCCGGAGTAGAGCTCATCGGCCAGTGTATTGGAATGGGTGTTTGCCTCCTGCAGATGAATCTCGACGCGCTGGCCCACGCGCAGCTTTGCGGCGCCGGAGACGCGCAGGCTCTGGTCACCACGTTGCGCGGGAGCGACGACATTTGCAAGTCTGGCGCTGCCGTAGCCGCCCTTGAACCATATGAAGCCGCCCGCCCAGGAATAGTTCGAAGTGCGCAATCCCGTGGTGGTGGCGCTCCAGTCTGGTTTGACAGTTTGGAGCGGTGTCGGGAAGTACAGGATGGTCTTGTCGCTCCCCGCGCCGCGCAGGACAACGCCGCTGCGTTTGATCTCCAGAATCCTGGTGATGCGATAGCGGCCGGCCGGAATTTCGATCGCGCCGTGCTGGGTGGCGGCGATCGCTTTGAGAAATGCGTCGGTATCGTCGGTCACTCCATCGCCTTTTGCGCCGAAAGTTTTGACGCTCACACCGGGCGGGACGTCGGGCAAGGGAACTTCGCCGCAGTGATAACCGGCGTGCGAAAAATCGGGAAGCCGGCTCTGTGGGGTCCAAAGCTCACCGTACACACCCCACAGTTCGGAAGTGGCGGCGGTGGCGGCAACCGGAAGAGCAACCACCAGGAAGGCGAGCAGGCGAAGGTTCGGACGCGGAATCACGGTCGGACTATTGCAAAGCGTGAGGGCGAGGAAAAGGAAAGTTTGGGGTTGCGACCGTCCTTGCCAATCGGCCTGCGATACGTATCGGGTCCGGGGTTCACCGGACTTATCTTGTCAGGCATGGGGCAGACAGGGGTCGGGGACCGGAGCAAAGGAACAGTTGCGAAGCGGGGGAAAGCGCGTATCTTAGAGGCATGGATTGGCAGCAGTTGGCTTCGCTGGCGATTGTCGGTGCGACCGCGGCGATATTTGTGTGGCAGAGGTTCCGTCCGCGGAAGTTCAGCCTGCAACGGGACACGCACTGCGGTTGCTCGACCAGCGGCCATTCCAGGACATCAGGCGGAATGGTGTTTCGCGCGCGACGGGGAGAGCGGCCCCAGATCATGATCAAGTTATGACATGTTTGTAATGGGAAGCGCGCTTGCATAAGACTGATTGCTGAGCTAATTTCGGATTCCATCATGGCCATGTGTAAAGTCACAACCGTCCATTTCGCACAACGCACTTCCGTCGTGATGGACCGGGAATCTGTCGCGCGGGCGCATTGGGAACCGAACACGGATGTTTACACGACGGATGAGGGGCTGGTGGTGAAGGTGGAGCTGGCGGGGATGCGCAGCGAGAACCTGCAGATCACCGTGGAGGGAAACAAGCTCAGGATCAGCGGGCAGCGTCCGGACGGATGCCGGGCGGCCAAGTTCAATTTTCTTGCAATGGAGATCAATTACGGCTCATTTGAGAGGGTGTTGGAATTGCCCTCCAGTTACGATTTGAGCCAGGCCAAGGCGTCCTACCTCAACGGGTTCTTAAGGATCGATGTGCCGGTGGCGGCAGCGCAGGCTGCGAAGCGTTCCAAGACGTCCGCCGCCGACAAATAATTTTTCTGAATCTTTTGACGGGGGCGGCATCTAATTAGTGGTTTAGTGGTGCAACCATGACTTCTCCCGATACCGAATTCATCAGTATTTTAGGAGCCTCGTCAGGCGGAGAGGCTGCGGTGCCGCGCATTTCCTCGCGGTCGGTGCCGGAGGTGCTCCCCATCCTCGGATTGTCGGACATCGTGATTTTTCCCGGGATGGTGGCGCCGCTGCTGGTCGAAAACGCGCAGAGCATTCACCTGATCGACGACGTCGTGGGCGGCGACCGGCTGCTCGGGCTCGTCCTGCAGCGCAAGCCCGAGGTGGAGAACCCCGCGCCGGAGGACATGTACGACGTCGGTTGCGCCGGGCGCGTCCTCAAGATGTTGAAGTTCCCCGACAACACCGTGCGCGTGCTGGTGGAGGGTCTCTGGCGGATCAAGATCAAGGGGTACGAGACCCAGGCGCCGTATCTCAAGGCCAAGGTCGAGATCTGGAAGGACATCAAGGAGGAGGACATCGAACTGGCGGCGTTGACGCGCAATGCGCACACCGCCTTCCAGGAAATCATCAAACTGTCCCCGGCGATGGCCGACCAGGTGAAGATCGCCGCCCTCAACACCGAGGACCCCGGTCCGCTGACGGATTTGATTGTCGTCAACCTGAACCTGAGTCTTGAGGAACGCCAGCAGATGCTGGAGACCAATTCGGTGAAGGAGCGGCTGACCAAGCTGCTGCCCATGCTCAATCGCGAGCACGAGGTGCTGACGCTGAGCTCGAAAATCCAGACCGACGTCGCGAGTTCGATGTCGAAGAGCCAGCGCGATTTCTTTTTGCGGGAGCAAATGCGGGCGATCCAGCGCGAGCTGGGCGAAGGCGACGTGACCGCCACCGAGGCGAAGAACCTGCGGGACCAGATCGAGAAGGCGCAACTCCCCGAAGAGGCGCGGAAGGTGGCGTTGCAGGAAGTCGAGCGACTGCAGCAGATGTCGCCGGCCATGGCGGAGTACGGCGTCACCCGGCATTACCTGGATTGGATCCTGAACCTGCCGTGGGAAAAGGTGAGCGAGGACAAACTCGACCTGAAGGCCGCCAAGAAGATTCTCGATGAACAGCATTTCGGACTGACCAAAGTCAAGGACCGGCTCCTAGAATTTCTGGCGGTAATCAAGCTCAAGAAGCAGATCAAGGGACCCATCCTCTGCCTGGTGGGACCGCCGGGCGTGGGCAAAACTTCGCTTGGCAAGAGCGTGGCGGATGCACTGGGACGGAAGTTCGCGCGCATTGCGCTGGGCGGCATGCGGGACGAGGCGGAGATTCGCGGGCATCGCCGCACCTATGTGGGCGCGCTGCCGGGACGGATTTTGCACGCGTTGCGGCGCGCCGAGAGCAAGAACCCGGTGATCCTGCTGGATGAAATCGACAAGGTGGGATCGGATTTCCGCGGCGACCCGGCGTCGGCGTTGCTGGAAGTGCTGGACCCGGCGCAAAACAGCACGTTCACCGATCATTATCTCGATCTGCCGTTTGATTTATCGCGCGTGCTCTTTATCACCACCGCCAACTGGATGGACCCGATTCATCCGGCGCTGCGGGACCGGTTGGAAGTGATCGAGTTGCCCGGCTATACGGAGCGGGAGAAGCTGGAGATCGCCAAACGTTACCTCGTGCCGCGGCAGTTGGACGAAAACGGGCTGACCAGGCAGAATTTCAAAATCCCGGACGCTGGGTTGCGGCGTTTGATCCAGGATTACACGCGTGAAGCGGGCGTGCGGCAGCTCGAACGCGAGATTGCGGCGCTGATGCGCAAGGGGGCGTTGAAGATCGTAAGCCGGAACGGCGAGGCATCGCCCACCCCGCTGGTCGTGACGCCGGAGTCGCTCCCGGAATACCTCGGGCCGGTGAGGATTTTTTCCGAGACACAGGAGGCCATCACGGAGAATGGCATTGCGACGGGACTGGCGTGGACGCCCGTGGGCGGCGAGGTGCTGTTCATCGAGGCGACGCGCATGCCGGGCAAGGGAGCGCTAATTTTGACGGGTTCGCTGGGCGAGGTGATGAAGGAGAGCGCGCAGACAGCGCTCAGTTATCTGCGCAGCCAGGCGAAGGCGCTGCACATTGATCTGAGTGATTACGGGAAATACGACCTGCACATCCACGTGCCGGCGGGCGCGACGCCCAAGGACGGGCCGAGCGCGGGCGTCACAATCGTGGTGGCGCTGGCATCGCTGCTCATGAAGCGGCGGGTGCGGACGGACGTCGCGATGACCGGCGAGATCAGCCTGCGCGGCCGCGTAATGCGCGTGGGCGGCATCAAGGAAAAGGTGCTGGCGGCCGCACGCTTCGGGGTGAAATCGGTGATTCTGCCCGACCAGAATCGGCAGGATTGGAACGAAGTGCCCGAGGAAGTCCGCAAGAAGATGAAGGTGCACTTCGTGGGCCATATCTCCGATTTGATCCCTCTGGCATTGAAGGCGAAATGAGCGGGCGCGCTTTTTGGGGAACGATTCTTCTTTTACTGTCGGCATTGTGTCTGGCGGACTTTCCCACGGGAGCCCAGGACGAGGCGCAGTATCCCCAGGGATCGGAAGGCGGCCAAAAGCTCGCGAGGGATTTGCGGAACATGCGCCTGGAGGACGCCCACTGGAAGGGAGAGTTGAAAATTCATCGGCACGGACCACAAGGCAGGAGCACCACGGTCGTCCCGGTCTTCGGGCAGGCGGTGTCGGGCGATACGCAATGGAAGATGATCTACCTGACCAGTGCGGCGGACAGTCTCCCGGCGGAACAGGTCACGGTGGTGCACACGCTCGACAGCACGAACGAATATCTCTACGCGCGGGCGCCATCGCCGGGCGCGCCGCTCGGTGAGCCGAAGGTGCTCTCCGGCGACGAGGCGAATATTCCCCTGGCAGGTTCGGATTTCTGGCTGTCGGATGTGGGCTTCGAGTTTTTTCACTGGCCGGGGCAGGAATTACTGAAGGGACAGATGCGGCACGGCCAGGCGTGCTGGGTGCTGGAGAGCACGAATCCCAATCCGAAACCGGGCGGCTACTCGCGCGTTGTGAGCTTCATTGACAAAAATAACGGCGGACCGCTCCAGGCGGAGGGCTACGGCGCAGATGGGAAGCTGCTGAAGGAGTTCGCCCTGGGCAAGGTGAAAAAGGTGAACGGCCGCTGGGAGTTGAAGCGGATGGAGATCAGCAATGATCTCACGGATTCGCGGACGGAGCTGGAGTTTGACCTGGATGAAAAAGCCGCTCCGGACGGCCAGCACCCCAAGTGAACCAAGCATCAGGAACGAAATGACGGATTACAGCGATTTCGCGTAATCAATCATGCCCTGAAAATCCACGATGACGGCAGGCTCATTGCCGACCACCCATGCGTCATGGCCGGAGGGAAGCAGTGAGACATCACCCGGTTTGCAATCGAACTCGGACCCGTCATCCATCCGTATACGGAGCACGCCGGAGACATGGTATTGGAAGTGCGGGGCCTCGCAACTCTTGGTCTTGGCGATTGGCTGGACGGACGTCGCCCAGCGCCACCCAGGCTGGAATATTGCCCGGCCCACAGTGGCTCCGCCCACGTGGATCAGTTCGAGTTTGCCCTTGGGGAATTCGCGGACTTCGTCGGGTTTTCCGAAGTTTTTCAGCTCAGCCTTATTCATAGGAATCCTTTGGTTGCCCGTTGAATGTGCTCCAGCGCTTGCAGCGTGCGCCGGAGTGATTTGTCATCCATGCGGAGCGGTTTGTCGAGTGAAAAGGCGCCCGGCACAGGTCCCGAACCGGCCCCCTCGCGGACATCGCTGTGCGAGAGGGGTTTTCGCAGGGGCGAAACTGCGCCTGCTCAATTGCGGAAAACTTCCCGTTAGCCAATTTCGCCCCGGTCTGATAACCTTTAGCCTGCAGATGGACACAACCGAACTGACAACATCGATGAATTTTTACGACCAATTGAAGTTTAATGCCGAGGGCCTGATCCCGGCGATCATCCAGGAAAAATCCACCGGCCGGGTGTTGATGATGGCGTGGATGAATCGCGCATCGCTGGAAAGCACCATCGCCACGGGCAAGACCCATTTCTGGAGCCGTTCGCGAAAGAAATTCTGGATGAAGGGGGAGGAAAGCGGACATACCCAGGCGGTGAGGGACATAGCCTTTGATTGCGACGGGGATACACTATTGATTCAGGTCGAACAAACCGGCGCCGCGTGTCACGAGGGGTACAAATCCTGCTTTTTCCGGGCTGTCGAAAATGGCGATCACAGCTTCAAAATCACCGAACCCCAGCTCAAAGCTCCCGGCGAGATCTATAAAAAGAAGTAGCCATGGACAACACCTTCGCTTTCGGCAGTCAGGATTATTTCGTGATGCTGGGCTTGCTACTGTTCGCGCGGGGGATGGATATTCTGAGCACGCGGGTGGCAACACCGAACCTGGTGCTGGAGGGAAACCCAGTCGCAAAATTACTCGGCTGGAAGGGCGGAATTCCCGTCAGCGTGGCGATCAGCGTCTATTTCGCCATGTGGCAGGCCCCGGCCATCATCATCATCACGACCAGTCTCCTGGTTGCCGCCCGGAATTTTCAAAACGCCTGGCTGATGCGGTCGCTGGGCGAAATATCGTATCGCGACTGGCACGTGGCGCGAATTCAGGAGACACCGATCAGTTTGTATCTATTCTGTCTGCTGGGCCAGACGGCACTGCCGGCGGCGGTTGGCGGGGCGCTCCTTTTTTGCTCCGGACAAAACCCCGTCGCGGTGGCGATCGGATGGGGCATCATTGCATACTCGGTCGCCGTCGCGGTATTCACCCTGCTTTCCGTCTGGCGCATGCGCCGGACAACGACCTGACCTCCCCTTTTTACGGATGTCACTCCAACCATCATGTACTCACCCACACTTGATTCCTTCCTTAAGCTGGCGCAGCAGGGAAACCTGATCCCGGTCACACGCCGCATTCTCGCCGACTTCGAGACGCCGCTGTCGGCGTATCACAAGATTCGCGGGCAGAACGAATCGTTTTTGTTCGAATCGGTCGAAGGCGGTGAACACCTGGGCCGTTACTCGTTTGTGGGCTGCAATCCACGCGCCATCATCCGCCAGACCGGATCCCGGGTGGAACTCATCGAGAACGGCAGGGTGGCAGCGGAATATTTGATTTCCCATTCGCCCCAAACGGCGGGCCAGTCGCAAACGGCGCCCATGGTGATGGTCGAGCACGCGTTTTCGTCGCACGGAAAGGTGGATGAATTCACGATCGCCTACACTCCACAGCCGGGAGCGCCCGCGCCGGAGATCGTCCGGGACGGTTTGGAAGTGGTGCAACGCGTCATGAGCCGCTATCGGGCGGTGTCGCTGCCGGGCCTGCCGCGGTTCACCGGCGGCGCGGTGGGATTCATCGGATACGAATTCATTCACGATATCGAACCAATCGTGCCGCGCCCGCCGCTGGACGACCTGAAGACTCCGGTGATGTATTTCCTGATCGCGGACGAATTGCTGATCTTCGATCGTGTTCAGCAGACGATCACCATCCTCGTCAATGCGATCATCGAGGACGGCAAGAACCCCGCCGAGGCGTACGAGGACGCAATGGGCGAGATCGACCGGCTGGTTTCATTGCTGGAGCAACCGAGCCAGCATCAGCCTGTGTCCGTGCCCACGGAACTGCGTCCGGTGCCGTTCGCCTCGAATGTGCCGCGCGAGACATTTCTCGCGAACGTGCTGAAGGCGAAGGAATACATCACCTCGGGCGACATCATCCAGGTGGTCGGCTCACAGCGTTTTTCGACGCCGGTGTCCGCGTCGCCGCTCGATGTTTATCGCGCCGCCCGTACGATCAATCCTTCACCCTACATGTTCCTGCTGGAATTGGAGGGCTTCTCGCTGGTCGGCGCCTCGCCGGAGATTCACGTTCGCTGCGAGGACCAGAAGGTGGAGATTCGGCCGATCGCCGGCACGCGTCCGCGCGGCCGCACGCCGGAACAGGATTTGAAGAACGAGAGCGACCTCCTGGCCGATCCCAAGGAACGTGCCGAGCACGTGATGCTCGTCGACCTCGCGCGCAACGATCTCGGACGCGTGTGCGACTACGGCACGGTGCAGGTGAAGGACCTGATGGTAATCGAGCGTTACAGCCACGTAATGCATATCGTCTCGCAGGTGGAGGGGCGGTTGGCGGCGGACAAAACGCCTTATGACCTGATGCGCGCGACCTTCCCGGCGGGAACCTTGAGCGGCGCGCCCAAGATACGCGCGATGCAGATCATCTCGGAACTGGAACAGATCCAGCGCGGCCCATACGGCGGATGCGTGGGCTATTTTTCCTTCAGTGGAAACCTGGATTGCTGCATCACCATCCGGACCGCGCTGCTGAAGGACGGACAGGCTTATGTGCAGGCCGGGGGCGGCTGGGTGAATGATTCCACGCCCGAGGGTGAGTTTGACGAAACCATGAACAAGGCAAAGGCGATGTTCACCGCCGTGGCGCTTGCGGAGAGTTTCGCACAGGGCTGAGGAACAATATGCGCGTGCTGATTATCGGGTGCGGGTATGTGGGCGTGCCGCTGGGCGCGCAATTGGTTCGGCTGGGACACGAGGTTTTCGGCGTACGCCGGACAGATGAAGCAGCGCCGCTCCTGGAGGGAGCCGGTATCCAGCCGCTGGTGGCCGACATCACCAGGCCCGATGATCTCGCGAAACTTCCCGGCCCTTTTGATTGGGTGGTGAATTGCGTATCGTCGAGCCGCGGAGGGGTGGAGGATTATCGGCAGGTTTATCTGCAAGGCACCCGCAATTTGATTGATTGGCTCTCCACAGCGCCGCCGAAAAAGTTCGTGTACACGAGCAGCACGAGTGTTTATGGCCAGACGGACGGGTCGCCGGTGAAGGAAACCAGCCCCACGGAACCCGCGACCGAAACTGGCCGTGTGCTGGTGGATACGGAAAAGCTGCTCCTGGCCGCCGCGCAGGAGAAGAAGTTTCCCGCGGTCATTCTGCGGGTCGCGGGAATTTACGGGCCGGATCGAGGCCATTTGTTCCTGCAATATCTCAAGAATGAGGCGCGCATCGAGGGTCAGGGCGAGCGGTTCATCAACATGATCCATCTTGACGATCTGGTGACCGTGATCATCGCCGCCCTGAAAAACGGGCGGGTCGGAGAGATTTACAACGCGGTGGACGACGAGCCCGTGGCGCAGATTCACTTTATGCGGTGGCTTTCGGAGACGCTTGGCAAATGGATGCCGCCCTTCGCGGAGGAGGGCGAAGCCAGGGAACGCAAGCGCGGCGTCACCAACAAGCGCGTGCAGAACCGCCGGCTCAAAATGGAGCTGGGCTGCCCGTTCAAATACCCGAACTTCCGCCTTGGCTATACGGCTGAGATTCAACGACTTGACCGGGCGGGATTATTGGACTTCAAGCCGGAACCCAGGTGACGCGCCCGGCGAGGACGTGGAAAAAAGACCGATTTCCTCTTGCCATCCAGCGGTTTATGCCGTTAACTACCCATGTAGTCATGACAGCAAGCATTCAACATTGATTCCAACATGCCTCGAGTTCCAGCCATCAGCGAGTCCGAGTGGAAGGTGATGAAGGTCCTGTGGGCGGGCGCGCCCCGCACCGCGTCGGAGATCATCCAGGAACTTGCCGCCGAGAAGGACTGGCATCCGAACACGGTGAAGACGCTCTTGAGCCGGCTTCACCGGAAGGGTGCGGTCAGCGTGCAGAAGGAGAAAAACCTCTACCTCTACCGGCCGGTGGTGACAGAGGCGCGGTGCGTGCAGGTGGAAAGCCAAAGTTTTCTGGAGCGTTTCTTCGGCGGCGCCGTCAAACCATTGCTGGTGCATTTCGCCGAGCGGCAGAAGCTGTCCACGCGAGACCTTCAGGATCTCAAAGACATCCTGAAAAAGAAGCAAAAGTAGATTTCCGTGCGCCGGGGCTGAGTGGTGGGATATGGGGGAAGATCATTGGAGTCGGGGGACGCGGTAGGCGAGCAGAGCCCGACTCCAATGATCGCTTAAGTCAAGAGCGGAGGGCTTTTCCGTAATTCCAGAACAGGAAAATCACGATGCCGTCCGCGGCCAGCATGAGGGTGATCAGGCCCACGTCCCGGCGGCTTTCGTATTCGGCGAGGCGTTGAAACTCGCCTTCCAGCGCCGCCCTGGTGACCGGCGAGGCGGGGTCGCGGGCGAACTCACGTTCCACAAGGCTGGGCGGCCGGGTCCGGTAATGCTGCCAGCCAACCAGCATCATTTGCCCGGCTATCAGCCACACTATCGCCAATCTGACGAACGTATTCTTCACAAATCAGCCAGATATTAGCAAGTTTCGAGCCGGAAATCCCGGTTTTTTGAGCCTTAATACGTTTCGTGAAACTCTCCAAGACTAACCCACGCGGAAGGAAATGCGCACAATGAGGTCGCGCCCGAAGCTGTGTTGAAGCCTTGTGAGTATCTCCTTGCGGCGATAGCGGACAATCTCGTCCAACCAAACACTGCTGTCCACACTCACAAAGAGCGTGCCGTCCTTCAGTCCGGTCGGTTGGGCATGGGCGACGATCGTCGGGTCTATGAGATGATTCCACACCTTGGTCACCTCTGCCTCTGACCGGCGCCGGTCGAGATTGAGATTCTTCAGGACACCCGGCAGCACATCGCCGGCCTTGCGGGCGCGCAGGGTGCGGGCCTTTTCCACCGGGTCCAGATCGACGCCCCGCCAAACCGCCAGGACGCGTTGGCGCGCGCCTGCGGGCGGCGGGCCTTTTCGGTAATTCCGGAATGGCTGGGGAATCAGAGCCATGCTTCAGGCCTTGCTGCTGTGCTCATCCAGCACCAGAACCCCGTGCGGCGGGAGATCATAATTTCCCGCAACGGTCGTTCCCGTCAGAAAATCGTGCATTGGCTTGTAGAACTGGATGCGAACCGGGGAGTTCTGGTGATTCAGCAGGAAATAAATCCGCGTGTTGTCCTTCTGCCGCATGCTGACTTCCACCGTGTCCGGCACCTTCAACAGCGGGAGCAGATTGCACATTTGCCGCAGCCAGGCGATCAAGTCGTCATAGAACGGCTGATGGCTGACAGTGCCGACGTAAATGGCCCGGCCCAGGCCGAAATTGTTCATGGTCATGGCCGGGCGGCCGGCATAAAAGTCCTTGGCGAACGTCGCCAGGATCTGACAGCCCTTGGGCTCGATAATGTCGCACCAGAGGCGTGCCGGATGCAGGTGGCTGGTGGGAAATGCGCCCTTGAACGTAAGATGGTTTTCCTCGCCCGGCGGGAGAGGATCAAATTCGAGGACCTCCATTCCGAACAGATCCGTAAGATCATGCGGGTAACCACCGTCCGGCGCCATATGATGCTCGTCCACCAGTCCTGTGTTGCAGGTGGAAACCAGCGTGCCGCCGTTCTGCACGTACAGCTTGAGCAGATCGGCTTCACCTCCCGCCATCAAATGAAGCGACGGGGCGATAACCAGTTTGTAACGCGAAAGGTCCTCGGTGGGACGGGCGAAATCCACCAGCACGTTGCGATGGTGCAGCCCGTTGTAGAAAAGCTGGATGTGGTCGCGGAGATTGAAGTGTCTGTTGGGCTGCATCGGCTGCTGCATGGCCCAGTCATTGTCATGGCTGTAAAGAATGCAAACATCCGGGACAACTTTCGTCCCCTGCAGCGCGGGTGCCAGCAGTTTGATCTCGTCGCCAATCTGGCTGATTTCCTTGTAAGTGCGTCCCTCCTTCCGGCCATTGTGCGGGAGGACGGCGCCGTAAAACTTCTCCGTACCGATGCGCGGTTGCTGCCAGCGGAAGTACAGGACCCCGGACGCGCCGCGGGAAATGAGTTGATACGTGAACAACCGCACCACCTGCGGCCGCACCAATGAGTTCACTTCCTGCCAGTTGACCTGCCCGGCTTTTTGTTCGATCACCCAGAATCCGTCGTTTCCATCCGGCAGGCGGATGCCCGTTTTCTTCAGCGACCGCATCATGTCAAGGTCGCAGGCGAGTTCGGAGGATCTGGACTTGATGGCCGCGTTGCTGTCCACGGCAACGAAATCAAGCGCGTCGGCCACGTCAAAATGATCGAACCGCCGTTGCAGGGCGCGCAAGTTGGAAGTGACGGGGCAATTCGGCGTCAGATCGCGCAGGAGTTCAGCCTGCATTTTGACATAGGCAAGTATGGTATCGCTGCTGAAGCGCATCCAATCGAGCATGAGCGCCGGGTTGTGCAGCGTCGGCGCCTGCATGGGCATTGGGATATGTTCCCAGTCGGTCACCACCTGGGCCCAATGGCGCAGCCCCATCATGTCGTTGAGCCGCTGGATGGTTTCGTACTTGGTCTTGAGCCACGCATGCCAGTCGCGGCGGGTTTGCTCGTTGAAGCTAAATTCGGAAAAATGCGCCCCGAGCCCGTTGTCAATCTGCCAGGCGATGAGTTGCGGGTGATCTCCCAATGCCTTGGCCATGGCCGTGATGATGCGCTTGGAATAATCCCAGAACACATCGCTGTTAAGACAGCATGCGCGCCGTGTCCCTTCATGAATTGTCAATCCCTGCTGGTCAACCGGCAGAATGTCGGGATGCTTCCTGGAAAGCCAGATGGGAGGCGCTGCCGTTGGAGTGCCCAGCACCACCTTGATGCCTGCCTTGCCCATGACGTCCATGGCGCGTCGCAACCAGGCGAAATCATACTTTGCCTCCTCGGGTTCGCAAATCCCCCATGTGAACTCGCCCATGCGCACCACGTTGATGCCGGCGGCAACCATGAGTTCCGCATCCTGTTCCCAATGCGCCTCGGGCGCTTCAGGCGTGCCGGCGTACGGATAGACCCAGTGCTCGGGATAGTAATCGGCTCCGAAATACATAGGCAGGTAATCGTTGCAGTTGACGGATTTACCTTGAGTATAGTGGGCGGTCCGGGCTCGGCAACTCTAAACTGGCGAAACGAGACCTTTCCACCGCTGACGAATCCCTGTTCCACCGAAAAAAACCTCGTCAATACTTCCACCTTTTGCTACGGTCCAACTGCATCATAATTTTATGCAAGCTAAACGCTTTTGCCCTGGCCTGATGGTTTTGATCGCGGTTTGCCTGCTCGCACCCGGCATCACCCGCGCGTCCTCCACCAATCCGCCACCGCCCGTGCATGTGGATATTGCGCCTACTGCCGATCCGGTGTCGTGGGACGCGCTCATGAAGGAACAGCAGACCACGCCCGGGCAGGCCTCTGCCGATTTCTTTTTTAGTGTTACGAATATCTCACCGTCGGAAGTCACCATCGAGCGCGTCCAGACCTCCTGCGGTTGCACGGTGGCCCGGCTCCCCAGCCAGCCCTGGGTGCTCAAACCGCATGACGACGGCAAGATCAATGTGTCGGTTGATCTGCGCGGCAAGTCGGGAACGTTGTTCAAGACCATCACGGTCTTCTTCAGCAATAGCGTGCCCAAGCAGTTGACGGTGAAGGTCGTGATCCCCGACAGCCCTGAGATGCAACGCATCCGCAACCAGCAGATGGCCATGGCCAATCGCCAGATGGTGTTCCAGGGCGATTGCGCGCGCTGCCACGTCGAACCGACTCGCGGCAAGACGGGCAAGGAACTGTTCGCCGCCGCCTGCGGCATTTGCCATGAGAGCGACCATCGCGCCACCATGGTCCCCAATCTGCACGCGCTGAATCATTCCACCGACCGCATTTTCTGGAGACAATGGATCAGCGGCGGCAAGGTGGGCACATTAATGCCGGCCTTCAGCAACGCGCAGGGAGGACCCCTGAGCAACGAACAAATCGAGTCCCTCGTGGAGTATCTATGGGAGACAATCCCTCACGATCCCCAGCCGATCCCTGCCAAGCAAGCCGCCGTCACCGGCGGGCAGCCGCCCATGAAGTGACCGCGCCGGTTTCTCGTTCCGTGAGAATTGACAAATGGCTGTGGGCGGTCCGGATTTACAAGACCCGCACAGCCGCGGCCGACGCCTGCCGCAACGGACGGGTAATAATAGCCGGACAGCCGGTCAAACCGGCGCGTGAGGTCAAAATCAATGAATTGATCAGCGCCCGCACCGGCGACATCACCCGCACGATTAAAGTGATCGCGCCGTTGGAGCATCGGGTCGGCGCTTCGCTCGTCGCGCAATATGCTGAAGATCTCACACCGGCTTCCGAGTACGAAAAACCCCGGGAGCCTTACCTTCAGCCGTTGTTCTCGCGCCCCAGGGGAATGGGCCGGCCTACCAAGCGCGATCGCCGGAAAATTGAGAAGCTGCTTTGACTGTCATGAACGCTTTTTCTGACAAGATTGCCGCGCAACTGCGCGCGAACACCGGAACGCCTGGCTTGGAATCCGTGCTGCGCGAGGTGCTCGCGCATTTCAATTCCGAGACGGGCACAATTCACCTGCTGGATGCCGGAAGGCAGTTTCTCCATTTATCAGCACAGGTCGGCCTTCCGCCCGCGCTGCTGGATGTCGTGAAGACCATTCCCGTCGGAAAAGGCATTGCCGGACAGACCGTCGCGCGCGGCGAACCGGTTACCATGTGCAATCTGCAAACAGATTCCAGCGGCGTGGCGCGACCCAATGCCAGGCAAACCGGGGTCGGGGGTACACTCTGCGTTCCGATTCGCAATGACGCGGAAATTTTGGGTGCTCTTGGCATCGGAACGAGGCGCGAATACCAATACACGCCCGAGGAAACGCAACTGCTGCTGGAAGTGGGGCGCGTCATCGGCGCCGTCACGAAAAGCCCCTGATGCGGCCGCTCAGAAGTGTCTTGGCTTGCGCTGTAGGAACTGGCCGCGGCCGATAGTCCCCACAAATTTCCCATCCTTCACCGCCACCTCTCCCCGCACGGTCACCACGCTGGGCCGGCCCTCGATTTTCCACCCCTCGAACGCGCTGTAGTCCACGTTCATCATTTGAGTTTTCGCGGAGATGACACCGCGGTAATCCGGATCAAAGATCACCAGGTCGGCATCGCTGCCGGGTTGAATGGCGCCTTTGCGGGGGAACAAATCAAATATCTTCGCGACCTGTGTGCTGGCGACATCGACAAATGTGTGAAGATCAAGGCGCCCTGCCTTGACTCCGTGCGTGTAAAGCAGGTTGATTCGCTCTTCGAGTGAGGGAATTCCGTTCGGAATCTTGGTGAAGTCTTCCCGGCCCATCGGCTTTTGCGTCTGGAAATCGAACGGTGCGTGATCGGTGGCGACCGTGTTGACCAACCCTGAACGAAGGCCATTCCAGAGAACAGCCTGGTTGCGGGCGTCCCGCAACGGCGGGGACATCACGTATTTCGCGCCTTCAAAACCGGGCTGTTCGGCATAGGTCTTGTCGAGCACCAGGTATTGAATCAAAGTCTCCACATTCACGCGCACGCCCCGTTGACGCGCGGCAATCGCTTCATCAAGCGCTTCCTTGCAGCTAAGGTGGACAATATACGTTGCCGCGCCGGTCATCTCGGCGAACGTCATCAGGTGATGGACTCCTTCCGCTTCCACTGTCGGTGGCCGGCTCTCATGATGCTGACCGGGATCGGTTTTGCCCGCTGCCAGAAGTTCCCTTTGCCGCTCAGCTACCAGCGTCTCGTTCTCGCAATGGGCGGTAACGATGACTCCCAGTTCCTTCGCCAGCTTCAACGTCTGATAAAGTTCTGTGTCGTCGATGCCGAAGGCGCCCTTGTACGCCAGAAAGATTTTGAACGAACTGATGCCGCGCGCGACGATTTCGCGCAATTGTGACGCGGTGTTGGCGTCAAATTTCGTCACGCCCATGTGAAATGTGAAATCGCAGGCCGATTTTCCGACCGCCTGCGCCATCCAGGTTTCGAAGCCGGCCAGCGCCTCCTCCTTGCGCGAAGGGCAGCACATCTCGATGAGCGTCGTCGTGCCTCCCATCAGGGCCGCCTTGCTGCCCGTGGTGTAGGTGTCCTTCGAAAACGTCCCCATGAACGGAAGATAGATGTGAACGTGCGGATCGATGAATCCGGGGAAGACATATTTGCCGGCGGCATCAATGACCTGCGTGCCGGGCGTCGCGGGAATGTTGCGGTCGATCCGAGTGATGGTTTCGTTTTCGCACCAGATGTCCGCGACGTAACGCTGGTCGGCGGTGACGATTTCACCGTTCTTGATGAGCAGGGCCATGGTCTTATTTATGCCAGATGTCCCCCTCGCCGTAGCTGAACCACCGGCTCGTGGTCACCTTGAGTTGTGTGAAAAACTGCACGCCTTCGCGCCCCTGCATGTGCAGGTCGCCAAAAAACGAATCATCCCAGCCATTGAATGGAAACCAGGCCATCGAAGCAGGCACCCCAATGTTGATGCCCACCATCCCGGCTTTGATCCGATGCTTGAATTCGCGCGCTGCCTTGCCGGAGCGCGTAAAAATGGAAGCGCCATTCCCGTATGCCGAGCGGTTTGCCGTTTCAATCGCCGCGTCGAGGTCTTCCATCCGCATCACGTTCAAGACCGGCCCGAAGATTTCCTCGCGCATGACGGTCATCTCAGGGCGCACCTCGTCCAGGATCGTGGCGCCCACAAAAAAGCCCTTGGGAGCATCCGCTACTTTTATGCCGCGTCCATCGGTCCGCGCCTTCGCGCCTTCCTTGATCCCGGCTTCGATGAGCTGGCACACGCGGTCGCGATGCTGTGGTGTGATCACCGGCCCCATCTGCGGCTGCGGCATGCGGTCGGTCGGCCCCACCTGGATATTGCGCGTGGCTTCAACCAGCGAAGGCAGCACCGTCTTTTCCGCATTGCCGATCACAATTGCCGTTGATCCGGCCATGCAGCGTTCCCCGGCGCAACCGAACGCCGCTTCGGTCACGCCTTTGACTGAGTTCTCAACATCGGCGTCCGGCATCAACAGGATGTAATTCTTGGCGCCGCCATTCGATTGCACTCGCTTTCCATGCCGGGTGCCGGTTTCGAACACATATTTGGCGATCGGCGTGGAACCCACGAAGGAAACGGCACGGACTTTGGGATGGGTCAGCAGGGCGTCCACGCATTCGCGTCCACCGTGAACGATGTTCAGGACACCTTTGGGCAGTCCGGCTTCGGCAAGCAGTTCGACAATGCGAATGGCCGTGAGCGGAACTTTCTCGCTTGGCTTGAGCACGAATGTGTTTCCGCAAACAAGTGCCACCGGATACATCCAGAGCGGCACCATGGCGGGAAAGTTGAAAGGTGTGATCCCCGCGCAAACCCCGAGCGGCTGGCGGATCGCATCACAATCGATGCCCCGCGCAACATTCTCCAGAACCTCGCCCATCAGCAGGGAAGGGATGCCGCAGGCAAATTCCACCATCTCGATTCCACGCCGAACATCTCCCCGGGCCTCCACGAGCGTCTTGCCGTGCTCCCGAGTGACGCTTTGCGCGAGCGCTTCAAAATTATCCTCCAGCAGCGTTTTGAATCGGAAGAAGACGCGAGCGCGTTCAGTCGCCGGCGTTTCCCACCATGACGGAAAGGCGGCGTGCGCGGCATTGACCGCATCGTCCACCTGCCGGGATGTGTTCATTGGCGTCTGAGAAATCACCTCGCCCGTTGAGGGATTGTAGACAGGTGACGTGGCGAGACCCGTCGGCGAATTCCACTCGCCGGAAATGTAGTTTGGGCAGGCGTTCATCAAGGATGTGCCGGGATCGGCGGAACTTCACCTTTGGCAAGCCTGGCCTGGTAATCATTCCAACTCATTTTGGGCTTGCCGGTTTCCACCGATACCATGGTGATGCAATTATCCACCGGACAGACCAGCGAGCAAAGGTTGCAGCCAACGCAATCATTCTCACGGACCTTCGGAATTGGTTTGCCTGGCACGCGCCCCGGACCGAGGCCATAGCCATTTGGGTCCACCAGATCAATGCACTGGTGCGCGCCGTCCTCGCACGCGATGTAGCAAAGATTGCAGCCAATGCACTTGTCGTAATTGATTCGCGCAACGCGTTGATAGTTCAGATCGAGCGATTCCCATTTCTTGAGCGTGGGAACCGCCAACCCGCGAAGTTGCGCGATCGAAGTAAACCCCTTGGACGCCAGATAATCGTCCAGACCCTCGATCATGTCCGCCACGATTCGAAAACCATAATGCATTACCGCCGTGCAGACCTGCACTGAGGTGGAACCGAGGGCAATGAACTCGGCGGCGTCCCGCCAGTTGGCAATTCCACCGATCCCCGAGATGGGCAATTGCACCTCGGGATCAGCCGCGCAACTCTGGACCATGTTCAGGGCAATCGGCTTGACGGCTGGACCGCAGTAACCGCCGTGGGTGCTCAAACCTCCGACGTACGGCTCGGGAATCAAATTATCCAGGTTTACCTGGGTGATGCTGTTGATCGTGTTGATCAATGAAATCGCGTTTGCGCCGGCGGCCTTGGCGGCGCGCGCAGCATGCGTGACATCGGTGATATTTGGAGTGAGCTTGACGATCACGGGAATGGTGGCGGCCTCCATCGCCCAACTGACGATTTTTTCCGTCACGGCCGGCTGCTGGCCCACAGCCGAGCCCATGCCCCGCTCGCACATGCCGTGGGGACAACCGAAATTCAGTTCGATGCCGTCCGCGCCGGAATCTGCGGACCGTTTCACGAACTCGTGCCAGCGTTCGCGCGTGTCCACCATCAAAGAGGCGATCACCGCGCGATCCGGCCAGCGCTTCTTCACTTCGGCAATCTCGCGGAAATTGGTTTCCGGTGACCGGTCGCTGATCAATTCAATATTGTTGAACCCGATCATTCGCGCCGCGCCCGCATTGATGGATGAATAGCGGGAGGAAACGTTGACGACGGGATCGCCGATGGTTTTCCAGACCACACCACCCCAACCGGCTTCGAAGGCGCGATGGGCCTGGTGCGCGGTGTTGGACGGCGGACCGGAGGCGATCCAAAATGGATTCGGCGATTTGATCCCCGCGAGATTGACAGAAAGATCAGCCATGGTTGCCTGATTGTTTTATGTATTCTGCCTCAAGTTCAGTGACGCGGATGGGATGATCGAATCCGGAACCCGCAGGCGTGCCCTCAACCCCGAACCGCGAGGATTGGACGGGACCGGAAGTCCTGTGCCCCGTAAGAAACTCGTGGATGCCGCGCGCGGCACGCTTGCCTTCCGCCACGGCGTTGACCACCTCCCGGCCACCGTTCGCGCAATCGCCGCCCGTGAAAACGTGCGGCAGATTGGTGCGGCCAGTGGCGAAGTCCCGCTTGATCACGCCTCTTTTGTCGATTTCAAGGGCAGGAAAGAGTTTGCGCAGGGCCGCCGATTGCTTCTCCTGGCCGACCGCTCTAATCACCATGTCGAAGGACTTCACACATTCGGTGCCTGGAATTATCTCTACTTTTCCCAAGGCGTCCGCGCGAGTTTGCGCCAGGCGCAGGCCGGAAACGCGGCCATCATTTCCCGCGATCACCTCGATGGGAAGGGTGTGAAATAAAAACTCCGCCCCATCCTGCTTGGCCAGCTCGTATTCGAAATCATAGGCGGGCATGTCCGCCTCCCCGCGGCGGTAAATCGCGGTCACCGTCCGTGCGCCCAAGCGTTTGGCCTGGGTAATCGCGTCGATTGCCGTGTTACCGCAGCCGATCACTGCCACGTGATCGCCCACCGGAATTTTTTGAAGCGGGCGCGAGTGGATTTGTTCGATGAAATCAATCGCATCCACCACACCAGGCAATTGCTCGCCGGGAATACCCAGACGCGTCCCGGCGCCAAGTCCCAGTCCAAGGAAGATCGCGCCGTACTCCTTCTCCAGATGGCCAACGGAAACGTCACGTCCAACCTCCACTCCGCACCGGATTTCCACGCCCAGGCTTTTGACCAATTCAACTTCCGCCAGGCTCACCTCCGGTTTCATCTTGTAATACGCGATGCCATAGGTGTTGAGCCCGCCGGGTTGCGGCTTTTTTTCAAACACGACAACCGCATGCCCGAGCTGGGCAAGCTCCGCCGCGCAACCCAGACCCGCGGGACCAGCTCCAACAACGGCAACCCGCTTGCCCGAACTGCCGGAAGAACGTTTCAAAACTGAAATTCCATGCTGCTGGACTTGGTCTGTGGCGTAACGTTGCAGGCGGCCGATTTGCACGGGATCACCTTCCAAGTCCAGCACCACGCAGGCGCCTTCGCAAAGCACCGAGGTCGGACATACACGCGCGCAGCTTGCCCCGAGAATATTGGCCGAAAGAATGGTTCGCGCGGAACCGGCGAGATTGCCGGTCGAGATCTTTTTGATGAACGACGGAATGTCTATCCCGGTCGGACAGGCCTTGATGCAGGGGGCGTCAAAGCAGAACAGGCAGCGGTTGGCCTGGATGATCGCTTCCTGCGGATTGAGGGCGGGATGGATTTCCGCCAGATTGGCTGCGATGACTTCGGCTCCCAGCTTCGGACTCAGGGACATAGTTCAGGTAATTGCGTTCACTGCGGCGCCCGCTGCCCGGCGCCTTGAACTGTTCAAATTCAATATTGAAGGCTAATGGATTGCGCTCTAAATGGAAAGCGGTAAAAATCAAGCCGAGCGAATGAACACCCTCCTTGATCCGAAACGCACCGTGGCGGAGCTCAAGGAACTGCGCGCACTCACCTCCAATGAGAACGGCGCCCAGCGAGTAGCTTTCACCCCAACGTGGATCACCGCGCGTTCCTGGTTGAAGAAGAAGCTGGAGGCGCTGCCGGTTGAAATCCACACGGACGCAGCAGGAAATCTTTGGACCACACTCCGCGGCACGTCCGGGCGCGCATTGCTCATCGGCGGCCACATGGATTCAGTGCCGAACGGCGGCTGGCTCGACGGTTGTCTGAACGTGCTGGCGGGAGTCGAAATTTTGCGGCGCATCAGCGCGCAGTATGGCGACAAACCGCCCGTGACCGTTCGCCTGGTGGATTGGGCGGATGAAGAGGGAGCGCGCTTCGGCAAAAGTCTCTTCGGATCATCGGCCTGCTCGGGCAATTTGAATCTTGAAGAGGCGCGAGGATTGAAGGATCGGGACGGCATCCGGCTGCCGGATGCCCTGCGGGAGATCGGCGTGGACCTGGAGCGTGTGAAGGAGAGCGGCGCTGAATTGAAAAACGCCGGGGCCTATCTCGAACTCCACATCGAGCAGGGGCCGGTGCTTTTGGACATGGACCTGCCGTTGGGCGCGGTATTGGGAACATTCGGAGTGGAACGGCACGCCATCACGTTTCGCGGCCAGGCGGCCCACTCGGGGAGCACACCGATGAAGCGGCGCAAGGACGCTTTTCTGGCGGCGGCACGGATGAGCCCTGAAAGCTACGCAATCGCCGAGCGCAACGGCGGCGTGTGCACCATCGGGTCATGCACGACCAAACCGGGCATTGTAACCAGTGTGGTGGAGGAGTGCCGGATAACGCTGGACCAGCGGCACCTGGAGGCCAGTGCTTTGGCGCAGATGCTCGCAGACGCGAAAGTCGCCGCGGAACGGTTCTCCCGCGAAGGCAAAGTCGAGGTTTTCTGGGACCGATTGTGGCAGATCGAACCGGTATTATTCCACCCGGAACTCATCGCATTTTGCGACGACGCCATCCGCGAAATCTGCAGCAGGTCGCACCGGATGCCGTCGGGACCATTGCACGACGCGGCAGAGGTCGCGCGCGCCGGAGTCCCAACGGTGATGATGTTCGTGCAGAGCCTGCACGGGATCAGCCATAACAAGATCGAGGACACGAAAGAGGAGCACCTGGAATTATGCGTGCGGGCCTTCGATCGTTTGGCGGCGAAAGCCATGGAATGGATACAGCGCAGCAAATGATCTCGCTCGCACAATTAAACGCGCTGACGCCGGAGGCTTTCGTGAATGTCGTGGGACCGGTATTCGAACATTCACCCTGGATCGCGGAGATGACCTGGAAGCGAAGGCCGTTTGACACGCGGGAAGAACTGCATCGGGAGCTTTGTATGACAATTTTCCATGCCGCCGGCGAGCAGCAGGTCGCGCTCATTCGCGCGCATCCCGATCTCGTGGGCCGCGCTGCGGTTTCGGGAACACTGACAAAGGCATCCGCCGGCGAACAGGTGAGTGCAGGCCTGGATCGTCTTACTCCGGCGGAGATCGAGGCGTTTCAAAAGTTCAATGCCGAGTACCACGCAAAATTCGGATTTCCATTTGTGATCTGCGCCCGGCTGAACAAGAAGGAAGCGATTTTGAAGGGCTTTGAACAACGATTGCGAAACACACGCGATCAGGAAATCAAAATCGCGCTGGTGGAAATAGCGAAAATCGCATGGTTGCGATTGTGTGATTTGGTCACCGAACAATAAGAATTTATGGGTGGAAAACTGAGCACTCACGTCCTCGACACCGCGCACGGCTGTCCCGCGCGGGAAATGAAGATCGAACTGTGGCTTCTGGCAGGCGAGAAGCCGCGATTGCTCAAGACCTTTCGCACGAACGCCGACGGCCGCACTGACGAACCGATCCTCGGATCAGTAGAAATGATGGTCGGGGAGTATGAGCTATTGTTCTTTGTAGGAGATTACTTCGAGCAAAAAACCGGCGCCACTGATAAGCCGCGCTTCCTGGACCGGGTGCCCGTGAGATTCGGGATCGCCGACACCTCCGTCGCATATCACGTCCCCCTGCTGGTTTCCCCATGGGCGTACAGCACCTACCGGGGGAGCTGATGAGTCTGGTGCCGCACCAGTTTGCGGCGCACGAATGAGACCAGCAGTAATCCACCCAACCCGAGCGGGAGGATGCTCGATGGTTCTGGCACTGGAGTAGTGATCACCTCGAGACTCCAACTGACGAGGGTATTTGTTCCACCAGTGAATGTGTCTGCCAGAAACAGTGTCCAGGTGCCGTTGGGATCCAAACCATTGAACACGTTGAGGTCGGCCGTGCGCGGGGTACTGTCGAGGACGGTTGTGGGGTCAACATTACGACCATCAGGTTGCCATGTGCCGGTGAGGGGCGAGCCGGCTGACGGAACGGTGACCTGCTGGTAGAGATGCACGTCGCCATCGGCGGCAAAATCGCTGAGCGCGATCTGCAGCCCGCTGTCGCCATAACCATAAGGATTTCCCGCCGTGCGGCCCGGGCGGTTCAACAGCACACTGACCGTGTTATCGTGGCGAAGGTAGGCGTAGAGATCACCGTTGAACTGCCCGGCTATGTCCAACGTGACCTCAACGGCCCCGATCTGGGTGATACTGGAGGAAACGGTTTCAAGGTCGCTCACGCCGGCAAAATTGCCGTCCGGTATCGGCTTGTTGAGGTTGGGAAACGAGAACGACTGCTGCTGGGCTGATGCCGTGTCGCTCACGCGGGCCACTGCCAGGAGAGTTGCCAGCAAAATGATCTTTTTCATAATCGTTTAGTTCAGGTTCCGCTGGATTTTTGGTTCAAGGCCAGACTGAGCGGTAGTAACGCGCCGGCGAGTTGGTCGGTGGGGTATCGATGTATTGATATACGCCGTACTGGTCCGCCGTAACGGTGGCCAGGTCCTGCCAGGTGGGATTGAGCAGGCTAACGGTCGCCTGGATACGGTACACGTAGCCGGGGATTCCGTCGAAGGTGAGCTGGATCGAGCCATTCCCAAGAGGCTGAATCGAAACGTTCGACGATGGCGATGTGTCCACCGTGACCCGGACTGTAACAGTGCCCTGGGCCGTCCCGCCACAATGTCCGTCGCTAAGGGCGTAATTAAATGAGTCCGCATTGGTAAAGCCGGGCGGTGGCAGATAATAAATCCAACTGCCGCTCAGGTTGACGTTCCCGCCCGCGGAACTATTGGAATTGACCCCGACAATGCTCAGCGGATCCAAATCTGCGTCGCTGGCGCTGGAGAGCACGTCCGCCACGTTGACACGCACACCGCCCGTGGCGGAACGCTGCGCGACGAACGCTCCCGGTATCGGCAGATTGTCCTGTGCGAGGGTGGCATTCGAACTGGTTACCGAGCCGCCGGTGTTTGTTACCGTCACCGAATAGGATCCAAAGTTGCTGAAGGTGATACTATTGAGAATCAGCACCGTGTTGGTTTGTTTGGCTATCGCCACACCGTTGCGCTTCCACTGATATCTCAGCGGAGACGTGCCCGTCGCCGCCACAGCGTAGGTGACTGTGCAGCCAGGAACCGCCAACTGGTTCGTCGGCTGGAGAGTGATTGCCGGCGGGACAGGAGTGAAGCATTTTCCCTTGTTGCCGGCGAGATATATGCCCGTAACCTCGGCGCCCGAAAGAGCCCGATTATACAACGAAATCTCATCCATCCGGCCGACGAAATACTGTCCTGCGCCCGTGTCAAACGGACGATATCCGAAATAAAGATCGCCCGTTGTTGAGGGAGTGATCGCGCCCAGTTTGGTCTGCGCAACAATCGCACCATTCACGTATAGAGATGCGTTGCCCGAGGCATTGTCATAAGTGACCGCCACGTGCTCCAGGGAATTCGTGCTCAAAACGCCCGCCCCGGAGCGAATCATATGATCGCCCAGATCAGCGCCTCGGATGTCCGCTTCCAGGGCGCCGTGGCCAACGGTGGAACCCGCCTGCCAAAGCGTAACACCATAATTTCCGGAGTTGTACTCCACGATCGGATGGTCGTTATTGACATCACCCGGTTTTACCCAGCCCTCGATGGAAAGGCCGGCTCCAGCGCCGACGTTCAGCGTCGGCGAGGACGGAATGCGAACATTGGCAGCCGGGACGCCAAAATTGAAAGCCTGGCCGACCTCCCCCGGGGCGAAGCTGACGCCGGCTTGGAGAATACCATTGTTGGTGCCGATGTTGTCGCTGGCATCGCCTTCGCCGCGCCACCAACCGACCAGGCCGGAAGGCTCCGCAAAACAGGCGGCATTAAGCACCGTCAGCAGGGCATTGGAGCTGGTGACCGAACCGGCAATGTTGGTGATGGCAACAACGTAGGTTCCGTCGTTGACCGGTTGCGCATTGGAGATGCCCAGCGACGAATTGGTTGCTCCCGGCAAACTCGTACCGTTCAAGCTCCACTGATAGGTCAACGGGGCTGTACCCGTGGCAGCTACGCTGAAAGTCACGGTGGTTCCGGCTGAAACGATCTGATTCGTGGGCTGTTTGGTTATCACCGGGGCGATCGCCGTGAAGCATTTGCCGGCGGCATGGGCGTTGTAGATGGCCCCGATCTCGGAACCGGACAGGGACCGATTGTAGATGGTTACCTCATCCTCATAGCCGGCCAGGTCAAAGGAACCTTCCGATTGGCCGATGGTCAAAGAGGCAGAGGCGGTGGGAACCGCGATACTGTTGGTGACCTGGGAGTTCACGGCTCCATTTACGTAAAATGTGAGCAGTGAACCGCTGCGTGTCACGGCCAGGTGGTACCATTGATTTGGCGCCGGGGAAAAGTTTCCGGAACCCAGGTAAACAGCTCCGCTGCCCACGCTGTAGAGATGCATTTGCAACTGACCGCCATTCAGCCAGAATATCCATTTATTGACGGTGCCCTGCCCCATGTCATGGCCGACCAGCGCCTGTGTCCCGCCGCCGCTTAGAAATCTTGCCCAAAGCTCAATCGAGAAATCAGAGCTTCCAAAATTCCAACTCGGATCATCCGGGACCAGTACGAAACCGGTTCCATTGCTGAAGTCGAAGGCCTGCCCATCCTCACCGGCGGCAAAGCCTGCTCCCCCCTGCAAAGTGCCGTTGTGCGTGCCGAAACTGTCATTCGCATCGCCTTCGGCCCGCCACCAACTGACGAGCCCGGAGGGAGGCGGGTCGCAGACGTCAGGTGTTACGGTTAGATTTGCGTTGGAGCTTACCACCGAGCCGGCCGGGTTGGTGACGATCACCGAGTAGGTTCCAGCATCGGAAAGCTGCACGTTAGGCAGGTTTAAAGCCGAGTTGGTCGCGCCCGCCACATTCGTCCCATTTTGAATCCACTGATACCTCAACGGTGACGTGCCGGTAACACTTACGCTGAAGCTGGCCGAGCCCCCCGCGGGAACGGCCTGGTCGATTGGCTGCTGGGTAATCGCAGGAGCCGCGGGCGTGAAGCATTTTCCGGCCGCATGGGCATTGTAAATAGCCTGGATCTGCGCCGCGGACAGAGCCGTGTTGTAAAGGCTGGCTTCGTCGATGAGGCCGTTGAAGTAACGGGAGGTATTGACGGCATCGTGTCCCAATTGGAGATCGGTGGTGGCAGTGATGATCTGGCCGGACGCAGGAATGACCGCGGCGACCGATCCGTTGAGATACAAGGATGCATGTACGCCATCATATACGGCTGTGATGTGGGTCCATTGGTTGAAATTGATCGGTACGGCCGGAGTCTGCACGAACAGCGTGGGGCCATTGAGGTAAAGCAGGAACGACACAGTGTTGCCATTGAGTTCCAGAGAATAACCGCTTTGCACCGTCGAGCTGTTGCCAGTCTTCTTTATCAATGGAGGAAATTGCCCCTGCACCGAACGCGGATACACCCAGGCTTCGAGGGAAAAACTCGATGCTGGATTGAGGCCGGGACTGTCCGGGATATCCAGATATTGAGAGGAGCCATTGAAGTCAAAAGCCAGGCCCACCTCACCGGATGAGCAAGCAGCGCCGCCCTGAAGCATGCCGTGATTGGTGCCAAAACTGTCAAAGCCGTCGCCTTCCGCGCGCCACCAACTTACGAGGCCTGCGGGCGCCGCCGCGCAGGACGGAACATTGACTGTGAGCACCGCATTGGAACTGGTCACCGAGCCATAAGGGTCGCTCACCGCCACAGCATATGTGCCGGCATTTGCAATCTGGGCTGCGCTAAACGTGAGTGAGGCATTCGTGGCTCCCGGAATGTTCGAACCGTTGAACATCCATTGATAGGAGAGCGGTTGAGTTCCCGAGGCGGTCACACTCAGAGTCGCGGCCGTTCCCGCGGTCACCGTCTGATCTTGCGGTTGCTGGGTGATGGACGGATTGACTGGAGTAAAGCACTTGCCCGAACTGCCAGCGCCGTAAATGGCCTGTATTTGGGCGCCGGTCAGGGCCGTATTGTAAACGCTCGCTTCGTCAATCAACCCGTTGAAGAAGCGCCCGGTGTTCACGGCATCATGACCCAGTTGCAGGTCGGTTGTGGCGGGAATGATCTGGCCCGAGGCGGGCACCGCCGCGGACAGCACACCGTTGACATACACGGCGGCAGACGTGCCGTTGTACACCGCGGCCACATGGTTCCACTGGCTCAGGGCAACCGGCACCACCGGGGTCTCTATCAGGAGAGTGGGGCCGTTCAGGTAAAGAACAAACACCACTCCGCTGGTGCCTGCCATTTCGAGGGAGTAACCAGCCTGTACGGTCGACGCGTTCCCCGTTTTCTTGATGAGCGGCGGGAATGAGCTTTGGGATGAATTGGGATAAATCCAGGCTTCCAACGAAATGCTGCTGGTCGGATTCAGACTGGGGCTGTCCGGAACATCCAGAAATTGGGAAGATCCATTGAAGCTGAAGGCCTGGCCCACCTCGCCGGGCACGAAACCAGCCCCTCCCTGGAGGCTGCCATTATTGGCGCCCGCAGCGTCATAGCCGTTGTTTTCCGCGCGCCACCAACTGACCAGGCCCGCAGGCGGCGTCACACAGGAAGGAACATTGACAACCAAAACGGCGTTGGAGCTGGTGGCGGAGCCATAAGGGCCGGTGACCGTGGCATTGTATACACCGGCATCGCTGCCCTTGGCGGTGGCCAGGGACAGGAAACTGTTGGTTGCACCCGGAATATTGGTTCCGTTCAACGCCCACTGATAATTCAAAGGCTGGGTGCCGGAGGCGATGATACTGAAACTGACGCCTGTGCCGGCGGTGACTGTCTGGCTTTGGGGCTGCTGCGTGATCGCAGGCGCCAGGGGATTGAAACACTTGCCGGCACTGCCCGAATTGTAGATTGCCTGGATTTGCGCGTCGGATAAGGCCGTATTGTATACACTGGCTTCATCAATAAATCCGTCAAAGAATGTGCTGTTATTGTCATCGTCGCCGATGCGCAGGCTGTCGGCTGTGGTACTGATCACGGCGGGACCGACGAGGTTGGAGGCCACCAACTGGCCGTTGAAATAAAGCCTGAGATAGGATTGGTCGTAGGTCCAGGCAACGTGACACCATGTGCCGGGAATTATTGGAATTGGAACGCTGACTTTGGCGGAGGGCCAACCCCGGCCTGGACTGTTGAATTGCCCAAGCAGTGAATTCCGGGACAGGGCAAATTGATAACCAGCATTGCCGATGATGCCGCCGCCCAGCTTGGCGACAATGGAACGATCGGCATTGGTGCTTCGCGTGTTGATCCACGCCTCGATCGTCAATTGATTGGTGAGTCGCAGGCTGGCGGAATCAGGAATAACCACCGACCCGCTGGTGCCATCGAAGGCAAAGGCCTGTCCAACCTCACCGGTCAAGAATGAGGCGCCGCCCTGCAGCGAGCCGTTGTTGGTGCCAATCGCGTCAAACTCACTGCTCTCGCCGCGCCACCAGCTTACCAGTCCGGCAGCTGAGGGAACACACTGCGGAGCGATCACCGTGAGCAGCGCGTTCGAACTCGCGGCAACGCCCACGGCATTGCTCACGACGAGCCAGTAGGAGCCGGCGTTGGCAAACTGGACGTTAGTGATTACGATTTGCGAATTTGTAGCGCCGGGCAGATTGGTGCCGTTGAACTCCCATTGATAACCGAGAGGCCCCGTGCCGGTGGAGCTTGCGGAGAAGATTGCCTGTCCTCCCAAGGGCACGGTCTGGCTTTGGGGCTGGCCGGTGATTGAGGGTGGAGCGGGCGTGAAACACTTGCCGGCGCTGGCGGCGCCGTAAATGGCCTGTATCTGCGTGGCGGACAGGGCTGTGTTGTAGACACTCGCTTCATCAATCAAGCCGTTGAAGAATCGCCCCGTATTCACAGCATCATGGCCCAGTTGCAAGTCGGTCGTGGCAGGAATGATCTGGCCCGAAGCCTGGACCGCGGCGGACAGCACACCGTTCACGTACACCGCGGCGGAAGTACCATTGTACACCGCCGCCACATGGCTCCATTGATTCAGAGGAACCGACACCACCGGGGTTTCGATCAGGAGGGTCGGACCATTCAGGTAAAGAACAAACACCACTCCGCTGGCGCCCGCCATCTCAAGAGAGTAGCCAGCCTGCACGGTCGACGCATTGCCCGTTTTTTTGATCAGCGGCGGGAACTGGCTTTGCGACGAATTGGCGTAGATCCATGCCTCAAGTGAAAGGTTGCCGGCCGGATTCAGGCTGGGGCTGTCCGGGACGTCCAGAAACTGGGAAGAACCATTGAAGCTGAACGCCTGGCCCACCTCGCCCTGAACAAAGCCGGCTCCTCCCTGAAGGGTGCCATTGTTATTTCCGATCGAATCAATTCCATTATTTTCTGCGCGCCACCAACTCACCAGGCCGGGGGGAGGGGCCACGCAGGAAGGAACAATGACCGTCAGGACGGCGTTGGACGTCGTGACCGACCCATAGGGACCGGAGACAATGGCAGCGTAGGCGCCGGCATTTGTGGCTTGAGCGGAGACCAGGCTCAGCGAGGTATTGGTGGCGCCGGCGATATTGGTTCCATTGAGCGTCCACTGGTAACTCAAAGGCTGCGTGCCAGTCACCGTGAAACTGAAGCTGACATTCCCTCCGGCCGTTACGGTCTGGCTCTGGGGTTGCTTGGTGATCGCCGGAGCGACCGGCGTGAAGCACTTGCCTGCACTGCTGGCGTTGTAAATGGCCTGTATCTGAGCGGCGGACAATGCCGTGTTGTATACTGCAGGTTCATCTATCAGTCCGTCAAACAAGGTGCCATTGTTGTCGTCGTCCCCGATGCGCAGATTGCTGGAAGAGGTGTTGATCGCGACAGCGCCGATTGAACTGGATGCGACCAATTGTCCGTCAAAATACAGTTTGAGAGAGGATTGATCGTAGGTCCAGGCTACATGGCACCATTGACCAGGGATAATCGGCACCGGGATGCTGACCTGTGCGGACGGCCAACCGCGCCCGGGGCTGTTAAACTCTCCCACAAGGGCATTGTGCGAAAGGACGAATTGATAACCATTGTTGCCGCCACCGCCGCCAACCTTGGCTACGATCGATCGGTCGGCATTTGTACTGCGGGTGTTGATCCATGCTTCGATGGTCAATTGATTGGTGAGTCGCAGGCTGGCTGAATCGGGAATAACCACCGAACCGCTGCTCCCGTCGAAGCTGAATCCCTGGCCAGCCTCGCCGGAGACATAGGAAACGCCACCCTGTAATGAACCGTTGTTGCCGCCCGCAGCGTCGAAAGCATTGCCTTCGCCACGCCACCAACTGACCATGCCACCCAGGGGCGGAATACACGACGGAACACTCACGGTCAGCACGGCATTGGAACTGGTGACGGAGCCGTATGGGCTGGTGACCATCACCGAGTAGGCGCCGGCATTCGTCGCCTGTGCCGTGGCCAGCGCCAGCAGGGTGCTCGTCGCTCCGGGAATGTTGGTTCCGTTCAAAAGCCATTGATAGCTGAGTGGCTGGGTACCCGTCGCAACCACACTGAAGCTGACACTCGTTCCGGCGGTAACCGTCTGGCTCTGGGGTTGCCGGGTAATCGCTGGAGCGACCGGTACGAAGCATTTACCTGCGCTGCCGGCGTTGTAAATGGCCTGGATTTGCGCGGCAGACAGGGCTGTATTGTAGACGCTGGGTTCGTCGATCAACCCGTCAAAAATAGTTCCGTTGTTGTCATCGTCCCCGATCCGCAAGCTGCTCGAAGACGTGTTGATGGCAGCAGCACCGATCGATTTCGAAGTGACCAACTGCCCGTTGAAATAGAGTTTGAGGGAGGATTGGTCGTAGGTCCAGGCGACATGGCACCATTGGCCAGGAACAATCGGCACTGGGATGCTGACCTGCGCAGAAGGCCAGCCACGTCCGGGGCTGTTGAACTGCCCCACAAGAGCATTGTGCGACAGTACAAACTGATAGCCGTTGTTGCCGCCGGCTCCGCCGACCTTGGCGACAATTGACCGGTCGGCGTTTGTGCTGCGGGTGTTGATCCACGCTTCGATCGTGATCTGGCTGGTAAGCTCCAAAGCGGCGGAGTCCGGGACATCGACGAAGCTGGCGGTTCCGTTAAAGCTGAAGGCCTGCCCAACCTCGCCGCTCGCAAATGAGGCGCCGCCCTGCAGCGAACCATTGTTGGTGCCAGCCACATCGATGGCGTCACCTTCTCCACGCCACCAACTCACCAGGCTGGCGAGAGGCGCAGCACAGGGAACCGCATTAACGGTCAGGTTGGCATTGGAACTCGTGATCGAACCGTAGGGATTCGTAATGGAGACGGCGTAGGTGCCCGCGTCGGTGACCTTGGCGGAGGCGAGAGCGAACAAGGAGTTGGTAGCGCCCGTGATATTCGTACCGTTCAAGGTCCATTGATAGTTCAACGGTTGTGTGCCCGAGGCCCCGACGCTGAACACGGCAGTGGTTCCGACGGTCACGGTCTGGTCCTGCGGCTGCTGTGTAATCGCCGGCGCCGACGTGTTGAAGCATTTGCCGGCGGTACCGGCAAAGTAAAGCGCCTGAATTTGCGATGTCGACAAAGCCGTGCCATAGACGCTTGCTTCATCAATAAGGCCATTGAAATATCGGGATGTGTTGACCGCATCATGCCCGAGCTGAAGATCGGTTGAAGCGGGAATGATTAGGCCGGAGGCCGGAATGGACGTGGCGAGAATCCCGTTGACATAAACGGAAGCCGTGGAACCGTCGTAAACCGCCGCAACGTGACTCCACTGGTTTAGCGCCACGGGAACAACGGGCGTCTCCAAGAATAGTGTGGGACCATTCAGGTACAGGACAAAGACAACCCCGTTCGTTCCCGCAAGCTCAAGCGAATAGCCGCTCTGCACTGTGGAAGCGTTGCCGGTCTTCTTAATGATCGGCGGAAAGGGCCCCTGCGAGGAAAGCGGGTAAATCCAGGTTTCCAGGGAAATGTTTGTGGAAGGATTGAGACTGGCGTTATCCGGCACATCGAGATACTCGGTGGCGCCGTCGAAGCTGAATGCCTGGCCCACTTCGCCGGGTGCGAAGTAGGGCGGCGGTCCGCCTTGAAGAGTCCCATTATTGGGGCCCGCGGCGTCGTAACCATTCCCTTCGCCACGCCACCAGCCTGCCAGTCCGGCGGGAGCTGGATAGCATTGCGGAGCAACCACTTTCAGCAGTGCATTTGAACTGCTGGCCCCTCCAACGGAATTGGTCACCATGGCAGCATAATTTCCCGAATTGGCCAATTGAACGTTGCTCAGCGTAAGAACTGGATTCGTGGCGCCCGGCAGATTCGTGCCGTTAAACTGCCATTGGTAGGCAAGAGGCGGAGTGCCGCTGGCGGCCACCAAAAACGAAGCTGAGGCGCCGACAGGAACCGTCCGGCTTTGTGGTTGTCGTGTGATGGACGGGAGAGTCGGCGTGAAACACTTGCCCGCGGAACCGGCGTTGTAGATGGCCTGGACCTGGGCAGCGGACAACGCCGCGTTGTAGATGCTGGCTTCGTCGATCAGGCCATTGTAATAACGCGAAGTATTGACGGCATCGTGCCCCAATTGGAGGTCAGTCGTCGCCGGAATGATTTTGCCCGAGGCCGGCACGGCGGTGGCCAGGACGCCATTAATGTAAACCGAAGCGGTGGAACCATCGTATACCGCCGCCACATGAGTCCACTGGTTGAAGGTGATCGGCGCCGCCGGGGTCTGGAGGAAGAGCGTTGGACCGTTGAGATACAGCGAGAAAATTATATTGGTTCCCGTAAGCTCGAGGGCATAGCCGGTTTGGACGTTGGGACCGGTGCCAGTCTTCTTGATAAGTGGTGGAAAGGCCCCTTGCGACGAGTGGGGATAAATCCACGCTTCAAGGGAGATGCTGTTGCTTGGGTTAAGACTCGGACTATCCGCAACATCAAGGAACTGACTGGACCCATTGAAGGCAAAAGCAAGGCCGGCTTCGCCCGGGACAAATCCGGCTCCGCCCTGAAGGGTCCCATTATTATTTCCGAGGGCATCCGAGCCATCGCCCTCCCCACGCCACCAACTTACGAGCCCGGCCGGCGGGGGTGTGCAGACGGGATTCGCGAGTGTAACGGCATTCTGCATGAACCAGGCCAGGGCAAGAAACAGTGTGAAGAGACCTTTCGAGCCGTAATTCATCGGTATTCCTCCGGATCGGGATTCCATTTAATCTGATTTCAGTACGAACCTCAGCCCGAAGTGAAATACAAAAGCACCCCGAGGACTGAGCGTCATTAGGAACTTGTTGGCCCTCCGAGGCAAGAATAAAAAGCCCTGAAAAAAGAGTATAAGCAGGCCTCATCGGGCCCAGTTTAACTCTGCATGATATATTCAGCCGCGAATCCCGGCTTTGCCGTTCGACAATCGCCCAAGCGCCTATATAATTGCTCAAAATCCGGTTACGGGTCAGGAGAAGCTCGTGCGCCCGGTGGCCGCCTGCAAATGTCGGACCGAAAAAAAATCGCCCTGTGCCTGGAGTACCCGCTCGCGTTGCGCGGCGGAGTCAGCGTGCTTGTCGAGACCTTGTTGCAAGGATTGGCGGGTCGATATGATTTGGTTCTGGTCTCGCCGGACAGAAGTGAAGATTTAAAGAAGGCGGACATCAGTGCGGTGATCAAAACACACATTGCCTGGGATCCTGGCGCCGTTTCGCAAACAAATGCAAAGGCGCTGGCTCGTCGTCTGGCGGACGAAAGAATCAATCTCGCGCACTTTCATCTGGGAGGCACCTTTGGCTGGGGCAACCGGCTGCCGAATCAATCGCCGATGGCGCACCTGGACCGATTGGGCGTGCCGTGCTGTTCGACTGCCCATATGGTAACGAGCTTGCTGGACGGTTATTGCGGACCTCAGAAGCCGCTCTGGTTCAAATTGGCGATGCTGCCGCTCGCCTGGACGGGAAAGATGCATTCGCTGGCGCATGTGCGGAGGGAGATCGTGGTTTCACGACAGGCCTGTGACCGGCTGCGGAAATGGTATCGCCCCCTGGCCGGACGATTCACACAAATCTACCATTCGCGGTTGCGGGAAGGCTCCAAAGCACCAGTCGTCATTGCCCGCGAGCCTTTGGTGTTGAGCGTTGGTCACATTGCCTTTCGCAAAGGGCAGCATGTCCTTGCCGAGGCGTTCGCACAACTCGCCTCGCGATACCCGGATTGGAAGCTGCTGATGCTGGGAGACACTGTGGAACCGGAATGTCAGAATCGGGTGCGGGACATCATCCAGAGGCACGGATTGCAGGAACGCATCCACCTTCCCGGTCCGAGATCCGATGCAATGGATGTAATGCGTCGCGCGGCAATTTTTGTGCAGCCGTCATTTTTTGAAGGACTCCCCTTGGCTTTGCAGGAGGCAATGTTCTCCGGCTGCGCCTGCATCGGAACACGCATTAGTGGCAATGACGAAATTATCACCGACGGCGAGGACGGCCTGATGGTCAAGCCGGGAGAACCCGGCGATCTCACGTTAGCGTTGGAACGCCTGATGGCCAACGCCGGCTTGCGCGAGGAATTGGGACGAAAGAGCACCGCTTCAATCGTGAGCAAAGGCATGACAGTCGAGCGAATGGTTGCGCGGCATATCGAATTGTATGAGAGCATCCTATGAACCCGTGAGCGGACGGTTTGTGGTGTCCACTCCCGCTCATTGGGACGAGGACAATGCGCGCGCTCTCGCGAAGCACGATCTGCTGCGACTCATGCTCATGGGCACCCGCCGGGGAGTGAAGGGTGTGCCGCCCGAAGTCACGCGGCTGAATCCCAAGTTCGGCCTGCTTGCCTACGCTGCCGCCAAAACCATGTCCCCATTTCGCGCCGAGTCGTTTCGTTTCCGGCTGCATCCCTGGTTCGATCGTTGGACGATGAAGCAATTGATCCCGGGCGATCACATCGTCTCGAGTTTCGGGTTTGCGAATGAATCATTCAAATGGGTGCGTCGCCACGGCGGCAAGACGCTCTTGTCCGCCGGCAATTCGCATCCGGACAATTTCTGGAACATCCTCGCGGAAGAGCATCGCCGTTGGAACTGCCCCGATCCGCCTGTGGCGCGGCACTACTACAAGCGAGGCAAGGCGATGCTTGAGGATGTGGATTATGTGCTCTCCCCGAGTTCCTGGGTGAGCAAATCCTTTCTGGAACGAGGTTTTCGCCCCGAGCAAATCATCCGCGACCTCTACCCGGTCGACCTTTCCTGTTTCAATCCCAATCCGGCGCCGCGCGACAAGAATCGCCCGTTGACCGTGATCTCAACCGGCATGCTGTCGCTGCGCAAGGGAACGCCCTACTTGCTGGAAGCATTCCGCCTGGTGCTCAAGACACATCCATCCGCGCGGCTGCTGTTAACACGCAACATCCTCGACAGCGCGCTGCCGGTCATCCAGCGTTACTCGGACCTGCCGATCGACTGGGCGCCCAATCTGCCGCATCCCGAACTGGCCAAACGATTGCAAAGCGCGGACATTTTTGTGCTGCCGTCGCTCGAGGAGGGGCTGGTGCGCACGGCTTTGGAAGCGATGGCTTGCGGCCTGCCGGTGATCCTGACACCGAACACTGGCTCGAGCGATTTCGTTCAACCCGGCGTTAACGGCGAAATCATTCCGGTCCGCGATCCCCAGGCGATCGCCGACGCCGTGCTCAAATGGGCCGATCGTGTCATGAACGCCTCGGGTCCGGCCGTCCGTGCGTTTGATCCGGCGGCCCTTTCCTACGAGACATTCGAACGCGAGTTTCTCGAGCAGCTGGCGGCCGTCCAACTGGTGAGGAAGCGCACCACATAATTGAAAAAATGCGCCCCGCGGGTTGTGCGGCGTGACCGCGGCGGTTATGCTCCCCCTCTCGTAAGATGTCACAATCACTCAAGAGACTAATGCCGCTGGCAGCCCTGCTGATGTTGGCGACGTTCCCAAGCCCGGGGCAGGAGGATAATAATATTATTTGGAGCACCACCGTAAGCAAGGCGTCCGCCTTCGAATCCTCGGCAGCCATCGGACGCGATGGAATGATCTACAGCTCCGGCTTCAACGGCAGGCTGGTGGCGTTTGCGCCCGATGGCTCTGTGAAATGGTCCCTCGAAACCGGATCCGATGTGAAATCGTCTCCGGCAGTGGGCGTGGACGGAACCATTTATTTCGGCAGCCGCGACCGGAAGTTCTATGCTGTGACGCCGCGCGGACAAACGCTGTGGACCTTCACGACGGGGGGATGGGTGGACTCGTCCCCGGCAATCGGCGCGGATGGCGCCATCTGCTTCGGCTCATGGGACAAGAACTTTTACGCGCTCGATTCGAGCGGACACCAGAAATGGTCATTCTCCACCGGCGGAGCAATCGATTCATCACCGGCCATCGCCGCGGATGGCACGATCTATTTCGGTTCACACGACGGAGTCTTCTACGCGCTCGGTCCGGACGGCAAACGCAGATGGTCCTTCGCCACCGGCGCTCCCATCATCTCTTCACCGGCGATCTGCTCGGACGGCACGGTTCTATTCACTTCGGTCAACGGCTCGCTTTACGCCCTGGCTGCGTCCGGCGAAAAGAAATGGCTGCTGCACACCGGCGGCTCGCGGGAGTCCTCGCCGGTCGTCGACCCCGCCGGCATCATTTACCTCGGCGTGGGCAATTGTCTCTGGAAGATCTCGCCGGACGGCACACGCCTGCCGTTCAATTTCTGCGGCGCGCCGATTGATTCCACCGCCGCCATTACGGCCGACGATCGCTTCGTGTTCGGCACGCGTTACGGAGCGGTGTATGCGTGGGACAAGGACGGAACCGCTCCCGCCTGGAGCGCGTTTCTCGGGGGCGACCTGATGGCGTCCCCGTCGGTGGGGGCGAATGGAACAATCTACATCGGCAACGGTCCGAAGTTTTTCGCCATCCGTGGAACAAAGGGACTCGCGACAAGCCCGTGGCCCAAATTCCGCGGCAACCTCCGCCAGACCGGTCGCGTCGGTGACAATTAAATCCGCCTCACGCAACCTTCTGGAACGCGCGGTTGTGCCCGACCTGCAGGACTTCGCGAAACCGCGTGCGATCCAACTCTCCCGCCAGTCGCGACGGACCGGGATGTCCCGCCGTCGCAAAATTCGGCGGCCGATACGCCGTGTTCAGTCCCGAGTCATCCAGCACGATGATTCCGCCCGGGCTCAGGCTGCGCGAGCATACGCTCCAATCCTTGCACACGATCTCGTAATCGTGATTGCCATCGATGTAGATCAGGTCCCATTTCCGCGACTCGATCAACGCCACAGCCTCCGGGTCCGTTGAAAATTTTTTCAACAACGCAGGCTGCGGCAGGCCGAAGTGCCGGAAGTTCACCAGCGTGTCCTCCATGTAATCAAGGTTCGTCAGATACGTGCTCACCGCGTCCCCGGCCGGCGAAAACGGCGAGATGCCCTGGATGTGACACGAGATTCCGTTCAGCTTGCACAACAGCGACGCGAGGCTCAACACCTGTCCGCGGTACACGCCGATCTCCAGGAAATTTGCCGGCTTGAGCTCCTGGAAAAGCGTGAACCACTCCACGTGCATCGCGTCCTCCCCGAAGCCCCGCCGTTGCTGATTGAAGTACGCGCGATGCTCGCGCAATTCCGCCGGCAACTGTTGGTGAAAAAAGCGGAAGCAATCCAGGTAAAACGCCGTCGGATCCTCCAGGCTTCGGGCCCAATCCGCGCGCGTAAGCTTCGCCGGACCCACTTGCTTCAGCGCGCGGCGTTTCAGCAGCGCCGCGGCCACGCGACGATACTTGTCATAGAGAAAAAGCGTGGGAGACATGCGCCAACCTTATTCGCGAGCGTTATCGATGCAAAGTTGAAAGGACCTCAACATGTTATAAATCTCATTTCGGCAGGAATGTCCGCAACATCGCCAACTCTTCGCGGATGAACGTGCGATTGATTCCCAGCATCAATCCCACCGCCGCCGCCAGCGCCACGAAACATCCCGTCAACATCAACGCGTGCGCTGCCGTATCCAGCGGGATCGACATCCGCAACGCAGTCGCCGCCGCAACCGTCGCCGTGGGCAGCAACCACCCCCGCAACACCCACGGCATCCACGAAGTCTTCAGGTAACGGCACACGTAAAGACTCAGTCCAAGGCTCAATATCGATTGCGCCACTCCCGCCGCCAGCGCAATCCCGCCCATGTGCCCCAGCTTCGCCGCCGTGATCGACAGCACCACATTGACGATCGCCGTGAAGCCGATGACCGAACCCGTCACGCGGATTCCGTTCGTCCCGCACCGCGACGCCGCCTGGATGCACGCGTCGCCGCTGGTCGTCACCGCCAGGTTCAACGCGAAGCCCGCCTGCCAGAGCAACGGCGCCCGCATGTCCGCCCCCAGCCAGTAGGTCATGAACAGGTCGTTGATGCTCAGATACACCAGCGCTCCCATGCAACCGGCCAGCGTCTGGAATTGATTCATCCGCCGCAGATTCGGCAGCACCCGCGCGCGCGCCTCGGGCGAAGGATCGGCCAGCCACGTCGTCAGCTTCGGCACCGCCACGAAACTCGCCGACAAAATCATGAACACCGCCAGCTCGCACACGCGATAATTGTAGCGATACAGCGGAACCTGCGCCGACCCGAACTTCGCCTGGATCACGAGGCTGCTGGTGTTGACGTAAACCAGATTTCCCAGCACGCACAGATACATCCAGAAGCTGCGCTCGAACAGCGTCAGGGCCATCCGAAAATTGAATCGCATCGGCAGGATCCGCGCCAGCGACACGAACGATGCCCGCAGATAAATCCACGCCAGCAGCACGTTCATGATCAGCCCCGCCGCGTAGGGACAATACTGCATCCAGAGCGGGCAGTGGTGCCGCGCCAGCAGCCAGTGCGAAAAAAGCGTGAACTGCAGGATTACCGCCGTGGGAATGATCGGCCACGTCACCGTGCCGCAACCGTAATTCAAATTGTTCGCGTAGCTCAGGAACACCAGGCCCGCCACCGAAATCGAGCCCACCGCAAACAACGGGAAAAGCGGCCCCGACCCCGCCACCGGCTTGAACCCCATCGGCTCCGCCAGCCAGGGCATCAGCGTCACGAACCCGCATCCCATCGTCAGCGCCAGCCCCAAAAAAATCGTCCGCGCCACCGCGAGAAATTTCTGCAGTTCCTCCTCCTCGCCCCGCGCCATTTGCTGGCCCACCTGGATGCTGATCGCGCCGCCCATCCCCAAATCGCCCACACCGCCGAGCTGCGCCGCGTTTTGAAAGCTGAGGAAAAGTCCGTTGAGCGGCTTGCCCATGGTGCGCAGCAGCAGCCGTGTCCACACCAGCGCCATCAGGCTCGTCAAGACGCGCGTGCTCAAATGCAGCATCAACGCCAGCCGCGATGAACCCCGCACGCGCCGCAGCCACGCAATCGCTCCCGCATCCGCGGCGGGCGCCGGCGATTCAAGCACCGCGGCCATATGCTGATTGTTCGGACATTTGGGGAATTATCATGAATCAGGCCGGTTCCGCGTGCAAGGATTGACCCTGCCAAACGCCGCGAAGCACACCCCGGCGCGGCCACACCTGCTTCGCCGCCAGGCACCCGTTGCGAAGCTGCTGCATCGTCAGCCACAGCTCCAGCCAGAGATTGACCCTTCCGCCCGCGGTCGCGTTCAAAGAAACCGCCGATTCCGCCGTCACCAGCGCCTCCGGCAAACTCACCATGCCGTAATGCAACGCCAGCACGCAGTTCAGGTTCAACGCCGCGCACGCCGGAAGATGAATGTCAAACCCGCCCGCCGCCGTCCATGCCACGCGACTGAACGCCACGTTGAGCAGATTGCCCATCCACGCCACGCGCGCCGGAAAATGTTGCAGGAACTCTCCCGCCGGCAGCCACCGCTGCGCAAAAGGCGCCGCCACCGTCTCGATCCCCCATTCGGTCCGCAGCTCCGCGTCGCAACGAACCAATTGCGCCTGCGGCTGCTCGCGCACGCATTGCTTCAGCCGCTCGACATACGCCGGCTTCAGGCATTCGCCCGACAGCAGCGGCTTGAGCCACGCAGATCGCGCCTGCAAGTGCGCCCAGTTCCAATGCTCAACGCGCCCCAAGGCCGCCGGCGGCCGCAGACGCCGCACCGTCAGCCCCGCCGCCAGCAATTTCTCCTCCGCGGCGTCAATCTCTTCCAACCCTTCGCTCGAATGATTGTCGCTCAGGATCACTCCGAACGCCTTGTCGGTTTGCGCCGTCAACGAGGCAATCGTCCCGTCCAGTTCGGCACCGGGGTCGCGCACAGGAATTATGATTTCGAGTGCGGTTGTCACGCGGGTTGGGCGAAGTAGGCGCGCAGTTGGCGGGCGAACATCAGCGCGAATGCGGTCTTCGGCACCGGGATGCGACCACTCCACGCCGCGTAACCGAGCATCGCAAAATAAATCAGCGCCTCGCGCAGATTATCCTTCCGCCGGCCCGGCAAACTCGTCGAGAAACGCGCGTCGTGAATGTTGAAATGGCAGAGCGGATCCGCCAAGCCAAGACACCCGAAGCGCGCCGCCATGGTGCAAAACGTCAGGCTGTCCGCGCAGATCGGCAGCGTGGTCGCGTAACCGCCAATGCTCAGGAACGCCTCCCGCTCATATGCCGCCGCGCTCGGCGGGCCAAACTGCATCCCGTAACTCAGCACCAGCCGCTGCATTTGCGCCGCAGACCGATACCGCCCCGCCCACGGACTCTTCACCAGGCGCGGCTCATTCGACCCCGGATGCAGCAGGTAATTGCAGAAGATATAGCGGCACGACGGATTGGCCGTCATCGCCCGCCGCAAAGTCGCCACGTAGGCCGGCTCCAGCCAGTCGCCCGCGAACAGCGGCTTCAACCAGACCGCTTCCGATTCCCGCATCGCCCAGTTCCAATGCTCCACCCGCCCCAGATCGATCGGCGGACTCACCTTGCGCGCCGGAATTCCAGCCCCTTGCAGGCTTTGGAGCGCCTCCCGCATCAACTCCTGCCCCGAGCCCGACCCATTGTCGCTGATCAACACCGAGAAGTTCCGATCCGTCTGGGCAGCAAGCGACTCCACCGACTGCCGGAAGGCGGCAGGCGGATTGCGCACGGGCAGGATGATTTCGAGCGGGCTCACAGCGCGGCCGGCAAATTTCGGCGATAATCCTTCGACAGCCATTTTCCCATGGCAAGCCATAAAAGAACCGGAGAAACCCGATTTCAACCGGGAAACTACGGACCCCTCCGCCTCGCCCGAAAAAAGTGGGGGTTCGATCCGGATCATCCGCGCTGTCCGCGTAATCCGCGGTTAAATTCTTGTCCCTGTCCCCTTCGCAACCTTCGCGAGCTTCGCGCGACACTTTTTATCGGAAAATGTCCTTTTGCCCCTGTCATCCCTCGTCCGACACCGAAATCGGCCGATTGGCAACACCGCCGCGCGTGGAGTCACGCCTATCTTTCGCCCGGCAACTTCGTGGTTGCCTTACGACTAAAGAATCGGCCAGCCCTTTGCAGGGCTGGCCGATTTTGTTGGGAGGGGTGCAAAACGCACTCGTATGACAAAATCAAAACCCCTCAAAACCGAGTCCGCAACTGTTGCGAAACGAACTTGCCTATCTCCGATCCAGCATGCGGCTCGACGTCCTCCGGCGCGGGACTCGTGTTTCTTTCGCCGTCATATCCTCCACGCTTGAAAATGGACGCAGTGCCGCCCGCCGTTTCAGCCGCAAGTTGGAAAAGCAATTCCAGGTCCTCAGCGGTGCTCAATTTTGGGGCGTTCGGCAGACACCGCTCATCGCCGGAATAACTGATCCGGTAAATGCAGCCGGGAACGAAGGAATTCATCATTGCAGAAACCTGTCGGCCATCCGGTAGACTCAACTTGCACAACAAGGTGAGCATGGAATAAATGTTGTACCTCGCCGCCGAAAGTCAAAGACCTCTTATCTCTTCTGGACTCCCAAATTGCCTACAAATAGTGGCAACCGTTATGCTTTATTTAAGACATTCTTATGAAAGTGCTGCTCCAGCATGTAAGGACGGGCTCTTACCTGGCCAACGACTCCGACTGGACTTCGCTACCAGCCGAAGCCCGGGACTTCAGCACGGCTCTGTGCGCTCTCGATGCCTACAAAACGATCGAGTGCGAGATGCGCGTGGTTCTGGTCTTCCCTGTCGGAAATTATTCCGTATCCGTGGCGCTCTCCGAAGACAACGACAGTTCGCTCTGGTCGAAGATGAAGGTCGGAAAGGGGCCCGTATGAAGCATGGGGCTGTTTCCGCCCCTCGAATCCGCAACGCCGCCGTTGACGCTCCCCGTTGGGGTGGCAGGTTGGAGATGGGGCGTTATGAAGCTGCTGCTGTTGCATGACATCTTTGGCCGCGTGCGGACGCGGCCCTGGAAGCAAAAATTCACCCATGAACTGGTCCGGTACTTCGTCAATGTTGTTTACCTGGCTGTCTTCTTCGGCGCATTCGCCTGGTACCGCCGCTTCATTTTGTACCAGTATCAGATCACCTACCTCAATTACGGCACCGCGATCATCGAAGCGCTCGTTTTGGCCAAGGTGATCTGGATTGGCGAACTCATCGGGCTTGACCATGGGCAGGAAAACAAGCCGCTCATCTATCCCACCATCTACAAGGCATTCGTGTTTACACTGTTTGTGGGGCTTTTCGCGGTCATCGAGCACATGGTGGGAGGTTTCATTCGCGGAATCGGAGTATCCGGAGGGCTGGCCGAGCTTTGGAGGCAGGGCAAATACGAGTTGCTGGCCCGGTGCATCGTCACCTTCCTCGCTTTCATTCCCTTCTTCGCCTTCCGCGAACTCGCGAAAGTCCTGGGCGAAGGCAAACTGCGCAAACTCTTCTTCAAGGACAAGGCGCTCCCCGAATTCGGCGCCCCTGCCTGATCCAAGGGTCGGATTCCTGGTATTGTAGCATTTTTGCTTTTTTCGAGGTTTTCTCCTTTGCTGTTCCAGGCAAGCCCGCCATTCCACTCCCACGTTGAATAAATTCCCATCTCCGCTATCATCACCCCAGGCTGGCAATTTCATTATTTTGTCGTGATGCGGTCTTTTGAATTTATTTAGAAAAACACCCATGCCGCTGCCCGCCAAACTCCCCTCCGCGCTTCCCGGGATTCTCCTGTCTGTCATGGGACCGGCAGTTCTCATCTTCGGCTGCCTTGGCCCCGAAAGCCAGTTTCCCAACGGTCGATGGCCGGTCGTCCTCGTGGGCTGCCTTTTCTCTCTCGCCGGCCTGCAGGTCCTGCGCGTCACAATCTTTCGCCGCTCTGCCGACGGCCTCGGTTCCGCAATAACCGCCGCAATGGCATTTCTCCTCTTTTCCATCCTCCTGTTCTGGGCGGCCTTCGCACCGCACGACGGACAGAATCAATACGGCGGCCTTTTCCATGACTTGCTACTCTGGTTCGGCCGCGATCCGGAGCCGTTGGATGCCCGGGCCGGACACATCGTATGCTTCGCCCTCGGCCTCGCCACGCTGGCCGGCGGAATTACCTTCCTCTACCGCGCCGTCCTCCTGCGCCGAAAGTGAATCCAATGGGGACAACTCTGATGAACCGCGCAAACTCGGGCCCGATTAGAAGTCCCAACGCGATTCGAAACGTCGGCATTGCTCTGTTTGTCCTGTCGTTCGTTGTGCCGTGCGGGCGCATAATGCAAAATCCCTTCCATCTCTTTATGGGACTCTGGACATTCATCAACACTCCGTTTTTGGTCTTCTTCCAGCCGCTGTTTTGTCCTCTTCCGGGGGAACCATCATATGAACCTGTCAGCCTGCTCCACAGTATTGTTTGGTACGGACTTTCTTTGGGTGCGTGGTCTACTAACTTTACAGTCTTCGTTCGCCTGCCGCTGGTGGCGGCATTGATTACTATTGCCGTCCCGTGGGCGGCGTTCATCTGGCTGTTCCCAGTCCTTTCCGACTTCGTTCCCTTCTACTTCTGGGCCTGCGGAATCACCGCAATCCACTTATCACGAATTCGGAAACCGCTCCCCCTCTCTTCGTGAACATTCGTGGGCCGGAGACCTTCCTCTTGATTCCAAATCACACCCTGGCCCACGGCCTCTCGTCCCCTCTCCGCCGTGGAGCGGGGGACCACGTTTCACGAAGGGAACGTCTCTTCTGGGGTCCAAAACGAACCGCAAACTCTCCACTGATCCTGACTTCCCTCCCATCCGCGTTCATCCGCGTCCATCCGCGGTAAAAAACTCCCCTTCAATTCTTCGGCAAAACCGCAAACGCCACCGCCGCGATGATGCACCCAAACGCCGCAATATGGTTCCAATGAATCTTCTGGTTCGGAAAATACATCGTCGCGAACACGATGAACACGCACAGCGTGATCACCTCCTGCATGATCTTCAATTGCGCCGGCGAATAAACCGAACTCCCCCACCGATTCGCCGGCACCTGCAGCAGGTATTCGAAAAACGCAATCCCCCAGCTCGCGAGAATCACCACCAGCAACGGCCGGTCCTTGAATTTCAAGTGCCCGTACCAGGCGAAGGTCATGAAAATATTCGAGCAGGTCAGCAGCACCACCGGCAGCCATCGCGATTGAAGAATTCCGTTCATGTGGTCCAAGCCAAATCCGAATCACAGCCGCACGGGAATCTGCCGCGCCGCCAGGAAACGTTTAACATCGCCCACGGTGTATTCGCCATAGTGAAAAATACTCGCCGCCAGCACCGCGTCGGCGTGGCCCTCCACCAGCACATTCGCCATGTGTTCCAGGCTGCCCGCGCCGCCGCTCGCCACCACCGGCACCCCCACCGATTCGCTCACCCGCCGCGTGATCACCAGGTCAAAGCCCGCCTTGGTGCCGTCCGCGTCGATGCTGTTCAACACGATCTCCCCCGCCCCCAGCGACACCGCGCGTTGCGCCCAGGCGACCGCCTCCAACCCCGTCGGCTTCCGTCCCCCGTGCGAAAACACCTCCCACCGTTCCGGCGCCACCTTCTTCGCGTCGATCGAAACCACGATGCATTGGCTGCCGAATTTCTCCGCGCCCGCCCGGATCAACTCCGGTGTGGCCAGCGCCGACGAATTGATGCTGATCTTGTCGGCGCCCGCGCGCAGCATCGCATACATGTCCTCCACCGTCCGGATGCCGCCGCCCACTGTCAGCGGCATGAAGCATTGATCGGCGGCGCGCTCGATCACACTGATCATCGTCGCGCGGCCGTGGGCGCTGGCGGTGATGTCGAAGAACACCATCTCGTCCGCGCCCTGTTCGTTGTAGCGCAACGCCAGTTCCACCGGGTCGCCCACGTTGCGCAATTCGCCGGCTTCCGCCTTGCCGAACTGCACGCCCCGGGTCACCTGGCCATCGTGAACATCCAGACAGGGAATGACGCGTCTCGCGAGCATGTTGCTGAAAAATTATATTCTGCCACCGGCCCCGCCGGCGCGCCGCGAACATAACGTGTCCGGGGGCGAGCGTCGAAATGTTTTCTCGCGACCTCGGGAGGCGACGCCGCTGGGGACCGGGAAGTGAGGCGGAAGGAGCAACCACGAATCAACACGAATCAACACGAATGGACACGAATGGACACGAATGAAGACGGATTGGGGAGGATGACGCGAATTGCGCGAATTGGCGCGAATTTATTGGGTTTCTTCGAGAAACGGCCGGGAGTTCAATTCACGTGTTCTGACGGAAGGCTTTTTTGACCCGGTTCCGGAATCGTCTGGACAACCGTTTTTCCTCAAGATAATGCACTCGGTATAATGCGTTATTTATCTTAGCAAAGTGGTTATCCGTGTGGTAACCTCTAAGGTTGCGACATGGCGGCTGAAGTGGACATGGATGGGAATCGCACGATGGGCTTGAGGCAGGGATGAGCTTGGCGTTAAATCAATATGGAACACTTATGTCTCTGACAAAAAAACTGGCGATTTTGATCGCGGCCGCTGCATTTGGCATCTGTCTAGCCGGACTCGCGCTTCATAGTTTTATTCGCGCCTGGTCAACACCAAGCAGCAATGCCTGCCCCAACAACTTGAGGATGATCGAGGGAGCCAAAGCACAATGGGCCTTAGAACACAATAAGACCAATGGAGCGACGGTCACCTGGGTTGACATCCTTCCGTATATGGGAAAGGGACCAACCGGCCAAATGCCACGCTGCCCCATGGGCGGAGTTTACACCATCGGCAAGATCGGAGATGAACCAAAGTGCTCCCTCGGCGGAACGCATTCACTGCAGTAAAGGAACGCCAATTGAGAGTCGCCTTCGATGGATTGCGGCGACGGCGAAAACGGCGGAAGGTTGGTCAGCTCATGGCCAATAGTGACGGACGAATCGCACGGTGGGTTTGAGGCAGGGCTAAGCCGGGTGCAACCCGGCGCTCCGGGGATGGGATGGGATGGGATGCGGCGGGAGGGGCGGTGTGAATTGGGTGGCGGGCTGGCTATCGGGCGGTTCGGAAAGCGGCGCTTCACGCCGCACTCCACGACGCTTCGCGAGGGAGGATACCTGCGAGTGTGCGTTCGCAATTGGAGTGAGGGAGTGCTCGTTGCATTCGGTTGCGCCGCTGGACGCGGCGCGGGTGCTTCCGCACGGGCAATTCGCAGCGGTTCGACTTGGCTCACCGCAGGCGGTTCGACCTGGCTCACCGCAGGCGGTTCGACTTGGCTCACCGCAGGCAGCGATGTCTCTACCCAACGACGCTTCGCGAGGTCCTGTACCAACCTACAAAAGGACATGCTGGATATGCCGGGAGTTTCGTGGCTTTCGGCGGCGGGCACGGAGACTTCGGCAAGCTCAGTCGAGCCGTGACCCGCCCTACCTTGCAAGCAGATGGCAGGAGGGGTTTTTGGAAACACGTACTTTTTTGGGGGTGGGATGACGACTTTGTATGGTAAGTAACTTACCACCTCGTCTTCTGATTTTTTGCAAGCTGCTGGGGTTCCGGGGATTCGGTTGATTCGGTCCGAGGGGGAAGATTTTGCCGGGGTTGTGAATAGTGTGAATAAGTCGTGAAAAATAGGGAGGGGGGTTGGACCGTCGTTGTCCTACCCCCCGTGGCAAGATGGGGCGATGAAAAGTACGAAAATGAGGATGGAGGATGGCGGGAAAAGCGGCTTCATTTCGGATTGCGGATTGGCGATTGCGGATTGGGAGGCAAGAGAAAGGCACCACCTCTCCCCTTCCCAGTGGCTTCCCAAGCCCGCCACGAGTCAGTTTCCCCAGAAGGGACGTTCGCTTCGCGAAACGTGGTCCCCCATTCCATGGCGGAGAGGGAGAAAGAGGCGCTGGGTAGTCGCATGGTCTGGCGCAGTCGGGGCGCCTTCGCCTTCGCCAAGGCTACGGCGGACAAGTGATGGAGGGACTTCGGCAGGCTCAGCCGAGCGATGGAGGACGGCGAAGGCAATTCATTGCGGAGGCTTCGACAAGCTCAGCCCGGCGTTGTGGATTTCGGATTGTGGATTGAAGGGCGGGGACGGCGAGGCGGGCGCTGGAAACATGGGAGGGACGCCTAGCATCGTTGCCGCTGCGGATGGGGACATCCGCGCTCCGAAAAATATCGGCGGCGCGGGGGTTCGACTGGCTCACCCCAGGCAGCACCGGCCTACCATTTTGAGGAAAGGAGTGGCTTATGAATCACGATGAAACATTGAAATCGGCGGTCCGGAAGCCGAGGGCGGATTCGGTGCTGTTCAAATTGAGCGACGCGAAACAAAGGGAAATCGTGGAGGCTCTCGAACGGGAGAGGCTGAGCGACGTCCAAATGCGGCTGGGGGAGGAGGGGATAAAGACGTCGGTTTCGTCGCTGTCCGAGTTTCGGAAGCGGTATCTGCTCCGGCTCAAGGCGCGCGAATATGATATGGGGCGCAACGAGGCGCTGGCGAGGATACGGGAGCGAATGGCGGAGGAGCGCGGGATGCCACCGGACGAGTTGTTCGCGTTTGCCGTGACGGAGTTTTCGAAGCAGGCGTTGCTGGAGGGCAGCATCATGCAATGGCAGCGGATGCAGAAGCTCCGGATGAACGCGGAGCGGACGGGGATCGATCGGCGGCGGTTCGCCCTGGAGATTAAGAAAATGTTGAGCCAACCGCCAATGAACCAAGGACGCCAACCGGGCAGGGAGGAGGGCCGATGAATTGCGAGCGCTTGGGTTCATTTGCGGGTATTTGCAATGTTACGGGGTATTTGGCTTTTTTTGGGATAAAAAGGCATGGGGGGGAGGGGGGGCCCCGCTGGGGCGGAAGATCCAAGCTCGCAAGATACAAGATCCAAATTTAAGAGGCGATGAGATGCGGAGTAGAGCGTTGGCATGGAAGGCCGGTCTGAAAAGCGACACTCATCGCCACAAAACTTTCAACATGAAGCACTTACCATTCTACCATCAACCAGTTTTCTGCCTGAGTGCACAATGCCATTGGCCGCACCCCGTTTTCCCCGAATAAAAACCCGCCTTTGGCGTCTAAATGCTGAATATGAAAACGCTCTTGTTTGCCGGCTTGCTCCTGAGCGCAGTCGTATCCGCCCAGGCACAACTCTTCAGTCCCGAATCCGCCAGCGGCACCTTTCTCGGCGCGGCCATCGGCGCAGCCGCCGCCGGATGCCATAATGCCGGCACCGGAGCCGCCATCGGCGCAGGCGCGGGATTCCTGCTCGGCACACTCGCCCACGCGGCAAACCAGGACGACTATTCCGGCGGCAATTCGTATCCCGCCTATTCCTACGGCTATAGCCCCTCGTTCGCGTATTACACTTATCCACGTTCGCATTGGGGATGGCATCGCGGCTGGGGTTTCGGTGTGAGCGTTGGACTCGGGCCCGTTTATTCCGCTCCTTACTATTACACGCCGACTTACGTTTCCACACCCAGCTACCCGTACTACGACACGGCCTCCACGTCCGATGATCCGCCGCCAAGCCAATCCCAGCCAGCCGCGAACAGCACTCCGTCCCAGTCGCAGCCTTCCGCGCCGGCGCCGCCCCCTTCGCCCATGGCAGCGGCGAACAGCTTGTTCGGACGATGACAACTTCTCGTTGCTTTTCTCATAAACATTCGCTTTATACTCGTACCCTTATGAAATTGATCTTCAATCAGTCGTTCAGTCTGGCAGCCATCGCAGCCGCGGGTCTCCTGGCCGGTTGCGCTTCCAGCGGCGTCCAGAATCCTTCCGGTGTCCCCGTCACCGAAATGCGTCCCGACGAACGCGGCTTCGTCGCCGGCACCGGCATCGAATCACAGGACCTGGTCGCCGTCACCGACAAGATGGCCCGCAGCATTCTTGGCATTCAGCAGATCGCCAACGCCCAGGGCACGCCCTGCATCGTGCTCGATCCGGTGGAGAACAAGACCCGCTTCCCCATCAACAAGGACATCTTTCTCACCCGCATCCGCACGCAGTTGAACAGCAAGGCCGCCGGCAAGGTGATGTTCCTCGCGCGTGATCGCATGGCCGCCCTCGAGCACGAGCGCGATCTCAAGCAATCCGGCGCGGTCACCGCCAGCGCCGACCCGCACGTCGTCGAATTCAAGGGCGCGGATTATTTCCTGACCGGCAGCCTCGAGGGCATGACCACCAAAACCAGCGGCGGCACCTCCGATTACATCCTGTACGCGTTTCAACTGATCGATGCGCGCACCAGCGCCATCGTCTGGGAGGACTCGGCGGAGATCAAGAAACAGGGACTCGAGGACGCAGCCTACCGCTGAGCGCGGCTCCGGATTTTGGTCATGAAAAAGTTTTGTTGGGCAGGCATGGCCCTGGCCTCGCTGCTGTTTCTGGGCGGTTGCGTCACGGAACAGCGCAGCACGGTCGTGCTCACTGGCAATATCATGGTGGACGGCCCGAATGCCATCGAGCATGGCCCGCCGCGCGACAAGGTCTTGTGGGAATACCGCACCGCAGCCGCCGCCATGCGCCACGGCAATTATGCGCTCGCGAAACAATATCTCGATGACGCCCTGCTGCAGCTCGGCGGCATTTATGGCAAGGACAAGGATGCGAGGAAGGCGCGCGGCTACTTCCACGAGGAAGCCCGCAAGACCTTCATCGGCGAACCTTACGAACGTGTGATGGCCTATTATTATCGCGGCATTCTGTACTGGATGGACGGCGAACCCGACAACGCCCGCGCCTGTTTCCGCAGCGGCCAGATCGAGGACAGCTCGTCGGAGGGCGAACAATACAACGCCGATTATGTGCTGCTCGATTACCTCGATGGCCTCGCCAGCGTGAAGCTGGGCGGCGATGGCGCCGACGCATTGGCCCGCGCAAAAAAAGAGGACCGGCATTTCGCCAATCCTCCGGCTTACGACGTGAACGCCAACGTCCTCTTCTTCGTCGAGTTCGGCCCCGGCCCGCGCAAGTACGCCACCGGCCAGTACCGTGAGGAACTGCGCTTCGGCATCCCGCCCTCGCCGGTCCGCTCCGCAATCATCAACGTAGAGGACCAGACCGCCAGGATCGGCCCTTACGACGATCTCGGCTTTCAAGCCACCACCCGCGGCGGTCGCGTCATGGACCATGTCCTCGCCAACAAGGCCGTGTTCAAAAACGCCACCGACGTTGCGGGCAGTGTCGGGATCATCGGCGGCGCGGCCACCGCGATGAGCAGCCGCGACCGGACCACGCAGGAAGTCGGGCTTGGCCTGATGGCCGCCGGTGTGCTCGCCAAGATTGTCTCCGGCGCCACCACGCCCGCCGCGGACGTGCGCGCGTGGGACAACCTCCCGCATTACCTCAGCTTCGCGGCCTTGCGCCTTCCGCCCGGACAGCACACCGCCACCGTCCAGTTCCTCGACGGCGGCGGCCAGCCGATGGCCAATTTAACAAAAACCATCACCATCAATGTGCCCGCCGACAAACATGACAAGGTCGTGTTCGTCAGCGACAAATCCATCACTCCACAAACCTTATGAAACGAACCTTCATCGCCTTCAGCGCGCTCGCCGCTTCCGCCCTGTTGTTCGCGGGCTGCGAAACCACGCCCAGCGACACCGGCGCTTTTGTGCCGGTGAACGCCACCGTCAACGACCTCGAAAACCACGAAGTCATCGTGCTCATGGATCCCCGCGTGCAAACCTCCGTCACCTGCAGCGGCATCCAGCAGCGCACCACGCCCGATGGCCGCCTCGAGATCACCGCCAACCTGCGCAACCGCGAAAACCGCCGCATCCAGGTCCAGGCCAATTGCGTCTTCAAGGACGCCCAGGGCTTCCCCACCGAAGGCGAGGAAACTCCGTTCCAAAATGTCATCCTCACCGAGAACGCCCAGGAACCGGTCCACTGGATCGCCATGAATGATAAGGCCGTGCGCTATACAATCCGCGTCCGCGAAGCCCATTGATGAAGAACCGGCGCCCGCCTGGCGTCCAATACCCTGAAACCATGAAAACGCAACTCTGGCTCGGTTCATTCGGTCCCGCCTGCGCCGTGCTCCTTGCCACCGCCGCCCTCGCGGAGGAAGTCAAGCCCGCGCCCGTCAAGCAATCCACCGTTCCGCCGCCGGTTTCCTACCAGGTGCCGTCGGTGCTCATGGCGCCGCCGCCCGTGGTCGAGCAGCCGGTGTATGTCTACGACCAGAAACCGCTCCCGCAGCAGCCCATGCTCATCTCGCCGCAGGACGCCCAGGCAATTGTCGAGAGATTCCGGACCAATTATCCCAAGCTCGATAGCTGCCGCATCCTGATCTACGTGAATCGCGAACTCGTGGACGAGCAATCCGGATTGAAGGTGGCCAGCCGCTCCGAATACGTCGAAACCTCCCGTGTGAACGTTCCGGCCAGCGGCACCAACAGCACCATCAAGAGCGACAGCGAGCGGAGTGTGGTCAGCAACCAGTATCTGAATGTTCCGAAGTCCACCCCCGCCCTGGCTGACCGCCAGACCATCCGCGACGTGGAACGCCTCTGCGGCCGTCCGTTGCGCCTCGCCGGCGTGAAACTCGTTGATCAACGCCTCGCCACCCAGATGCTCGGTGACCGCCCGCTCAAGGACCTTGCCAACGGCACCGAAGGTTCCCAGGCCAGCAAGGACCGCGAAGTCATCAGCAAGATCGCCGATGTCGTCCTCGAAGTGCTCATCTCCTCGCACAACATGGTTGTCCCCGAAGTCTCCGGCGACAAAACCTACTCCGTGCCCGATATCCAGGTCACCGCCATCCGCCTCAAGGACGCCCAGATCATCGGCCAGGCTTCGACCTGGGACGTGATGCACCGCAACGCCGGCTTCAATCCCCGCTATGCTACCGTCCAGGACGTCACCGAAGCCACGTGCCTCGCGCTGATGGACGACATCTGCCAGACGATCCACTGAGTGTTGGTGGGGGCAGCGCGCTGCGTTGCCCGCGCCGCGTTAGAAGCGGCGCAATCGAGCGTCCGCTCAATGCGCCAACTGCCCATTATGTTTGGGCGCTTCCTGGCCCGTTTGAAACAAACCAAAGGCCGGCGCCAGCCACAACAGCGCCGAAACCAGCAGCGCCCCCGGCAGGATCAGCACCGCCTTCTCCAGGCTTTGCCAATGGTCCGACAGATGGCCCACAATCTCGGACGACCACCAATCCCCCAGCAGGTGAATCGCGAAAATGGAAACCGCCATCGCGCTCGCGTGCAGATTCACCGGGACCGCTTCCAATATCACCGTGTTCACCGGTCCGGTGGAGAACCAGAGAAAGAACATCGCCAGGCCAAGGCAGGCCTGCGCCATCCGCTGGTCATGCAATGTAAATGCCAGCGTTGCCAGCGGCACGGCCACCAGCACCGACAGTCCCAGCGTCAGCGAGTAACCCTTCGGCGAGCGCTTGTGCCAGGCGCTCGCCAAAAATCCCCCAATGAACGTGCCCAGCAAACCAGTCAGCACCATCATCACCCCGAAGAAATTGTCCGCCTTCTCCAGCGGCATTCCATGCACGCGCACAAAAAATGTCGGCCCCCAGACTCCGAACGCTCCCAGCGCAAACGTGTAGGCCGTGTAACCCAGCACCACCACCACGTAACGCGGCAGCCGAAACAGATTCAGCACTTCACCAGGCTTCGGCACCGTGCGATGCCCCGCGTCCGCGCCATCCGCCTGCCCGCGCTCGGGCTCCCGGAAAGGCAGGAGCAGCAGCGCGAGAAACAGCCCCGGCGCTCCCGACCAGATGAACGCATGCCGCCACGTGTAATGCGACGCGATCTCGCCCCCGATGATATTGCCCAGCGCCGCGCCCACGGGAATCGCCACATAAAAAATTGTCAGCGCTGTGTTGCGCTTCTCCGCTCCAAAGAGATCCGAGATCAGGCTCGGACTGATGGATGCGTAGCTGGCCTCGCCCAATCCCACCAGTACGCGAAACGCCAGCAGCACGCCAAACGTATGCGCAAATCCCGTGAGCACCGTGCCAACGCTCCACACAAAAATGCCAACCGCAATCAGCCATTTCCGCGCATAACGGTCGCCGAGGTAGCCGAATATCGGCGACGTCAGAAAATATCCGAGCATGAACGCCGTGGTGATGCGTCCAGCCTGCCCGTCCGTAAGATTCAACTCCGCCTTGAGCGGCGGCAGCACCGCCGACAGGACAAACCGGTCCAGGTAATTGAACAGGTTCAATCCTGTCAGGATCGCGAGCGTCCAGGCCGGACTGAGGCGTCGTGTCATCGGGAAACAAAAGCAGCGACTGACGGTGCGCTTCAACTCAAAAGCGCAGCCCTCACCGCCCCCGAAGATTCGCCGCGCCGTGCCCGCGTAGTTCCCCCATCCACCTCAAAATTGGCAACGGCGCGGCGAAATTCATTCGGGTGCATTGGTATCACAGCTTGCCTCCCCCGTGTTAATCGATAAAACTGGAGCCGCCATTGCCTGAATCGATATGAACATCCACCACCTCGAGCTCTTCTATTATGTCGCGAGGCATGGTGGCATCAGCGAGGCGGTGCGCAACATGCCCTACGGCATTCAGCAGCCGGCTGTCAGCGGGCAGATTTCCCAATTGGAGGATTATCTCGGCGCAACGCTCTTCCAGCGCCGCCCATTCTCCCTCACCCCGGCGGGGCGGAAGCTCTACGACTTCATCGAACCTTTCTTCTCCCGCGTGGACGCCGTGGCCGGCGAAATCCAGGGCGGCACCGCGCACCAGATCCGCATCGGCTCTTCTGATATCGTCCTCCGCGATTACCTGCCCGAACTGCTCCAATCCGCGCGCGCCAAATATCCCGGCCTGAAGCTCGTCCTGCGCGAGGGCTATCAACCGGAATTGGAATCCCTGCTGCAAAAACAGGAGATCGATCTCGCGATCACGTTGATCGAAAAGAAATCCCCCGCCGGCATCCACGCCCAGGCTCTTTTGGAACTGCCGCTCATGCTGCTCGCCCACAAATCCTGCCCCCACAACTCGGCTGAGGAACTCTGGCAGAAGGACCGGATCGAGGAATCCCTCATCTGCCTGCCCGCCGGCGAAACTGTTTGCCGGAATTTCCAGCAGGGCCTCTCCCGGCTGGGGGTCGACTGGTTCCCGGGCCTCGAAGTCAGCTCGCTCGACCTCATCGAAGCCTATGTCTCCAATGGCTTTGGGATCGGACTCACGGTGTCTATTCCCAAGACAAAAATGTCTCCAAAAGTCCGGTCCCTGCCGCTCTCCGGATTCCCGCCCGTGAGCATCGGAGTTTTATGGCAGGGCCGCCCATCGCCCGTTGTGCAACTGGTTTTGGACGAATTACAGGCCGGAGCCCGCCGCCTGCGCTCCTGATTCATTGTTCCGGCCGGAACTGGCAAAGGAGTTGCTGCCATTGCCTTCGTAAAGTGTGACTACACTACGAAATTATGGCGCTGCCATTTCTAAACGGACAAACCAAAAAGCGTGACCAATTGCTTTCGATCGACCTCGGCGGGCGCTCCACCAAGGCCATCCACGTCCAACGCAAGGGTGAAGGTTTCGCGCTCCTTCGCTATGCCGTGCTCGACGCCCCGATCTTCGAAAAGCATCTCTCCGTCGACGTGCTTGCCGACCATCTGAAGGCCGTCACGCGCGCGCTCGAAACCAAGACCAAATTTGCCACTCTCACGGTCGGCGTGAACGACTCCGTTCTCCGTCACGCGGATCTCCCGCAGATCCCCGTCGACGACATGCGCCAGATCCTCAAGAACAACACCAAGAATTATCTCCAGCAGGACCTCCCCAACCATGTGTTTGATTGCTGGCTGCTCGCCACCAGCAAGCTGCCCGGTGCGGAAAATACCAAGCTCGCCGGCGGCGGACCCGCCAAGCAAAAAGTCATCGTCGGCGGCGCCCGCAAACAATTGATCGACGACATGCAGTCGGCCGCCCGCCAGGCGGGACTCATTCCCGACCAGATCAGCCCCGGCATTCTTGGCCCGGTCAATGCCTTCGAAATGGCGATGCCAGAGGTTTTCGCCAAGGAAGCCATTGCCCTCGTCGACATCGGCTTCAAAAGCACTTCAATCTGCCTCCTGAACCACGGCGAACTCATCGTGAATCGCGTGGTGGCCATCGGCGGCGACCGCCTCACCGCCGGACTCGCCGAGGCCATGAACATCACCTACGCCGAGGCCGAGGGCATCAAGATCGGCATGCCCGGCGAAGTCCAAAGCGCGTTCGAGCCGCTCCTCTCCGCCCTCGGCCGCGAACTCCGCGCCTCAATCGATTTCTTCGAGCACCAACAGGACAAATCCGTCAGCCGTGTTTACATCTCCGGCGGATCGGCCCGGTCGGAGTTCATCGTCAAGGGTCTCGAAACCGAACTCATGGCAACCTGCATCGCCTGGAACCCGACCGCCAATCTCCAGGTCGCCCTGCCTCCGCAACAGGTTGCTGAACTCGAACAGGTGGCCCCGCAACTCAGCGTGGCAGTGGGCGCCATCGCCACCATCTAGGTTGCCTATGCCCATACGGATAAATCTTCTCGCCGAAGCCCAAGCCGCCGAGGAATTGCGCCGTCGCGACCCCGCCAAGCGCGCCTCCTGGATGGCCGGCGTCATCGTCTTCGCCGTCCTCGTCTGGAGCGGCTCGCTTCAGATGAAACTCATGAGCGACAACGGCCGCCTCACGCGCCTCGAGAGCTCTCTCAGCAACAAAACCAACGGCTATGTCGTGGTCATCAGCAACCAGCAGGCATTGGCCTCCGTCCAGGCCAAACTTGATGCCCTTCAGCGCCTGGCCACCAATCGCTTCCTGCAGGCTGAATTGCTCAACGCGCTGCAACGGACCACCGTGGACGGGATCGCTCTCACCAAATTCCGTCTCGACCAGAGCTACAACATCACTCCCGATGAGCAGCCTCATACAGTCGATGGGAAATTCGTCCCCGGCAAACCCGGAGGCCACCTGGAACGGATCCTCCTGTCAATGGAAGCCAAGGACAGCAGCGCAAACCCGGGCGTGGAAGCGATCAACAAATTGAAGGAAACCCTCGCCTGCAACCCCTATTTCCAAAAGCAAAACATCTCCACGAACGAGATTTTGCTGAAGAATGTTTCCCAGGCAAACGTGGATGCGGAAACCGGACGCGCTTTCGTCATGTTCAACCTGGAATGCCGTTACCCTGATCGAGTCCGCTGACTATGAACAAGCTTTCCAAAGACAAACGCAATCAGTTGATCCTTATCGCGCTGGCCACGGTGATGGTCATCTCGATGCTGTGGTTCGGGTTGATTCGCTACCAGAAAGCCAAGCTGGCGGACGTCGCGCGAAAAATCAATTCCACCCAGCAGGAAATTGAAAAGGACCAGAAGGTCGCCCGCGGAGCCGCCCAGATCGAAGTCTCCCTCAAGGAAGCCAATCACAAGCTCGCCGCCATAGAGGATACCATGCCCAGCGGCGATCTCTTCTATTGGTTCATCAGCCACATCAAGCAGTTCAATGCTCCGTCCTACAAGGTGGACATGCCCCAGTTCGGCCTCCCTTCGGTTGCCGAGGTCCCGATGTTCCCCAATTTCCCCTATCACCAGGTATCGATTTCCGTCGGCGGCACCGCCTATTACTACGACATCGGCAAATTCCTGTCCGACTTCGAAAATCACTTCCCCTACGGCCGCCTTCAGAATCTCTCGCTCGAACCCGTCGGCGGCGGCACTCCCGACGACAAGGAAAAGCTCGCCTTCCACATGGAAATCGTGGTCCTGCTGAAACCCTCCAATTCCTGAACCATGGCTCCTGGTATGATCTCTCACCGCTCCCTGATCTTCCGACTGGCAATCGTGGTCGTCGCCGCCTGCTCGATGCTCGCGGCCCTCGCACACGCCGCCCCATCCGCCCCTGCCGCAACAACCACGGCCACGACCAACGCAGCGCCGCCGGAACTCACGATTCCGCTCTCGGTCTTCGACGTCACCAACGGCCCAGTCAAGGATCCATTTTTCCCGCTTTCCACGCGCTCAGCGGTTCCCATAGCCACCAACGCGGTGGCCCCAGCCTTCTCCGCCACCTCCTTCAAATTGAAAGGCCTTTCCGGTGGGGCGAACGAGCGCCTCGCGCTCATCAATAACCGCACGCTAGCTGTCGGCGAGGAGGCCGAGGTCACCACGCCGTCCGGCAATGTCAAAATCCGTTGCCTCCAGATCAGAGATTCCTCCGCCGTCATTCGCGTCGAAAATCAGACCGAAAATATCGAACTCCGTTTCGACGATCATTCCCACTCGTTCTGAGCGCAAGCTCGCTCCCATAAAGCTGCCTTCGCACCCTCATGGAGGTCCTCCGTTTTCGCATGAAGTCTCTTTCCGTCTCCTCAGGACACCAAAACCCCTGATCGCAAATGAAATCCCACAGCCCGTTATTTTGTCCAAAGGCTGGACAAGCCCTCGAAGGTAGTGGGCATTTTGTTGTCCTTCAGCGTCTTTTCGCGGTGCGACCTGGCTTGGCACCGTTGCTGCTAAAACTTCAGCGTATGAATCTTGGCCCGCGTGCGGGCAATGCATGATCGGTATCAACAGCAACAACCAAATGAAAAGCAACACTATCGTTCTGAGTCTCGCGGGCCTGCTTGCGAGCGGCCTGGTCGCCCTGGCGCAGACCAGCGTTCCCGCCAGCGACACCAATCAGCCCGCCGCACCGGCAGCCGCCTCGCCAGCCACCAACGCTGCGGACTCCGGCACCGCACCGGCGGCCACGCCGGCGCCGGTTACCAATGCTGTCGCCGATACCACCGCAACCGCCGGCACCAATGCGGCGACACCCGCCGCCGCCACTGGCGCCACCGATGCGACTCCCGCGCCGGCCCCGACCACCGCGACTTCCGCGACTCCCAGCGCGCCAGCCGCTGCCGCCGCCACGAGTGACGCAAGCGCCACTCCTTCCGCGACGCCTGCCACTCCCACGCCTGCCACACCCGCACCTGCCGACGCCACTCCCGCCGCCGCAGCCACAACCGCAGATGCCACATCGGCCGGCGGAACCAGCGCCGCCAGCAGCACCGGTCGCGATCCGAACGCGGTGATTCCCCTGATTGTCATGGATGAAGTCCCCCTGACCGATGCGATCAAGAATCTCGCCCGCCAGGCCGGACTTAATTACATGCTCGATCCCAAGATCAATTACGGCGGCCTTGGACCTGATGGCCGCCCGGTTCCGCAACCCATGGTTTCGCTCCGTTGGGAGAATCTCACCCCCGACCAGGCGCTGGGCGCAGTCCTCAATAACTACAATCTCGTCATTCTGGACGATCCCAAGACGCATACCGCGCGGATAACCATCAAGGACCCCGCCGCACCGGATCCGCTCGTTACCAAGATCATTCAGCTCAAGTACGCTTACGCGACGAATCTGGTCGGCAACGTCCAGGCCGTTCTCCAAGACCGCCGAAGCAAGGTGATTGCCGACGGCCGGACCAGCCAGTTGGTCGTTGTGGCAACCGAAAAGGAACTGGTCGGAGTCGACGAGCTGGTAGCCCGCTTGGATACACCCACCAAGCAGGTGCTCATTGAAGCTCGCTTGATCGAAACCTCCAAGAACCCCACCACTGCCAAAGGCATTGATTGGACGGGCACCCTCCAGGCCCAGCACTTCAGCTTCGGCAACGGCCAGACCCTCGGCACGGTGACCTCAACACAGGGAAACACCACCGCCGCCAATACCGGCACCGGGAGTTTGCCGGTTGGCAATGCCACCGCGCCGTACATCGGGCCGAATCCGGTAACACTCTCCACGACCTTCCCCGCGCCACCGGGGAGTGGTGGGACTTCAACCACAATTGTTACTGCCACGGGAACAGGCGCGACCCAGGGAACCACCTACGGCCAGAGCACCACCACCGCAATCGGTAACGGCGGCTTGGGACTGAACACCGCCAAGGGTTTCTTCCCGGCCACGGCGTTCCTGAACGCGGATGGCGTTTCCGCCGTCCTCTCGTTCCTCAACAGCGACCTCGATTCAAGGGTCATTTCCACCCCGCGCTCCGTCACCCTGGACAACGAAACCGCGGATCTGTCGGTGACGACTGCGTACCCGATCTTCCAGACCACAGCCGGCACTCAGGGCTCTCCGGGTGGCGCCTCGGTCACTTACACGAACGTGGGAACCATTCTGCACGTCACTCCCCGCATTTCGGCCAATAACACCATCGCCCTGAAGGTCATCCCCGAAGTCTCCAGTCTTGCCGGCACCATCACCAAAACGGTCGGCGGCGTGATCAACCAGGCGGATGTCTTCGACGTGCGCCGCATCGAAACCCAGGTCCTCATTCCCAGCGGCAATACCCTCGTCATGGGCGGCCTGATCGCGGACAACCAACAGAGCGGCTACACCAAGGTCCCCGGCTTTGGCGACATTCCCTTCCTGGGGGCGGCGTTCCGCAGCTCGAACAAGACCCAGAACAAACGGAATCTCCTGATCTTCATCACCCCCACCATTGTTCAGAACGAGGACTTCCAACCCACCGAAACCACATTCCTCAAGACCAAGGTCAACGACGGAGGCAGGATGGACTTCGGCGCCTGGGACAGCGGCAAGCCGCAGGATTGGAGCAAGCTCTTCAAGCGGAAGAAAGCGGCGGCGGATGGCGACACGGACGCCGACAATAACTGACCTTTGTGGTCTGGACTCTCTCAACCACCGCTTCAACTTCGGAGCGGTGGTTTTTAGTTCAGGGCTCCCCTGCAACGTGCAACAAATACTCAAACGAATAAATCCCTGTCGCATGCCCGTCCCCCCATACCGGCTGAATCGCATAATTTCCCACGTTCATGACGCGGGACAATTGAAAGGCTCTCGGGGAAAGCGAATGCGCCGGCGCCTTGTACAGATTTCCCATCACATCCTTCTCCCCCTTGCAGCCGGCGCATGGGCAATGTCGGCGCAGCTTTTCCAACGGCACAAAAGTTTCACTGCCATCCTCCCACCTGACGGCGAGTTCGTCCCCGATTGCCTGCATATCCAGCGGCCGCATGACCTCAAGATAACTTCTCCCGCGATGCAACGTCCACATTCAAAAGGCTCTGTGGCTGGACAAGCCCGCGATGTCTCAAGTTTGGGCACTCGGCGACCGGCTTTGGGCTGTCAAGGCCCTTCGGCACAGCCCCCGGGTGGGGCTTTGGCTGCCAGTTCGACTGGAATGAGGTTTGCTATCAAAACCTCGTGTACTTACGACGGACGAGCAAACAGGGCGAACTCAACTGCGCGCCCAATACGCGCACGTCATTCCTTTTTTCACACCCTATGAAGCGCAATCTGATTCTTACGGCGCTGGCCGCCTTACTGACGCTCCCCGCCTCCGCGGCGCAGCAGAAATTGCACGGCCACGTGCCGCCTGCCGTCGCCCAGCTCCATCCCCACCAGCGGCTCGACCCCGGCACCAACCTGACTCTTGCCATCGGTCTTTCCCTGCGCAACGAGCAGGACCTGACCAACCTGCTCGAAGATATTTACAATCCTTCCAGTCCGAATTACCGCCATTATCTTACGCCCGAACAATTTAACGAGCGCTTCGGCCCCACGGATCAGGACTATCAAGCTTTGATCGGATTCGCCCGATCGAACGGCCTGACGGTCGTGGGCACGCATTCCAATCGCCGCCTGCTGGACGTGCGCGGGCCCGTGGCGACCATCGAAAAGGCTTTCAATGTCAGGATGCAGGTCTATCAACACCCCACCGAAGCCCGCAATTTCTTCGCGCCGGATGCCGAACCCTCCGTCGATCTCAATGTGCCCGTTCTCAGCGTGGGTGGCCTGAACAACTTTGAAGTGCCGCGTCCCGCCGGCCTTCACATGGTAAAAACCGCCGCCAATCGTTACCGGTCGGATTATGGCACCGGCACCAACGGTGGCTATATGGGCAACGACTTCCGCGCCGCGTACGCACCCGGCGTTACCCTGACCGGCGCCGGCCAGACCGTTGCGCTGGTGGAATTTGACGGTTACTTCCCGGCCGACATCACCCAATATAAGACAATGGCCGGCCTGCCCAATGTTCCGGTGAGCAACGTTCTCATCGATGGCTACGATGGCTCGGCGGGAGCGAACAACGTGGAAGTGGCTCTGGATATTGAAATGGCTATCTCCATGGCCCCCGGCCTCAATGGCGTGATCGTTTACGAGCAAGGCAATGGCGTCGCGAATCCCGACGACCTTTTGAGCCGCATCGCCAGCGATAATTCCGCCAAGCAGATCAGCGCCTCCTGGTCCTATCCGGCGGACGCGTTTAGTGACACGATCTTCGCCCAGTTCAAAGCCCAGGGGCAGACATTCTTCAATGCTTCTGGAGACAGCGGCGCGTATCCTACCGGCGCAATTCCCACTCCCTGTGACGATCCCAATATCACAATCGTAGGCGGTACCACTCTTTTTACCGGCAGCCCCGGCGGTCCGTGGTTTTCAGAACAGGTCTGGAACTGGTACTCCAGCGGCGAAGGTGCCGCCGGCAGCAGCGGCGGAATCAGCACCAGATGGACTATTCCCGCCTGGCAGCAGGGCCTAGACATGAGCAGCAATCACGGCTCCGTCTTTTTCCGGAACATTCCCGATGTTGGCATGACGGCGGACAACGTTGTTGTCATCGCCAACAATGGCCAAACGCTGTTTCCCATCGGCGGCACCAGCGTCGCCGCGCCGCTCTGGGCGGGTTTCATGGCGCTCGTGAATCAGCAATCCCCAGTACCTGTCGGCTTTTTGAATCCTGCCATTTATGCGCTCGGCAAGAGTTCGCGCTACAACATCGCCTTTCACGACATCATCGCCGGCAACAACACCAACACGACCGTGACCACCAATTTCCCGGCCGTAACCGGCTATGACTTGTGCACGGGCTGGGGATCGCCGGCGGGCGTCGGCTTGATCAATGCCCTCGCCCTCCCGCCGGGAACTCCGTACCTCACCCTCACCAATGCCACCTTGATCGCCGAATTCTGCGCTCCGACCAATGGTGTGATTGACCCGAACGAAACCGTGACCGTCAGTTTCGGACTGGTCAATCTCGGCACCGGCGACACTACCAACCTGGTTGCCACTCTCCAACCCTCAGGCGGTGTCACTCCCACCAATATCCCCGCCACCAATTATTATGGCGTTGTAAAGGCCGGAGGGGCGCCCGTCAGCAACAGCTTTACCTTCACAGCCTCCGGCGTCTGCGGGGGAACGATCACCGCCACTCTGCAACTGCAGGACGGGGCAACTGATCTCGGCACTGTAAGTATTGTTCTTCCTCTCGGCAGGCACATTTTCAACCAACCGCTCCTGCAGAACTTTGATTCGGTCAACACACCAAACCTTCCGGCAGGCTGGTCCAGTTCAGTGGTCGGCAGTGTGATATTCCCATGGATGACCACCTACCAGGTGAGCGACACGCCGACCAATTGTGTGTGGGCGACTGAGTCCGGCTATCCCGGTGAAACCGACCTGGTTTCCCCCAGTTTTCCCGTTACTAACGCCGCCGCACAGTTGTCCTTCCGGCACAACTACATCACCGAGCGCGGCTACGATGGCGGCGTCCTGGACATGCGCATCGACAGCGGTGCGTATATGGACGTAATCGCAGCCGGGGGAACTTTCGTCACCGGCGGCTACGATATGGCACTGGTTAATACCAACTCCAACCCCTTGGGCGGGCGTTTGGCATGGACCGGAACAACTCTGGGGTGGATTACAACCACGATCAATCTGCCCGCCGCCGCTGTGGGTCACAATGTACAGTTCAAGTGGCGGTTTGGAACCGATCTCGGTGTATCGGATAACGGCTGGGTGGTTGATTCGGTCGCTGTCACTGAAGGAAACTACTATCTTTGCGCCGCCTGCTCCGGTATCGTCATGGCTGCCGCGCCACCCCACCTCATCAATCCTCACGTCAGTAACGGCAAGTTCATCTTCTCTTTCCAAACCGAATCGGGCAAGTCCTACACCGTGCTTTCAAAGGGTTCCCAGCCAGGCGCCGTCTGGCAGGCTGGCCAGCACGTCAACGGCGACGGCACCATCAAAGCCGTCACCAACACCCTCAACGGCGCCCCGGGCCTGTTCCGCGTAAGCTCGCCGTAAGCGGCCCATTGGACCGCTCAGCGCTGTCTGGACGCCGGAGATCTCCTCCAGGCAGGTTTGCACCACTCCCCCGTCTTCCCAAGGATTCGGTTGCGCGAATCTAACTTCTGGTGCATATAAACGCCATCGTGAAGGCGGCGGTGTTATACGGTCAGGAATTAATTCGCGTGGAAGAAGTGGCCCCCATGCCGCTTAAAACAGGCGAGGTGCGCGTCCACATCGAGGCCGCACTCACCTGCGGCACCGATCTCAAGGTGTTCAAGCGCGGCTACCACGCCAAAATGATCGTGCCCCCCGCCCTTTTCGGCCACGAATTGGCGGGCATCATCAGCGAAGTCCACCCCACGGTCCGCAACTGGCATCAGGGCGATCACGTCGTCGTCGCCAACTCCGCTCCCTGCGGCAAATGCTTCTTCTGCCGCCACGAACAGGAAAACCTCTGCGAGGACCTCCTGTTCCTCAACGGCGCCTACGCGGAATCCATCATCATCCCCGCGCGTCTCGTCGAAAAAAATCTTCTGCGGCTCAAACCCGGAACCCGCTTCCGCGATGCCGCTCTGACCGAACCGCTCGCCTGCGTGGTTCAGGGCGTCGAAGACTGCCATCTCGAGGCGGGACAACGCATCCTGGTCATCGGCGCCGGCCCCATCGGCCTGATGTTCGTGGTGCTTGCTCGAAGACTTGGCTGTGCGGTCACTGTCGCCGGGCGCGGCAAAACGCGCCTCGAAGCAGCCCAACGATTGGGCGCGCAGTGTGTGATCGATGTTGGCGGCCAGTCGGACGTCGTCCACGCCGTTCAACACCGCGTCATGGCGCCCTTCGATGTCGTGATTGAAGCCGTCGGGAAACCCGATGCCTGGGAAGCCGCCGTCCGTCTCGTTCGCAAGGGAGGTTTGGTGAATTTCTTCGGCGGCTGCGCTTCCGGAACCAGCGTCACGCTGGACACCGGTTTGATCCACTATTCAAATCTCACTCTCAAGGCCAGCTTCCATCATCGGCCCACCACTATCCGGGGAGCTCTGGCGCTGATCGAGGATGGCTTCATCCGCTCCGAGGATTTCGTGAATGGCGAGTGCCCGCTCACCCAATTGCCGAATCTGTTCCGCTCCATGGCCGCCGGCAATCGCGCGGTGAAGACCCTGATCTACGTGAACGAATAGTTCCTGCGCGGCCTGCACCCCAGAATTCCCGCTTCAGGATTTGTGCGCCTTCATGTGGCGGTGCACAAACACATAATAGATGGTCCCCAGAACCAGCATCGCGCCGACCAGCCAATAGGTCACGTGATGGATTTCGCCTTTGAGCAACTGGTCGTCCTGTCCCGCCTTGACTCCCACCCAGCACAAAACTCCGCACCAAATGGCCGACCCAAGAACGGTAAACGCGGAGAACAATCGATAGTCCATCCGGACGATGCCCGCCGGTATGCCGATCAAATGCCTCACCACCGGCAGCAATCGCGATATGAAAATCCCCATCGAGCCGTAATGCGTTGACCAGCGCTCGGCGCCCGCAATTTTCTCGGGCGTGATCAGCGCGTACTTGCCGTACCGCACAAACAACGGCCTTCCGCCCCAGCGCGCCGCCCAATACATGATGGTTGCCCCCAGCCATGACCCGATCGTTCCCGCAATCACAATGCTCGGATAACCCATCGAAACCTTGCCGGTCTGCACGCAATGCACCGCAAACGGAATGACCAGTTCGCTTGGAATCGGAAGGATCGTGCTCTCGAGCGCCATCATAACGCCCACCGCCGGCGAACCCCACGTTTGCAGCGCGCTCGTGTACCAATCCGCGAGTATCTGGATTAAATGATGCATGAGCCGCCCACGATATCGAAATTCAAACCGGAAGCAATCCGCGAATGGCCGCTCTCCTCTATGCCTTCAAAAAGTAACCCCGTTGTTTCTCGCTGATCGGCATTCCCAGCTTTTCCATCACCGCCAGCATGTCCTCCCACACCCGCCGCTTTTCGCTCAAGGCCTGGTTGCGCAGCAGATAGGCCGGATGATATGTCGGCATCAGCGGTATGCCGCGGTAGGTCTGCCAGTTGCCGCGCAACTTCGTGATCCCCACCGTCTTGCCCAGCAATCCCTCCACCGCCGTCGCTCCGAGGGCCACCAGCACCCGGGGCCGGATCAAATCAATTTGCTCATGGAGATACGGAATGCAGGTTTGCATCTCCTCCGGGGTCGGCTTGCGATTGCCCGCAGTCTGTCCCGGCGTGTCCGGCCGGCACTTGAGGATGTTCGCAATGTATACATCTTCGCGTCTCAGCCCCGTGGTCTGAATGATGCGCGTCAAAAGCTGCCCGGCTTTCCCGACAAACGGTTCCCCCTGCTCGTCTTCGTCCGCTCCCGGCGCTTCGCCCACGAACATCAGTTCCGCATCGATGCTCCCCACCCCGAAGACCACATTCTTTCGCGAACTGGCGAGATGCGGGCATTTCACGCATGCCATCGCCCGCGCCCGCAGTTCCTCGAAGGCCGCAGACTTCGCCTGGGAACTCAACGGGAAAGGCGCGGGCCTCTGAACAGGCGGCGGTTCTGAACCCGGGGATTTCGCCGTGGGCGCAGCATAAACGGCCGGTTTGGCCGGAATCGGCGCACTCGGCCGGGATGGCGAAGGTGTCGGCGCAGGGACTGTCAGGGAAGCCAGGGTTTCCTGCCGCACCGGCACAAAGCGAACGCCACGAGCCTTCAATCCCGTCAGGTGCTGAATCGTCGCGTCAAGGAGTTGTTCGTATTCCGCCGACATCGCCATCATTTTAATCCACCAGTTCCGCAGTGCACGCAAATTCAAGATCTCAAGCCAGTGATTTGAGAAAGGCGTCTCTCAGCGGGGATTCCCGATCCGCCGACCATGCCACAAACAGCTCGGTCCGCGACGTGGACGATAGCGGACGAAACACAACGCCCGAGTGCGGCAGCGCCTGCAACGGCTCGGGCAGCAGCGCCACCCCGCAACCTCCCGCCACCAGGCTCAGGATCGTGTATCCGCGCTCCGCCGCCTGCAATATCTTGGGCCGAAAACCGGCCTTCCGGCACGCCTCCATCATCCACCGCGCAGCCCCGGGATACGTCTGGTCGGAAATCCCGCAAAAAAATTCCTGCGCCAGGCTCGCCAGCGGCACCGCCCGCTTTCGCGCCGCCGGATGACCTGTCGGAAGGGCCACAACGAAAGAACATTCGCCCACCTTGCGCCTGGCCAATCCAGTCGCCGCCGCCTCATGGGCAAACCCGATGAATCCCGCGTCCAGTCGTCCCTCGATCAACGCTTCCGCCTGCTGGGTTCCAGTCAGGTCGAATAAATTCACCGATACTTCCGGTTGACCCCGGCGAAACTGCGCGACTGCCGCCGGCACCAACGAATGAAACAACGCCCAGATATAACCGATATTCAATGAACCGCGCCCGGTCTCGCGCGCGGTTCGCACAGCTTCCGCGCTTTGCGCCAGCAATGACCGCGCTTCGGGTAAAAAGGCCCGCCCCGCCCCGGTCAGACGCACGCCTTGCCGCCCGCGCTCAAATAACGCCACCCCCACCTCCTCCTCCAATTGCCGAATCTGTCGGCTTAACGCCGGTTGCGCCACGCGCAGCTTTTGCGCCGCCCGCGTGAAGCTCAACTGCTCGGCGACACCCACGAAATAACGAAGCTGGCGCAGTTCCATCGCCTATACCATACCGAACCGGCATCACCCTGAGAACAAGTAAGTATTGGCCCGCCTCACCCCGGCCACCGTAGCTTCTTCCTGGATCCTGAATTCAATTCATGAAAACCCTGTTCAAGCCTGCTCCGACATCGCCGCCCCCAGTCGACTGGGAATCCCGCTTCGCCCTCCGCACCGCGCAGATGAAGCGGTCCACTGTGCGCGAATTCGTCAAATTCACCTCGCGTCCGGGCATGATCTCATTCGCCGGCGGATTGCCCGCACCTGAGTTCCTGCCGGTCGACGCTCTGCAACAGGCTGCCGCCCGGGTGCTCGAAAAGCGTGGAAAACAAGCCCTGCAATACGGCGAGTCCGAGGGTGTCGCCGAACTTCGCGACTGGCTGGCGGATCACCACCGCCGCCGTGGATTGCGCATCACTCAGGCGAATGTTCTGATTTTCAGCGGCGCCCAACAGGCGCTCGACCTGCTCGGGCGCGTACTCCTGCAACGCGGTGACAAGGTGATCGTGGAGAACCCAACCTATCTCGCCCTGCTGTCGGCCTGGCGTCCATTGGGAGTCGAATTCCTCGCCGCGCCGATGGACTCGCAAGGCATTCTGCCTGGCGCCCTGGTTCCCTTGCTCCGGCAAAAGCCGAAGCTCCTCTACACGATTCCCACATTCCAGAATCCCACCGGCGCCACACTCTCTCATTCGCGCCGCGCCGACGTTGTGGAACTCCTGCGAAAACATCGAGTGGGCATCGTGGAAGACGAACCTTATCACCAACTCCGTTACGAAGGACCTGCCCTGCCCCATCTTGTGGAATTGGACGCTCACTCGACCGCATCAGGCAGCCTGGATACCAACACCATCCATGTGGGCACCTTTTCCAAGGTGCTGGCTCCCGGCTTGCGAATCGGCTGGGTGATCGGTCCCGAGGCGCTGCTCGACAAACTCATTCAGGCGAAACAGTCGGCCGATCTTCAAACCAGCACGTTCAATCAGCTCATCGCTCTCGAAATGCTGAACTCGGGTTTTCTCGATACCCAAATCCCCCGCCTCTGCGCCGCCTATCGCGAGCGGCGTGACACAATGCTCGCCGCTCTCTCGAAGTTCCTCCCGCGCACCGTGAGCTGGACCAGGCCTGACGGCGGCATGTTCCTCATGGCCACCCTGCCGCCACATCTCGACAGCGCCCGGCTGCTCGAGAAGGCGCTGGCGGCGAATGTCGCCTTCGTTTCCGGCGCGGAATTCCATCTCAACGATTGCGGGGGGAATACATTCCGCCTGAATTTTTCCAACGCCACGCCGCAAAACATCCTGGAGGGTATCCGCCGGCTCGGCGCCATCCTCACGGATGCCTGATGGAATGCCCGGCGCTGAACTGGCACATCACCCTATTGCCGAAAGCCCCCTCGTTGGCCATTGGTAGGAGAGGGAATAACCATTCATTCTCTGGTCTCTATGAAAGCATGCTGGCTCCTGCTGATCGCCCTGGCCGTTTCGGGGTGTTCCACTCCCAAATCGGTCGCGTCTTTGCAGGGCCACGGCACAAAACGCGTCTTCCACGCCGCCTATGATCCCGTCTGGAATGCCGCCTTGATCGCCGCTGAAATGGACGACCTGCGTGTCATCGACGCCGATCCCGCCCGCGGCTTCATCTCCGCCCGGCGGAGGATGAGTGCCACCACTTTCGGCGAAAATGTCGCCATATGGGTGCACAGTGTGGCGCCGGCCTCCACCAGCGTCGAAGTCGTCAGCCGCCAGACAGCCCCGTGGTTTTCCATTCCGCCGGACTGGCCGAATCATGTCCTGGGCCGCATCCGGGACATCCTGACATGAACGCCACCGGTTTCCGAACGCCGCCTCCGCCAAAAACAAAAACCGCCGGACCTTGTGATCCGGCGGTCGTGTTCGATTGAATTCCTGCTCGTCCTATTCCGAAATGATGAAATAAGACTGGGCGTTCGTGGCATTCGTCACCGACAGGCTGAACCCACCCAACCCACCAAACGTATTGGTGGAGAGCTTGGTCCATTGCGCCAGCGGCAGCGCGATGTTGCTCGAGCTAAGCAGAACGAATGTGCCGTTCGGGATCCCGCTGGCCCCCGATATCGACAGCGTGGTCCCGCTAAACATGGCACTGCTGATCGTCGGCGGAGTCAGCGTCCCGACCACTGTGATGGTTCCGCTGGTCGCGAGGGCGTTGGACCATGACAAGCCCGGCGCCAGCGTCGGCAACGTCGTGCTGGAGAATGACCCCGTGTAGTTCGAACTGGCAGACCGGAAGATCTGGAAGCTTTGTCCCGGCTTCAGGTTGCCGCTCACGTTCGTCACCGTCAGTGTTCCGCCGTAGGTCAGGGCCGCCACTGTGTTGGAGGTCCGGAGGGCAGAATTGCTCTTCGGTGAAGCGCTGATGCTGACCGTCGTGCTGCCGGCCAGGGTGGCGACATTGGTCACACCCAGTACGCCGGTGCTTGTCAAACTGCCCACAATCAGGCTCGCACCCGGGTTCATTTGCAGGCTGCCGTCGATCGTCCCATTCCCCGCCAGCAATTGCGGGCTCGGAATGTTGAGCGTCTGCGTGCTCAGGCTCGAAACGTCTATCGTTCCGCCGCCCAGGTTGATCGACGAACTGGAAGCAATGGATGCGTCGCCGCCGCCATTGTTCGTGAGCACCAGTGTGCCCGCCGTCACATACGTCGGCCCGGTGTACGTCTCCACCTGCGACAGGAACAACGGCGAGCCGCCCGATTTGGCCAGCGTGCCCGATCCGCTGATCACGCCGTCGATCTGCAGATAAGTCCCGCCGATGTTGAATATATTGCTTCCGGTCAACGCCACCGTCGCGCTCCAGAAGTTGCTGCCGGCATTGTTGTTCAGCGTCGCCGCATTGGTCGTCCCGCCGCTCAGAACCAGCGGCTTGGTGAACGCATTGGAGGTGTTGAACAACTGCAGCGTCGCGTTGGACCAGACCGTCAAGGTCTTGGTCGTATCACCCAGGCTGCCCGAAACCAGGCCTTGCAGGCCCAGGATGCCGCCCTGAACAGTGATGTTGGCAATCGCCGAATCAAACTGCACGCCCGTCATCTGCACCTGGTTCGACCCGGCTTTCGTGAAGTTATACGCATTGCCGGAAGTGTTGAAGGTCGCCTGCGTGTTGGTCCCGCTGGGATCGCGCCAGTCCAGCCGGCCGTTGCCACCGACGGTGAGATCGTTCGTCGCAATGACGACGGCGAAATTCGCCTGCGAAAACGAGCTGTTCGTCGACGTATTTACGATCGCGCCCAGCCCCGAAGGACCCGAGCCCGCCGCCGTAATCGGCACCTGCAACAGGTTCACGCTGTTCGAAAGCTCCAGCGCTCCGCCGCTCGCCACAAAGATGTTGGCCAGGTTCGTCGGCGAATTCGCCGTCGTCGAGCCCAGGCGCAGCGTTCCGTGGGTGATGTCGATATTGCCGTACATATTCGTCAGATTGCCGATCAGCGCCGTTGTGCCGGTGCCGATCTGGTTGATGAAGCCACCGCCAGACGTTCCCGCGTAGAAGTTCGACAGGATGTTCGTATC